>Ga0075163_10000014_pt1 | contig 189121 bp, 166 predicted proteins | sample JI1023141ADNA_FD_71478 | JGI IMG/M metagenome (GOLD analysis project Ga0075163, IMG submission 71478) | Wastewater effluent complex algal communities from Wisconsin, to seasonally profile nutrient transformation and Carbon sequestration -... | ecosystem: Engineered > WWTP > Effluent > Algae...
TATCAAGCTTTACACAGAAGGCGTGGGCCTTAGGGCAATAGAGCGATCCGAAGGCATATCCACCCCTTTATTAATTCATTGGATTAGATATTTTTCAAAGATGCTAAGAGAAATGCTCTGCACTACCGAAATTCCTCAAGACAGTAGACAAATAGAAATAGTAGAAGTGGACGAATTATTTACATATTATCAAAAAAAAGTAACAGTGCCTATGTGTGGCTTGCTGTGGACAGAAACCGGAATAAAATTATTGATATTGTAGTAAGTTAAGAGAGGCGACAAACTTGTTTTTGTGCGTATGGCTCAGAGAATGGAGTGGCAGGGGTTATAAAGTTAAGATATTATGTACTGATGGCTATGAGGGATATGGTTATTATACGATAGCTCAGCAACATATAGTATCCAAGTCCGAAACTTGTTTGGTGGAATCTAAAAATGCTGTGATTCGTCACTATTTAGCTAGGTTTAACAGAAGAACAAAGCGATTCTCCAAGGCATTTGATAGTATAAAAAATGACGATAATGACACTCCCTTCGATGTGTCAAGAAATCGTGGAGACAACAATCTTCTGCCTTATAGTCAGAAAACAGAGCTATAATTTAGGTATCTATGCAATAATAATTCTATTAATATGGCGTGGTATAAAAAAGATGAATACAAAAAACTTTACAGAAAATCTAAATTTCAAAGATAGTGGTAGGCAGAGGAGGATTGCAGTTGCAATTTATTTTAATGAAAATATTAAGCACACCTCAAAAATTCCAGTAGTCTTTTTGAATCATGGAGGAACAAGCTCAAGCACAGAATATTCATATCTTGGTAATTTCTTAGCTGATCAGGGGTATGCTGTTATTTGTATTCAGCATAATTTCATAGGCGATGAACCACACTCGTTAGAAAAATTCAATACCGGTATATTAAAAGAAACTCGCCTGCCGATATGGCAGCTATGGGCTGGGAATATTTTGTTTGTTATCAATGAGCTAAAAGTGCTTAAGCCAGAGTTTGACTTAGATAAATTTATTATTGCTGGCCATTCAACTGGAGGCGATTTAAGTATGTTTTTTGCTACTCAGCATCCTGAGATGATCTCACACATTATTTCTCTGGATGGCCGCCGCTGTCATTTTCCCAGAAATGCAAAATGTAGGCTGCTATTGCTTCAAGCTACGGATACTACTACGGACGAAGGTGTTATTCCTAGCAATGGCGAGAAGCACCAATTATCTGAAATGAAAATCATTCGAATCGACAAAGCTCTGCATAATGATTACAGTGATAGCGGCTCTGATGAAATAAAGAAAGAAGCTATATCGGTGATTAGAGAATTTCTAAGTAAGCAGAATCACAGCCACATTGGAACTAAGAGCTTTCCTTGATAAAGACCTTTTAATATCTCTGCCAATGCTTCGTTCTATATGGATGGTAATGTTGATATTTGTTCTGCTAATTGATCTTTTGTTATATTTTTACTCATGTCAAAAACCTAAATTAAAATTATATTCCTAGCCATGGATATGTGCATAATTCTCAACTGATAATTATACACATACCCACAGCTCGACACCATCATAACTAATATATTTTGATGGTGTTAGTTTTTAGTTATGACACAGTTTAATGAATACTCCCATTTGTTAGCTAGAAGACGGCCCACTGAGCCACGTACCACCTTTCTTGATCAAATCTCTAATCTTAAGCTTCGCCCTACCAAAAGAGGTTTTTCTAGTTTCGGCATCTTCTTTCATTCTTTTCTTTATCGCTGCATCTTTTTTTCGGACTTTATGCACTTCTCTGAAAACCCTTTGCATTGTTGTGGCGGCAACCGTATATTCCATGTCTGGTATTTGGTCGCGGACTCGTTTCATAGTTTCAATTTGTTCTGGGCTGTATAAATCAGGCGAAAGTAAAGCGCTATCCAATAACCTAGCTACTATGTAATGATTAGAGTGGTTGCTAAAAATTTTAACCATTTCTTTTTTATATTTATCGGGGTTACATAATACTTCTTTTATAAAGTTTTCAGGCTTTAAATGTGAGTTATGCACATAGAAGCTTCTCATTTTTACCATTTCTTCTTTTGACTCTATATTATACGGTGTTTTTTGGTGTATTAGGCTATAATCTATAGGATTTTTTATATACCCAGCATTATATAAAAGCTCAGGAATTAAACTATTTAGATCTACTTTTTTTATTGCTTCCTCAACCGCACGTCTATCTTCCTCTTTTCTTAAGTCTGCAATGTTTTCTGGAGTAACTGTAACGCCACAATGAATTAAGGCAATTATAGCCTTTGGTTGCTGTATAAGATTTGGGTGATGCTTTAATATAGCTGCATCCAGAGGGCTAAATGTCCCATATGCTTTTTTAGTAAGATCTGCTCCGTGATCGCTTAAGGCCATTATGACATCTGCGTTTCCTTCCAGTACAGCATCATGTGCTGGCGTCATTTCGTTCAATCCTTCTTGATTTAAATCACATCCTATTTCCGCTAATGCACGGATAACCTCGGCATTTTTAGCATAATGAGCTGCATTGCATAGTTTAGAATCTTTCTGGTTAGCGTCTGCACCTAATTGGTGTAATTTCGATATGACTGCTGCCTGTCCGTGCCTAGCTGCTAGATGCATAAGTGGTTGCCCATCTATGATTCTAAGATTATAAGCTTGGGATTTTTTGCTATTATCTCTTCAATGATCGCTATGTCTCCGATTGAGACTGCTTCGATTATTTGTTGCTCGTCTGTCATTGTACTACTCTTTAATTGCTATTTTCTAATAATAAATTAATTTTATTAAAAAAAGTTAATTTAAAGAAGGTGTTGAATTGGAATTATCAACACTATACATCATATTCCTTCAAAATTATCAGCGTAGAGGTATCTTTTTGATTGTTTCTTCTTTTTATTTTGGACTTTATTCTCGTTTGCTGTAGTGATAAGATTTTATTAGGCGTGACTTGAAGAGTGATGGTCGCAGATAGTATGATTTCCAGCGACTGTAGATGGATAATCTTCTTCTAAGTTAGTAACTTCGCCTGTTACATCTTGTAACGCTTTTTTGTATTCAGGATCTTCTCTGAAGTTCTCGCAAGCTTTCCTCCGTTCTAGAGGAGGTTTTGTTGGTAATGATCTATCTTTCATAAATAACTCCAAGTTTAATCGCTATAAATTACAATAATATGTAATTTGTATTAATAGTAGGTTAAAATAATTTTGTGAGTAATAAAAAATCAGTGTTTAATTCTGGAAATGGTATGCTATTATTCGCAAAGCACGCCAGCAGCGATAATTTGGAATTCATTACCGCCTTCAGGGGTTAGAGCACGTGGTAATGCAGTTGCTAAAGAGCTAAAAGTGGATGCTGTACATGAGGCTTTATATTCGCAACCAGGGAGCGTAGGGGTGTATGTAATGCAGGAAATTAACTCTACGCATGAGCGCTCTCTTGAAATAGAGCAACTTTCCCAGCATTTTTCCCATTCAGTCACTCCTAAATTCTCGATGATATCTCTAACCAATAATTCAGCGATTGAATTATCATCATTCAATCGCGCGGTAAGAGCACACATATTCAACAAGCCTATTTTTGCAGAGGCTTTAACCATCCCAGCATACCCACTGAAGCTATACATTGCTATTTCTATAGGCATAGATGCAGAATATGGTAGGTCTCTAAGCAGAGTAGGGTTATATTTATTTACTAAGTTTAAAAAAGCTGGAATGTCACTTTCAGTTCGTACTGATTCCAAAGCTGGCGTTAATATATCACCTATTATTTTTTCTGTTAGTTCGTTAGTGTTAAAAACTTTGAATATATTTTCATTCACATATTCAATAAAATTTTCTATAGATGTTTTTAACTCTACTGACATAAACCCCTTAATTTTATATAATTAGTTTTTCTTAGCATAATTCGTTAGCAACTGCCCCAGCAAGCATAGCTCCTATAATAGATGGAGATTCGCTGTCTCCTCCATAATTATTTAAGTATTTAAAAGTATCTTGATTACAACGGCTATATCGGCAACTTTCATGCATATTAGCGGCAATGCAAAGAAGTTTTTGTGCGCAAGTTGTAGTGTCTGGTTTGTAGATAGGGCTGCATGCAGATAAGCACGACTCAAGTCCACCCTCATTTTCCCAGGACATGCTATATCGAAAATCTAAATCAAGTAAAGTAGATATCGAATAAGGCATGGTTTTATCTTCTGTAACTTCTAGGTTGGAACATATTATAAAGCTTTTAAAAAATTTAGAGAATGTTACAGTTTTCTCTGTCGTTTCAAATAGTGAATTAGGTGTTAGTCCTGCCGTTGCCATCAATGCAACCGCATCTGTTAGGGTAGAGTGAGAACCTAATGAATCTAAACTAGTGCTTCCTATAATAGCATTGATAGAACCCTCAGCGCTTGTGGCTCTGGTAATCTCCTCAGAAATAGCTGTTGAAAGCAGGTACTCAGCGCTTGTGGCTCTGGTTACCTCAGTTGTAATGTTGCTCGATAGCGCAGCTTCAGCGGCTGTAGCTCTGGTGACTTCAGCTGTAATGTTGCTCGATAATATACCTTCAGCGGCTGTGGCTCTGGTGACTTCAGCTGCAAGGTTGGTTGATAATTCACCCTCAGCGCTTGTGGCTCTGGTGACTTCAGCAGTAATGTTGCTCGATAACGCAGCTTCAGCGGCTGTGGCTCTATTGATTTCCTCTGCAAGACTGGTCGATAACCCAGCGTCGTTGGACGTAGATCTAGCAATCTCAGTTGCAAGATCGTTTGCGATTATATTCTCCGCATTTATTGCTCTGCTAGTTTCATTCGAGATAGCCATCATAACATCATCTATGCTTTCTCTTGTTTTATTGCGCAGATGATCTAACTGCTCTTCTAATTCATATGTTCTATCTTCGAGAATATTTTGGTTATATATAATGCTGTGTCGTTCTTCTACTCTAGGCATGGAGTTCCTGATTGGTATAACATATAAAATTATAAATTATACGTTATGCATCAACTAGATTAACCAGGAATTTATATGGAAATATGTAGAGATATTATCGATTATAGTGACATTTATGACGGTAGATTGAGACGTGAAATTGCGGTTATATAACAATTTTCTAATTATAGAGCCTGCAAATATTTTGCTAGCAGTGAATGGGTATGGAAATGAACTTTTGGTCTGCAGTGTGCATATCCTGCTTCTTTATAGTCTCCCTCACCAAAAAATATCGGCGCGCACTTTGCATTATATGCAGTTTCCATATCTGTAATGGTATCTCCAACAAACCAAATTTCATCGCTCGGTTTGAGCTTGATTTGCTCTAAAGTTGAGTGAACCGCAATCGGTGATGGCTTGTCATGTTCAAAATCGCCAGAGCCAAATGTTGTCTTAAAATATTGGCCCCATTGCAATGCTTTAACTTCCTCTGTTAAGAAAGTATTTAATTTATTGCTTACTATACCAGCGTAAATTCCTTTATCTGCTATTGCTTTTAAAGTATCAGAAGCATCTGGAAGTGGGGAAATTTTATCTCTTAGTTCGGCGTAACGCGTTCTATAAAGATTACCAATTGCTTGCCAGTCATCATTTGGAAAAAATTCCATCATGATTTCTTTTGAGGATTTATGGATTCTGATCTTAGTTTCTTCGAGTGTTAAGGTGGGCTTTCCATATTTCACTAAAGTATGGTTTGTTGCCTCATGTATCAGTTCCCAGGTATCTACCAGGGTGTTATCCCAGTCAAAAATTATAGCTTTTGGTTTAAGTAATACGTAGTCTTTATCTACTAAATCCACTAATTATGCCTCTAATTTTTCTTCAGCTACCATATTATATTCAGCGTCAACTTTAACCTTAGGCTCACTGCTATGAATATCTAAAAGCTTCAGCTTTCTATGTAACGCAGACCTTTCCATTCCAACAAATAATGAAGTTTTAGAGATGTTATTATTAAACTTTATCATTTGTGCAGTCAAGTATTTTTTTTCGAATATTTCTCGCGCCTCCCTAAGCGGCATAGACATTATATCAACATCGGAATCAATTATATTTACGCTTCCAGCTTGATTTAGTATGTGATGCGGCAACATCGATGTGGTAATAATTGATGAGTTCTCAATTTGAGCTGAAATCATTAGCCACTCAACCAGGTTCTTCAATTGACGGACGCTTCCAGACCAATCATAATTTTTTAATGCCTCAATAACTTTGTTGCTTATATCGCATCTTTTTAAATTAGAATTTCTTTCAAAATGCTTCATGAAGTGCTCACATAGTTCTGCTATGTCTTCTTTTCGATCATTAAGGCCTGGAATGGAGATTGAAATGGAATTCAAACGATAGTATAGGTCCTGCAAGAAATTCCCAGATTTAACTTCCTTTTTTAAATCTTTAGACGTAGAAGCAATGATGCGAATATCAAAATTCTTTCCTTCTGTTTTATCAGGATCTTGCGATTTTATTATCGTTAAAATTTTATGCTGGGCATATAGTGGTAAATCACTGACTTCACTAATGAATAATGTTCCGTGGTTTGCAAGATCTACAAGGCCGAAGCTATCCCCAGAGCCAAATAATTCTTTTTGCAAATTATCATTTAGCAAAATAGAGCTGTTTAGTTTCACAAATGAATAATTGCTTCTATTAGATTTTCTATGAATTAGTTTAGCTACCAATTCCCTGCCACTGCCCGATTCGCCTTCTATCAAAATCCTACTTGAGGTCGGAGCCACTTTATCAATCATCGCTCGCAAATTGGTTATTGCCTCACTCTTGCCAGTAAGCTCAACTTTTTTTGCAATTTTTTTCTTCAGGCCTATATTTTCTTTTTTCAGGCGAATTGTTTCGCATGTTCTTTTTATTGTAATGATAAGCTTATCTGCGCTGAATGGTTTTTCAATGTAGTCGTAAGCGCCAAGCTTAATAGAGTTAACGGCAGTTTCAATTGTGCCATGGCCACTTATCATGATTACCGGTATTGAAGGATGCTTGGCTCTCAAGGTTTCCAATATGCCCAGGCCATCCAGATTGCTGCCTTGTAGCCATATATCCAATAAAACAATAGTGGGGATATTTTTTGATATTGCTTCAAATGCTTCATCACTATTTTTAGCGGTGATACAATTGAAATTCTCGTCCGATAATATATCAGACATTAGTGTTCTTATATCTTCTTCGTCATCTACTATTAGTATGGTATTGCTAGCCATAATAAAAATTACCCTCTTTGATAAATGCCAGTTTTTATTTTAGTTAAAATAAAGGCAAAAGCACGGTGACTACAGCACAATGGTCTTGATTATTCTCCATTATAATCTTTCCATTATGATCATCAACTATTTTTTTTACTATCGCAAGGCCAAGTCCAGTTCCCTTGGTCCGAGTAGTAAAATAAGGCTCTATAAGCTTGTCGATCACTGAGCTATCAAAACCTTTACCATTATCTATGATGAAAAGCTTAGCATATTTATTATCTTTGTGTACAGAAATTTTAATTTTACCTTGGCCTTTTTCAAATTTTGGTGTTGCCTCTATTGATTCTTCTGCATTTTTTAAAATATTTATTAGCATTTGGTTGATTTGTGTTTGATCACATAATACAAAAATATCATCGTTTTTATTTAATTCTAATTCGTATTTTATATTTGTAACTACGCACTCTCTAGAAAAAACTAAATTTTCTACAATTTTAATTATATTTACTTCTTCCATAACTGGAGCGGGCATTCTAGCGAAAGCAGAGAACTCCTCTATTATCTTGCCAATATCTTTTACGTGTCTGATGATTGTGTCAGTGTATTTCGAGAATGTTGATCCATCACTAACTTCGCTGGCATATTTTTTTTGTAATCTTTCGGCACCTAGGCGTATTGGAGTGAGTGGATTTTTAACTTCATGCGCTATTCTTCTAGCAACATCAGACCAAGCAGCGTATCTTTGTGCTTGCAATAGCTCTGTCATATCATCAAAAGTTATGACGTATCCTATGGTTTTTTTGTTGGTGATTTCGGCAGAGATTTTTAAAAGCAAAGTCAATAATTTATGTTCCACTTTTAATTTGATTTCCTTTGAGGCATATCCTTCATTATCTTTCGCTTCTGATATTAATTCTGAACAATCAGGAATGACCTCGGATATTTCTGTACCAACAATATTAGTGTTGTTTACTTTGAGTAGCTTTGCTCCTGAGTCATTTATCAACTTTATTTTTCTATCTGCAGATAGTGCTATTATGCCGGTAGAAACAGCAGAGAGAACAGCTTCATCAAACTTTCTTTTGTTGTCTAACTCATTGTAGGCTTGTACTAATTTGGTTTGTTGCTCTGAAATTCGCTCAGTCATCAAATTAAATGCGCGTGATAAATTAGCAAGCTCATCATTATCGGGGCCGTCAACATCGACTCTGGTGGAGAAGTTACCATCCTGCACGCGCTCTGTGGCATAGACCAATTTTTTTACTGGATCTATTATAGTGGCGGAAAAGGAGATGCCTATGTAAATGGCTATCAATAAAATTAACACAGATACTATTAAAAAAATCACTGCAAATTGCAACTGTGTGCTAATAATCTGGTTTTTAAAATTCTTATATTGCTCAGCAGCACCTTGAGATTTTTTTATATGGTCAACTACTTTACTATCAACATATTTACCAACCACCAAATAACCATTTGGTATGCTGTGCAAAATCACCATAGCGCGAATTCGATCGGGAGTGCTACTGATTATTATGCTCTCGCCACTTGAGGCATCCATATAATTTTGCTTAGTAAATACCTCGTAAGAAAGAGAAATGCCAAATCTGCTCCTAATAAGTGGATAGTGATTAGAAAATACCACAGCCTCAGATAGCGAATTGAGCTCTGTAAACGATGATACGACATCTGTAAATAGCTTTTTGTTGGATAGCAAATCATGCTTTAGGACGTTTTCATCAATTTCCATAGCCATAGCTTTTGCTCTTATTTTGATAACGTCATGATGCTCTTGAAGATAGGATTCAGCAACCACAACAGATTCATCGAGCACCGTGCTAATTTTTTTATCAAACCAAGAATCGATAACATATTTGAAGAATACGGCAGAGAAAATCGCTACCAGTATCGCAGGGATACTTGAGAGCAAGCTGAACATTACGAGTGTTCTAATTTGCAGGCGCGAGCCTCGCGAATTGCGCTTGTGTTTTATCCAGGAGGAAAAAAGTTTTTTTGAAATTAGAATTATCAAGGCAAATATTATTGCTGAGTCTATGGCGAGTAAGATGACAGTTGCATAGGCTTGCTGCGTGGAATAATCAAGAGTTGACTTTGTTATGGTGATGTATGTCAAAGCTGAAAAAATGATCGAAGCTATAATTAGAAAAACTATAACCTTGCTGCTAAGATTCTTTTTTTTTGTGTTCATAATACTTATTAAAATATTTCCGCTGTGCCGTCGTCGTACTCCCTCGCAAAGCTATAGGGTATAATTAATATATAATAGCCACAAAATTATAGTATATTTTTAAGAAAATAGGAGAGATAATTTTTATCTAATACCGGTACTGCTATACTTATTTAGCAATTCCTGCTGCGATCCTTCTACCCACACCTTCAAAAAATTAATCTTTAGAAATAATTATTGATATTTATTGAGTATTATGATATCTAGGTGCAACTAAACCATCAATTATCATAACTAATAGAAACATGTTCGAATATATAAAGCGTCAAATCAAAAAAATTGTACAATCAAGGTTTGAAAAAGCAATTTTTTCTGGTGATTATCCCACTGCAAAATTTTTAGTCAAACTGGGCGCTGATCCGAATTGTTTATACACTCCTGGCTATTCTATATTGAGATATGCTGTTAAATATCGAAAAATTCAGGCAATAGAACCATTAATCAAACTAGGCGCTGATCCGAATTGTGTACACACTGGTGGCTATTCTACATTACAATATGCTATTATAACTCGAGTAAAAGCAATAGAACTATTAATCAAAGCAGGAGCTGATCTAAATTATGTAAACCATCATGGCCTTTCTGCATTACAAATGGCTGCTAGGTATGGAATGACGAATACCATGGTACAATTAATCAAAGCAGGAGCTGATCTAAATTATGTAAACCGTGATGGCTTTTCTGCATTACAAATCGCTGTTGAGCATGGAATGGGGAATGCCGTAGCACAATTAATCGAAGCGGGAGCTGATCCAAATCATGTAAATGATCGTGGCCAGTCTGTACTAGAATTTGCTATTAGGTCGAATAAGTTGTATGAAGTCGAATTTCTATTGGAATTAGCGTATGTAGACACTGCACCGTATCGACATATTGCATCTCCAGAACTACTAAGAATTTTGGATTACTGCACAGCGCAAAAATCTTCTACAGCACTAGTAGAAAATGCCTTTATATCAGGATATCCATATGAAGGCATAGTTATTAAGCAATTAAACCGAGCTTTAAGTGACTACCCTTTCCTTCTTATAAACTACTACGCGCATCGAATAAACCACGAACGTCTAAATGACCTACGTTTTTCCAGATTACCCCAAGACGTAGTTCGTCTTATTTCTAATTTTATCCCACCTCATAGTATCTTTGCGGCAAGTCAGCTTTCTCGAGAGGCAGCAGATGAGGTTTTTGAGGCAATTCAGTTAGGTGGTAACCCTCCTACAAACGAGGAATTATTAAATCGCCTTTTCATCGATACTTATCATGAAATGCCCCTTGTAAGAATTACTCCTGCTTTCAGTTTTAAAACATCTATTGATAACCACGCACCTAACTTTCTATTTTTTGCCAATAAACTAATAGAGAATAAAAACACCATACATTATGTCGCAAGTCATATAATCAAGCCAATATTGCCTGAGTCAGTGCAGAATTTTACTGACACAATAGAGTTGCCCGAAATACCGATTTTAGCTTGGGCAGGAGCGCACATTGCTACTGCTGTGGCTCTCCATTTTTCCACGCCTTTTCCTACATCATCTGCGCTTTTAAGCACCGCTCTTTCGACATGTTTTTTTATGTCACAACATCTTGACGCCTCTCCTTACGATGGCGCAGCTTTAAAAGCAATCAAGGTGGTTGCTGTAGTTTTATCTTCCTATACTGCAGGGTTTTCACCAGTGACAGTGGACTATTTGGCAACAGGCGTGTTAGAAGCTCTTACTAGAGATGACAACAAAGTGCCTCACACAAATTCGTCTGCAGAAAAGTTTCTTCCTTATGTTGCAGACATTGCTGCGCTATCCCTTGGGGCTCCGCTGATATATCAAAGCCATACTACTGGTAGCGCACCAACCACAATTACACATAGCTTTAGCTTACTGAAAAAAATTGCTCTAACTCATCATGTTGCAGAAATCCTTGCTCCGTTGGTAGTGAAGCACATGTCGGATGCTATGGATACTGCTTATGAGTATTGGGAAGCTGCTAAGCAAGTAGATTGGTTGGCTGTGCTATGTCCAGTGGATATGGTTGGTAGTAGCACTACTGCTGCTGAAAACTTAGAGATATAGACGCGCGTAATATCAATCCAGCTTTTAACCATTGCATTATCGCAGCAAAGCTCGAGTATTATCTGCATACATTTCGCTCCTTCCTACTTGTGCTGTTTAATTCTGGAAGTGGTATAATACCAAAAAATAATATAAGAAAATTAGAATATAGAAGATGAATTATTGATATGATAAAAATTTTATGGTAAAAGTTCATTTGATTTTCTTATTGTTGGTTTTCTTTTATGAATAGTTTTAGATTTGTAGAATATATATGGCTTGATGGTACTAAGCCTGTTTGTCAAATGAGGTCTAAGTCCAGGGTTGTTTTTCTGCCTGAAAACCCCGCGCTTGAAGATTTCCCTGATTGGAATTTTGATGGCTCTTCTACAAACCAATCTATAACCTCAAAATCAGATTGCATCCTTAAGCCAGTAAACTTCTTTAAGGATCCATTACAAGATGGTGATAATTATTTGCTGCTTTGCGAGGTTTTTGATGATCAGAACAAAGAACATCCTACGAATACAAGAGCGATACTTAGATCAGCGCTAGCAAAAGGTGGTGATGCGCTTGAATCTTGGATTGGGTTTGAGCAAGAATATACCATATTTGATGGCTATAAACCCATCGGGTGGCCGGATGATGGTTATCCTGCGCCGCAAGGACCTTACTATTGTGGTGTTGGATCGGATAAGATCTTCGGTAGAGATATATCAATAGACCACGCGAAAGCTTGCATGGATGCTGGCATAATTTTATATGGAACCAACGCTGAAGTGATGGCTGGGCAATGGGAGTTTCAGGTTGGCTATAGAGGTGATCCTCAAGAGGCTGTCGATACTTTAAGTATATGTGATCATGCATGGGTTGCAAGGTGGCTTTTGCATCGTGTGGCGGAAGATTATGGAGTAACAATTTCTTTTGATAATAAACCTGTTAAAGGCGATTGGAATGGTTCAGGAATGCATACTAATTTTTCTACCTCTGAAATGCGTGATAAAGCAAAAGGAAGAAAAGCTATTGAGCAGGCTATCGAGAGTTTAAGTAAAGCTCATAAGGAACATATCGCTGTATATGGTGATAAGCTCGAAGAAAGATTGACTGGCTTGCATGAGACTTCGAGTATTGAAAAATTCAGCTCGGGAAATAGCAATAGATCTTCTTCAGTTAGGATACCAGTATCAGTTGCGATGAACGGATATGGGTATATTGAAGATAGGCGGCCTGGGGCGAATTCTGATCCTTATTTGGTTGCAGCGCGTATTATTCAGACAATTTTGTCATAAACTCTTTTAAGAAGTAGAAATAAATGTTTGACGAACTGCCTATTTATGTTTTATTTCTACTTTCGCTTGTAAGTTTTGTAGCGAGCTTTTTTAATGCTATATCTGGTGGCGGAGGCCTTATTACTGTACCATGCTTGCTATATGCTGGAATTAGCCCTATAACTGCTCTCGGTACAAATAAATTGCAAACAGTTTTTGCAGATATATCTTCAATATGGCACTTTTCAAAGCAAAAGCAAGTTAGCCATAAAGCGATTATTTATCCTTTAATAATAACAGTGTGCGGAGCTATCACGGGCACCATAGCGCTTTCTCAAGTTGATATAAAACATCTTATTCCATTCATACTTCTAGCAGTATTTATTTATTATGTTTGGCCAAAAAAAATAAATAGCCCTGTTGACGGTGAAATAAACTATAAAAGGCTATATTTTATAGCGCCGTTTATTAGTTTTTATAACGGATTTTTTGGACCAGGCACAGGATCAATATGGACTGTTAGTTTGATCAAGTTACTCCATCTAGATCTTAGGCGCGCGGCGATGCATACTAGATCACTTAACTTTGTTGGTAATATCGGATCGCTCTGTGTGTTTCTGTTACTCGGTAACGTCAATATCCCAACTGCCCTTGTTATGGGAATGGGGGCTATGCTTGGTGGAGCTGCTGGCGCCAGATTTGTAACTCATAAGGACATCAAAATAATTAATAGATGCTTTATTGTCTTGATGTCGTTAATTATCATATCAATGTTCTACAAATACTATATGCAATTCTGACCATTATCGACGTCACCCGATAATTTTCTTGGCTATTATCGAGTGGGGTCTATAATAGTCTTTATAGGCTTGCAAGCAAGGAAATACCATGGATAGAATATACGACAAATTACTAGAAAAACATTTTAATTCTTATAGCCAGATGGCTTTTTTAGTTGGTCCAAGGCAAGTTGGTAAAACCACTATCAGTAAACATTGTGAAAAACTGAACTATTTTTCCTCAGAGATAAAGAAAAAAATGAAGTAGACTTTTTAGTCAGTAAAGACTCTAAACCTTGGTTTTTAGTGGAAGTAAAATCATCAGATACTAGTATGAGCAAGAGTTTATATAGATTCCAAGAACAAACAAAGGCCAAGCATGCTTTTCAAGTGGTCTTTAACTTAGATTATGTGGATAAGGATTGCTTTGAATATACAACTCCCGTGGTTGTACCAGCGATGAGCTTTTTAAGTCAGCTAGTATAATACCAAATCCCATTTTTAATCCTACTTCGTTACTCGTCGCTTACCTCTCATATGGTATAACTTTGAATTTAGCGCCAAAGCTCTAAAAATATACTGGTCATAAGTCAGCCTTTGTGCTAATAGTTAGAAGATTAGCAGCGCATGGCATACAAAGATCATTTAGAGAGAATGAACTATGGTAAAAATTACTATCAACGACAAGCAGATTGAGGTTGAGGAAGGGCTTTCGCTCATTCAAGCTTGTGAATTAGCTGGCGTCGAGATCCCGAGATTTTGCTATCATGATCGCCTTAAAGTTGCTGGTAACTGCAGAATGTGTCTGGTGGAAGTAGAAAAAAACCGCAAACCAGTTGCTTCATGCGCAATGCCAGTTAGTGAAGGCATGGTGGTGCGCACAGATACTCCAATGATAAAAAAAGCACGCGAAGGCGTGATGGAATTCCTGCTCATAAATCATCCGCTTGATTGTCCAATTTGCGATGAAGGAGGGGAATGTGATTTGCAAGATCAAGCCATGTTATATGCGCGTGGGGAATATAGGTTTGATGAGAACAAGCGCGCCGTTCCTGATAAATACATGGGGCCGCTAATCAAGACTAACATGAACCGTTGCATCCATTGTACAAGGTGCATACGTTTTTCCACTGACATTGCAGGCGTTGAAGAAATGGGAGCGATAGGGCGCGGCGAGGATGTGCAAATTGTGACTTACCTCAATAAAGCTATAAAATCTGAGCTATCTGGAAACATGATAGACATCTGCCCAGTAGGGGCGCTCACCTCAAAACCTTATGCCTTCAAGGCAAGAAGCTGGGAATTAACCCATACTGAATCTATCGATGTTTCAGATGCTGTTGGTAGCAACATCAGAATCGATAGCCGTGGTCCTGAAGTGATGCGAGTTTTGCCAAGACTTAACGAAAGCATAAATGAAGAGTGGATTTCTGATAAAACTAGGTTTGCCTACGACGGGCTTAAGAATCAGCGCCTTGATAAACCATACGTAAAAATTGATGGAGTCTTAACGCCAACATCATGGGAAACTGCATTCGAATTTATTAAAGACAACCTCAAGAATTTAAAGGGACATGAGATTGCTGCAATAGCTGGCAATCTTGCGGATGGAGAATCCATTATGAGCTTGCGTGATATAATGAGATCTCTTGGTTCACATAATATGGACTCCGAGCGAACAAATGTTAATTTTGATAGAACGCACAGGGCGGGCTACATATTTAACAGCACCATAAGCGGAATTGAGAAGTCTGATTTATGCCTGCTTATTGGCGCGAATCCACGTCTTGAAGCATCGATGATCAATGCGCGTATTCGCAAAAGGTGGCTGCAAAAAGACTATAAAGTATATTCTATAAATAAACATAAATTAGATCTATCTTATGATGTAAAAAATTTAGGTAAAGATCCTAAGATATTAGAAGAAATTTTATCAGGTGATAACCTTGTGGCGAAAGCTTTTAAAGAAGCAAAATACCCAATGATGATTTTAGGGCGCTCTATATTTGATAGAACTGATGCTGATGCTATAGCGCATCTATGCGGCAAAATTGCTAAAAAGTATGGTTTTATACAAGATCAGTGGAATGGTTTTAATGTTTTGCATGTAGGTGCTTCAAGTGTTGCCGCGCTGGATCTTGGGTTTGCTCCAGAGGAAAAAGGCGTAGGTGCCGTGCAAATTATAGATGGAGCTTATACAGGAAAAATAAAGTTCCTCTACCTTCTCGGCGCGGATGAAATTGATGCTGCGAAATTGAAAAATGGTAGTTCTTTTGTTGTTTATCAGGGGCATCATGGAGATAGAGCGGCCAGCATTGCTAATGTAATTCTTCCTGCTGCTGCTTATACAGAAAAAGAAGCTACTTACGTCAATTTAGAGGGAAGGGCCCAAAGAACTAGGGTTGCCGTTCAGCCGCCTAGGGATGCAAAAGAAGATTGGTTGATTCTTAAAGAGATTGCTAATGCGTTAAAAATAAAGCTTCCATATATAAATAAAGATCAGCTATGGAAAAAACTCGCTGCCGAATCACCTTGCTTTAGTAAAATTGGCGAAGTCGTAAAAGAAGAATGTAAAGAGTTTGGAAAAAAGGGTAAGTTACTCGAAGAGCCTATATATTCGACGCAATTTAATTATTATTTAACTGACTCTATATGTCGCGCCTCGAAGACCATGGCAAAGTGCGTAGATGAATTAGTGTAGAGGTTGGAGCGAATGGAATATATATACACATTATTAAACTATCTTTTGCACATAGTGGCTATAACTATTCCTTTGCTGCTGTGCATCGCCTATTTAACATATGCTGAGAGGCGGATCATAGCGGCTATGCAAATGCGGCGTGGCCCCAATGTTGTAGGTCCATTTGGATTGTTGCAGCCTATTGCTGATGCAGTGAAGCTGATGTTTAAGGAAGTGATATTCCCCGCGAAAGCGAATAAGTTCGTGTTCATATTAGCGCCCATAGTAACTTTTGTTTTGAGCTTGATTGGGTGGGCGGTGATCCCATTTGGTGAAGGGAAGGCTCTTGCTAACTTGAATGTTGGAATTTTGTATTTACTTGCGGTTTCTTCTCTCGGGATTTATGGAATAATCATGGCTGGCTGGGCTAGCAATTCAAAATATGCCTTCTTAGGGGCAATCAGATCTTCTGCGCAGATGATTTCTTATGAAATATCGATAGGGCTTGTGATCGTATGCGTGTTGATTGCTACAGGGTCTATGAATTTGACTGACATAGTCCTTGCACAAAAAAATATGGATTGGTATATAAAGTTACTACTATTTCCAATGATGGTTGTGTTTTTTATATCGATTCTAGCAGAAACAAACAGACTGCCGTTTGATTTGCCAGAAGCGGAAGCAGAGCTTGTAGCCGGCTATAACGTAGAATACTCCTCCATGCCATTTGCTTTATTCTTTTTAGGCGAATATGCAAATATGATTCTAACTAGTGCAACTTTGGTGCTTTTATTCTGGAGCGGCTGGCTCCCAATTTTAGATCTACCAATACTGTATAAAATACCACCATTTATTTGGTTTGCCTTCAAGATATCATTTGTACTATTTTGCTTTTTGTGGATCAGGGCAACTTTCCCTCGTTATCGCTATGATCAATTAATGCGGATAGGCTGGAAGTTTTTCTTACCTTTGAGTTTATTTTGGGTTATGCTAACATCAGGTGTGCTGCTATATTTTAACAAATTACCTTAAAATCAATATATGCGATTTCTAAAAAAAGTATTTTTATACGAGTTACTTGCGGGAATGGCCTTAACGCTTAGGTATTTATTTAAGCCTAAAGTCACACAAAATTATCCGTATGAAAAAACTAAAGTCAGCCCAAGGTTTAAAGGCGAACATGCACTCAGGCGCTATCCGAATGGGGAAGAGAGATGCATTGCATGTAAGTTATGCGAGGCGGTGTGTCCTGCTCTTGCTATTACCATTGAAGCTGATGAGCGTGCAGATGGGAGCAGGAAGACAACAAAGTACGATATAGATATGACTAAGTGCATTTACTGTGGCTTGTGCCAGGAGTCATGCCCTGTTGATGCTATAGTACAGGGGCCAAATTTCGAATTCTCGACCGAAACTCACGAAGAGTTATACTATGATAAAGAAAGGTTACTTCGCAATGGAGACATCTGGGAAGAAGCTCTGCACACTAAACTGAAAAAAGACGCTCCCTACAAATAATTGTTTAACCATCGCATCGTCGCAGCAAGGCTCGAGTGTATTAATATACTTCGCTTTAAAGTAAATATATATTCAAATAAAGACGCATAAAAAAGTCGTTGCGAGGCAGCTTTAGTGGCCGTGGCAATTCAGGTTTTTTTTGATTTTTGGATATAATCCATACCCCCTCCCCACGTAAGGTAGGAGGGAGGAGAGGGGGGCATGGTATAATAGAATCTAGTTGCAAGCTTCTTTTAGTTTGCTTCCAGCTTTAAATCTTGGTTGTTTTGAAGCTTTGATTTTGATTGCTTCACCAGTTCTAGGATTTTTACCAGTTCTTGCTTTGCTTTCGGTGATGTAGAAATTACCAAATCCAATTAAAGAAATTTTATGGCCTTTTGATAGCGCTTTTTCTACTGCGTCGATAACCATTTTCAAATTTCTTTCTGCTTCAGCTTTTGAGATTCCATTCTCTTTAGCAATCATTTGGGTGAATTCGGTTTTATTTAAGTTTGTCATAGTTTTTGTTCCTTATATTAAATTGATTTGTTAATTGTATATTAAAATCCATTTGTTTTTATCATAGATTATCAAAATAGCAAGAGAAATTTAGCCGGGATTCCCCAAGTGTCACCATTTTGCTCCAAGATACCTATTTTCTGAGTTTTATGCAACAAATTCATCAATTAATTTGGTTAATTGATCAGATAAATTTTTATCTTTTATACTGCCATCATCCTCAAACATTTTATGAGCTTCGCCTAAAGAAAAGGTTTTAGGATAAACAAAAGCTGTAAGCCCCGTCTCTAGAGTTAGCCTGGTGAATAAATACCCTCTATGCCCACCGCACATTGCAGGGGAAGCAGAAATGAGCAACACTTGAGCGCCATTTAGCGGGCCTGGTTTAATCCTTGATACCCAATCAATCAAATTTTTAAAACCACCAGGGATAGAGAAATTATATTCTGGTACTGAAAAAATAATCTTATCCGCAAGCTTTATATGCTCAGCAAATTTTTGTACATTTGCAGGAATACCACTGCTCTCTTCAATGTCGCCATCATACAAGGGAGCATCGAATTCCTTGAAGTGTCGCAAATTTACCTCGTGATTTTGCCCGGCCAAATGGTTGGCACATAAATCGACCAACTTTTTATTGAAAGAATCTTTGCGCAGTGATGCTGCCATCAGAAATAATTTCATAATAATACCTTACTCATTAATATTGAACATTTTAAAAATAAAAACATACTTCCTCGCTATCTCTTTAAACTTATGGAACCTACCAGATTTGCCACCATGGCCTGATTCCATTTCAGTCTCTAACATCAGCAAGTTCGAATCTGTTTTCATATCGCGAAGCTTAGCAACCCATTTTGCTGGCTCCCAATATGTAACTCTAACATCATTAAGACCAGCTAGCACGTATAAATTTGGATATCTTTGCGATGTGACATTATCGTACGGAGAATAAGATTTGATGTAGCCAAAATATTCACTCTCTTTTGGATTGCCCCATTCTTTAAATTCCAGGGGGGTTAGCGGCAAGGTATCATCCAGCATTGTGCTCAACACATCCACAAAAGGTACATCCGCAATCGCCGCGCGAAATAGATCTGGTTCTTGGTTTATCACATTGCCAACCAGCATGCCGCCGGCACTGCCTCCCGCAATTGCAATATTGCCACTTGTGGTATATTTAGCAGCAACCATATGTTTTGCTACATCAATAAAATCATCAAATGTTCTTCTTTTATTTAAGAATTTCGCAGATTCATACCACTTAAAGCCCAGATCATCTCCGCCTCGTATGTGGGCAATGGCGTAGATAAATCCTCTATTAAGTAGCGAGAAAATGGTTGAGCTAAAACCGGGCGGTATCGCAATTCCATATGAGCCATAGCCATATAGAAACAAAGGGTTTGATCCATCTTGTTTGAACAAGCTCTTCTTATAAACTAATGACACCGGGATTTTGATGCCATCCTCGCGCGATTGCACCATCAAGCGCTCGCAAGCATATTCCTCTTTATTGTAGCCTGAGGGAATTTCTTGCACCTTCAAAGTATTTAATGCTTTTGATTTGAAATCATATTTGAATACGGTTGAAGGCGATATCATTGATGAGTAATGAATCATAATTCCATCATCATCATGATCTGAGTAAATCATCGAGGAAGTATAAGCAGGGTCAGGGAACGCTACGGTATCTTTTACATTTAAATCGTAGTCTAACACATGAATCTTTGGAAGCCCTAGCTCGCGCGTTTCGATAATAAAATGCTCATCATAAAAAGCAAAGCTAAGTAAATATATATCTTCATTATGCGGAATGATTTCTTGATAATGCTCAGGAGTTGGTGTTTTATCGCTGACTGAGACTAGTCTAAAATTCTTACCTTTGTCATTGGTATAAATATAAAATTTATCCTGCCAATGATCAACATCGCACAGATGATCTTCGCGCCGAGGGATAAGCATATGGAGTTCGTGGCTCGGGTCACTTGAACCAATATAGCGCAACTCCGAGCTGGTTGAGTGCGAGATTTCCACTATGATATACTTATCATCTGAACTCTTATCCAAACCTATTCTAAAAATATGGTCCTCTTCATGATAAATCAATTTATCTTCACTCTGACCAGTGCCAAGTTTATGGAAATAAACTTTATTTGGCCGCCATTTATCATCCACTTTAACGTAGTAAAACCCTTCGCCAGTCTCGCTCCAAACAAGAGAGCCTAGTGTATTTTTCAGCATATCTGGCAGTAGCTCATTAGTCGATAAGTCTTTGATGCGGACTGCATAATACTCATCACCTGTGCTATCAAAAGAATAAGCCATCAAGTTTTCATCGGGACTTATCGAAATTGCCCCGACTCTATAATATGGGTGGTGCTCTGCTTCTTGGTTTTCATCTAGCAAAATTTGCTCTTTGCCTTGGGCATCATGGCGAAAATGAAGGGCATAATTAGATGTTTCTTTGGTAACGTTGAAATAAAAGTAATTTTTATCCTTGATAGGAACAGAGCGGTCCTCAAGCTTAATACGCCCTATTAGCTCTTTATATATTTTATCCGTAAATCTTTCATTATCCTTAAAAAAAACTTCGGTATATTTATTTTCATCTTTTAGGTATTTTATGACATCTTCATCTTTGACTTTCGGCCAGCTAGGATCTCGCATCCAAGCGTAATAGTCTATGATTTCATGTCCATGGTTTTTTGTTGTAGTAGGAATTTTTTTTGCTATTGGGGGAAGTGTCATTATATCCTTATGTTTTATTTACGAACATAATGACACAGTTCCAAGCAATTTTAAATTCAAAATTTCATATTTGTGAATATGTGAATTATATAAAAAACCCTACTGCATGTGGTGGTACTAGATCAGCTAATAAAGGTACTGAATCTTCATTCTCTGCAGAAGTTGTAGATAAGTGTAGTGAATTATCGCTACTACTAGAATCTTCATCAGATAGTGCAAACTCATCTGTACTTGGTGGAGTTAATTCAGGATTTTGATTTGGCGTAGAATCATCAATGTCTTCCTGCTCTCCCTCTGATTCTGCTGATGCGCCATTAGGCTCAAGAAGTACTGACTCGCCGCTATTGCTATGTTCGTCTTCAGAATCTACCGCATAGTCTTCGTAATTAGTCTCTTCTTGCTGTGTAGTAGGCTGGAGATGATGTATCACTGCCTGAATAAATGGATTTACAAGACTCTCTAGTTGTTCTTCAGTTAATTGGCCTTGGATTAATTGCTCTTGAAGGTTAGGGAATAGAGGATTTGCTATGCTCTCTGCTAAACGAGTTACCGATTCATCTGAGAATTCAATTCCATGATCATCGAAAATACTTTCTATTATCGATTTCACTGATCGTTTTAGGTACTCCTTTGCATTATTTAGAGCTATTCTATCAATTAATGATTCGTCGGAGCCTTGCTCTCCCTCTGCTTCTTCGTCGCTTGGATATGCTCTGTAGTCTTCTTCTTCGGTTATAGAGCTAGTTGGGGATTCTGGCATTGCTTTACCTCTTGTGTATATAATTGTTAATAAAAATCAATAATGCTTGTACATCAATCATTAACGGATGTCAACTATTATATCTCGCTACAATTAAATAAAAGTAATAATTTTAGGCGCGGCAATGATTTTGTAAAAACTAGATAAATAGTCGGCTTAGAGGTGTATTTGGTTATTGTAATAACGCAAATCATGCCATTTATTAATAAATAGCAATCTTTTGCGACGAGGTAAATTTGCAAAAGTTAATTATTATTAGTATTTTATTCGTAGGCGGTGAGTCAACAAACCTTATGATTTGTTATTAGGAGTAGGGGGTACTTTTATTTAGCGAAACTTAATATCTCTACCAATTTATCCAAATGCCCTTCAGAAAAATCTAAGTATGGATGTATTGGTAGGCTTAAAACTTTGCTAGATAGCAATTCAGAGGTTGGTAAGCTTGTATCGGCTTTTAAACAATCAGAATATGCCTTTTGCAAATGTAGCGGCTTAGGATAATAAATCATAGTTGGGATGCCGGCAGCCTTCAATTTTTCCTGGATAGCATCACGATCTTGTCCATTTCTCAGCAAAATAGTATAGACCGCCCAGGCAGATTTTGCTTCAGGTATTATACGAGGAGTAACAACTATATCACGAAGTCTAGAATCGTAAAGATCAGCAACTGCCTGGCGCTTTCTTAATTCTTCAGGAAAGAGTTTGAGCTTTTCAAGAAGTATTCCAGCTTGTATCGTATCAAGGCGCGAATTCATCCCTACACGCACATTTTCATAGCGATGATGCCCCTGACCGTGAGATTTTATAGACCGCAAAACATCAGAAAGCTGGTCATCGTTTGTAAAAACACATCCGCCATCACCGTAACAACCAAGTGGCTTAGCAGGGAAAAAACTGGTGGTAGTTGCAAGCCCGATACTTCCAACTTTCTTGCCGTTATATACTCCACCAAAGCTCTGTGCGCTATCACACACAACCCAGATGCCATATTCTTTAGCTATCTGCTCTAGTTTATCATAATCCGCTGGTTGGCCGAATATATCTACCGCTATAATACCAGTAGGGATTAAGTTATTTTCTTTTGCGAATTTTATACCTCTCACTAAACTTTCAGGGTCGATATTAAAAGTATCCGGGAGAACATCGATAAAAACTGGCTGAGCTCCAGCAAGCCTAACAACTTCAGCAGTGGCTGCAAATGTAAATGATGGAACAAAAATCGCGTGATTTGGCTGCACGTCTTTTGCCATTAATACTAGCTCAATTGCATCTGTGCCGTTAGCACAACTGATTACGTGTTTTGCCCCGCAAAATTTTGCAAGCTCATCTTCCAACTCAGCCACTTCAGGGCCCATGATGTAGTGATTGTGCTCAAGAATAGCTTTGATTCTTTGTTCGATATTTTCGCGGATCAAATTTTGTTGTGCTGCTAGATCTAAAAATTTTAGTTCACTCATAGTATTCATATTTTAAATGATTCTGAGTGCAGTGTATCACTTTAGGTAGAGGGCTTAAAGATTTTATTAATAATTTTTGTTACGCTTTATTACATGGATTATATCATATTATTAATTATTTATTAATCAATTAGTTGCATAATTACAACGATAGCAATAAGAGGTATTATATTTTATGGGTCATATAATCAATAGTATGCGAGGGCATAGGGTTCTTGTTGATTTATTAGCAGATACAGTGGGACATGTAGCTACTGAGTATATCGGAATTGCGCATTTTAATCCTGGGCCACATCAAGAAATTGTGACTGAACATATGGATCATTCTTCAAATACATTCTATCATGTTGTTTATGATGTGAATGGTGAAATAATCTCTGTAAAAGCATATAACAAGGTCCTTTTTTTCTTTGTTGAATATTATCCGCTAGATCATACTTTATATGAGCCTCCTATAGAGGGAATGCCTGATATTATTGCTTTAATTGGTCACAATCATCCGCATCCAATAGCTGAGTTAGAAGAATATATATATAGATCTGATGGAGGGGATGAAGAATTTTCTTATCAAGATTATAGCGAAGGTACCACCCCATTACCAGAAACTCCAACTCCAGGATGCCTCGGGAGCGATAATTTAAGCCATATGGATGTGTTACTTTATTTTGCTGACGACGAGGGTGATTAAGAGTTCTGCGATTTTGCGTCGTAACTTACAAACATCATATCGTCTATTTGTTGTTTATGCTCAATTTCTGGAAATACTCCTAATATTGGTGCGAGCTTTTCATAAATTCTTGCGCTAGTAGGCGCTGAAACCCACCCGCCTGTAGCAAAGCCAAAGCTAGCTTTGGTGCCTTTTGGTTCGTCAAGAGTTATCAACATAACGTATTTGGGTTGATGTGCAGGGAAGGTGGACATGAAAGAGGACATTCGAAGGTTTTGTGCATACTTCCCATTAATAGCTTTAAGTGCTGTGCCTGTTTTACCTGCAGGGAAAATGCCTTCTACTTCTGCCTTTCTTCCAGAGCCGAATCTAACAACCATTCGCAGCAATTTTTTCATTTTTTCAGATGTAGTTTCCTTTATAACTTGAGTATATTCAACATCGGATGATTCTCTTTTTAGTAGGGTAGTGGGGTATAGCTTTCCACCATTTACCAAGGCGCTCATTGCTCTTGTAACGTTTAAGGGGGATGTTGATAGGCCGTATCCATAAGATAGAGTAACTACAGTTAAATCCTTCCACTTAGATAGTGGGCTATATAAAGGAGTAGATTTTTCAGGGAGCTCTATCTCAACTTGCGACAAAAGCCCAAGAGCTTTCAGGTAATCAAATTGTTTATGCTTGCCAACTTCTAAAGCAATTTGAGAAATACCTATATTGGAAGAATGCATCAATATCTCGGGTACAGATAGCCAGCCACCTTTTCCTTGGAAATCCTTAATCTGATAGCGAGTGAAGCTCAAAGGGGTATCAACGTCATAAACATCATTCAGTTTAACCGTATTTGTATCGAGGGCTGTGGCCATGGTGAAGGCCTTAAAGGCTGAGCCGAGCTCATAATTGCCGAGTGATGCCTTGTTGAATATGGCTTCTTCTGAGGCTTTTCCAGGATTGTGGGGGTCGTAATCAGGCAAGCTCACCATGGCGATTATTTCGCCGTTATTTGCATCTTGTAATACGCCGATTGCGCCTCGAGCGTTAAATTCTATCATGGTTTTTTCTAACTCACTTCTCATGATGTTTTGCGCCCTAAGATCAAGAGATAGCTGCAATTTAGGAGGAGCTTCCTCACCTTGATTATATTTTAATTTTTCGTCAAAATAGCGCTCAACCCCGGCAAGTCCATTGCCATCCAAGCCTACATATCCAAGCACATGTGAAAATAGATTCCCATGTGGGTATGCGCGCTTTTCGCTAACTTCAAAATACAAACCAGGGATTCCAAGGTCGTGAACTTGCTGCTCTTCTTTGGGTGTGATATTTCTTTTAATCCATACAAAAGGCTTATCTGATTTTAATTTATCCAAAATATCTTGCACGCTTAGTGCATGAAAAATTTGCTTGAGGTTTTTTGCGGTGCTTACAGGATCAGAAATGATTTTAGGATTGGCATAAAGCGAGGTTGTGACTAAATTGATTGCAAGAAGCTCGCCGTTGCGGTCGACTATATCGGCTCTCTTCATAGATCCATGGGACTTTGTTGTGTGAGCATTATCTGAATGGTGTTCTGCAAAAGAATCTGTAACAACAATGTTGAACATTCTTGCTGAAATTATAAAGTAGCACATAAAGAAGAAGGCGATGACAAGGTAGACGCGCCCTATGCTTATTTCCTTGTTATTGGAAAGTACATTGGCTTCAAAAAATCTCTGTATTTTACTAATTACTTTCATCTTTTATCATGAACTTTTAATATTTCATTACGAGATTTATACTTCCAATTAGGAGCTTTTTTAGTTTGAGAAACTTCGGTATATTTTTCATACTTTGCTTCTGATTCGCTACCTGAAAGTTTTTTAATTTGCCCAGTCGATATTTTTGTCATATCAAGATATTGGGCAGATAATGATTCTAGCCTATCAACCTTATTTAAGTACGCCCACTCAGCACGCAGCACCTTAATCTGATCCTGCAGTTTTTTGGTGGAATCTTCCATTTTTTTTATGTCGACATTCAATGTCTGTACATACAGCTTGGTTCTTATCAAGCCAAATAAACTCAACGAAAGCACTGTAATTAAAACTATGACTGTGTTACGCATACTCTACCTCACACTCCATTATTTTTTCTGCAGCGCGAAGCCTAGCCGATCTTGCTCTAACGTTTGAGCGAAGTTCTGCATCGGAAGGTTTTACTGCTTTTTTTGTTAGGTTTTTAAATGTAGCATAAAAGTTATCATCTTGATTATTAGAGGGCATATATCTAGAATACCCCTCAGCCTTTTGGGAGCGCTCTTGGATAAATTTTTTTACTATAGAATCTTCAAGGGAGTGAAACGATACAACCACAATGCGACCACCTTTTTTTAATAATTTCTCTGCAGCAATAAGTCCCCTGCTAAGGTTGTTTAGCTCGTCGTTAATCAAAATACGAATTGCTTGGAAAGTTTTTGTTGCGAGATCTATTTTGCCTTTTTTTATCCTACTTCCAAGAGCAGAGTGTACTATCTCTGATAGCTGTGTTGTTGTTTCTATTGGAGCTTTTGCTCTCATAGATACGATATTTTTTGCGATTCTACGGTAGCTTTTTTCTTCGCCATACTCGCGTATAACTCTGGCAATTTCTGCTTCACTGGCGTTATTAATGAATTCATATGCGCTATAGCCACTTTTATTCATGCGCATGTCGAGCTTTGATTCTTTGTTGAACGAAAAGCCTCGCTCCGCTCTATCAATCTGCATGGAGGATACTCCAAGATCCATGACTATGCCATCAACTTTTGTGATAGATTCTCTCGCCAATAGATCTTCCATATCAGCAAAATTACCATTTATGAAATGAAGATTTTTGGCGTTTTTTACTTCCGTTTTTATCTTGTTAAAATACTCTTGCGCGTCTGGGTCTAGATCGATTGCATATAAATTAATATCTGCATTCTGCAACATTGCTTTGCTATAACCGCCTGCGCCAAAAGTGCAATCAATATAGGTGCCGCCATCTCTGGGAGATAGATATTCTAAAGCTTCATTAAGTAATACTGATACGTGCATTTCCCTATTTCTCCGCAATATTACTATCTTTTTGCAAGCGCAAAATTGACCGATTCTTGGTTGCCAGCTCTTTTGCTTGCTTGTAGTGCTCATCATATTTTTCTGGAGCCCATATTTCGAAAGTTTGTCCCTTACCAACAAAGCATGCTTTTTCATCTAGGCCTGCAAATTTAATTAATGATTCAGGCAGCAGAATTCTGCCTTCATTATCAAATGGAAGTCTGATACTACCACCAAGGATGATGGTTGCAAAGGCGTCGCGCTCGTCAGAATATGGCTCGAAATTATCAATGCTCTCGCTTAGTTGGGTGATTCTTCTGATGCTGCAAGCTTCAATGCATTCGTTTCTTATCGATTCATAAGCAATTATTCCTGCAAAGCTATCATTTGATAGCATCGAACGGAATGAAGAGGGCACGGATACTCGGCCCTTTTTATCAAGTTTGTTTATGTATGTTGATAAAAACAACATAATCTTTTTCCTTTTTGCTTATTCTTTAGAATTTATTTTTTAAATCCCAAATTAAATTCTTTTAATTATTATAATCCAAAGTGGTTAACGATGGGTTAATATGGGATTATATGGTTTATAATGGATTTTTTATACCTTTGCAACATATAAAAATGGTCTGTCATGGTTCGAGATAAAAATTTTTTATTTAGATTGAGTAATAAGTAGACGTAATCGAGGTGGAGGTTCTGATAGATATAATTATTATTTGCGGTCAGTTTGTTTTAAAGACACATTCCGTTACTATCTCATTATTCTATAGATGGATAGTAACGGAATATTATAAGCTTTTTTTAGATATATAGCCTCAAATGGAAATTTTCATGATTTTTCATCATGACTCTAAGATACAAAGCAATGCCCTGAGCCAACGCATGGATCCATTTGAAGTGGAACGCTAACACCATTTATAATTTCTACATCATAGTAGTCAGCATCATGGATTTTTACTGCGATCTCTGCTTGAGTTGCTGGCTGGGTAAACCCTTGTGTTGGTATGCAATCAAAGCTGTTAACTGCAGTTAAATTGAACCCTCTGCAATCTGCCACATCGCAAAACTTTTCTGTTGGGTTTTGCGGGCATCCAGTACGCACAGTCATAGCGCCACTCCATGCAATTCCATATGTGTCGCTTGGATTGAGTGGCATATGAAACTCTACTGATCCACCCTGTGGAACTTCATAATTTCCGCCTTGAGGTTTGGGGTTAGTCCAAAAGCATTTTTTTATGCTGCTATATTGTGGTGCTATGCACGTAGCCCCGGGGAAGCATTCGCTGTCTAAGGAGCATGTATCTTGCGGATCATTCAATAGAGGGTCGAAGCCTTTATGCTTCGCGGTTCCTCCAACCATTGCAGGCCAAACAGTGTATGGGCAGTTATTATAGAATTTAAATACCCTGGTTTGGTCGTCAACGAATTGCGGTGGAGTAGTAGGAGTCATACCAATTTCTGGACAAGACGTAATCAAATAGTTCACAATATTATTGTTGTTGCTGAGGTTATTTGGATCTGCCTTGCTATAGCATTTGAATGTGGAGCTCATGTCGTCAAATGGGTATACATAAGCCGAAGGGCAGGCACTTTTGAGCCACAATACTGATTCTAAAATTTTGCTTTGCCAGATTGGATTTTGCTTAACACATAGATTTGTAAAGGGATGTCCTTGATTGTCTGTGCCAACAGCAACTGACAACCCTTTCTCTTCTTTCCAGTTTACGCATCCGCAGCAAGATTCTAAAGCGCCAGGTGTATAGCAGGACTGGGCTGCAGTCCCTACACATTTATATAGGTCTCTATTATTTCCTGTTGAGCATTTTAAAAATGCATTAGATGTGGTGTTTAGTGAAGTTGCACAAATCTCATTAGCGCTCCAATAACCTAATTGGACCCCGCATTTTCCAGATAAGAAATCATTCGGGCTGGGAATAAATTGCCTGAAAATTGTTCCGCATACCTCTGGGCTTGTGCAGTCTCCATCAGTTGAGCAATCGGTATTTGTTGGATTGTCTTTTGTTCCTTCTAATTTTACCCATCTAAACTGAGCTTTTGCACCATTATGATCGCCAGAATACACCGATGCCAGAGCTTGATCAAAAGAAGAAAAGCTCCAGTTACATGCGCCAATGTTTGAGTTTGTAAGGCTTGGATCAACTGCGCCAGGAACCCCGCAGCAGTAGGGGTTTTTATCTGTGTTTGAGTCTAAAGGGCCGCATTGTCCACTAAAAGCTATGTTATTTGGAGATGGTCCTACGCCATTTCCAGGTCCAATTCCGCCACCATTAGGCGCGGAGCCGCCGCCAGTGGTTGAGTTAGGGTTTTGGGGGCCAAAGCCAGGGTCATTGCTGGGGATGTGGTGGTTTCCATTAATTTCTGCCAAAATTGCTGTGATATTTGCGCAATCAGCAGCGAGTTTCTGTAGGGCTGCGACAACTAGAGTTTCGTTTGTTTGAGTGCAGCCATTATTACAAAAGTCTTCAAGCTCTTCCTGTTGTCGTTCTTTGCATGATTTTCTCATAAGGTTCTCCGCATTAAGATTGATTGTTGAGCATAAATTATTCCATAACAACATTAACAATTTATTTAAATGCTACGAGGTTATAATAATTCTGAAACTCCATAAAATTGTGGCTAGAGAACTTACAAATTACAGTTGCTTTATTTGTTAATAAAAATAGTAGTTAAAATATTATAAATATCTGTTGACTTTATTAAGATATATCTTTACAAGAAGGAGACGTATTAGTATTTAAAGATTAGAAAAGTTTGACACGGAGGTTAACAATGAAAAAAATATTAACAATTTCTTTTGCAGCGCTACTTGTTTCTGCGGCGGCATTTTCGGATGCATCTGTAAGTTCAAAGAGTAAGAAGCATTATGCTAAGGCGGGTCCTAAGCCTGCGGTAGTTGAGGCGAGCTCAAAGCCTAAAGCGGCTGATAGCGAGAGAGCTAATAGCGGCTTTTATGTTGGTGCGGGCCTAGGGTGGTTTGACGCTGCTAATGAGTTTAAGGCGCATGAGCCAGAGGGTGGTACTGTTTTTTCTTATGTTAAGAAAAAACCAAAGGGTGATCCGGCTGTTGTCCCTAGCGTATTAGTGGGTTATAGATTTAATGAGTATTTTAGCGCTGATGTTAATGGTCAATATAGGAAATTTAAATATAAAGCTAATAGAGACATTCCGGGTCATACGGCATTTAAGGTTCTTCCTTCTAGGCAATACTTAAGTCAAGAAGTTAAATCTAGCTCTTTGTTTTTAAATGCTAATGCAAGTTTGCCAACAGGTACGCGTTTTGTTCCATACGTGACTGCTGGCATTGGCTATGCGCATAATAACTCTGGAGCGTTGAGCGCTGTTAATATAGACAGTGGTGGCAATGAAGATGTTGGTGTTGGTTTTAAAGCTCATGGTAAAAAAACTAATAACTTTGCTTGGAATGTTGGAGCGGGAACGAGGATTGAAATAAGTAAGGATTTTGATTTAGATCTAAGCTATAGATACGTAAATTTGGGTAAGATCAAGGTTAATACAACTGGCTTGGCAGGAGATCCTTCTGACAAAGTTATGGGTGTTTCTCAGAGATTAAGCGCTCATCAGGCCACTTTAAGTCTTATATATAATTTTTAGGAAAATTTGAGTGTTTTTTTATAAAAGTCAATAGAAAGTAAAATAAATAATATTAGGTAAATATATGAATCCGCTACTTAGAGCTAAAATCAAGCAAAAACAAGAAAGAGAGAGAGTGGCTGCGCCAATTATTGCAGATATGCTGGCTGATGGTGTTGCAATAAAAGATGAAAAGATTGATGTTATTGCTACTGCGGTTCGCCAAACGAATCCCTTGGCTACCGACCATCAGATTAGAAGTTTAGTTGAGGAAGCTAATGGTGCGCAAGTTAAAATAGAGAGTGGCGCTGCGCCAAGCACTACGATAGAAAAAGCTGTTCATGATGGATTTAAAAAGGCTGCTAAAGTGGTGCAGTCAAAACACACAGATATTTTGCATGATGTAGCGGCTAATAGACAAGATTTTTATGAGGCGGCTGAGCAGAGGGGGGGCGATAAATATAGTGCAGATCCATCAAATAATCCAGCTCCAGGCACTGAGGAATTCAAAGAAGCAGTTCAAAAGCGGGCTGACAGACTGGCAAGAAAATTTGTTGCTAAGGAATTAAAGAAAGCAGATCCATCTCTTACAGATGGGCAAATAAAGGAATTTATAGTGCCGCGGATAATGAAGACTGTTGCCAGAGTTGAGAATTCTTTAGCAACAGGGGTGCCTTTGGATTCGAACGAGGCTCCTGCTGATAATCTTTTTATGGCTGTAAAAGCTGGTTACGACGCTAATGAGCTAAAGAAGGATCCTGTCTTGGTGGCGATCAGGGATATTAGAAAATACATGACTGGTGTCACTGAAGACAAAGATGCTGAAGGTGTGGTCAGAAATATTGCTGTGAAGCTATTTGATATTACCACTGACCCTGATGGCAAGCCTGTTTATAAATTAACGACCTCTGCTTTTCTTTTGACTCCCAAGCAGAAACTTACTTTGAGAGATTATTTGAACGATGCACCAGATGCGATGGCGAAAATAGCTAATGCTGTTACAAAGCCAGAGGTGGGCAGTGAAAAAACTGTGGCAGATTATGCTACTGCTAAAATTGATTTAGAAGATTCGCTTAAGCTAGCTGGTCATGCTACAACTGTATCTTCAGAGGTGGTGACTGTAATAGAGTCATTTATTAATGCAAGTGGTATTGTGGAAATACCTACTCTTAATCATACTCAAAAGTATCAGTTAAATGCTCTTGGTTTGACGGAAGCTGGGGCGGCGACTCTAATACATAAAGCATTGCCAATATTTAATCCTACGTTAGCGACTGGATTGCCTGAAGTATCGGAATTTCAGACTGCGATCTCAAAGACTATGCAAGATGTGATTGATCATAACAAGTATGTCTCTGCAGATGCAAGCTTGAACGCGGTGGTAGAAGGTGCATTGAGCAAATTTAACCCCAATGGATCTTTAAAAGAAGAGTTAACTTATGAAGACCAAATTGCATTAAGAGATTATTTCGGTGCTAGAGATACGACATCAGGATTGATGTCGCAAACTCAGGATGGTAATATTCTGCAGCAAGTGATTAAAGATTTGCATAGAAATCCAGCGCTAGATGTTGATTGTAAAGATCATGTTACCATTACAGCAGCTGAGTTTGTAAAAGAATATACCCATGATAATACTCCAGCTGTAGTTGTTAGTGACAAAGAGAAAGAGCTATTAGAATCTTTGATTGCTGATAGCAAGTTTCTCGATGGCGATGTAATTCTAAAAGGTGCAGATAGAACTCTATTTCAACGCGTATTCTCTACTAAAGAAATATTTGCAGCTGCTGTTAGCAGAATGACAGGTTTGAGCATCGATCCTGAAATATATCAAGGTGAGTGTTTTGGTGCTGAGCCTAGCTCTGGTGTGGACTATAGAGTTGCTGTTGAATCATTTAAGCTCCCGACGGCTGATGAGACAAAATATAAAAGTGTTGTTGAGAGTGAAGTATATAAGTTCTCCAGTAGTGGAAAAGTGGGGTTGACCCAGAAAGAAGTTACCTATAACGGACAGCTGGCGTTTATTAATTATTTTGGAATTGGAGAGGCAGGTGTAAAGCAATTTAAGAATATGCTGCAAACTATCTATCCTTCTTCTAAGCTTCAGGATGATTCGTATTACTTAGGCTATTTCATTATAACTCCTGAAGAGGCGATTAGGGCTAATAATAAGATTGCAAAAGACGATGCTACTAGCTCAGTCAAGGATCTTGTACTAGATTCGGATATTGCAACGCTAAAAAGTGGTTTAGCGAAGCTTGATGCTACCGGTGCTCTAAAAGCTGGCGAAGCCTTGAGTTATGCTGAAGTATTTGCGTTTAGAAAGTTTTTAGGCACATCAGCTGTGATGCAAAAAGTTATTGCTGATATCAATAACGTTGCAGATGCGTCTACGATAGCTGATTGTACGGGCTATATCACGATGACATTTGGCATGGCTATTGAAGAGCACAGATTAAATAAAGGTACTGTTGAGGTAATTCCTTCTGAAGATCTAGGTAAGCTAAAAGCAATGCTACAGAAGTTTGATTTGAGTGGCGAGCTTCCCACTACTGAAACTATAACGTATGCTGAGAAATTGTTAGCCAATAAGTATTTTGGTAAAAGTATTCCTAGAAAAGGAGTTGAATCTGGAGCAGCTTTTGCCAATATTATTAAAGCTGTGTATCCCAACTCTGGCGTATCAGTTCGTCATACTAAAAAACCAGAGGACTACTATAGCCATAAGTTTGCAGTAACTGTTGCTGTCGCGGTTGAAGAAAATAGAGTGAATAAGCACCATGCGCCTAAGTTGGATACAGCAAAGGTAGATTTGATACATGCTGTGTTAGATAAGTTCGATGCAACTGGAAAGAAAATTCCTGGTAAAATAATGAGCTGCGATGAACAAGCCGCATTGAGCGAGTATTTCGGTGATCAAAATGTTTTTAAAAAGTTCATCAGTGAAATGAGAAATGTAGACGTAGCAACTTTAACAGAAGATTTAAATGATGATGTTACTGTTGTTATCGGTGAAGCGGTTGCAGAGAATTATCCTGATTATGTGTGTAATAGGAAGTTTGGAATCAAGATCAATCTTTTGTGCAGTGATAACATCTTGTCACCAGCAGAGAGAAATAACATTGAATCTGCATTCAGTAAGATAGAACCTGATACCGGATTGCTAAGCGTTCACTCATTAGAGGTTGGCGGTGGATTTACTGCTGATGAAAAAGAAGCCTTGACTAAGCTTTTTGGCAAAGAAAGTGAAAAAAAATCAGTGCTTATGCTAGGTTCAGGTGATGCAGACGGCATAATTGTTAGTACTGCGACTGACGCGTTTATAAAGGTGTTGCAGCAGCTATATCCTAATATCTCTGCCCAAATAGCTGCTAATAGACAGATCTATGAAACGTCAGATTATTTATTGAATCCGAATTCAGCTTCAGAAGCTCAAAAAAGCATATTTGCTCGGACTAAGTCATGGCTCTTTGGTACTACAAAATTAAATTTATCACCGAAAAGGTTAATTCTCAAAAGTGAGTTAGCAGACAAAGAAACCACTGCAGCAGAACAGAAGGCAGCTATGGATATTTTAGATTCTTTAGCTGATAAGCTATTAAAGAGTTTGGAGTTTAAAGGCTTTACTGCTGTGCCTGAGAAAATTGATTTTGCGAAGTTTACCAGGGGTTTGCATCATGTGCTGGCTCCAGATGCTAAGGTTATTAAGAATGATATAGTACAAGTAGCTCGTATTGTTACATCGTATGTTCCTTTATATGGCTGTGCTGAATATGAGCTTAAGTGTAGTAAACCTAATAAGTATGCAGAGAGTAAGGATAATAGCGCTCTGATTCCGCAAGCTACTAAATTAATGAATAATTTGATTGATACCATAAGTCTATGTATCGATGATTCTGGATGTCAATCAACGTTAATTTCAAGAGTATTTGGTGCAAAATCAGCGCAGGATGTGGTTAAAGATAATGTTGCTGTTACAGATGATGCCGATAAGGCATCTCTAATAACCGTATTCAGCAATCCTGATTTCTGTGCGGGGACAATGGCGATTAACGCTGCTTCTGCTGGAGGTAAGTTGTTGGCAAAATATGGCTACACTGCAGGGACAATAGCAACTAGCGTGTGTAAAGCTATGAATCCTATAACTAAGTATGAAGACGTAACGTTTGGTTCGTATTTTGGGGCTCCTCCTACCCCGCCATCAGATGGTGGTGGAAGTGGAGGAGGTGCAGGTGTTGGTAATATAGATCCAAATCTCATGGAATTTGGGGATTGGTTGTATTATTCGATGTTGCATAATTTTGCGCATCAGCAGCAGCTTGCTGTAAAACCTCTCCTTAGCACAATTCAGGGTGACGATCGGAAAAATACTATTGTCAAAGGTCCTGTATCCAAAGCGAAATCTCGTGTTGGTAAAGAAATCCAGAATGATGACTTAACTGACGCTTTATATACTCTTGCAAAGCTATTAACCCCAAAAAGTGGATTTAAGTTATCTGGTCTTAATGGAGATAGGATGCCATTAGGTAGTGAGACATCATACCGCGACAAAAGTGTGAAGGATCCTAAATATATTAATAGCAAGAAGACTATTGGTAAAGTAAATCTGGGTTTACCTGGTGAGGTTGATTTGTCGTCGTCTAATTCTCCTGAAGTCCGAGATATTGACAATTTCAATGCTAAGCAGATTGAGGGCGTGTGGCTAAATGATAGAAATAGAGATAATAAAGAGAATAAAGAGACGACGCATTCTGTGCTTTCTAAGGGGGAGTGTACTTTTGCACAGGAGAAATATAATAGTCTGTACCCTCACGCTCCAATTAATACTTCTTGTAAAGATAACTACCAGCAGGCTATTGCAGACTTGCGGAGTGCTATTCAAAAAACAGCATTCTGTACAGAGGAGCATACATCTAATGCACAGTATGTGATATGTAAAGCTGGAGAGATTACTAATAGTGATTTTTTAGAATAGATTAATAATTATAAATCAAACAATTAAATATAGGTACGTTTTATGAATACAGAACAAAGAGAAGAATTATTTAATGAAATTATTGATTCACCAGAAAAAGCTTTGAATTTTTTACGAGCTCTAACTACTGAGGAAGGTTTCATAGCTATGATCGAATATAAAGGTTATGATGATAACACAATATTGCATTCAGCTTTTAAAAGCAGCAGTACGGAATTAATTAAAGCAATAGTACAAAAATTCATCGACATTAACATTGCATCTGAGAAATTAAAAGGTGCTTTTGGAGCAACGAATATCTCAGGTAATTCGCCCCTAAAAGCGCTAGCTACTAACTTGGATAATTTGAAAGCGCTTCTTGAAGTGTGTAGTGATGAGCAATTAAAAGCTGTTTTAACTGCTCAAAATGAGAATGAAGTAGCTATTCTGCACGAGAGTATTGGTGCTGATGCAGCTGCTAGTATATTTGCGCGAATTGAAAAAGTAAAAAAAGAAGAAGATCGTAAAGATATAATGAAATCTGCTTTAGAAGTTACAAACCAATTTGGTGAGCCTCCGTTGTTAAAAGCTATCTTAGAAGAAAAAGTTGGGCTTGTAAAAAAAATTCTTGAAGCGTCTATACAGCAATCAGTATTAAAAGAAGTTATAGAAATATTAGGAGCTGATGATGAAAGTCCATTGCACGCAATTTTTGGGACTAATAATGAAGAATTAATTGCTGAAGTGTTGAAACTGGTTCCTGCAGATATTCTTGGCGATGCTTTGATAAAATCAGATATTTCTGGTAAGATGCCATTAGATATAATCTTAAAGGCTGATATTAAAGCGTTCGAAGCTTTTATAAATAATTGTGATCAGACAAAATTAACAGCCGCTTTAGTAAATCCTGGTAATACAGATAATACGCTGCTACATAAGCTTGCTAAATCTAAACAAGATCTTTTAAGTAAGGCAAATGTTTTATTTGTAAGAATAGATGAGCTAGATTTAAAACTTGATAAAATTTTAACCCCAGAGCAAATTAATTCCATCTTAGAAGAGTACCACGATTCTAGCGCCAATAACCTTCCTGCAGCAGTTGTGAATTCATGGCTTGTAAGCAAGATCGAAGCTCTAAAAGGTTCGCTTGCAGCAAATGCTAATTGTGCACAGGTGCGGGTTGCTGAAAAAGCTCTAGCACAAATCGAAGTAAAAAATGATGTGAATGATGATAAAGGCGTTGATTTATTAGCTACTGCAAAAGCAGCGCATGCTTCTGCTGTTACTTTTTTCGCTGAAAAAATCACAGCTCTTGTTGTAGCTCAAGAAAATCAAATTAATAATATCGTGAATTCTAATTATACAACCCAAGCAGATTTAGATGCCGCTAAACAAAAGTTGGGAAATATTCAGATAGATCCAGATACTGCATTTAATAATGCAAGAGCACTTAAAACCTCTGGTGATACATTGTTAGAAGTCGAACGTGCACAGATCATTGCAAATGACTTGTCTACCAAAGCAGATAGTCTTCTCACAGAACTTAAAAGCATCAGCGAAAGAGACCTTAAAACTCAAGCAGATGTTAAGGAAGCTTTTGAAGATCTAAAAGCAGTGGTTCTTCCTGAAACTGATGATGTATTTAAACCTGTAGTGACTAAGAAAAGAGATGTTGCTACAGCGTTAAAAGCTAAGATGAACCAATTAAATCAAGCTGATGCAGCTCGTTTAGTTGATTATAAAAATGCTGGAATCAACAGTAATAAGCACACTAAACTTAGTAATGATGCCAAAAATATCTTAGAAGACTTACAAAAAGTGCATATAGATAAGCGAGACTTAGAAATTATTCATTCAAATGCTAATCCAGATAAGATAAAATCCTGTAATTTAGATAAAGAATCAATGGATAATTCCAAAAAACCTAAGTGTTTTGTTAATGATAAGTTACATGATGATATTAAAAAATTCTCTGGTCAGTTTTCTAAAGATCCTTATGGAGATGATGAAGCACAATGTTTTATTAAGGATTATCATGGCTCATCTTTTAAAAAGACTCCATGTCAAGGTTTTCCAGAAATTGTTACTGCATATCAAATTTCTAACTGGATAAAAGGTGGCACTAATCCACAAAAAAATGGTAGGATTCAAATGTTTGCCGATCTTGCAGAGGATAACAAAAATCATGCAGATAAAATCGCTCCGCAAATTACTGCTATCCCAGACGCTAATAATGATGGCAGCAACCAAGACGATATTCAAATGTTTTTATTAACGATTCAAGATACCAATGGTAAACCTGGCATACAACCAGATGAAGTGCTTAAAGAACTAGAAAAGATGAATCAGATGGTAGATGAAGTAACAGTAACTGGTGGTGATGGTTCAGCGTTCAATTCTACCCTCTCACTAAATACTACCAACACCTAATCTTCATCAGCGCCTGAGCGAGAAAAACTCCTCATCCCGCGACTGCCTACAGAAATATCCTTTTCTGCATGTAGTCGCGGGGCGTTGGTCTAATAGCCATAAATAAAAATTTTACCTCTTTTATAAATTAATGATATTAATTTGCATAAAACAGTGATATGAATTTATGTAAATTAATATCATTATTTTTTGATATTAATTAATCATCGAGTAAAATAGTTTAGGTATTATTATGGCAACAGAAAACAACTCACTCACTCATCTGCACGAAGCAATAGAAAATTATAAAGGCAGCGTTAGTAGCATTATAAATTTGCTACCAGAGAATAAACAAGACCTAGAGGATTTATTGCTTGGTCGAGGAATTGATGATACCACCACCCTGCACCTGATTTTTGAAAAAGGCGATGCCAACTTAATCCAGCAGGTGTTTTCTAAAGCTTACTCTAAAATCTCTACCGCCCAGCTAGCAGCAAGTTTAGTGCTGCAAGACTTAAGCGGCGCAACGCCTATCCAGACATTGCTGAGCAGAGAAGATGCTCCTGCTGCCCTAGAAGTTTTGTTCAGAAGCTGTAATGATGCACATCTAGATGCTATTTTTTTGACTCAAGATAGAAGAGGCCAGACGCTATTGCACACCATTGGTGATTTTGTAACAGATGACACAATGAAAGCTAATTTGCTACAAGTAATTTATAAAGCTCTTGCTGGTAAAAGACAGTTGGTTGGCAAATTTGCAGGGATAAAAGATATATTTGATGATACTATAGGAGATTTGCTTTCTGACCCAGACATCAACGCAAAGCTCGAGCAAGCAGCGAAGGCGCTGCCGCTTAAGGCCTCGGGTCAGGAGGAGGTTAGTCAGTTTGCTGCGAGTGCGCTGTCATCTGCGCAGCTCAAGGATATTGCACGTGTGTACAGCCAAGCTAGAGTACCGAAATTAGCACCCCCTGGGGCGATGGGTTTTGATTTTCTTAAAAAACATGAAGCTCTGTTACACACAGCAAACGTGGTAGTGTCTCATTATCCTACTATAACTAAGCTTGTACACCTGGGTAATAAGCACGTGCTGCCAGAAGAGCATAGACTTCCAGAGTCTACCATGCAGAAGGTTGATATGTTTTTTAAAAATGCTGCAACATTTGTGGGTATTGGTAATGGTTTTACGTTAAAGTTTGCCACTGTGGAGTATCACTACCTTGTTCAATCTATGATATTTGGATCTCCTTATCGTGTTGAGTTTGTAAATCGTGGTGTCAATGCTTTATTAGATAAGGTTGAGTCAGTTGATTATCCTCACGCGCAACACGTTGCCCCAACTGTAAACCTACTAATAGATTCTGCACAAATCGCTTATTTGTTACACTCGCCACAATTTCAAGGACTAACCGGAATTGCTGGCAAATATAAAATTATAGGTGCTGGAGCGCTGGTGGGGGTTCCACTACTTGCAGGCTATGTGTTTGATAAATTAGGTTACTCACTTGAAGGTCGATTGATAGTGAGTGGTCATGATATTGGGGGATATGCACAATCCGCCCTAGTTCATGTTCCACTTGTTGTCCTAAACGTAGGTTCAATGTACTTTTTTGGGCCGCTTTCGTTCGCGGGTGTTTTTGCTAATGCGCAGTTGCAGCTTGGATATGATGAGTACGTCCTTAATAGATTAAGCGATGCTGTTTCTCTTGCTTCGCCGGAAACAGGACAATGGATAGAGAATCATCATGCTGCAATTATTGGCGCTGGTAACGGTGTTATTGGCCTGGGTGTGGCGGCGTATAAGCTAAGTGGCTTAACAAGAGTTCAAAATGCCGCTGGTGTAGTGAAAGCTGCTACTACTTATGGCTTGAAAGGCTTGGGAACAGCTACTTATGGCTTGAAAGGCTTGGGAACAGCTGCTTATGGCGCTGGCGTGGCGTTACTGAAAGGTGCGGGCGCTGGAATCTTAGCTCATCCTTTTATATTTGCTGGCTCCGTATTATCAATTGCGGCAGTGGGTGGTGTTTATTACGTTTACAACGATAATGATCTTTCCACGAAAGCGAAGAGTATTTATCATAATTTATCTGCAGGAGTGCAAAATGGTTATAATAATGTATCTACAACCGTAGCAGAATTTATTAATCCTGCGCTTTATGCCAAAGTTTCCGAGCTTTATGCCAAAGTTCCTGCAGAGGATAAATATGCAAACACAACTGCACTTGCGGACGATGCTTTCAATGCAATCGCGCTTGAGCGTACTTGGGCGGATTTTGCTAAAGCTTCACCTCCTGCTGCAGCTCCAGTTGCTCCTTCGGCTCCGGCCTCCGCCAACCCTACGCCTCAAGGTGGAAATGGTGGTGGAGTTCTGCATCAAGATGGAAATGGTGGTGGTGATCTATCAAATGTTGATAAAGTCGATGGCTATAGAGGAGATGATGAAGGTGCAGATGCGACGACATTATCATCAGAAGAAGCAGAAAAGCAAGCATTGCGTGATGAGGTGAATAAGTTAGTAGAATATTCTGGTCGACCAGCACAAATAGCTCGGGCAGCATATAGGAAATTAACATATACTAGAAATCTGGGCCCATTAGAAAAGCAAATACTAGAATTAATTATAGGTTGTAACCAATTTAGCAGAAATGGTAGAAGTAATGAAGGCGTGCGTTTGCAATTAGATAGTATTGTGGCAAAACTTATAAGCTTCAAAGAAGATCTTGCACAGAAAGAGTCACAAAAGGAAGGGGATGCAGCTGTGCCAATGGGGACACCGCATGGAAAAGCAGATGCTGATGGTGTTCATGCCCACTCATCATCGTCAAACACACTTCTAGGATCACCTGATGTGTGTGGCGGGAGAACTCCTCCTCTGGCGTCACCTAATTTAGATATGTTAAGATGTCATTCTGCTGCAACATCACCTGATGTGCCTGGCGGGAGAACTCCTCCTCTGGCGTCACCTGATTTAGATATGTTAAGATATGATTCTGCTGCAACATCACCTGATGTGCGTGGCGGGAGCACTCCTCCTCTGGCGTCACCTAATTTAGATATGTTAAGATGTAATTCTGCTGCAACATCACCTGATGTGCGCGGCGGGAGAACTCCTCCTCCTTCTTCTCCTAAAGGCACTCATAAACAAGTGGCCGAAGCTGATTTGATACCAGAAGTTCGTAGACTGTTCGATGACGAGGAAAATCTTGATAATACTCGTCCAGCTGTGTCTAAAGGAGCAAGTGGCAGAAATGATGCCTCAGCTCAGAAGAAAACAAAGGCGTCTGAACCTTTCCCAACTGCGGAGGTCGCATTTACCGTTGCAAATATTGGGTCTGCTTTGCTCAGACATAGAGAAGATATCTCTGGGACAGTAGATAGGTTACCAAAAGGTATGTCTGATCCATTGAAGGGAGCAGCTGTTACGGTAGAGCGTGGATACTATGATTTAGGAGATTACACAGGTGTATCAGATTCGAGCTTGCCAGGTGTTAAATTTATATATGATCGCCCTATTCAAACCCTTCAAGTAGTGCTTGGATTTACGCAATTTCTTGCGAGCGGCGTGGGATATTATGGTTATCAGGGGCTTGTAGATTCTGGTGCGGTTCGCGCTGTTGCTGGAACGGCAGTAAACGCTATTGTAGACTATACATATCCATCTCCAACATTAGAAAATAATGAAGCATCTGTATTATTAGAGCAACTCTTATCACTATTTGCAGATGCGGTGATCCATGGCGCTATACCATTGGCTTTCATGCCTCTTAAAGGATCTGGATTTGTGGCAGGTGCTCTTGGCGCAAGCTTAGGTACGCAACATTTTATCCCTGCTGAAGATCGTGGTTTTGTGGCCGAAGGGATTATAAAGGCTGCAAATGCCTTTCAAACATTAAGTTTGGTAAGTCATAGTTATTCGCAAATTAAAACAGCCTACTCTTCTACTGTGCTAACCAAGCCTAAAAAAGCTATGATGATAGCATCTGCTATCACTGGAGCTGGCCTGCACATTCTGCATCTTGCGCATAAATGGTCTGATACAGCATCGGAAGCTTATAAGGCATATCAAGATGCGGATGGAACCTTGGGACACGCTCTCGCAGTCTTCACTGGCTTTGCTAATACTCAAATCTATGATGCATACAACAAAGCAGAAGAAGGGAAGGGTATTGAGAGTGTGTCTAAGGTAGCTAAGTGTGGTGCATTAGATTGGACCGCATACTTTAAAATAACGAACAACTGTGAAGGCCAGGCAGCGATTAGGGACTTTTATAATCATAAAGTAACCGAAGCATTTGATCTTTTATTCAGTCATATTGCATTAAATCTTCATTGTGGTAATCAAGATATCCCATACATCTTTACTAATGTGGCAATTCAAACAAGAGAAAGAATTCGTGAAGAGGTGCGTAGCAAGTATGATACTCATCTAGAGAGAGTAAGTTTGAATTTTGATGATTTAGTGCAGGGCCATAAGACAGCAGGAAAAACTTCTGAACAAGCATACTATTCAGCATTTTCTAGTGGTGGAAAAAGATTTGGATTAACTGATAACGGATTCAAAGAGATACGTACTGCTTGGGAGACTATTAAGAAGATCTTGGGTGAGGAAGAGTATAAAAAGCAAGGATTTTATCCTGAGGCCATTACTCTAGAGCAAGCAATACAATTCAATAATGTGATGAATAGTAACTATAATGGCTTAGATGATAAGTATGTTTTAAAAGTAGCTCTTGCGTTTTCTAAAATATCAGGCTTGCATAAGGATGGTAACACAGTTTGCACAAATGTAAAATCTCCAGGATTTAGTAGCAAGTTTTTCTCATCAGTAGAGAATGCTACAGAGCAAACAAAGTTCTGTAAAGAAATAAATTTACAGCCTTGTACACTTGAGAATTTTGTATTGCGTATGACAGACAGTCAGCAATCAGAAGAAGGGAAAGCTCATGTTGATTTAGTTATAGATGAAATTGTAAAGGAAATAATTGGTGATTCTGCACCGATTGGGTTTGGTCTTTAGTAATTCCTATATTACTTGTAAAAACGCCTGCAGCAATGTGGGCGTTTTTTTGCTATAATTACCGTTGAGAAGGTTCTGGAAAAGGTATAAGCGAAGAAAAACACCTTGTAATTTTGCTTTTTCTGGTTTGCCGCGTGAACTGTACGTTCGCTCGCAATTGCGAGGGAGTGCGAAGCACGACCGCGACAACCCAGAAAATTTAATATCATAAAAGAGTTTAATGGTGAGAATATATCGCGTTAACCATTTTCCAGAGCATCCTTGTATGATAATTAATACCAATTTGGTGCATGCAGCAGTCTTCCATCGATAAGCCCTTAACTGAAATTTTCGCTAGGTGGCGGGCGTGGATGCGTGCTGAGAAGAATTATTCTGCCCACACTGCATCTTCATATACCACTGACCTCAGCATATTTTTCGAATTCTTGAGCGGCCATTTTGGCCAGCGCTTAACCGCGGAGGCGCTGGGTGCAATCACCGCGCAGGACGTCCGCGCGTGGCTAACTTCGCTTGCAAGCAACGATTATAACCTCTCATCATCTGCCCGCTATGTTGCTTCGCTGCGCAATTTCTTCAATTATTTGCACCGCTATGAAGGCATCACCAATAACGCGGCGGCGAATGTTAAGCTGAAGAGGCGCGCAAAACCACTGCCCAAGGCGCTTGATATGGCGGATGCTGCTCTGGCGATTGACGAGGCGTTTAATGTTTCCAAGGAGCTATGGGTGCAGTTGCGCGATTATGCATTGCTAACTTTGATTTACTGCTGTGGACTGCGAATATCCGAGGCATTGTCGCTCACCAAAAGTGATTTAGGCGGCGATTACATAACCATTAAGGGGAAGGGGAATAAATCGCGCTCTGTGCCGATTCTAGCTAATGTAAACCAAGCAATACAAGATTATTTGGGCAAGTGCCCCTTTCATGCTGATCCGCAGCAACCGCTTTTTGTGGGTAAGAGGGGAAAAAAAATTAATCCAAGCGTGTTCCAATATCAAATCCGGAAAATTAGAAGTGCTCTTGGGCTTTCGAGTTCCACCACGCCGCATGCATTCAGGCATAGTTTTGCCACCCATTTGCTTGAAAATGGTGCCGATCTGCGCTCGATTCAGGAGCTGCTGGGGCATAAAAATCTCTCTACGACGCAAATATATACGTCCGTAAATACAAGGAAATTGCTTGATTCATATAGCAAACATCATCCTAGGTCAGTTTAATTCTGAAAATGGTATTAGCTATAAACTAATAGTTTACCTATCAATAAATTAAGATTCATCTACGCTAAATGTATCTGCGCCATCTCCAAGTAATGACTCCTCTACACTTCCATAATTATCTGGATGTGCAAAATAATCTTGCAACAACTTGAATGCATCATTTTTTGCTACTCCTCTAAAAGGAATGTTTTTCAATTTAAAATCAGCTATGCTTAAAGGTAGCATACCATATTCCAGCTGCAGTTTATTAAAAGTAATTGGGTCGGTACTGTATCTAAGATAATCACTTTCACCCATTAATAAAGTTAGTTGAGATGGGGTATCTGGATTAAGAAAGCCCTGAGTACATACAATAGATTCACCTTTTAACTCTCGATTACTTATCATTGCGTTGATAGCTGTAATGTTATTCTGGTGAAGTGCCACTTCTACTTTTGTGCAAATGTAAAACCCTTGCATATAGTCGTAGCTCCTTGTTAAAAAGTATTTTATATAGCTCTTTAGTTTCTCTAATGGCTTAGTATTGTCATCAAATTCACAGAACTGTTCATGCCTATCATATGTAGATATTAGATCTAGGCTAAGTTGTGAATATTTTTTGCAGTTTAGTTGTTCAATATTATACATTTGACTAATATCTTCATCAGAATAATATCTACCCAATTCTATAAATGCAGAATCCACTGCTGAAAGTATATCAGCTAATGGAACATCGAAAAATCTTCCAAATGCATCAAGGATATTTTGAGGGTTTTTCTTTTTATAAAACCTAAACTCATTATCTAATTGGCGATAATAATGATGTGCATCGGCTCTTAGATAGCCATTTTGTATGTCTCTCGTATATCCTTTTGATATACTAAAGTAGTCAAAAAACTTAAAGCTAGCGTCAAAATCAAACCGTACTACTCGAGTAATATTATCTTGCTCAATTAAAGCAAAATTATCGCCATACTTTGTATCTTCATCATAACAAAAGATTGATAATAAATTGGAAAACTCAAAGCCTTCAATAGGTTTACCATTATAAGTCGATATTTTCGTTTTATCTGATCTTTTAACTTTACCATTTTTGTCTATGATGCAGCCACCATGCATACAATTAAGTGGAAAAATCGCCTTCATATTTTTATTATCAAAATAGTTAGTAAAGTTATCTAATGCTTCAGTTGCAATTAGAATTTTACCATTTTCAGCACGCACTAGTTGTGTCTTGCCAACAAATTCTTCACCTATAAATTTGGCAAATATTTTTGATGCGATAAATTGATGAAGGATCCAGTGTTTGTTATTATCTTCTCTTATACCTTTTATAAGCCATTTAGAGTTATCATTGTTACTTTGATACATAGATGTAAAAGATAAATCACCATCTTTTACTATCTTGATTTCCTTAAAGCCTCGAATTGTTAGCGACCCCTCTTTATGAACCTTACTTTCTGGAATTTTGTCTTTACTGTTCGATGTTACTAAATCACTTTCTTCGATAAATAAAGCTTTTATTTTAGTTAAGTTTCTTGTTACTCCTGATAAACTCAGGGCTAATTGCTTTGTGCTATAAGTAAGAATAGGGCTACCTTTTGAACTCTGCACTTGTATATTTAACTGCTTATCAGCTCCATTCGCCAATAATAGTTTGACCATCTCAAAATCCTCCAAAAATATAGCCGCATGCAAAACTGTACACTCTACTACAATAAGATTTGAGCTTATAACAATATTTGTATTCCAATCGTTAACGTTAACCCCTGCTTTTATCAGTGCTTCCGCACCTTCTAAATTACCAGTTCTCACAATTTCATACAGTATAGATCTCACTGTAGTACCATCCTCTTCATAAGATATTAGCTTAGCATTTACATCTACATTTTTAAGAAGTTTTAAAGTGTCTTTTTGTACTGCCTTCCTCTGAGCCAAAGCAAAAAGGAGTTCGGTATTCTTTTTACTAAATGCTCGATCATATACGATTTGATTCTTACCCAAAAAAATTTCATCATGCCTATGCCCTAAAGCTAAGTTCCACAGGTCTTTTAACGTAATTTGTGCATTTGTAAAATGCTTCATTACAACTAAACCAATTTGTATAGGTAGTGTTAGTTGATTACTAAAAAAGTGCAAGTCCTTAATATTACTTATTTTTATAGGCTTCAAGATCTTGTAGATTCTATAAAGCTCCATACTAGCAGCTGATAATCCAGCCACGCCAGCTGCAACATCGTTGCCTTCGTATTCAATGTTCTCTAAGCCATTTATAAGATTATTTAGGCGGTACTGCATATAACAATCTACCCATTGATCAGCAAAGCCACTAATAGCTAGCATGGCAGCTGTAAGAGGAGAGGATGGCACCGCAAGAAAAAACGCTAATAGAGTGATTGGATTAGTTGCGAAGTAGTTTAATATTCCATATTTAGCAGAATGATTAGTGCACTTCCACATAACCTCAGTGAAGTTTAGACGGTCTACGGTCTCAAGTAAGTGTTCTGAGATATCTTTTGCTACCGCTAAATCACTGCTCTCCCTCAGACTATCTCTAAACCATAAACCACCACTTGATATTAGCGGTATAAAAATTTTGCTTACCAATTGGTGTTTTTTGCCCTTAGATACTTGAGGGAATGCAAAATGTAAGCCTAAGCCGCATGCAAAATGAACTACAGACGTAAACTCTTTTGTTGTTATAAAACTAAAGCTGCTATTTTTTGGCAACAACTCTTTACTAGGAAGCAGGCCAAATTGAACCATAGTGCTCTTTATCAAATGCCTGTTTTCTAAAATCTTCATTGCAAACATCAAGCTATTTGAAATTAAAAATGTTGCTTGATGATTATCGTTTTTTATAGAAGAATGGGTGCTTTTTATAGACTGCTTATTATGAAGTTTATTAGGCGTCGGTGAACTAACTTCTCTAGGTTGTGCCTTTCTAGAATATGTATTAGGGCCCATCTGTAATTGTCGATGGGGATTGAGATAGTCTTCTTTATAAACCACTTCTTGTCGATGCCTTAAATTCGCTAATTGTTTTGGCACGACCCCTTGAAATCGCTCAAAACGAGCGAGAGTAGTTTCTAAAAAACGCACTTCATCTGTAGATAGGGAGTGGTGCGCAGCAATGAAGTGCTTTGCAAACAACTCTGACGCTGCCGCTGAATTTATTACATCTGGGATAGTATTAATAGTCCTTACTAAAGCAAGCAGCTCATCAAATTGTGGAATTTTGGTTGATTGTTTTGTGCTTAATAAAACTCCTCTAAGTTTTTTTGAATCTTGCTCATTGAGAATGAGTATGGGCGCCTCATGTTTACTAATTTCTTTTTCAATGGTTTTAAGGTGTTCCCATGGATCTTTCTTTGGTGTTTCTAAAGACTTCAATGATATATGATTGCTAGAGCTTGAAGAAGATGTTGTGGGACGAGTGCGATCATCAGTCCACGATTTCTCGTCGCCTGAATCGTCTTCTTCGCTAGGTGCTCTACTTGCTGGATGCGAAGATGTAGAGGGAGATGATGGCTCTTCATGAGTTGGTGATGGAGCAGCTATAGCTTTATCAGACCCAAGTTCGAGCTTTATATCTCGGACACATTTGAGATCTAAAATTCTATCTATTTTAACATCTGATAAACTCTTCCTAAGTGCTCTCATCTGATCTTTTTCTTTTGAAGTAGTAGAGTAAAAAATAATGACACCTTGGTCTTTTAGCAAGATGCCATGCACTCTTAACTTTCCTTGGTCAGTATTTTTAGGCTTTAGTTCATATCTTGTACTATCATCTGAGGTAGTTATGAGCTTTAGCCCTACTGCTCCTTTGGCTCTCACCACTCCAAATTCACCACTATGCAACATGCGCACTATTGTATCTCTGGCATTACCCTCAAGTCTTTGCAGACTTTTTAATGCATCATTAGTGATTATGTATGCAGCTTCACTGTCACCTAATTTGATTCTAGGTAGGTCATCTTTATGATTTGTGATGACTTCCCTTATGGTCATTGTACTCTCACCTAAAACTTTAGCTGAAGGTGTTGGTTGTCCTTCCATTGTAGGGGTATTTAAGCTATCTACTACAGCATTTAAATAAGTTATTAAGTCTCTTTTTGCATCTTTAAGTCCATGATTAACCAGTACTTGAGATGGAGAAAGCCCTTCTTCGTTTATCTCCCTAGGATCAGCACCATTAGAAATTAATAATTCTGCCATTTCCTTTGTTTGGACGCGATGCAATATATGCTGCCCAACCTTCAGAGGTACATAATTTAAGTATAATTTTACAATATCTAATCTATTTTCTTCGACAGCTTTAGTTAAATAGGTCAAGCCATGCTTATTTTTGATAGTCGCATCGCTCATAAAAAATAAAGCACGAAAACTTTCTGTCGTATGCGCATAGAATATAGGAGTGCTACCATCTGCATCTTGTATAGAATCTGGTTTTTCCAGGCTTAGCAACTCATTTAATGCTTCTATATTATTGTGAATAACAGCTAAGTGCATGGCTGTTAGTCCTTGATCATTTAAGGCAGCTATGCATTGAGTTACATTATCAGCTTCTCTTAAAATCCTTTGTATTTCTGGAATATTATTGCTAGTCACAGCATCATAAAGAGTCATCGAACAACCTACATTTATTTAAGTTAAGGAAAAATATTATATAAATGTGCTTTAAAAAACACGATATACTACATTTATTCGTAATATTTAATAATTTTTAATAAAAGCTAACTTAAATTAGTATATTGACGTACAATAAAAGTCAAGAATATTTATCATCTCTGAGATGTATATAAAAACCCTAACTCTAGATTTTCAATACTTTTTATAGAAATTTAATAAGAAACTTGGGTTGTTTGATTTGAAATTTGTATTAATGCTATTGCAATCTAGAAGTTTTTATGTTAGAACTACACTACCTAAGCGCGAAAGCAAGCTGGGGTTAAGTGCTCTAACGACATAAAGATTGGTATTGGTGAAAAATGTGCGTGCAGGATGAAATTTAGTTGTGTCCATTAACACTTATGTGGGGTGTGGCCAAGTGGAAGAAGTCTGGCCCCGCCCCGCCCTAATGATATGTATTTTTATACCACTTTTTGTGTTTAAATAGAAGAAAATGCTTGCAATAAGCTAGAAAAAATGTGATTATCACCTCCTTGTAAATCTGAATAAGCTTTAGGCTTTATATAAATAGGGAATAAGATGATCAATAGGATCTTTATTTATATATTATCGGGCGTTTTTGTTGCGAATTTTGCCCATACTGACGACGAAAATAGAAAGTTATACATCTATAACTGGTCTGAATATATCTCATCACAATCATTAAATGAATTCAAAAAGAAAGAAGGCATTGATGTCGTATACGATGTTTTCGATAGTGAGGAAATGTTAGATGCAAAGCTTATATCTGGTGATACTGGGTATGACCTTGTTTTTCCTGCAAGCAGTCAGTTTTTGGCGAGTCAAATCAATGCGAATTTATATCAACCTATCGATAAAAATAAACTAAAGAACTATAAAAATATTGATCCGATCTTATTGCAAAAGCTATCTTACTATGATCCTGCTAATAAATATACAGTACCATTTATGTGGACTGTGACAGGTATTGGATATGATATAAACAAAATTAAAAGCATTGATGACCACGCACCAATAAACAGTTTACATTTAGTCTTTAATCCTCAATACGCTGAAAAGTTTTCTAAATGCGGAATAGCTTGGTTTAATTCACCAACAGAAATGATTGGCCTTGCATTGATATATAATGGTTATGATCCTAATGATATCAATGAAGAAAAATTGGAAGTTGCGAAAACTACTTTGGAGAACGCTAGCAAATATGTAAAATATATATTATCTGGTGATTCTACTGTGAATTATCCAGAGATGTTGGCTAATGGTAGTGTGTGCATTGCTGTTGGGTGGCTTGGTGACATAGCTCAAACAAAGGAAATGATGAAAACGCCAGAAAATCCACTTGATAATATTCAATATAATTTACCAAAAGAAGGGTTTTTCTTGTCGATTGATGCTATGGCTATACCTAAAAATTCACAGAAGGGAGAAGATGCACATAAATTGATTGATTTTTTGCTAGAGCCTGGGGTTGCGTCTGTGAATAGTAATTATACGCGCCACATGAGTGTTACTAATAATTCAAAAGCATTTTTAGACAAGAATCTTATAAATGATCCAAATTTGAACCTTTCTCAAATAAACATCAAAAAAGCTTATACTCATAAAGCTCAGCCTATTGAGATATTGCGAAAAAAGAATAGATTGTGGAATAACATACTTACGGGCACAAAATAAATGAGCAAAATACTAACTAAAAAAAGAGCCAGAGCTCATTTAAAAAATAAAACTTTGCTAAAAATATCAGGTGTTACCAAGAAATTTCCTGGGCAAAATTATAACATAGTTGATAACGTCAGTTTATCTATTGATGAAGGGGACTTGTTCGTTCTTGTGGGCCCTTCGGGTTGTGGTAAGACAACATTACTAAGAATGATTGCAGGATTCGAGCAGCCTAATTCTGGGACTATAATGCTTGATAAAAAAAATATCACAGACCTGCCGCCGTATGAGCGCCCGATTAATATGATGTTCCAATCCTATGCGCTGTTTCCTCACATGAGTGTGGCAGAAAACGTTGCATTCGGATTAAAGCAACAGGGTAACATCTCTAAGGGTGAAATAAAAACTCGAGTTGAAGAAGCACTGACCATGGTTAATATGCAGGACTTCGCCGCTAGAAATCCTAATAAGCTTTCAGGAGGGCAAAAGCAGAGAGTAGCATTAGCGCGAAGCTTGGTGAAGAGGCCGAAGCTCCTCCTTCTTGATGAGCCTCTCGGGGCGCTCGATAGAAAGACCAGAGAAAATACTGCTGTGGAGCTGATCAAGATTCAATATATGCTGGACATTACTTTTATTATGGTAACTCATGATCAAGATGAAGCGATGACTATGGCTGATAAAATGGCTGTTATGAAGGATGGGCACGTCTTGCAAATAGGTACGCCTGAGGAGATTTATGAATTCCCTAACTCAAGGTTCGTTGCTGAATTTGTAAATTCGATAAATGTTTTCAAGGGATTTGTTGTGAAGCCTAAGAATAAAAAAGGTTTTGTTGGTATTAAAGTTGAGGAGTGCGAGGATATTATAATGGCAAGGGCGAGAGATGATCTTTCGCTTGGCCAGATTGTTTGGCTTGGCATTAGGCCTGAAGAGGTTGAGATAGATATAAATCCTGCACCTAAAAATGAGAATCAAGTTGTAGGAAAAATAATTGACTATGGATTCTTGGGGCATCAAATAGTTTATCACGTTGAGCTTTCTAATAAGAGAAATATCCATGTTTCTGTACCAACTGCGGAGAGGATGAAAAATCCTAAACTAACTCCCGGTCGGAAAGTATATATTTCTTGGTATCATTCTGATGGCGTAATATTAACAAAGTAGGAATCAGAAATGAAAAATTATGAGCAAGATAGATTGCACAAAATACTCTTAATAATTCCTCCATATTTATGGCTTTTTATCTTTTTGCTTTTGCCATTGTTGTTAATTTGTGCTGTTTCTTTGAGTGAATATTCATCAGGTGTGCCACCGTTTAAACTATTCTTTTTCAAGGATGTAGAAAATAAATGGATTATCAATCCATCGATAGAAAATTTTAAAATCTTGATCCAAGATAAATTTTATATCAGATCTTATCTACTATCTATGAAACTTGCACTTATCACTACTTTATGCACGCTGTTAATTGGCTATCCGATAGCTGTTGCTATAGTAAATTCAGCGAAAAGCATAAAAAATATCTTACTATTATTGATAGTTTTACCATTTTGGACATCACTTGTGATAAGGGCGTATGCCTGGAACACGATACTTGGAGACACAGGTGTTGTGAACAAGCTACTACTAGCTTTAAATATTGTCGAAGAGCCAGTTCAGCTCCTTAATTCTCAATTTGCAACGATTTTAGGAATGGTATATTGCTATCTTCCGTTCATGGTTTTGCCTTTATTTATTGCAATAGATAAGATTGATAAATCTATTACTGAAGCCTCGCTCGATTTGGGCTGCACGCCCCTAGCTTCTTTTTTTAGGATAACTCTTCCGCTATCTGCATCAGGAATCATAGCTGGTTCAATGCTTGTATTTATACCATCAATAGGGGAATTTATTATTCCAGATTTGCTGGGTGGCAATAAGGTTTTAACCGTTGGTAAAGTAATTTGGAATGAATTTTTCTATAACCGCGATTGGCCTGTATCTTCAGCCATAACTATAGTCCTTACGGTAACTTTTATGATCCCTGTAATGATTGTACAGAGGATTGTTTCTAATAGGGAAGAAAGCAATGAATAGTAGATTCTCATTTGCTAAGATATTCATGATTGTGGTGATGGTATTTATTTACACGCCTATAGTTATATTGATGGTTTATTCATTCAATGGAGCTAGATATGTTAATGTTTGGGGTGGGTTTTCTACTAAGTGGTATGCTACTATTTTAGAGGACCAATCATTGATAAATGCCGCTATAACTAGCCTTAATATTGCCACATCTTCAGCAACTCTTGCCACGATCCTAGGTACCATGGCTGGTCTTTCTCTTTACAGATTCAAAAATTTCCCTGGCCGCACATTGTTTACAGGAATGCTGTCTGTGCCATTTATAATTCCTGAAGTTATCACTGGATTTTCTTTGTTACTGATCTTTGTGGTTATAGAGCAAATGCTTGGGTGGCCGAAGGAGAGGGGGAGTATAACAGTGATAATGGCTCACACTACCGTTGGCATATCTTATGTTGCGGTGACCGTGCTTGCGCGGCTTTCATCTTTTGATAAATCACTAGAGGAGGCGGCGATGAATTTAGGGGCGAGACCACTGAAAATATTTTTTGTAATCACTCTACCAATTATCGCAAAAAGCTTGGTTGCTGGGTGGTTGCTGGCGTTTACGTTATCCTTGGATGATGTAGTGATTGCAAGCTTTACCTCAGGTGCGGGCACTACTACCTTGCCTATGCTAATCTATTCGCGAGTAAAATTCGGCATAAGCCCGCAGATTAATGCTTTAGCAAGTATTATGATAGTAGGTGTGGTTTTTACTATTTTAGTTGCTTATATAGTCAGCACAAAGCGCAAATAAATTTTGTCTTGGTTAAGTGATATGGCATTTTTCTCTCCATATAGTGAATTAGAGGTTTGACAATTGCTCAACAAACAATTATAAATTTTATTCATAACTAAAATATTGGGGCGTAGCCAAGTGGTAAGGCAGCGGGTTTTGATCTCGTCATGCGTGGGTTCGAATCCTACCGCCCCAGCCAAATCTTACGGGGGTTTCATTCCTCTTTGTACTATTTAATTCTGGAAATGGTATAGCTTATCAGTAAAATAACAATGGCAGCTAAAAAAATAGCTGCTATTGTGTTTGGATTATGTTACTATTCAACTAAAGTAGTCATTTGATTTATAAGAAGAAGTAGAAAATTCTGCTGTAGCCGGCAGGTGTTTTGTTGCCAGCTATGTTGAGGCAGGATGAATTGTTGCTCTACTTTTAGCAAATAAGATTTAAGTGATTCCATATTGAACCCTCTATATCAACATAACCTAGACGTAGTACTACCATGATGTTCTAGATATCAAAATGGGTGAAAATTACTCATTTTAAAAATAAAGTAGGATTTTTTATCTGATTTATATATAAATTAACTAATTCAGATCTTAGATTGTACTCGGTCTTTATTTTTATGTTATATATATGGTTTTCTGATGTTTTAGAAGAAATATTTAGCGCATCTGCTATTTGCTTTACTGTGTTTCCTTGGGCGAGTAGGGCTAAGCACTTAACCTCTTGAGGCGATATTTTTATTACTTTGCCGTGTTTGGTTTTGACTACTACGCCAATTTCATTAATAAACTGATTTATGCTCTTTTTCTATATCTATTAAATTTTGCTTAGGTAAGTAAACTTTTAACCCCTCAGGTCCATTAGTACAACAAAATAACTTTAACTTACTCACATCAGTATTTATAAATTCATGAGCTTTATTATTAAAGTGACTTATAAACCTTTTAAATACCTCCAAATTTCTGCTACAAAAAAGATCAAAGCTTTTTATATACTCTACTGGTGAAAACGACCATCCTTCTATATAATCCCTATGTAATTTAAAAGCACTAATACCAATTTTATAACCACGATCCCAATATATCTTTGAGTATGCATCCCATTTTCTTTTATTTTTAGTAGTCCATAAAGCAAATACTAACTCATCCTTCAGAGAGGTTATTGCTTTGCCAGAAAAGATGTCAACACATTTTAGGTCTTGCTCTAATAACTCTCTGATTAAATCTAGATCTGTCCTTATAATGAATTGTTTTCCATTTGTATAGGTTCTTGAATACCCAAATTTCAAACCAAGATGATTCAAAAGAGGGGAGCAGATTGTTTCTATGTGCTGTTTTATCTTAGTGTTATACTCTAGCATAGTGTCTCCTATATAGGAATTTATAGTACTACTTTGCTTTGCAATAAGAAAGCCGCTGTAATTTTCAATTAATACTTGCTATTATATATTAATATAATTAAGCAATTATTTGTGAAAATAGTATGTATACATTAGTCTATAAATGAGGCATTTTCACTCATTAATACCAATTCCATCTTTTAACCATTACATCTTAGCATCAAAGCCCGAGTATATTCATACACTTCACTCCTTCCTCCTTGTAATGTTTAATTTTGGAAATGGTACAAGAAAACAATACATATTTTTTTATGTAATGCAATTAATCTTTATAATCTACAGTTTCCATAGACTTTAGCATTAGATTCAAATTAATTGGCAACTTCTAATAAATTCTTGCATAGGTGCTCAACGTAAGTTTTTAGAGTATCTGAGTCATAAGGCTTGGTCATAATGGTTGCACCTAGCTTGCGTCCTTGCTCTATATCACTGGAATTACTGACACCAGTTTGTAGTATCACTGGTATGTCTAGCCATGATTTATTCGCCTTAATCTGCCGCAAAACATCTAGACCATAAATGCCAGGCATCATTAAATCCAGCAGTATTAGATCAAAGCTTTGTTGCTTTAATAGCTTTAATCCGTCAGCTCCATTGTTAGCTGTGCTCACATTATGCCCCCAGCTTTCCAACATTAGTCTGCCGATTTTTAGGGTTAGTTCCTCATCATCTATAAATAGTATTTTCATTATTTACCTCTGGGAATTATTATGTGAAATGTCGCTCCTCCATATTGATTATTAGTAGCCCATATATTGCCGCTATGCCTCTCAACAATTTTTTTACAGATAGCAAGGCCAAGTCCAGTGCCACCTGCTCTTGTTTTTGTGCTAGAACTTTGCTCAAACGGATTAAAAATACTGCTGAGCTCTTCTTCTGGTACTCCTATTCCCCTATCTGATACAGTGATTTTTATATTGTCCTTACCGTGATCTGCTAGGTGTATGTCTATAGGTGTATTTTTTCCGTATTTAATTGCGTTAGATATAAGATTTCTCAAGACTTGCAATATTTCACCAGAATCGCAATGAATAACTTTATGAAGGCTATTAGATATTTTAACTGAGATTAAATCCTTCACGTTAGCATATTCGTGTACGCAATCATTAAGCAGTTCAACGATGTTTGTGGGCGCAATCGTCAGAGCTTTATTGCCTTTTTTGAATTTAGAGAGATCTAATAAATTAGAGCATAAACTTAAAAGCCTATGATTAGATGTTTTTAAATCTAGCAGTAAGTCTTTTTTCTCCGCGTCAGGTAGGATAGACCACTGATCGTATAGCATTGTAACTATGTTGACAATATTGTGTACTGGAGTTTTGATTTCGTGGCTAACGTTATCTAGAAATTCTCGCTTTACTGCTAGCGCGTTTTGAAGATCGCTTGTGCGCTCAGCAACTTGTAGTTCTATTATGTTATAGAGCTGCTTTTGCACATACACTCGATTATGAATTATTAGAGCTATTATAAGGAGCAGAAAAGAGCAAGAATAGAGCGCAAAATACGTGTCAAACTCTACAGATGGAGGCACAGGGGTGGGAGGAAAAAATCTATTTAATATAGAACCACTTACTATGCCAATTATTACGCCTGGAATAAGCGTTAAGAAAAATATTATCCGTGTAGTAATCAAAGAAAGTAAAATTATAGCTAAACCAAAATTCGCTATCCAGGACCAATAATATAAGCTTCTGGTCATGGTATAGGTGTATAAAAATGGTAAACAGAAGAATAATATAAAATACCACAAGTATTGTAGTGCTTTGCCATTGTTATTATTAGGGAGCCAAACATCCGATAATAAAAAAACAATACATAAAGAAGCGGCTATTGCATTGAGGTAAAACACTGAATCTTGTGACGGTATGCCCGTTAAAGGATTGAAGAAAATCGAAACAAAAAATCCAAATATCACTAAGATGCAAAATTTATATGATACCAAAATCTTCACGGTATCATTTTTAACTAACGTTAAAATGTTTTCTAAATTCTTCACAAAACTATAGTTTGTTACCTGTGGGTATATTTTTTTGCTACCTAGTAACCTAACAACTACTAATGCGATTGCAGCTGTAGTTACTCCAACAGCAAAGCTTCTAGTATCAAATGCTCCTGTTATTGATCTTGTTATAGTCTCTGCTATTAATACTGTGATTGGGACCAATAAAAATAACTTTTTTTGTATTTTGAAGCCAATTAAGCATGCTATGAATGGTACTATTACTAAAGGATCCCAAAAGTTGGTTATAAACCATATCAAATCTAAAATATCCTCTTTGATAAAAATTAAACTAATAGCCAAGCCAGACATGGTAAAACATGAGATGCGTGCTACCAGTAATTGTTGCTTTTCAGTAATATTCGGCCAAATCGGTTTGCAGATGTCTCTGGCAATTAGAGTGCTGGTTGTATTTAAAAAAGAATCTTGCGTAGACATTACCACTGCCAAAAGACCTGCGATCATAAGCCCAACAATGCCTGTCGGTAAATGATGTTTAGTAAAATAAAACATCACAGAGTCTGTGGTTAGTTCTTGATTGTGTGCATAGGTCATCAAGCCAATCAGTGCTATAACAATAAACAATGGATACATAAGTATTGCAGTAATGTTAAACGTATGTTTCAGCTGAGCTTTATCTCGCGCAATTAATGCCCTTTGTATAAAAGGAATATCAGCGTTTGGCATTAGAGCAAATATTGCCATGCTTATGAAAATATCAAGGTTATCTTTATTGATGGTTAAATGAGACTCAGGTAATTTCTCTAGTATGTTTTTATATCCACCTATTTCATTATATCCAATAGCGCAAGCCACTGGTAGAGCAACAAAGAAAATTAAAAACTGGAACACATCAGTAAAAGCCACTGACTGTATGCCACCAAACGTTGAGTAAAGAGTTACAACTGCTAATGTTAGAAGCATTCCTATAGGCTTTGGAATATTAAAAAAATACTCGAGCAAACTACCTATCGACATACTACCTGCTGCAACTATTCCTATAGTGAATGCTATTGCGCAGATACTCGACAACCACCTAGCATATTTACCATAGTGGTATTCCATAATATCTCCCAACGTCATAAACTTCTTCTGATGAAAAAAGTCCAGATTAGCGGAAAGTAACCTAGCCATTATGAACCACCCAATAGGTACTAAGAACATCGAGATCACAAATATTAAACCAAGGCTATAGGCTTTGCCTACACTACCTATCGTTTTATGGGCGCTGATGGCTGTGGCAAATGTTGTGGCGACTAAAACTGTTGTAGAAAAACGCTTTACCCCCAAAGCATAGTCATTTAAAGTTTTAATTTTATCAAGTTTGATTAGTCCAATAACTAAACAAAAGATTAAGTAAGTCACTACAAAACCTATATCAAGTAAATTAATATGTTGCATGGTACCTATTCGTTAATTGAAATTTCCTTTTTAGGATCTAGTCTTCTATGAGGTTTATGTGCATTCGCAAAGGAATGCTAAGCGTGGTGATTAAGTATCATCTATATTATAATACTTGCACTGTTTAATTCTGGAAATGGTATGAGATGCGTTAGTTGTCGCTAAATATTGGCTTATAAAATAGTTTTGTACATGCCGCATAGCTTTTCACCCTCAAATTGCTTGCTGACATTAAACTAGTATGCATTAATATGAATTTCAACTAATTTTTGCAAAAATAATTAAATATTAAAAAAATATTTGAGTTAGTGTTTGTGATTTTCTCTGCTGCATCCCAAGTATTATGTGGGATAATAGCCCCATGCTCACCTTGCTATAAGATACCTTCATTCTTTGTCTGGCCAATATATATTGAGTTATGTATATCGTTCTCAACGTTGGCAATAAATGCAGAAGAAACTCGCTCTGCCAGCTAATTTAAGAGTTTGGATTTGATTGCTACAACGTTGGCATTGTTCCTTGTTCTTGCCATAAACTTTAAACTGATGCTGAAAATACCCTGGTTTGGCTGCTGTATCAGAATAATCACGCAAAGTTGATCCGCCTGCTTCTATTGCGTCTGCTAAGGTTTCTTTGATCTTTTGAACCAAAGTTTCTACTTCTTCTATTGACAGGTGGTTTGCAGGTCTCATAGGCAAGATTCCCGCTCTAAATAAACTCTCACTAGCATAGATATTACCAATACCAACAACCACTTGATTATCCATTAGTGCCACCTTTATCGGTGTCTTTTTATTGCGGAGGATTGTGTTCAGATAATTAGCATCAAATGCATCACTAAGTGGCTCTACTCCAAGTTTTGAAAACAAACTATATTTGTCGGGCTGGATAGTAATTAATCCAAATCTACGCGGATCGTTATATGTAAGTTGGATAGTATCGTTCAGATATATTCGATAATGATCATGCTTATTAAAGCTATCATCTTGTTCTCTTCTGACAAGCAGCTTACCACTCATACCTAGGTGAATAATGATATTAAGATTGTTATTAAGCTTGATTACAATATATTTTGCCCTGCGCAACACACTATCAATATAGCTTCCTTCGACAGAGTAAATGCTATCATCTATCTTGATTCGTAAGTTAGGGTTGCGAACGAATATCTTTTTAATAGCGCAGTTAACAACGCTTTGACGCAAACTTTGGACTATTGTTTCTACTTCAGGTAATTCTGGCATAACTAAGGATATCTTAAGAAATTCTAAAGAGAAGTCAATCGATTCTTCGAAAGATATCTCGGGCTCTTATCTTCTTTATCTCCATTTTTCTACCTCTTCTGTTGCGTTAGATTCTTGAATTAACCTTTTATTAATCGTTGGTTTGTATCATCAAATCTCAACTCGAAGCATAATAATATTTTATCTCTATGAAAGATAAAGGCACAGAAAATGAAAATAGAAAAAAACAAGATGTAGATAGGCGAAAAAGCGAGATCAGATCTAAATTAACTTCCTCAATAACTCCAAGCCAAATAGCAATGCTGCAATCGGATCTAAATAGTTTGATCTCTGATGCCCAAAGCTTAGACCTTGACTTGAGTGATTTTATTGCCCTACAAAACTCCATACAAGCAACTATGCAAAAGCAGTTATCGCTTGCAGAGATAGACTATGTGGATTACTCACAAAATAAAAATCTGACTGACCAAGAGATAATTAATAAAATGGTAGAGCACAGAAAAAACTTTGAAAGCTCTCTCGATAAATATCATCAATCGATTAATCACAGCCAAATATCCGCAACTCACCAATCGCTTGGTAGCGGAAAGGTTTTGGATGATGTTACAATGAAAGCCATTAGGGTAGATGAACAAGAATACGAGATGCGCAAAAAGCTGAAAAAAGATCGTGCGCAATTGGATGAAGATTATCGTTTAGCCCATAGCAGAGTTAGTGGTTTTGAGCAAGAAATTCAAAGGCGCGAAACAGAGATTGAGAATTTGGAGCATAAACTACGCCAAAACCCCGATGATAGAGCCTTATATAGAGAGATAAAAGCCAAAAAAGATGAATTGAAAAATATCGAAAACAACCATATGAAAGCTTTTGATGATCAAGTGGCCGCTAATGATCAGACACTGCAGAGCAAAAAACCTCAACTTTTACAAATAGAGGAATCTGATAAAAAAAGATTTGATATACTTTCAGATCAACAAAAACTAAAGCAAGATGCAAGAAACGCAGAAGCAGAAAAAAGACTCCAAGAGACTAGGGTCTCGAGCAATGAGAGCCCAGATGTTACTAAGCTAAAAGAGCAAAGGCAGGAGGAAGAAAGGGTGAGAGAGCAGAGGCGCAAGGAGCGAGAAGCTGCTACTAAAATACAGGCTCTTATTAGAGGGCGCCAGGCAAGGCAGCAAGCGCAGAGTATTACTCAAAATTTTGTTGTAGAAATTCCGGAGGTTTCATCGCAGTATCTTGTTCCTTCTTCGCATGTTTCTGCTCATAAACAACAACCGCAGCACCGTAATATTACTAAGCATAATGCCAAAAAAAGTGGACCATCGCATTAAGTGGGGGGCTGGAACTTTAGTGATGGAGAGAGGGGCGCTCGGGCTAGCGTTTGCATTTCAATTAGCGCGCCCGAGAACACCTCTTCTCAAAGTGTATTTAGTTATTACGGAAGGATGTTAAAGAGCATTAGAGTTACTACCGCCCGCCGCGTCCTTTTTCCCAAGCTTTTATTGTGGCAGTCTTAAGTGATGGTATGTCTCCACTTGGTGCTACTTTTGTTCCAGCTGCTTTTAATGTTTCTCCAATGCCTTTAGCTGCTTTAAGAGCTATGGTTCGCGTAGCTTCACTCATTACTGCTGCTACACCACGTCCGATATATCCAGCATTTGTTATAAATTCTCTACCTCTTCTTTTGCATTTATCTGCAAAATCTTTTACTGGTTGAGGAACTTTATTATATACAGCTTTTCCAACAGTATCTGCGAACTCACCAACTGCTTCGAAAGCTTTGCCAACTGCTTTTGAAACCGCTTCAGCTTTTTGTCCAATTTCTGCTTTCTTAAGTGCTGATGTGACTTGCCCGAATGCGCCATCAATAGCTGTTCTGCATTTTTCTGCAGCTTTTTCTACTTTTTGCTCCACATCTGCTTTTAAATTTTTTAGCTTTGTAGAAAGCTTTTTTGATTCTAAATATCCTATTGTAGCTTGAGCAAACTCTTTAGCTTCGCCGTCTGCCATTTTTTCCATAGAACTCATCATGAGTGCCATGAACTCTTTTGTTGTTCTAGGTGGGGTGTTAATAACTCCTGTAACTAAGGCGGTTGTATCCTCTTGGCCTGCTTCTTTCATAATAATTCCCTTAATTGTTGTTATAAATTAATTATAATACAATTATTACTTAAAAAGATTAATAAAAGATTAATGCAAAAGTATGTAGTTCTATTTCTTCTTTGTTGGGCCTTTGGCACCTTTGCCAGGAGTAGGAGAGGGTTGGATAACTGGCCCACCAGGAGCTCTACTAACTTGTGGGTTAACTGACATCTTAAGATCCTGAATGATTTTTTCAGCGATCGCTATTGAAGAGTCTGGCTGTTCTTCCATGGGGTTCTCTATTTTTTAATACTATTTAATTTTACGTTATTTTACTCAATGAAACAATACATCAAATTTATCTGCTATGCCCACTGAGATATATTTTGCATTTGCTGGCAAATTATCAATCTTTTTATAAAAAGCATGTTTCTCATCTTTTTTTATGTAAGAATTAGGCATAGAAACTAATTGACTAATAATTTTATTGTCGTTGCTCATTATGCTTATCAAAAGCTTCGGCAGTTTTTTATTCTTTTGGGATTTATTTATTATTACTCCGTTTATATCTAAAGAATTCGATTCCTTTACCTTAACTTCCACATTGCTAAGCACTAAGTTTTTTGTGTTAGGCATGCCAATTTTATTGTAAAACCTAGAAAAATATGGAACGTTTTCTGATAAAAAATCTTGAAACACAAAAACGCTAGTAATAGCTATTAAGCATGCAAATAATATTGGAATTGCCTTAAACCAAGGCGGTGTAAAATATTCTACTACCACTGGTAATATAGAATTTTCTATTTTGGGCTTCTCTTCCCTCATAATATTAATTGAGTCATCCCCTCTTTGGAACCATATATGATTACATTGTGTGCATTTGACGCTCCTGCCTCTTGGGCCTATGGTTGCGCTTTCTACGTGGTATTTTGTGTAGCATTTTTTGCAGAATATTTTCATCTTTTTTGATCTAAATAAATAAACTATGTTTGTACCAATCCTAATTTTAGTATTTTATAAGGCTAATTGCAACCTACTCCTTGCACTTGGAAGTTTCCCACCTTTTATATTTGAGATATGTTTTTCAAAAAAATGCTTAGTAATACTAAGAGCATAAGTTATTTCCTCTAAAGTTGGTTCATAGTCATAGTCCATAAAAATTTTAGGTATGGTAAATAATTTATCTTTATATGGTTCACCAACATTTTTGCAGACTACTTTTCCTGTTTTAGGTGATAGGTATGTTAAATCTTCCTTGGTATTAGTAACAGCGCATTTAGCTAAATCCAAGCCAAAGCCTATCTTAGATAATAATTCGGTCTCCAAAAAAATTACTGATTTCAGCCAAGAAGTATTGTTAGTTTTAATATCATAAACAAAATTTTCTAGCTGATGATATAAATCTTCCTGTGGTTCTTTTTCAGTGAGGCATGCATCAAACATCGAGCATACGCTAAGCAAGCCTAGTAATTTTCTATGGATGTTATAGATATATGGATAAACAAATTCACAAGATTTAATGTTGAAATTTCCCAGATGCCCCTCTAACCTACCGCGCCACACAACTTCGATTAGGTTGCCAGGATAGCCTATTTGCTGAGTCTTTTTATTAGTCCTAATCGCTCCTTTTCTAAAGCCATGCTTTTTAGTTAGGCACGAGAGTATGGTAATAGAATCACTATGTGTAAAATTATTTAGTATAATTGCACTATCAGACCATTCCATATTGTAACCTAGAAATATACATCAGAAAAAAGATAATATACCAAATTGTTGATTATTTAAATATTTTTGAAATTTATTGAATTGTTCTGCAAATTAAGTTAAATATAATCTAACACGCATAGCTAAGGAAAATTCACTTTTGTTTTTGTGCTGTTTTTAGCTGTTTTTATTAAATTTTATGAGAAAATAATGTATGTCAAAAAATATGGTTAAGATTGATGATAGCCAAGAAATTGCTGTAGAAGAGATAAGAGGATATAGTCATGAGATATTTTCTGCTATATCTGAACAAAATTTTGAGAAGTTGTCCGGTATTTTAAGTCAAAACATTGATATAGAAATAAAAAATGAAGAACAACGCACTCCCCTTGATTTTGCAATCCATTCTTGCAACCTAAAGGCTGCAGAGATGCTTATGCTTAGAAGGGCTAATGTTAATTCTATGAATCAGGAAGGATTAACCCCTCTACATACTTTAATAAAAGGTAGTGACTCTTATGAAAATATAAATGAGATTGCTGAGCAAATATTGAATACAGCAAAACAACTCATTACTAATGGTGCTAGGCTTGATGTGCAAGATCGCAGAGGAAACACAGTTATCAATTGTATCGCTCAAAGGGCAAAAGTAAATAAACCACTTACAGATTTTTTTACTAAAATTGGCAAAATTGCTTTAAATAACGACAAAAACGTATCTGAAACTGTGCAGATAAAAAATAATATGGGCAAAACACCACTCGATTATCTCTCAAGAAACGGCAATGTAACTTTACGAGATGCTGTTTTTGAAGCTCTTCCACAAAACAGAGCTAAAATGGCTAGAATATTGGCTGAGGGAAATTTGGCTATTGAGAGAGCTCTAAAAATCAGCAAAGAAGAAGAGTTGGCGTAAAGGTGGTGGATTGCTTTTGTTAGCACGCCAAAGCTGGACGGTGTCTTTCTACGAAATAATGCTGATATAGAAGCTGTGACTCAAATACTTTTTCCTGCGCCGCTGCCTTCTGGGAGGTCTTTCTCAGGAGTAGCAGATGGCTTTACTGCCTTACCTTGATGCTGTTTGCCATGTGGATTAACTTTTTCTAGTGCGATTAAGGCAGAAAGTTTCGCTTTAGCCCGCTCCTGCGGTGTTAAGGCTAAAAGGGCCTTGCTAATCTCTCCCATATTTTTTGCTAGATCGTGGTGTGCTCTTGTTTTTGCAGTCGTAGTAGACATATCATCGGTAGCGACGATACCACTGTTAACCATCTTAGAGTTAGCTGATTTGATCGAGCTAATCACTTTAGCAATAATTCCAACAACCGCAAAAGTTACGCCAAAATCTGCTGGTACGGATATCATACTTATTATATTAGCAGCAAATAACCCTGCAGAGGCAGCAACAGAGATCGCTTTCAGAGCCGTGGTAAATGCTTTAGAAGATGCTCTATATAACTTATTAGCAAAAGTATCATTTGGATTGCCGCTGCTAAATGCTTCTTTACAAGCTTCAAACGCATCATGTATTTTTTTCTCTAGAAATTCTTTCTGCTGTTGATTTTTGATAAGTATTTTTTTTGCAATCAATTCAATGAAACTTTTAGCAGATAACTTATCCTGAGGAGTTATAGCAAAATAGTTTACAGCTTCATTTTCTATACTTAGGCGTAATGTATTGAACAGGCGTCTTTGTGCATGATTAAGCGCATTTAGTACAAAATCGCAAGATTCTATAGTTGCTGCGGAAATCAATAATCCATCTAATATCTCGTAGTTTTCTTGAGAGGAAGTGGTTTTTTTTCCTTCAGTTTCTTCCTGGACTCCTAATTCTTTTAATTCCTCGTAACGATTTGATAGAGCTTCTTGTATTTCTTCTTTTGAAGGGTTGCCATCTACTTCAGCTAATATCTCGCTAATTTCATTTATATAAAGATCCATATCTAGATTCTGTACAGCAAGCTCCTCAAGTTTGCCTTTTACTTCATCTGATATAGGCAAGATAATTCTTAGCACACTGGTTCCATTAAGTTTATAGATCTGACTGTTTTTGTTCGGCAATGCCTATTATAGTCTCTACCCTCTCTTGAGGGAGAGGGGGGTTTTTATATTTGCTAGATCCTCGCAAGACCTGCTGATTAACCTCGATGAAGATGTTGATCAGCTGAAATATAGAAAAATTTTTCCTTATTTCTAATTCCCTAAGGCTAGCAATATCTTTGTATTTTATATCAGAAAGTTTATTTACAATATAATTCATGGATCCTATTATTTCTTCTGGACAGTTACTGTCTATTGTATTTTCCTTACAAATACATATATGCCTATGGTTTGCTGGCTCTGACGTGTTTTTTACAATGTTCAGCCTAGTTAGGTTAATTGCTCTCTTCTCAAATTGAGCATGAACGTCTCTAACAATATCAGCTGCATTTTCATGACCCTGTAAAATGATCTTATCGGAATGAACGCCATCGTCGAGCAATTTATTTACCGCCGCAATGCCTGCGTAAGTTAAGTCGTTCTTGTGAGAGATATCTTCTTGGTAATTAAATGTGTGTACTACTGCTCCAGTTTCAAAAGCTTCCGCAGTTAAATCGTCTAAGATTGCTTCGTAATGGTTTGCAGGAAATGCGAGGATGTGTATGCGTTCGTCTTTGCCAGGCCTCAGTGTTTTATCAATTACAGCTCCTTCACTATAATTTAGGAGTTGATTTTCCTTTTCAGCTTTTTTGATTAAGCTTTTTATTTGCTTAATGTTGTCGTTAATTTCTGCTAGAGTAAGACCCATTAAGCTCTGACATTCCTTGAGCCTTTCTTCGGATAGTGATAGCAGCTTATCTACTTCAATTGAAGTTCTTGCAAGGTGAGGTTTTATAGTGATGAAATTAATAAGCTCCATGCTATGATTATGCTTTCTTGCAAGTATTTGCTCTTCTTTTATATCTCCAAAAGGAAAATTGCTAAATTTATTTTGGCTGTTAGCGGAATTTTCTAATTCTTTTGCCTGGTGAATAGGTTTTTCAGCCTGCATGGTTTTTGAAGGTTCAGGTATGGTAGTGCCCTTTGTCTTAGTGATTTGAGCAACAGATTCTTGTACTTTGAATTGTACTATCTCTTCTTCAATTGCTGACTCTGCTTTGCTGATAAAATAAACTGATTCATTATCACCCTCCCTTAATAGATGAGCTTTTGTGCAATCACTAATTGCTACTATTATTTTTCGCGATATATTTAAGGCATCTCTATGTGATAATTTGCCGCCACTATTGTTGATATTTACTAGTAGCTGATTGAATACATTTTGTAATCTGCTCTCTAGATTTTTTTTAGATTCAGTATCAAGTTTAAATTCAGAATTGATATATTCCTTAGTCAATTGAAATGTTTGTGTATAAAATTTTTCAAATGGTAGCTCTTTTATTTGTTTTGCTGAGTATTGATTTATATTATGAAGTAGCTCATCAGTATACTGCTTAGTTTTATCGGTGACTCCAGTGGCAGATGAAGTTATAAAGCTTTTGTTCTTCGAAATAAAAGCTCCATGTTCTGATAATACTTCAATAACTTCCTGCTTGCCAATATTAGTTGCTATCTTAAGAGGTAAGTTTCCGTCAGCATCCCCTTGATTTATATTTGCATTGTCTTCAAGGAGACGAGTTATTATGTTGGGTAGTCCGTTTTTTATGGCTAGTATAAGCGGGGATTCTCCTTTTGCAGTAAGTTTATTTGCGCTTGCTCCGTTTTCAAGAAGCAAGTTAACTAGCTCTTCGTTTGCATTGTTGATTGCTATATGAAGTGGTGCCAACCCTTCTTCGTTTAATTCATCAATTAAATTAGCATCTTCAGCTTTGATTTTTTTACAAAACTTGTCTACTTTCTCTATATCTTGAGCAAGGACTGCTGTATGCAAAGTATTTAATTGCGCATCTGCAGAGATTTTTTCACTAGGAACTTTCAAAATAACCCTATATATTTTTGTACTAAATAACATTATTATTGTGAGCATATATTAATATACCGTTAAAAACGGCGATTTTTTTCAATTTAGAAATGCAAAACTAATATGGATGGTACCTTAAACTTTATTCACTTGAGATCACATAGCTCTTATTCATTGCTAGAGAGTATAGTAAGCATCAAAGATTTGGTTGCTAAGGCTTCCGAAGAAAAAATGCCAGCTATAGCATTAACCGATAAAGGCAACTTATTTGGTTCTCTTGAGTTTTCTATGCAAGCATCAATGAATGGAGTACAGCCTATTGCTGGCTGTGTATTTAAATTTAATCCACAATTAGATGCTAGCGTAAATAATCATAATCATGATGATATTTTGATTATTGCTAAAAACTCTACTGGATATAAAAACCTGCTGAAGCTTGCAAGCGAGTACTATACCAAAAACCAAGAAGATTCACCGGCAATAAGCTTTGAGCAATTAGCAATGAGAGCAGAAGGCTTAATAATTTTGACCTGTGGAATATATGGCACAGTTGGCAAATTATTATTAAATAATCAAATTAATTTAGCTGAAGAATTTTTACTAAAGTTAAATTCGGTATTCAAAGATCACCTTTATATCGAGTTGATGCGTCATGGTCTAGATGAGGAAGAGAATACTGAAGATCAGTTTATAGATTTTGCCTTGAAGCATAATATTCCACTCGTTGCTACAAATAATATATGCTTCTTAGATAAGGATCTATACGAATCCCACGAAGTTTTGTTGTGTATTTCCGATAATAAATATATCACAGAAGAGAGCAGGCGCAGATCAAGCCCGCAGTATTACTTCAAATCAGCCGCAGAAATGATTGAGTTGTTTGAAGATATTCCTGAGGCAATAAATAATACAATAAAAATAGCGAAGCGATGCTCTGTTAAGTGTGAAGAAAGAAAAATAATGTTCCCTAAATATCATGTGAGCATTGGTAAAACTGAAGAGGAAGAATTAAAAATCTTAGCAACACAAGGCTTAAATAAGCGACTAGATTTCATAAATACAGCAGAGCCAAAGTCGTCCGAAGATCAGTTGCAAAGAGAAAAAGAATATCACGATCGTCTGAATTACGAGCTTGATATTATCATAAAAATGGGATTTCCTGGCTATTTCCTTATTGTGTCCGATTTTATAAGGTGGGCAAAATCTCAAGGAATTCCTGTTGGGCCTGGCCGTGGATCTGGTGCTGGATCAGTGGTTAGCTGGAGCTTAGATATAACTGATATCGATCCAATAAAATACGGTTTGTTTTTTGAAAGGTTCTTAAATCCAGAAAGGATTTCCCCTCCAGATTTGGATATAGACTTTTGCCAAGACAGGCGCGACGAAGTTATAAATTATGTTCGTAATAAATATGGAAAAAACAAAGTTGCACACATCATAACCTTTGGGAAACTTCAAGCTAGAGCTGTGCTTAGAGATGTGGGTAGAGTGCTGCAAGTACCTTATATGGTAGTTGATAAAATTGCCAAGATGGTACCATTTAATGCTGTTAATCCTGTTACTCTTGCTCAGGCAATTGAAATGGAGCCAGAACTCAAGAAGTCTCAGGAAACTGATCCGCAAATAGAAAGGCTGTTAAGTATCTCTTTAAAACTAGAGGGGGTTCATCGCCATGCGTCTACGCATGCTGCTGGCGTTGTTATTGCGGCGGAGGATCTTGAGGTTCTGGTACCGCTTTATAAGGACTCAAAAACAGACATGCCAGTTATCCAATATTCAATGAAATATGCTGAAGCTGCTGGCCTAATCAAGTTTGACTTCTTGGGCTTAAAAACTTTAACTGTTATCTCCAATTGTGAAAAAATCATCAAAGAAACCAATCCTGAATTTGATATTAGAAAGATTTCTCTAGAAGATGAAAAAACTTTCGCCATGCTGGCCCAAGGCAAATCCACAGGGGTTTTTCAATTTGAAAGTGTTGGTATGCGCTCGTCTTTAAGCAAGATTAAGCCTGACTCAATCGAAGATATTATTGCTCTTGGTGCGCTATATAGACCTGGCCCGATGGATAATATTCCAACATATATAGATTGTAAGCATGGTAAACTCCAACCAAACTATCTATATCCTAGCCTTGAAAACACCCTTAAGAAAACTTTTGGTGTGATAATTTACCAAGAGCAAGTTATGGAAATAGCCCGTATACTCGCTGGGTATAGCTTAGGAGAGGCCGATTTGCTTCGGCGTGCTATGGGTAAGAAAATTAAAAAAGAGATGGATGACCAGCGCAAAATATTTGTAACAGGCGCTATAAGCAATGGAATTTCTAAAGAGCAAGCTAGTGAGATATTTGATTTAGTGGCAAAGTTTGCTGGATATGGTTTTCCAAAGCCTCACGCAGTTGCTTATGGTGTGATCTCCTATCAAACTGCATATTTAAAAGCCAATTATACTATCGAAATAATGGTGTCTATTCTAAATAGCGAAATTTATGATACCAATAAAATAAATATATTCACTCAGGAAGCAAAAAACTTTAATATAAAGACTCTCCCTCCAGATATTAATAAATCCTTAGAGTATTTTTCGATTTCATATGAAAATAATGAAAGGTGTATAGTATATGCACTTGGGGCTATAAAAAACATTGGCTTTGATTCTATGAAGTTGTTGCGTGAAGAAAGAGAAAAAAATGGTCTATATAAGGATATATTTGATTTTATGGCTAGATCTGGCCAATTTATCAATAAGCGACAGCTAGAATATTTGATAAAAGCTGGGGCGTTTGACTCAATATCAGATAATAGAAGACAGCTATTTGATTCTTTGGATACTTTAGTAAACTATAACTCTTTATCAAATAAAAGAAAGGCAAGCTCACAACTAGATCTTTTTGCAAAGAGCGATGAATTAGATGTTTTTTCTCTAGAAAACGTGCCAGATTGGAGCTCCAATATTAGGTTAAATCATGAGTGTAGTGCGATTGGGTTTTATCTATCGGACCATCCACTAGAGCCATATAAGAATTACTTCAAGGCCACAAAAGTGATCGATGCTGCTTATATGCAAGAGGTTGAATCGGGTACTTTTAAAGCCAAAATTGCAGCTATTCCTGTTGTGATTAAAAATAGATCTTCTCCGCGAGGTAGATATGTTATTACATCTATGTCAACACCAACCGGTATGCTAGATGTTACCATATTTGATGATAGTATTTTGGAAGCTAACAGAGATAGTATCTATTCGAAAATGCCGTTGCTTATAAATGCTGAGATAAGAAAGGATGAGGGGGTTGAGAGGATCACTGCGCTTGCTATTCAAAAGCTTGATGATTATTTAGCAAAGCAAAAAACTAATGTTGTTATTTCGCTAAAAGACTCAAACGTTTTAAATTATATAAAGAAATTTCTTATTAAATGCGAAGATAAATCATCCCATTCAATAATATTCAGACTTAGTTTAGATGGTAAAGATATTGAGATAAAGTTGCCTACCAACTATCGCTTTGATATTCTGAATGATGAGCAAGAATCTATCTCCCCAGAGGTATTATCAATAGAGCATATCTGTTAGGATTTTTAAATTATCCAGTGCTGCGATTTTTGATATATCTTCATAATTTAGATTAATATTGCTAAGATGTGGGTCTAGCGGGATTGATGTGAGGTGTCTAATTTTTCTAGCTTTGCAAAAATCTTGTAGGGCTTGGTGATCGCCAAAGATGTGATTTTTTTTTCCAGAATCATCAGTGAAATAACTCATGTTTTCAACCACACCAATTAGTGGTATTTGAAGTTTTTCATACATATCAATAACTCTTGCAACATCTGCAAGTGCTAGCTGTTGTGGTGTGGATATTATAAGAGCGCCGTGAATATTATATTTCTCAGCTAAAGTTAGATGAATGTCTCCTGTTCCTGGTGGCATATCAATAATCAAAAAATCAAGTTCACCCCATGCGGTGTTGTGCAGGAGCTGATAGAGGGCTTTCGTGATCATAGGGCCTCGCCAAATCAGTGCCTTACCATCTTCAACCAAATACCCGATTGAATTCATTTTTACGCCAGCAACTTCATGAGGGACCATATTGCCATCAACAAACTCGGGTTTGTTATTTTTTTTAGTAAAAGTTGGTAGAGAAGGGCCGTATATATCTGCATCCATGAGGCCAACCTTTATGCGTTGTTTTGCCAGCGCCAAAGATAGATAAAATGCAATAGTTGATTTGCCAACACCACCTTTACCAGATGAAATAAGAATGATATTTTTTACTCCAGGAATAGTGATTTTATTCTTTTCTTCATATTCTTTTTTAGCAGTCAAAACTAAATTAACTTTGTCTATATTTTTTAGTTTCTGCAAGCTTGCTTGAACGCTGCTTGCAAGCTGTTTTATGTAGTTTCTATTGTCTGGAGTTACATTAATTACGCAATTAATACAGTTGTCTTTGAATGTAAAGCCGCCAACATGCTCGAGCTCTATTAGATCAAGTCTCTGATCATTAAAATAAAAGCTCCTTAAAAATTGTTCTATATCTTTTTTTGTTGTCATTTTAAAAATACATATACTTGATTTATAATTAATAGTATTATAGATTCTTGAAGTTACATAACTTGATATTGTATTAAGAATCAAATGGCAGATAACAATAACTATAAATCTCCTTGGGGCAAAAAAAGCTCCACCACAGACACGAGCAGTATAGAAGATTTTATTAGAAAATCACCACAAAATTTTAATAAATTTTTTGGTTCTAACTTCTCTGAAAAAGGAATAATACTCGTTATAGTAGCTGCAATAGTGGTTATTTGGTTTTTATCTGGCTTTTATATAGTAAATGAAGGCGAGCAAGCTGCAGTGACTAGATTTGGGAAATTTGCTCGTTTTGCAACTGCCGGGCCAAATTATCATGCACCATACCCAATTGAATCAATAACTAAAGTGAGTGTTGATCAGATCCAGAAAGAAGAAATTGGGTTTAGATCATCCCCTGGAAATAATACTGTTTCGGATACTTCAAAAAATAATATTCCTGCAGAAAGTTTGATGTTGACTGGTGATGAAAATATTGCTGATATAAATTTCTTTATTCAATGGCGAGTCATTAATATTAAGGATTATTTATATAATGTCAAAAACATTAGAGAGACAGTGAAAAGCGTTGCTGAGAGCGCCATGCGAGAGATTATAGGGAACTCGACGATCGTGGAAGCGCAAACTGAAGGTAGAGCAAAAGTGCAGCAAAATACTAAAGATCTTCTGCAAAAAGTTCTTGATGATTATAAATGCGGAGTGGTGATAGAAAATTTGCAGTTGCTTAAGGTTAATCCTCCAGCTGAAGTTATTGACGCATTCAGGGATGTTCAAACCGCAAGAGCAGATATGGAACGTAGCATAAATCAGGCTGAAGCATATAGAAATACTGTGTTGCAGCAGGCAAAAGGTGAGGCAGAAAAATTGGTTCAGGAAGCGCAAGGTTATAAAGCGAAGGCTATAGAAACCGCGAAAGGTGAAGCGTCTAAATTTAGTGAGATTTATGCTCAATATGCAAAATCGAAAGATGTAACTAGAAAGCGTCTGTATTTAGAAACCATGGAAGAAGTTCTTTCTGGAATGGATAAGACTGTTATAAGCGGTAGCGTTAGCAAATCGACAATACCTTATTTACCTTTAAACCAACTGAAAAATAGCAAAGAACAAACTGATGATAGATAAGCCAGTAAAATATATTGCTGCGGCAATAGCAGTATTATTTTTATTATATAATTCCATTTTTATAGTTAATCAAACTGAGCAAGCCCTCATCTTGCAATTTGGTGAATCTGTTAGAGTTGTGAAGGATCCTGGCTTGCATTTTAAAGTTCCTTTTATTCAGAGTATCACTTCTGTAGATAATAGATTATTAGATGTGACCGATGAAGAAAAAGAGTTGATCGCCAAAGATCAAAAACGAGTAATAATCAGCGCTTATGCAAAATATAAAATAGTAGATCCATTAAAATTCTATCAAACAGCAAAAACGCAAGTTTTATTACAATCACGAATTAATAATATTTTAAATTCTTCTTTGCGCCAGGCGATAGGTGATGAGCCGTTATCGGCGCTATTGACCAATAGAAGGAGCATCATCATGACTAATATCAAAGAATTAGTGAATGTGGAAGCAAAGAAATTTGGTGTAGATGTTGTTGACGTAAGGATATTGAAAGCAGATTTGCCAAATGAAAACAGCGCAGCTATTTATAAGCGCATGCAGTCTGACCGTGAGAAGGAAGCAAAAGAGATTCGTGCAAAGGGTGAGGCGGAAGCTCAGATTATTGTGTCTAAGTCTGATAAAGAAAAAGTGGTTATTATTGCTGAGGCTGTAAAAAAATCATCAATCTTTAAGGGGCAGGGCGAAGCTGAGGCAATTAGAATATATTCTGATGCTTTGAGAGTAGATCCGGAGTTTTATAATTTTTATAGATCTTTAGAATCATATAGAAAAGCATTTAGTTCAAAGGATACTAAAATGTACTTGTCCACACAAGATAGCTTTTTGCAATTATTTAATAAGAAGGGTGAATAAAATTATGATCAAATCTTTCAAAAGAATAGCATTGATAGTTTTATCTATAGTGTTATTGCATCAAAGTTCAGTTAGCGCTCAGCCGCATAATATCTCAGAAGGTTTTGCTGATGTTATCGAGCCGCTCATTCCAGCGGTGGTAAATATCTCAACTACCCAGAAGAGCAAAAAAATGCAGTTTGAAAAGTTTTTTCCAAATGGCTTTTCTATCGATGACTTTAACCAGCTGTTGGAAAAGTTCAATAACTTCAACTTTGATGATGAAGCAGTTGAGCAGAAGAAACTTACTTCTTTGGGATCTGGATTTGTGATCGATAGTTCTGGCTATATAGTTACTAATCACCACGTTATCGCTGAAGCTGATGAGATTGCAGTAAAGATGAATAGTGGAAAGGAATTAATTGCCAAGGTAGTTGGTATAGATAAAAAAACCGATCTTGCTTTATTAAAAGTAAATAGCAATAAACCGCTGCCGTTTGTTAAATTTGGTGATTCAGAAAAATCACGAGTTGGTGATTGGATACTTGCGGTTGGTAATCCTTTTGGCCTTGGTAGTACTGTTACCCTTGGAATTGTTTCTGCTAATGGAAGAGATATTTCATCCGAAGGAATTGTTGATAACTTCATTCAAACTGATGCTGCTATAAACCGCGGTAATTCTGGCGGACCTATGTTCAATATCAAGGGAGAAGTTATTGGTGTAAATACAATAATACTTTCACCATCTGGTGGAAATATTGGTATTGGATTTGCAACGCCATCTTCTTTGATTCAGCCTGTTATCGAACAGCTAAAAGCGCATGGCAAAGTTAAACGTGGAGTTCTAGGTATTATAATTCAGCCAGTTACAGAAGATATAGCTGATTCACTAGGAATCAGTGGAACTTCTGGTGCTCTAGTTGTTAAGGTTACCAAAAAGAGTGCGGCCGAAAAAGGTGGTCTTCAAACTGGAGATATAGTGCTATCTTTTAATGGCATGCCTCTGAAAACTTCTAGGCAGCTAGTGAAATTTGTCAGCACTGCTCCAATTGGGCAAAAGGTTCCTATGACCATAATCAGAAGCGGCAAAAAGAAAGATATAGAAGTAGTATTGATTGAAGATCATGAGAACTACATGGAAGAATCAGAGCACGATGAACTTGAAGATAATAACAAAAAGAAAGAAAAGAAATTCTCCCAATTTGATGCTAAGGAAATAAAAGGTGCTTATCTTGCTAAGTTGAATCCTATTTTAAAAGATAAATTCAATATTGATAGCGCGGTTGATGGATTGGTAGTTTTGAGCTACAAGCGCAAGTCCGTATGGCACTTGAAGGGATTGAAGCCTGGGGATGTAATAATTTCTGCTAATGGAGAAGATTTAGCAGCAGTAGATCAGCTTGAGCAGATAATCAAAGGTGCTAAAGCTCAGAAGAAGAAGTTTGTTCTGCTCCTTGTCAACAGGGGTGGTGGGCAAATGTTCTTGCCTTTGCCAATCGATTAATTTAAAAATGAGAGTTGGTATAATCGCCATAGATGGAGTCGCTGCTTCTGGCAAAGGAACCCTGGCCGCTGCTCTTTCTACGTATTATAAATGCGACTTTCTCCCCACTGGTAATTTATATAGGTTGGTTGCTAAGAAGCTTTTGGAGAATGGCCTCGATTATAATAATCCTGAGCACATACGTGATATGGTGCGCCTAATTTCTGAGAAAGACCTCATCGATTCATCTCTAAAGAGCGATGAGCTTTCTGAATTATCATCAAAAATTAGCTCCCTAGGTTATGTTAGAGAAGAGCTAAATAAATTCCAAAGACAGTGGATAAAGGATCATGAGTTTGCTATAGTAGAAGGCAGAGATATTGGCACAATAATTTGCCCAGAAGCTCAAGTGAAGATATTTCTAACTGCTGATCTTGCAGCGCGTGCGCTAAGAAGAGCTAATGACCTTGGAAGGCCTGATGATGCAGAAGCCATCTTGGATGATCTCAGAAAACGAGATGCAAGGGATTCACAAAGGGATGTAGCACCGTTAAAGAAGGCAGAGGACGCCGAGTTAATCGATTCTACGGAGCTGTCGATTCAAGAGATGGTGCGAAGGGCTATTGGCATTATTGAAAAGAAGATTGGGATTTGAGATCTTTATTTAGGAAAAAACATGAAACTATTAGTTGCAAATTGGAAAATGAATTTAGATCTGAAGTCTGGAGTTAAGCTTGCTTCAGAAATAGCGGATTTTATTGACAGCAATCATGTGAGAAATAAAATAATTGTTTGCCCTCCTTTCACAATGCTTGATAGAATTGGCAATGTGATTAAGGATAAAAAAATTAGCTTAGGTGCTCAAGATTGTTTTCATCAAGAAAGGGGTCCATATACTGGAAGCATAAGCCCAGCGATGCTAAGGGATTGTGGTTGTGATTATGTAATCTTAGGTCATTCAGAACCACGGCTTTATTACAATGAGCCTATGGACATAATACAAAAAAAAGCCCACGCAGCCCACAAATACGGCATGACTACTATCATATGCATAGGTGAATCTGAACAAGAAAGGCAGCGCGGCGCGACTTTTAAAGTACTAGAAGAACAGCTGATGAATTTCATTCCATCGACAGCTAATAGCTATAACACAATAGTTGCTTATGAACCAATATGGGCAATTGGCAGCGGTGAAAGTCCTACCAATGATCAAATCGAAGAGGTGAGCAAATTTGTTCAGAAAGTATGCACTAGTAACTTTCCCTTTGAAAATCGGACAATAATGTTGTATGGTGGATCGGTAAGTACTAAGAACTGTAGAGATGTCTTGAGCTCTGAATATTTGAGCGGATTGCTCATTGGCGGTGCAAGCTTGGTCTACAATGATTTTACACAAATAATAAAAAGCACGCTCTAAAATATTTAAGGTATGAAATGCAAACAGTATTGATAGTTATTCATATAATTTTAGCATTAATGATAATTGGCATGATATTGATTCAAAAAACCAGCGCGGATGAATTGCAAGGTCTTGGCTCTGGATCTGGTATGGGAGGGGTTATGTCGCATGCAGCATCTGCAAATTTCATGACAAAACTAACATCCATATTAATAGCGATATTCATGATAAATTGTTTGGTGTTGGCGAATTTGGCAGCGCAAAGCTCAAAGAGCAGCATTGTAAATCAAATAGATATAGAAAAACAAGATACTCACAAAAAGGAAGATAAAAAATTACCTGTTGCTGAGTGATAGATTATTTAAGATGACAAGATTTATTTTTATTACTGGTGGTGTTGTATCTTCTATAGGGAAGGGAGTCACCTCCGCAAGCTTGGCTGCGCTTTTACAGGCGCGTGGATATAAGGTTTGCCTGCGCAAGTTAGATCCATATTTAAACATTGATCCAGGAACTATGAGCCCAACTCAGCATGGAGAAGTTTTTGTGACTGATGATGGCGCCGAAACTGATCTTGATCTAGGGCATTATGAAAGATTTACTGGTAATGCTTCCACGAGATTTGATAATGTAACAACAGGAAGGATATATTCTACTCTTCTGCAAAAAGAGAGAAGGGGGGACTACTTAGGGGCAACTGTGCAGGTGATCCCGCATGTAACCAATTTAATCAAAGAATTCATCTTTAGAAATACCGAAGAATTTGATTTTGTGCTCTGCGAGATTGGAGGTACAGTTGGAGATATTGAGGCACTGCCGTTTTTTGAAGCAATTAGGCAAATTGGCAATGAGCTTGGTAGAGACAGAGTTAAATATATTCATTTAACCTTGTTGCCCTATATTGCCACTTCCAAGGAATTGAAAACCAAGCCAACTCAGCACTCAGTTAAAGAGCTCCGCGCCATTGGTATTCAGGCGGATTTGCTGGTTTGTCGGTCATCAAAGGAACTAGAAGAAGATGCCCGCAAAAAGATTGCATTGTTCTGTAATTTGCGTGAAGAGAATGTGATATCAGCCCTTGATTTGAGCATCATATATCAAGCGCCAATTAGATATCATGAGGAGGGGCTTGATACGCAAATAATCAAAGAATTCGATATCAAAGATGCAAAAGAGCCTAACTTGGCGAAGTGGTATGATATTTTAGATAAAATTAAAAGCGCAAAAAAAGAAATTAATATTGCGATTGTTGGTAAGTATAATACGCTGGAAGATTCATACCTTTCATTGATTGAGGCGATCAATCATGCTGCGCTCCATGCTAATGTTAAAGCAAAGTTGGTGTGGGTATCATCTAGGGGCTTAAATGAAGAAACTTTATCGCAAAAATTTACTGATATTGATGCTATTTTAGTACCTGGAGGCTTCGGCAAAGATGGAGTAAAAGGTAAAATAGAGGCAATAAAATATGCTCGCGAAAATAATATTCCATATCTAGGAATTTGCCTTGGGATGCAGCTTGCTGTTATAGAATTTGCTCGCAACGTTTGTGGCATAGAAGATGCTTGGTCGACTGAATTTGACAAGACCAATAATTCAATTATTGCTCTAATGACCGAATGGATCAATAAGGATAAGAGAGAGAAGAGATCAGAGGCGGATGATTTAGGTGGAACAATGCGTCTAGGTGCTTATGATTGCAAGGTGATTAAGGGAACAAATTTGAGCAGCATATACAATCAGGCTAATATTATCTCTGAGAGACATAGGCATAGGTATGAGTTCAATATCGACTATATAGATATCATCGAAAAAAATGGTATGCGAGCAAGTGGAATTTCTCCTGATGGAGTGTTGGTTGAAGCAATTGAACTGCAAAATCATCCATGGTTTGTTGCGGTGCAATTCCATCCGGAGTTTAAATCGAAGCCATTTGCCCCACACCCATTGTTTTGTGCATTTATAGAAGCAGCTAAAAAATACAATGCAAAAAGGTAATGTATGGTGAGCAACCAAAAAATAGTAAAGGTTGGGGATTTTAGAATCGGCAATGAATTACCTTTCACTATTATTGCAGGCCCATGCCAGATTGAATCATTAGATCATTCTTTATTCATGGCTGAAAATTTGGTTAAAATCGCAAAAGATCTCGGCGTAAATTTCATCTATAAATCCTCATTTGATAAAGCGAATAGATCAAGCATTAAAGGCCAGAGAGGAGTTGGTCTTGAAAAATCCCTCGAGATATTCAAAAAGATAAAACAAGAATTTGGCTGCCCGATAGTGACTGATGCGCACACTGCAGAGCAATGCGATTTGATTGCGGGAGTTGTAGATATCATACAGATTCCTGCGTTTTTGTGCCGGCAAACAGATTTGCTGGAAGCTGCAGCAAAAACCGGCAAAGTAGTCAATGTCAAGAAAGGACAATTTTTAGCACCTTGGGATGTAAAAAATATCATCGCCAAGTTTGAGCACTTTGGCAGTAGCGATAGGCTTTTAATCACGGAGCGCGGAGTTAGCTTTGGATATAACACTCTTGTCTCAGATATGAGGGCGCTGAAGATAATAGCTGATACAGGTACACCAGTAGTGTTCGATGCAACGCACTCAGTTCAGCAGCCTGGAGGTATGGGCGAATCATCAGGTGGTCAGAGAGAGTTTGTAGAAACTTTAGCGCGCGCAGCGGTTGCGGTTGGCGTCGCGGCGGTATTTTTAGAAGTGCATCAAGACCCCGATAATGCACCAAGTGATGGCCCAAATATGGTGCGCCTTGATTGCTTTAAGGCATTGCTCAGCCGCTTGCTAAAATTCGACCAACTTGCTAAATCTGTGTTAGTAGATATATAGAAATTGATGTTCAAGTAAAATAATCAAATATATCGCTACTTACCTTTGCCGCCTTGGTTTATGCCTGGAATTGTGGGTAAGCCAATAGGGGCGGATATTCCGCCAAAAAGGGTTCCAGGACCTGTTGGTTTGATAATAGATAGGATGCTGAGTTTAGCTAAGCTCTTATCAGAGAAGCCTTTGAACCACTCAAACATCGCCTCTCCATTGGGAAATACCAGCGCTATCAACCCCTTATAGGTCATACCAGATACTTCATCCTGCAAAGGGTTGCAGCCAAGATTTGGCAATATATTATATAAACTTTCTTCTGACATATCTATGATTGTAGAATAAGAGTATTAATTAAGAATTAAATATGTGGTGCAACCGGTAGGACTCGAACCTACGACACCAAGGTTAGGAACCCTGTGCTCTATCCCCTGAGCTACGGCTGCATAGTATAGTATAATAAAATGAAAGACCTTAGTAGTTGCGTATAAAGAGCTATAGTTCCTCAACTATGTTGCTCCTAGCATTTCAATCATTTTGATCTGCTACCACAATATTTCATTATATTTTTTATAATTTTCTCAACGACGCTATTATACACAAAATACAATGGCGTTGAAATAATTAATTGCACATATAAGTTCGCGATAAAAATAGATGCTACTATGTCGCTTGGCCAATGTGCACCAACCATTAACCGAGGCAATGAAAAGAAAATAGCAGCAATCCAAGCAAGCGATGATAGATTTTTGGGTAAAAAACTTGCAGTAAATATCGCCCAATAAAACATTGCAAACCCATGCCCGGATGGAAAAGATCTGTTAGATTGTGATTTTATTCCTGGGTCTTCTAGTAAATGAGATATATTCACAAAATTTGGTATTGATAGAGTTGGGGATGGTTTTCGTATGTTCAGTATGTCGATAAATATCAGTTGCATTAGAAAAATACCAAGTAGCAAAAATGAATATGTTGTAATTAGTTGAGCTATAGAATGAGTTTTTTTATCTGATTGCCAGATGTGGTATATCATGATCAATATCATAACAACTTGGTTTAAATAGTTCTCAAAGTTTTTATTAAATACTCCCCAGAAGTAAGTCCAATAATTTTGGCCGATAAATTGATTAAGAAAGATACTGATATTGATATCAAGTCTATTTAGTAGAATACCTGTTTGTGGCAAAAACCACGCAGCTAAACATATAGCAAGCAATATGCTGCTAATTGCTATTTTTTTTATATCCAATAATGATATAATAATATGCCAAGTAATAAATTTCTTCATATTAGATAAACTAGGAATTTTCAGCAAGTATACACTAAATTTATATGAGGAAGAGAGAAAATTTCTGGAAATGATATTATTTGCATCATACAACTATAAAATCAATAAGTATCTATAAAACAAAGAATTTTTTAAAAGGTCAGATATCATAAGTAGTGTTATAAATGAAAAATAAGTAAAGTATATGTATCTGATAGACCTTAACTATAAAATATCTAAAGCTTTAAGATCTCGATGTGTTGGTGGGTATCAAGAAGTTATAGACTTTATGCGTGACTACTTTGAGCAAAATAGAGAAGATGAAAAAACTTATCAGATAAGCATAAACTCAGTTGATAATATAATACCATTATTCACTTATATAATCACCAACTGTAGGTGGATTACTAGGGTTGTTTTATTTAAGTGCAACCTGCGCTCTCCTGGTGTAGATTGTATAGTTCGAGCTATGCATATTTGTAAGTTAGAAGAAATTAATATTGCTAAAAATGACATATCTTTTGTTGGAGCAAAAGCTTTAGGTAAAGCATTAGAGAATGATGTTAACTTAAAAAAATTAGTCCTAAGCAGCAATCCGTTAGGAGATCTTGGGGCATCAAATATTGCTGAAGGACTAAAACAAAATACAGTCTTAACTGAGTTAGAGTTAGGTAATACCAAGATTAGAGATAGGGGTGGGGCATCGTTAGCAGAATTATTGCAATGTAATACTGTGCTAACAACACTATTGTTAGATGATAATGCTATAGGCGATAATTCTGCTATTGCTTTTGCAAGTGCGCTACAGTCAAAAACGAATATTTTTAGGTTAGCTCTAGATTACAACGATATTGATAACAGAGGTGCTGAGGCACTTCTAGATGTACTAGGCACAAGAAGTGAAACTCTAACAATAAATTTAGACTTTAATAGATTTTCTATTGTTGATGGAGAACCCTCGGAAGTTGGAGAACCTAGTTTAAGTTTTAGCACACCACATAGTCCATTGCTTTCAAATCTATTAATAGTAAACTTATTTAATCAGTTATATTCGTCCAATAAAGGCTTATCAAAACCTTATACTGTGCCAATTGGTTTTGCAGATGTGCCACCAGATGGTCATTGCTTCTATAGTGCAGTTGCTGCACAGCTTGCTATTAATAACTGTGGCATCGTAGATCCGCACCAAGTATTTGAGAGAGCAATTGATCATATTATATCTAATCCTCAGATATATAGTAGTTTTCTTAGCGGAAGCGATATAAAGGAAGTTCAGCAAAAGCTTCAAGATGGTGGTGATTACGAGGGAGCCCTTGAAGCCTATCTTAATTACCAACTTCAGCATTTAGATGGTGAAGAAAATGTTTGGGCGGATAATTTTATGATTGTAGCTACTGTGAATGCTATAGGATTAGCGATTGATGTAAGCCTCTATAATCTTGATGGTACCCAGCAAATTGGTCAAGACGGCAATTTAGTCGTTCTGCATTTTACTCCTGATGATCTACATGATGATAATGGAGTTATTTTAGATCTGTGTAGCATAGGTAATATTCACTTTGGCTATGCTTGCTATGATGATCAAGATATTAGCTCTCGTGTATCAAGCACAGGTCCCTCACCAGCCTTGTCATATCAAGAAGATGAAGTAAATGCTACAGTATTGGGGCAAGCTATTACCATAATTACTCCAGTAGCAGCTTTTCTAGCTTAGCAATTCTATCTCTGATTTCTGATGCTTTTTCGAACTCTAGATTTTCTGCATGCTTCAACATTTTTTTCTTTAGAGATTTAATTTCTTTTGTTAAGGCGTCAATGCTATTCCAATCTTCTGCAGAATCTTCCGCTAGCTCTACGAGAGGGCTATCATATTCATAGGCGCTATGCAGTGCGCTATTCAGAGATTTTTTTATCGACTGAGGCGTGATACCATGCGCAGCATTATACTCAAGCTGCACACCTCTTCGCCTATTGGTCTCTGAAATTGCTCGCTCAATGGAGCCAGTAATTTTATCGGCATATAATATTGCTCGTCCCTCAACGTTTCGCGCAACCCGCCCGATCGTTTGAATCAGAGCAGTTTCTGAGCGCAAAAATCCTTCCTTATCTGCATCCAAAATTGCTACTAGCGCGCACTCTGGAATATCTAAACCTTCTCTTAGTAAGTTTATTCCAACTAAAACATCAATATCGCCCTTGCGCAAATCCCTTATGGTATCCATCCTCTCCAAGGTATTAACTTCAGAATGCAAATAGGTTACCTTTATGTTTATTTCTGACAGATACTCAGAAATTTTTTCAGCCATTTTTTTTGTTAAAGTTGTTACTAAAATTCTTTGTCCTTTAGCAATGACTTTTTTTATTTCATTTACTAAATCATCAATTTGATTTTCTGTAGGTCTAATTTCGCAAACAGGATCTATAAGACCTGTAGGGCGAATTATTTGCTCAACATAATTATCTTTTGCAAGTTCTAGCTCAATCTTTCCTGGTGTTGCTGAAACGAAAATTGTTTGCGGGCGCATCGCGTCCCACTCTTCAAACTTCATCGGTCTGTTATCAAGCGCCGCTGGCAGCCTGAAGCCATGCTCCACTAGCGAAGATTTGCGAGCTAAATCGCCATTATACATTCCCCTCACTTGCGGTACCGAGACATGACTTTCGTCAATAAAGAGCAGAGCATCATGTGGAAGATATTCAAACAGAGTTGGGGGAGGATCACCAGCATTTTTTCCTGTTAGATAACGAGAATAATTCTCAATTCCTTTGCAACTTCCGGTTTCTACCATCATCTCTAAATCGAACTCTGTTCTTTGCCGAAGCCTCTGCTCCTCAACAAGTTTGTGATGTTGATAAAAATATTCCAGCCTTTCTTTTAGGTCAATTTTTATTTGTTTTATTGCAGAATCAATGGTCGGGCGAGGTGTTACATAGTGGCTATTTGCATATATTGTAACGTGAGGCATATTAAGTCTTTTTTCCCCAGTTAAAGAATCAAATTCAGTTATTCCAACTACTTCATCGCCAAAGAATTCAATCTTCCAACCAATCTCTGCAGAGTGTGATGGGAAGAGATCGACGAAATCGCCACGAACTCTGAAGTGACCTCGGCTAAAATCTATTTCATTACGCTCATATTGCAATCTTACTAGATCTGCAATTAAATCTTCGCGAGTTTTCTTCATGCCTTTGCTAAGTTTAACTACCATCGATGAATAAAGCTCGGGTGAGCCGATACCATATATGCAAGATACCGAGCAAACGATAATTACATCTTTGCGCTCAAGCAGCGAACGAGTGGCGGAATGGCGCATTAAATCTATCTGCTCATTGATGGATGAATCTTTTTCAATATATAAGTCTCTTTTTGCTATGTAGGCTTCTGGCTGGTAGTAGTCATAATATGAGACAAAATATTCGACAGCATTATGAGGAAAAAACTCCTTCATCTCAGAATAAATCTGAGCTGCCAAAGTTTTATTTGGCGCCATGATAATTGTTGTTCTCTGAGTTCTAGCTATTATATGCGCCATGGAAAAAGTTTTTCCAGACCCTGTAACACCTAGCAATACTTGATCTCGAACGCCTTTTTCTATACCATTGGTCAGAAATTCAACTGCGCGCGGTTGGTCTCCCGCAAGTTTAAACTCAGAAACAATCTCAAACTTTTTATTTTCATGCATGAATTATTCCATTGAAGTATGAGTTTGTAAAAAACAAATATTGAACTTCTAGTAATATATTGTAAGTGCTCTAATCATTCAATGAGTTTTTGATGTCTACCAAATGAAAATGAATAATTGCGTCGTCACCCCTAAAGATCTGCGTTGCTCACGTATATAAAATACGCTGCGCTACTCGACTTTGGGGCTCCTATCACTTCAATCATTTTGATTTGGTATACACAACTCTTCACGGCCATTTAGTATTCATATGAATTTAACTAAAATTTAATCTTTAATTTATAAAATATAGTAATGCTAATCATTGTATAACTATGCGTAAGAAAACAAAGAAACAAAAGATTGTTAGAATTACTAATAACGCTGAGCTCGCAGAAGAAAATATGATTAGCGAAGGTGGCCCAGTAGTTGAGGTTGATACAAAAGAAAAACGGAGGAGAGATGGCAAGTGAAGGTTTAGACTTTTTACCAGAAATGTTGGATGCTTATATTAAGTCATTAGAAAAAGCTGCAAAAAATGGATCAAAAGAAGAGAAACAAAAGCTTAAAGACGCTCAAGCTACATATAAAAAATTAAAAAAAACTCAGGCTAAGATAGATTCTTATGCAAAGAAGTTACAAAAGCCTAATCTCTCTAAAGAAGCTTCCAAAGTAAAAAGCGGAATATCAAAATTAATGAAAAAGCTGAATGAATTCATAGAAAAAAGAAGAGACAAGAAGATTGCTAATCTTTCTAATAAGGTCGCAGAGCTACAAAAAATACTTAAGCAGGCAGCACAAACATCTGAGAAATTTCTAGAAGAAGCCGGGCGCATATCAGAGGGGCAAATGCCACAGTACGACTTCTTAGGTTTAGCACCCCCTTCACCTCCAAACAACGAAAAAAGCGAAAAAGATTTAGACGTAAGAGAAAAAGATAAAGAAGCTGAAAAATCTCAAAAAGCTAAAGAAGCTATATTGGGTGCATTCAATGAACTTGCGACTTCACATCATAAAAAATCAGAAGAACCAGAAGATTTGATTGTATTCGATGACGTTCCTTCTGAAAAGCAAACACCTCCACAACCACAGATACAGCAAATAACTCCTGCGCCTATACAAGAAAAAATGCCAGAACCGAAGAAGGTTACAGTGAAGGATGTTATGCGTGCGGTGTTGGACCCTAACAAAACTGACAAGGAGAGAGAAGATGCCTTAAGAAGTGCCCTATCTCTACCAGGTGCTGCTGATGCAATGCAAAGCTTTATTGCTTCATCTCTAGGTACTGCGCAGAGGCAAGGTGGGCAAAAATTACTTGGAGATGCTGAAGCTAAGCCTGCTCAAGTAATGAACCTTGATCCTAAGCAGGTTGATATGTTAGTGCGCACTTTTTCTGCTGTATGGAAGGATCCTGGAGTTGCCTCAGAGGCGGTAACTGCAATATCCAACCGCAATCCTCAAGTAGGGCGGATGCTTATAGAAGGAATACCAGCTGCAGGGCCAATGCCAACAAAAGCACCAGAAATGATTGAGCTTCCATCATCGCAGGAGCTTGAAGAGCAAAAGCCACCACAAGAAGCGCCAGAAGGGCAACAGCCAAGTCACCTCGCGCAAGCTACCCAGGCGATTGGCGGTGTACTTAAATATATGATAGGTTGGGGTGGTTCGAAGGAGAGCAAGATAGAAGAACCTAAAAAGCCTTCGCCAACACCTCATCAGGATGAAGGCAAAGAGGCTAAGAACAAGGGTAGTTGGAGTAGTTGGCTTGGATTTAAATAATACCTATAGCGTAGTCCTATTACTTTGGAAGTTTTACTATAACCAGCAAGCCGCCCATTTGGCTGCGGGCCAGTTCCAATGTGCCATGTAGGCGTGTGATGATATCGTTTGAGATGGACATGCCAAGACCAACACCGCCCGAATCCTGATTCCTCGCGCTATCGATGCGATAAAAGGGCTCCAAAACCTTGCCGCGCTCAGCTTTAGCAATTCCAGGGCCGTTATCGTGTATTTCAATTATTATGTTTTCATCCTCTTCATATAATTTTACCAATATATGTGAGGCAAATCTTTTTGCATTGTCGATTAAATTGACTATAGCCCTCTTGAACGGATTTTCTGTAACATGAGCGTAAATTTTATCTTTAGACTCAAATTCTATTTTTACATGATCAACTCTACTATTATTTACTAGATCCTTTAATAACTTGCTAATGTTAATCAACTTTGTCGATGAAAGATCTTCACCCTTAGCAAACGATAAATAATCCTCGATTGTTTTTTCCATTTGCGCAATATCTCTCTTCATCTCGTGTGTATTTCTATCCTCTTTCATCAGCTCTAGCTGGAGCTTAAACCTTGTCAGAATGGTTTTAAGATCATGCGAAACCCCGGCCAACATCTTGGTCTTTTCTTTTACTTGTTGCTCAATAGTCTCTTTCATCTTCAAAAATGCATATCCTGCAGTGCGGACCTCAATTGCACCTTGCGGGGTGAATTGATGAACTGCCTTACCTTTGCTCAGCTGCTCAGCTGTGGTACTAAGCCTAGTTATGGATCTAATTTGATTTTTAGCAAAAACAATAGCCAGGGTTAGAAGGATCAGTGTACTAATCACCATCCATATAATAAATATGTATGTTGAAGAGGCAAAAATCCTTTTCTTTGAAATATTAAAAGAAAGAACCCCACTATCAATTTCTACATCCACCTCTATCTCATCGTTGTGCTTATTATGGCGAATATCGATATTGTTATTGGGCAGGCTGTATTGCAAATTACTGCGCAATATCTTTAGCTCCCTAGACAATTTTTGATTTGAGAAAACAAATTGTTTATTAGGATAGAATTTATATTGGAGAAATGTATAAGCATTTAATTTCTCGATTTTAGATTTGCTCACTTTTTTGTATACGTCAGAGATAAACGAAATCTCACCAGCCAAGGTGTAGATCATGTATTTCTTCACATGATCCCAGTGCTTGTTATAGAACATATATGTGGAGATGCACTGCGCAGCAATCGTAGGCACTATGATGATTAATAACATTCGCGCAAGCAAAGATCTAGGGAAAATTTTATTTTTTATCTTATTACTTATCTGCATATAAAATATAGCCCTTACCCCTAACTGTTTGTAAGAATATTGGTTTTTTAGGATCGTTTTCTATCTTATTGCGTAGGCGCGTAACCTGTACATCAATCGACCTTGGGTTAATATTGAGAGATTCTGCCAATTCATCACGGCTTATGGCGTGCCCACGGTTTTCAATTAATAGATCAAGAAGTTTCATCTCGCAACCACCAAGCATTATGACATGATCATTATCTAGTAATACATTTTTTGATGTATCATATTTGATTTTTCCTATCGATATATGACTATCAGAACGCTCATTGTAATATTTAGTGCGCTGCAACAGCTTTTCTATTCTAAGGAGCAGCTCTTTTGGTTCAAAGGGCTTTGCTAGATAATCATCTGCTCCTGCCTCCAGGCCCTTTATCCGCTCCTTCACATCACCCATAGCTGTTAGCATTAAAATTGCAATCTGCGAAGTCTTCCTGAGTTCAATCGCAAAATCTGTCCCTAGCTGATTGGGTAGCATTATATCAAGTATTATGAGATCAAATTTAAATAACTCAAGTGCTTCTCTTGCTTCCTCAGTATCCTTTGCAGAAGTTACCATGTAGCCATTATTGGAAAGATACTTGCCAAGGAGCGATCTAATTCTCTGGTCATCATCTACTACTAGTATGTGAGTTTTATGCATCTTTTAATTTATTTTCTGTAATCCCTATAGCTTCTGGAGTGCCCACATGAAACCATTGACCATTAAAAACCGTGCCATAAAAATTTTGATACACATTTTTAGAGTTTTTGAATTGTTTGTAAATATCCATCACTCTTACTTTTTTTAATTTATGAGTGTTATAATAAGCTGCAAAAGTCTGAGGTTTAGTAACGCGCAGACCAATGTATGCATATGGCAGTGTCTCGTTGCTTTCTGGCTTAATAAGCATATTATCTGAGCTCAAGGCAAAATCGCCCCTTTCGTCATAGCCTACAGCTTTTTCAGTTTCTATCAACAAAAATAATGCGCGCATGTCATCACGCCATCTTTTATTGAGGTATGTAAATGGATTTTCTCCTCCAGTCCAAATGGCATCGCCATTGACAATAAAAACTGGCGCATCATCTAAATATGGCAGAATATTTATGATTCCACCGCCAGTGTCTAGTATCTCAGGCTCTTCTAGTATAATTCTTATGTCTGCTTTTATTTGTTTTTCTTTGATATATGCTGCAATATGTGCTTTTAGCAAATCTGCCTTATAGAAAGCATTGATTATAATTTTCTCTATACCATAGGCTATTAGTTGATCTATTGCTCTGGTGATTATAGATTGTCCATTGATCTTTATCATAGGCTTTGGGATTAGGTCTGTTATTGGCCTCATCCTAGAACCAAGTCCGGCTGCTAAAATAAATGCTTGTTTGATCATGTACTAAGCTTGGCTTCTATCTCTAATTATTGGCAAATCAACTTTTGCAAACCAGTTTTTTATAGGCTCAAGTATTGGGTTATTCATGTTATTACGGATATAAGACCATACCCTTGGCAAATGCTGGAGAAATCTGCTATCATTATCACGAATTGCTTTTCTTGCAAATATACCAACTATCTTGCAGCTTCTCTGAGCGCTAAGTATTGTATAGTCAGAGAGGAATTTTTTTCGCTCAACCATTGACATATTATCTAAATAATACGACATCATTTTTAACACTACATTAGGAGATACATCACGCCGTGCATCCTCAAGCAGAGATACAAGGTCGTATGCATAAGAGCCAATCACCGCATCTTGGAAGTCTAATAATCCTACGTTTTGTATCGATCTTCTATCTCCAAGCCACATCAAATTATCTACGTGATAATCGCGCAGCACCAGGCAAGAGTTTTTATAATTGATACAATTCAAGATTTTTATCCAAGCTTGGATGTATTCTTCTCTGAGCTCCTTAGAAAGTTCGCAACCTCCAAGCGGCTTAAGATAATGATCGACAAGCAATAGAACTTCATCAAGTAGTAGTTGGTTACTGTAATTTTTTAATTCAATTACATCATCAAGTTTGTGCAAAGCAATCAAAACATCAACGGCATTTTTATAGAGGTCGTGCTCTGAGCGCTCAGGAGATTCCTTCGCCAACATTTTTGTATAAGTATTATCGCCTAGGTCTTCCAAGAGAAGAAATCCAGACCCTTCATCTTTTGCAATAATTCTAGGGGCAGAATAATTCTTTTTAGTAAGATATTCGCCAACCTTTATAAAGGAGGATACACTATCTTTTTCAGCAGACGAATCCATGAGTATAAGAGTTTTATCCTTAAGCTTGAGCCTTTCATAGACTCTAAACGAAGCATCAGCCTGTAACTGCTCTTTTGAGAAAGAATCAGTTATGTGCTTTTTTAGGAAATTTTCTTTATCTAAAGTGTTATTGCTCATTTGTTAATTTAGCTAGTAATGTTTTATCTTCAGCAAATCTTCCATATAGTTCAACTACTGCATTTCTAAAATTTTGCTTAGCATTGTAGTTAAAGTATATAGCAATTTTGTCTTTTAACATAACATTTTCTAAAAGCTCAGGCCATTCAATTAATGTGACTCCAAGATGTAACGCATCTTCAATAGCCAGTTCATATAATTCTTCTGACGATTTTAACCTATATAAATCATAATGATAAATAGGTGGATGGCCTGGTGAGGCGTAGACACTTAGTATATTGAAAGTAGGGCTTGTGACATCTTGTGCACCACACAAATCTTTGATTAGTATTTGAGCGAAGGTGGTTTTACCGGCGCCAAGATCCCCTTTCAGTAATATTACGTCTCCAATTTTGCAATGAGCTGAAATATTAAGAGCGAGTTTTTTAGTGTTTTCAAGTGTATTTAGATTTTTAGTAATAGTTTTATTCATATTGATTACTATCCGCCTAATAGAACCTGCTCATTATACTGCTTAACTTCAGCAACATCACTAGATGTTAAAGATAAATTATACTTTGCTATCAGTTCCGAATCATTTAATGGAATTTTGCAGATAAATTTACTCCCCTTGTTGATCTCAGACTCAAATGATATCTGTCCCTTATGTAGCTCTATAAAGCTTTTAACAAGGGCAAGACCAAATCCCGCCTTAGACCTTTTCATTTTATCGCCAATTTCTACATTGGAAAATTTATCAAAAAGATCCCTATGATTCTTCTCTGAAATTCCATAGCCATTATCCTCAATAATAAACCAGATTTCATCTATTCCGTTGGATGTGTGCTTTTCTGCTTTGAGTGATATAACGCCATCTTTTTTAGAATGATCTATAGCATTGCTAATTAACTTAAAAATAACCTGCTTTATTCTTAAGGCATCTCCAAGCATATAGCCTATATCATCCTCACAATAAAATTTAAATTTTAGCCTATTTTCTTTTATTCTTTCGTTTGTTAATGATGCCACAGATTTTATGATTTTATATATATCAAATTTTGTTACATTTAATTCCATGTAACCAGCATCTATGGATGCAAGATCTAAAATATCATTAATTAACCCCATTAGGTACTGAGAGGATTTGTTGATCAAAAATATATAATCAGATTGTTTTTCGTTCAAATTACCAAAATATTTTTTCGTCAGTGCCTCAGAAAAACCTAATATAGAAGTAAGCGGCGATCTAAGTTCATAGGAGATATTAGCAAGAAACTCGGTTTTTAATTTGTCCGCTTCTTGCAGAGCCTGGTTTCTTTCCCTTAAGCTCTTTTCCACTAAAATAGAATCTGTAATATCATGATAACTTATCAATGTTGCACCATCAGGTAATGGTACGAATAAGATATCTATGGTCGATTCGTCATTTCTTTCCACGCGCATATTTTGCGTTTTTCGTAAATTTATATTGTATATAAATTCAGATTTAAAACTTTCCCACCTCCCATCATTCATCATTAAAATATGCATTTTTTCTAAAATTTCAGTAATATGCAATCCCATGGTAATTTCAGTCTCATCCATCTGCCACATATGAGCAAATTTTTTATTGCTTATCTCTAGCTTGCCGTTCTCGCTAAGCACTGTTATGCCTTCATTTAAGTGATCGATCGTGCCCCTTTGTACTGCAACAAGTGTTTTGTATGATCTTTCAAGCGCAAGTCTATCAGTCATATCTTCATATGAGAACAATAGCCCTCCGAAGGCGTGTTGTATTACAATTACTCTAAGAGCTCTGCCATTTGGCAAGTAGAAAAAATCATTATGAGTAGACATTAAGTCTGTAAAAAGAGTCAATTGTTCGCGCTTAAATTGTTGAAAATCTATTTGCTCTGGTAGCTTTCTATGCTCTCTTAATTTATCAAGTAATTCAGAATAAGTGGGCTGAGTTATTAGCCACTTTTCATCTAGACCCCATAGTTTTACAAAGCCGTTATTGAAGAATTTGAGCTTTGTATCAGGTCCGTAAATAGCAGTTGCACTTGCAGTGCTCTCGAGCAAATCTGATTGTGCTGAAATGTGCCGGTCAAGCTCTGCTCTTATTTGATCTTTGGAAGTTATATCGTATCCAACACCAACGATTATATCAGAATTTGGTATTAACAGTTCTTGAAGCTCATAAAGGCGCCTCTGACCGTTTACGATAATGTATCGCTCTTCGATTTGTGGTTCGTTAGTTTTTTTAGCTTTTGCAGCCAAATTTCTTGCGTGTTTACTTATCTCTAGCGTATCACTTTTATTTTCTATTTTATCAGATATAATATGGCTAAATTTTGCATTGAAATAATCTACATCTAAGTTTTTATCGCGGCTCCAAACAGGAAATGGTAATATGTTTAAGATGTTATTTTTGGTTACCAAATTTTGTTGAATTATTCTATTCTCATATTCTAAGTGATGTTTTTCGCTGCGCTCTTTTTTATACAACCTTCTGAGGTGACGATTTTTATTTGCTGCAACCACGAACATTAATAAAAACATCAAAGTAGATATAGAAAGAAAGACAATATTCACAACCCTCCATGCGTCAATTATGAAAAAGTATGATATTAAACAAATTCAGAGTTTTCAAGCAATACTTGATATTATAGTTTAAATTTTACCGACACAGTCTCCGGAGTTACTTCAATCGTATCTTTATATTTTGTTGTAAAGAAATAGCTTGTTGCTGCTCCAATTGCTGCTCCTGCTAAAACATCATGAAAAAAGTGTTTTTTTGCCTGAATTCTACTATAGCCAACAAACCCAGCTAACAGCGTTGTGGGAACACCAAAATTTTTTCCATATCTTTTCCACATATAAGTTGATGAAGAAAAAGAAATAGCAGTATGGCCGCTTGGAAAAGATAGACAGCCGCCATTTGGTCTGCGCTCTTTAACAGTATACTTTAAGGCATAAACTATACCGGTTGTTACTATACTAGAGTAAGCAAGCTCTTTAAGTCCTTCCGTATCTTTTTTATATAGCGAATAAAGGCCAGCTCCTATTGGAAGTGCTAATTGAACAATATCGCCCGTTCTCTCAATTCCGTTGTTTTTTCCTAGACAATTATTGCTAAAAAAGACAAATAAAAATACTAAAATAATTTTACTAAAACGCATATTTAACTCCTGCTAAAAAATGAGTTGATATGTTATAAACATCTGCTCGTCCTGAATGGATTGGAACCGTAGCAAAAGAGCCGCTTATCTTTCCTTCAGCATATGCTTTAAGATTTTTATACAGCGTATAATCTAGCTCTACAGCTCCCTGCGCTGCAAGTCCTGAGACAAAATATCCATCAGTATCAATCCAACGCAGCCCACCTTTTTCATCAAATTTCTTACCTCTAACTATTGATTCAGGGTGAGTAACCACTGGTCCTGCGCCTATTCTCCATATAAAAGGAATGTTTTCAGTTAATTTTGTTCGATATGCTCTATTTATGAAGATTAAATTATATCCGTTGGTTATAGTAAAAGCTTGAACATCTTTAGGATTATTTTTCAAATATAATTTATGATGGATCAACTCTATTTCCCATGCCTTGTCATCATTCCACCTTGAGTACCTGATATGATAATAAGGCGGCGAGCTAAAAGGCTTAGTTGAATACTTAGCGGTGAATTTTATATCCTGCTCTTCAGCTTGTTTTATTTTTATAGGAAGAGGTATGTTGTATGCTGAACCAAAAGCAAAGCTGAGTTCATTTTTTGGTTCTTGATTTTTATCTTTATCTATATTTGCAGTTGCTAAATTAGCGATACAAAGTATATATAGTAGTATAGTAATTTTTAATTTGCGCATAACCTATTAACGTTTATTTGTCTCTCATGAGAATTGATACTAGAAATAAAACTATTAGTCAAATAATAAGAATAAATCATGCTGGTGAATTTGCTGCGAAGCGAATATACGAAGGGCAACTTAGGTTTACAAGGGACCCAAAGGAGCGCGAAAAAATAAGAGCTATGGCTGAAGGTGAGGAGAAGCACTTAAAATATTTTGAAGATCAAATAAAAAAAAGAAATGTTCGTCCAACGTTTTTATATTTGGCCGTTGATAAGATATCCTATGGAGTAGGGGCGATTTCAGCTGCGCTTGGAAAAGACATGGCGATGCTATGCACCTCTGCAGTGGAGGAGGTGATATCAGACCATTACGAAGGGCAGCTTAAATTACTCGATAGTGATGATCAAGACCTAAAAGATAAGATAAAAGAATTTCGTGATGATGAGTTGGAACATAAACAAATTGCGGATGAGTATGATATCGCAAAGTCTCCAGCACATAGGGTTTTTGGCCGAGTTATTAAAAATGGGTGCAAACTAGCAATAAAGCTTGTTAGATATTTATAATAATCACAATTCAAGTAGCAATTAATTTATTATTTGATGTATGATTATTTATGTAGTAAATATATACATAAGTGAATACAATTTAAGTAATATTTATAATGTCATTTGAGGATTGTTAGTGTTGAGATCATTTTTAATTAGTATATTTTTATCAGTTCTTTGTATCACAAGTGTTCATGCTTATACGCTAGAGGAAGTCCTTGCTCATACCTACGAACATAATGATTCCTTAAATGCAGCAAGAGAAGAAGTGAAGGCAGCGGATGAGCAGATAATGCAAGCGTTAGCTGGTTGGCTTCCAACCCTTCAATATCAAAGGACTAAGCAATATGCTGACGTAACTGCTTTTGATCCTGATCCTGAGAACCCTGGCGTTGGTCTTAACGACGTTAAATCTGGAACTATAGGTACACTAACTCTTAATCAAAACGTTTTTAGAGGAGGTGGAGATGCAGCAAGAATTAAAGTTGCTAAATATGCTATAGAACAAGCCAGAGCAAAGCTTATAGATGCTGAGCAAAGAGTTTTATTATCAGCTGTAGATATTTATATGAGAACCTTGCAGTCCATCGAATATTATGCAGCGATTCAAGAACAAGAGACTCACACAAAGAATTACTTAGAAGGTATAAGGAAGAGATTTGAAGCTGGCCAGAATACTAGAACTAATATAGCTCAAGCTGAGGCAAGCGCTGCTGAAATATCAGCTGATCGTATGAGGGCAAGTAGTGAACTGAAAATTAACCATGACTCTTTTGCTCAAATTACTGGCCTACAAGCTATAGATTTGAGCTTGCCTAAAAAGCATATAGCGCTTCCGCAAAATGTAGATGAAGCAACAAAAATTGCCCTAACTAAAAACCCTACGTTGATATATGCTATAAATAAGTATAAGGCTACAGATAGTAGCGTTAATGCTAACTTATCTTCTTTGTTGCCTTCAATAGATTTTGCGCATGAAATAAAGGATAATAGTAAAAATAAAGATATTTCTCGCGCTTCAACAACTATAAAGACCATCCACACAAGTACAATTAGTTTAACTGTACCTTTGTTTAATGGAGGAGCTAACTGGTCTAAGCTTAGACAAGCACAACGGGCTGCTAAGCAAGAAAAATATTCTTTAGATGGTGAGCGCGCAAAGACTAAAACCACTGCTATTGATGCATGGGAAAATTTTTATTCTTCTGAGTCCATTTTAAATGCTAGAAGTGAGCAATATAGAGCAAGTAAAGTCGCTTATGAAGGTATACTTGCTGAAGAAAAAGCTGGCCTTAGAGATACTATTGACGTGATAAACGTTCGTAATGAATATTTTAGATCGTATAAAGGTTTTCTGGATGCAAAAACTAATTACTATGTAAGATTGTATAAGTTGAAATCTGAACTTGGCGAATGTACAGCTCAAGGCCTTGGATTGAATGTCAAAATATATGATCCGATGAAAAATTATAATAAAATAAAATGGCAGCTTATAAGCGGCTATGCTGAGGACTAGATCTATGATTGATGAAAATGTTAAAGATGAATCTATCGATAAAATTTTAGAAAAGATCAAAAAAGCAATGGAGAAAAATCCTGCTAATTCTTCTTTTCATAGAGAAGAAGATGTTATTGAATTAACTGATATCGTTGACAACGAAAATGACTTGAGCGATAGAAGAGAAGAAAAATCGAGCCCCACTAATCCATTGTTTTCTGACCCAGAAGTTAAAGAGGCATTCAAGCATGCGTTAAAGCCGTATCTAAAATCTTGGCTCAATGCTAACTTACCTTCAATAGCTAAAGAAATAGTCGAGAAAGAAATACGATTAATGTTTAGCAAAGTGTGATGCAATTAAAATTGCTGAAAGCTAGCTTAACAACCACAAAGTACACATTTATTGTATCAATATCGTACTGTTTAAATTTTGGATTTGGTATTATACTTGCTACGAGAAGTATCCAAGTTTATTGATGAATATTTTTTCTCTGCTGTTGATTTCTATGTTCATTATGATGCCGAAGGCGATTAGCATAATTCCCATAGATGTTCCACCAGAAGACAGTAGTGGAAGAGGGATGCCTACTACAGGCAATAAACCCATGACCATGCCAAGATTGATCAATACATGAGAGGTGAATATTGATATTAATCCATACACGACCAATCTACCATATAGATTCCTACAATTCATGCCAGCATAAGACACTCGTACTATTAATATGAAAAATAGTACAAGCAGCACTAGTGCTCCTAAGAAGCCAAATTCCTCCGCAAATAATGGAAATATAAAATCAGTTTGATGCTCAGGCAGAAAGTTTAAGTTAGCTTGTGTTGCTTCTAACCTTCCTTTGCCAAGAAATCCTCCGGAGCCTATTGCTATCTTAGACTGAATGATGTTGTATCCTGATCCGAGTGGATCAGATTCTGGATTAAAAAAAATCAAGATCCTTTTTTTTTGATAATCATGCAAATGATTCCAAATAATCGGCATTGCAGCTATTGTGGCTATACCAGTAATAAAAAACTTCATCATATTTATTCCAACTAAATAAAATATTACTACTGCTACAATTCCTATTACTATTGCTGTGCCTAAATCTGGTTGTTTTACTACTATTCCAAGAGGAATAGCAACCATTATTAATGGCAAAAGTAGATGTCGGATTTTTTTTGAATCATCATAACTTATTCCATGAAAATACCTTGCTAATGCTAAAACAATGCCTATCTTCATGACTTCTGAAGGTTGAAACTTGAATATTCCTATATCAACCCATCGTACAGCGCCCATAGCTTTGTGACCAATAATGGAGCCAGCAATTAAAAAAGCTAGCGCTATTATGTATATATAATACGATATAAATAATATCCATTTTAAATCAATTAATATTATTAATAGCATTACTGGTAAAAATAACAAGAAATATACAATTTGCTTTCTAGCATAGACGTTAAAATTCCCAAGCGCTGCATCGTACATCAATACAAACCCTATGGAAGCAATTATTCCTATAAGCACTACGGTTGTTATAGGTATTAATTTTATTTTTTCAAAAAATGATAATTTATTTTTTATCACTTGTATTCCACTTCACTTTTTCTTTTGGAAATATAATAAGAATTTTTGTTCCCTCACCAACTTTGCTGTTGATTAAAAACCTAGCTCCCATTAAGTCTAGCAAACTTTTAACCAGAGAGAGGCCAAGTCCTACTGATCTTGTGTTTATATCTTTGCAATGGCTGGTGTATTTACTCATTGCTACTTCGAGTTCTGCATCTGTCATTCCATAGCCGTGATCTTGAAAATCTATAACCATTTGTCCTTTATACATATTTACGTTTATATTGAGCAAAGTGTTTTCAGAAGAATATTTTATAGAATTGCTTATGACATTATTAAAGATTTGCAATAATCTTTTTTGATCAGAAATTAGGTTCGGTAAATTTTCAGCAAAGTTAGTCTCTATATTTATTTTATGGTTGTAGTTGACGTCATTAACTTTTACAGCTCTCAAGATGATTTTTTTTACGTCAACAACTGTCTCATTTATCTTGAAGTTAAAATGCTCAACCTTCATGTTATCTAATAAGTCGTCAATGAATTCTAACAATTCTCTACCACTTTGATATATAGCTTTTGAATATTCTAAATATTTTTCACTTATAGGACCAAGCAGTTTGTTGGACATCACTTCTGATCCAGAAATGATAAACCCAAGGGGCGATCTTAATTCATGAGCTGTATATGCCAAAAAGTCTGTTTTTGCCTTATAAGCCTCTATAGCTGTTTGTTTTGCATTTTCTGCTTTGCTTCTTAGCTCTTTTTCTCTCTTTTGGATAGCAACTATTATTACAAAAGCAACAAATGCTATTATGAATATTTCTATAAGCCTGTAGACTATATCTTCCCAAAAATCTTCTATCACCGCGGCGTTATCGTGATAAATATATATGATAAATGGATAGCCGGTTATCTTATGAAAATAATGTATAGCGCCCTTAGTAATCATATTTATTTCTGCAAATGTTGATAAGGTATCAAACTTCAAATTGTGCTTTTTTACTAAATTTTTTACTTTTGATGGGTCTATTGCATTTGTACCAGCAACTAAATTATTTTGTGACTGAAGTATTATCTCCATTTTGTGGTCTAATAATGCAAAATATATATGAGGATCTCTAACAGAATTGCTCAATGTATTGCTTAGGTTAACAAGATCAAAGCCAACACTTAAAGCCCCTATGTATTCATCTTCGTTTGTAACACCTATAGCTGCGGGTATAACGTGTCTCTGGCTAATAGTTCCAAAAATAGGTGCACCAAGGTGCATTTTACCGGGCTCTAATCTAGCATTTTTTATGTAGTTGCTTTCAGAAATTGGTAGATTAGGAAGTTTTTTAACTAGCCCCTTAAAGCTATCCATTTTTTTGATATTATTGTTATCTAACCAAGAAAAAGGCGACCATGATAAAACGTTATTTACTCTCGGATTAACAGAATACTTGCTTATTATGTTATACACATGATCTAAATCATTCGGATTAAGCTTGATTTGCATGATAATTACTCTCATTACAAATTCTGTATGCTGGATGATATCAATAAATCCTCTTTCTATTCTTTCTGTCTCTGCAGATAATTTTTCTTTTAGGGTTTTAAAGTTAGTTCTATACTCATTCACCGCGAAATAAGTTGATAAACATAAAATAGTTACTAGCATTATAAGTAATATAATGGAGTATGAAAAAAATCTTTTGCTCAATAATTTTGATGTTGTATTCGCAAAAAGTTTTACTGCTATCATGATTTTAGGAATTATTTCACTATTAGGTATAAATTGTACTTAGTACTAGTACATATTTCAATTCTTATTCTCTCCGCGCTTTTTGTAGTATCTAATTTGCTATACGATATTAAACATTAAATCTAAAATGTATGACATCGCCGTCTTGAACCCTATATTCCTTGCCTTCTGAGCCAAGTTTTCCATTTTCTTTTGCGCCTTGCTCGCCGTTATACTTGATATAATCATCATAATGAATTACTTCTGCCCTGATGAATCCACGTTCAAAGTCTGTATGTATCACTCCAGCAGCTTGTGGCGCTAGCAAACCATCCTTGATTGACCAAGCCCTTGCTTCCTTAGGGCCAATAGTAAAATATGTGATCAAATTGAGGATCTTATAGCCATATCTAATCAGCTGGCTCAAACCTGATTCCTTCAGGCCCAAGCTTTCGAGGAAAAATTCCTTCTCTTCTTGATCGCTAAATTGCGCTATTTCTTCCTCTATTCTAGCGGAAACTGTGATAGCATGATCTCCTCTAGTTGCTGCGAATGCTTTTACTTTATCGGAATAAGAGTTGCCATTACTAATATCGCTCTCTGCAACATTGCATACGTATAGGACCGGCTTAGATGTTATCACCTGTAGTTTACGTAAATCATCGTAAGTATATTCAGTCGAAGTTTTTAAAATATCTTTAGCCGCCTTGCCGCAAGAAAGAAGATTTAAAACTTTCTCCATAAGATCCATTTCATCTAATACTTCTTTTTCCTTGGTCTGTTTGTTTTTGCTCTTTAAAGCCGTCAAGCGGCGCTCTAACGATTCATGATCAGCAATTATCAGCTCTGTTTCAATTAGCTCTATATCTCTTACTGGGTCAATAGTATCTTCGACGTGAGTGACGTTAGGATCATCAAAGCATCTAACAACATGGATAATAGCATCGACCTCGCGTATATTAGCGAGAAATTTATTCCCAAGCCCTTCACCCTTGCTTGCACCCTTAACTAAGCCTGCAATGTCGACTATGTCTATACACGTTGGAATTATGGCGGCAGAGTTGGCGATTTTAGCAAGCTTAAGCAAGCGTTCATCAGGCACTGAAACTCTGCCTAGATTTGGCTCGATTGTGCAAAATGGATAATTAGCTGACTCAGCAGCAATAGTCTCAGTTAGAGCATTAAAAAGAGTTGATTTGCCAACATTAGGCAAACCAACGATCCCGCATTTAAATCCCATATTATTTCCTTCGTATTTTATAGAGCGCAGTATAGCACATACTGCATTAATTTAAACTATCTTTAACAGCCTCAGTAATATCTTTAAAGCTCAGCATTGTTGGTAATACTATTCCCTCAGGATGTTTCTTGCTGAATACCACATTGAATGGTATCCCATGTCTTTTATATGAGCGTAGGAAGTCTTCTATTTCTTTGCTGTGATTGGTATAATCAGCTCTCATCAAAATTAAATTGTGTTTTTTACTGAAAGCAATAGTGTGAGCAGCATCTAAAACAAAAGCCTTGTTATATTTGCAAGTGATACACCAATCCGCTGTTACATCAACTAATATAATTTTATCCTGGCTTATATATTTATCGAGTTTAGCTAGCTCAAATTTTTCCCAATGCGATTCAATAAATTGCTCATTGCGCCCAGAAGATGAAGAAATACTAGGAGGAATGATAAAGGCACAGTAGGAAACTGCAGAGATAAGTATTAGCTTTAGTAATAAATTTGTCCTGGCATGTATTTTTTTTATTCTGACTTCTGCCGAAAATTTTAAAAGTACGCACAGCAAAAATAAAGTAATTGCAGCGATTTTGCTGAGTTGATTTGAGATGATCCATATTAACCATATTACAGTGAGATATATGATGATTTCTAACATCTTCTTAAATGTTTCAAACCATGGCCCAGGTTTTGGAATTAGGTTGAGCATTTTAGGAAAAGTAGCGAAAATGATAAACGGTAAGGCCATGCCAAGTCCCATGCATCCGAAAATTAGTATTATCTCTTTAAACCCATAAGCAAGAGCAAAGCTTATAGCTGTGCCGATTAGCGGGGCGGTGCATGGCGTTGCAAGAATTGTTGCAAAAGCACCAGATACAAAGCTGCCAGCAATTTTAGATTCGGTTGAGTGAGAGGCTAGGGCATGCTTCATGGTTTGAGGAATATCAATGTTAATATGGCCGCGAATGCTAGATGCAAAAAAAGTTAGGATTAGCGCAAGTGTAGTTATAAATCCTGGCTGTTGAAAGTTAAATCCGAGGCCTGCATATTTACCAGCTGATTTTAGAATGCCCATGCTAATTCCAATAGCTATGAAGGAAGTTAAAATGCCGAGCGATATTGCAATTAGATGGAATTTAGTTATTTTGGAGGATGCTTCTTTTGCTTTGACTAATGATAGAACTTTTAGTGATATGACAGGAAGCACGCATGGCATAAGATTTAATATAAATCCACCAAGAAATGCTATAGCTAAGATATATATAAGGCTATGACTGCTGCTTTCTTTAGAGATTGTTGGTGCAAGGCTGATTGAGTAATCACTTGATTCGTTGATACATACTTTATTGCACAGAACCATGCGTATAGTAAAATGAAAGATTGTTTCAGAAGTTGGATTTTTTTTATGAATTTCAATGGGAAGTATAATGCTGTTTTGATACACGTAGGAATCTTGTTTTTCTACGTATGATTCAGGCCATATGGAAGATATTGATTTTACATTGCGCGAATCTTCGGACAATTTAATTTCCGGATTTATCTCTGAATCAGTTTTATTTTTAGCAAAAATTGTCCATCCATTTTGAGGGGTGATTGTTAACTGAACTTTGCTGGAGGCAGAGTGAGATTCTAAGGCATCTAGTTCTAAAGTATACTTATCTGTGGTGCCTAGTGTGAGGGCATTGACTATTGAGGTGTGGATAAACAGGATAAATATCCAGAGTATAACTCCGCTTCTCCAATTGCCGATACAATTTTTTATCCACACTTTATTTTTTTGCTAAGATTGCTCGAAAGCTTTTGTTCTGCTGCACTTCTATTTTGATACTCTCTATCGATACGCGATAAGATGGAGCACGCTTTATCGTTTCTACCCAATTTCACCAAAGACACCGCAAGATTAAGTAAGCTTTCTGAAGCCCTTGGTTTTGTGGGATAATATTTATAATACTTCAAAAAATAAGAGCCAGCTTCTTCGTGCATATTTTGTGCAAAATAGGTTTTTCCAAGCAAGAAATATGCTTCATCTAAATCCGCTGCATCAGCATTAACTTTGATATATTTTTTTAAACCTTGAGTAGCTTCTTTGTAATTTTTCTTCTTTAGCATTTCAGAAAATTTAGCAACTTCACCACCGCGCATAACGACAGGTGTTTGTTGATCATCGTTAGTAGATGCAGCATTAGCATTTTGCTCAGTCGTGGTTGCAGCAACAGGATGCTTATTTTTTTCTATTTGCTCTAGGCGATAATTAACATCTGCCGAAACGCTGTTGATTTTTTCAATCAATTTTTTATTCATGTAATCGGAATACTGAACTTTACCGTTTAGTTCACGCACCTTTTCTTCAAGCTCTAAAAGCTTGGCATATGTGCTGCCATTGCTTGTAACTCCGCTTGAAGGGTTACTATCTTGGTCGCTACTATTATCTATTTGGTTAATGCTTCTTGCAATTTCAAGATCATCTCCATTTTCAGAAGAATCAGTGCTCGCTGTCCCAGGATTAGCATGAGAGCAAAGTGGTGATATAATAAACATCATTGCTATAGTACAATACCACTTTACTCTCATTGTTTTCTCTCAATATAAAAACTAAATTATGCTAACTACGCTACGATAGTTACAGCTCTTCTATTTTCTTTCCATACAGATTCACCAGTTCCTTCAACAACAGGACGCTCTTTACCATATGAAATAGTTTTGATTCTACCAGCACTAATTCCACAAGAGATCAAGTATTGTCTCACTGCATTTGCCCTACGAGCACCAAGCGCTAAGTTAAATTCTCTTGTGCCTCTTTCATCGCAATGTCCTTCTATAACTACATTGATGTAATTATATTTTTTTAGCCACTCAACTTGTCTATTTAATATATATGTTGCGTTGCTGTCTATGGTTGAGCTATTTAAATCAAACAATACATAATCACCCACATTTGCTTCTAAATCAGATTGCGTACCTGGTTCAATATTTTTCCTGCCGCCCCCCATGTTCTGGCATGAACTAGTTAATAATAAAACAACGAATAATAGTAAGTATTTTTTCATAATGATTCCTTCTAAAATAATTAAATAATTTTTTGTAGATTATATCAATAGAATAATTAAGTCTAGCACTAAAATTCTATTACTGTAAATACTATTGCTAAAAATCCACTACTGAAAAAATAACCTAATCGTGCTTTAAGTTAAGGTTGCAAATGCACAGATGCTATACTAGCATTAGTTCAATTCAAAAATGGAACTAAATATGAAGAAATTATTATTAATTGCAGCTTTGTTTCTGCCTATGGATCTAGCTATTGCAGTTAGATATTCAAATAATAAAGCTATTGATAATAGTGCTAGTGGAAATTTTGCATCTAAGTATTATGCAGGTGATAAGAAGCCGTGCAAAAAGAAAAAGCATGTAGTATACGCAAAACCTAAAAAGCTGAAAGCGGTGGCTACACCAGTTGCGGCGGCAAAGCCTGCGCCAGCGCTTGCGCCTAAGCCAGCGCCTGTACAAGTAGTACACAAAAAAACTCCATCAGATAATAGATCCTCCGCTATACGCAAAAAAGATTGGTATGTGAGGCTATTTGCTGGCTATTCCAAAACTAAACTTAAAGGCGACAAAGACGGAATCGATGATGCAGAAAATACTCCAATGGGAGGAGCGGCAATTGGCAAGCACCTAACCGAAAACCTCAGAATGGATGTTGAAGCAAATCACAAACTAAAATTTCAAGGTAGTAAAATCACTGCAACAACTACACAACATCAAGATTTTGAGAGTTATACATTCTTAGCAAATGTTTATGGTGAATATCCTATTGAGTATTATGATAAATTAATTACTCCATTCATTATGGGTGGTGTTGGCTGTTCAATAAATAAATCTGGCGATTATATTGTTACTAACTCGCTTTTTAAAGGTAGTAATTCAATACCAGGAAAAACAAAAACTGACTTTGCATGGCAAATTGGGCTTGGACTATCTTTTCCTGTGAGTAAATATCTCGATATTGATGCGTCGATAAGATACATAGACCGTGGACTTGCTGAAGCAAATGACTCTAGTGAAAAAATTAAAACGAGAATTACAGATAGAGCAGCAATCACAAGCTTAAAAATTAACTTATAAGGACTATAGATATGTCTTCAACAAACTTTGTATCATGCTTAACTAAACTAATTGATAATAACTTTAATCATCCTGCTATAAAAAGCACTTATAAAAAAAATATAGATTCCAATAATCCTCAAATCATACTAGAAGCTTTATATCAAACAGATGCTTTAATCTTTCATTCCTTAGGCAATATCCAACAATGCCTACCTATTCCCAATGAAATAACAGCATTTACTGGTGCAAATAAAAGAGCGTCAACTCCGAAATCCATAACTTCGGAAAAGTATAAAACCGTCTTTGATATAACCCAATATACTACCAAATTCTTTGGCAGTGGAGCATCAACCCTTTCAGATAATTTAAAAAAAGATTTATGTAAACTACTTAATAATCAAAATTTTTGCCCTGAACATTCTGATTGGTCTGCTGCAGGTATTTTACTATGCATGATTGATGCACGGGAGGGGACAGCATTTGCCGATGTACCCAGCGGAAGCTGCGCCTACAACACTGCATGCTATGCATCAGATTTCTCAAATCTCATAAAAGATCCAGACGGAAGTAATTCTTTAGCGACGCAAGTTAGAATTGAATTATGCGAGCTATCCTGATAATTTATTCCCAAGACTATAGGGAATAAATTGTATGTACAAAGCTATAATATTAGGTATTAAAGGATTAGAACTTACCGAAGATGAACGTAAGTTATTCGAAAGTGCTAAACCTCTTGGTTTTATTTTATTTTCCAGAAATATACAGACTCCTGCGCAGGTGAAAGCTCTAGTGGAGAGTTTGCGTGCTACAGTTGGAAACCCAACGGCTCCCATCTTAATTGATCAAGAAGGCGGCAGGGTTGCAAGGCTTAAGGCGCCCAATTGGTATACGCCGCTACCAGCTGCGGTATTTGGCAAAATTGCTCAGCATGACTTGAAAGATGCAGAAGAGGCGTGTGCTATAAATTGGAGATTGATTTCGCTTGACTTAGCGTCCCTTGGCATAAATGTTGACTGCGCCCCCGTTGCAGATTTGCCAATAAAAGGAGCACACAATGTCATAGGCGATAGAGCATTTTCAAGCGATAAAAAAATAGTTACTGCACTCTCGCAGGTGGTGGTAGACACATTAAATGCCCATGGCATCGCGCCAATTATCAAGCACATTCCTGGGCATGGGCGAGCACTTGCTGATAGCCACCATGAATTACCAGTGGTAGAAGCGAGTTATGAAACACTAAAAGAGAGCGACTTTTACGCTTTCAAAAATGTTAAAGATGTAAAATGGGCAATGACTGCGCATGTTGTATATAGCAGCATTGATAATGAAAATCCAGCAACTAAGTCTGCAAAAGTAATAAACGAAATCCGGTCCACCATAGGCTTTAACGGTATTCTAATTAGCGATTGCATAACAATGAAGGCGCTTGGGGGAAGCGTTAAGGAAAAAATTGATAAATCGCTAGAAGCTGGCTGCGATCTGATAATTTATTCTCATTATGATACGATTGAAGATCTCGAGGAAATAATGAAATATGTGCCAGAACTAAATCAAAAACAAATGGGATTGGTTGAATCAAGCTGCACTTTCCCAAAAGTTGATTTAAATTTTGATGTGTATGATGCTAAAGAAAAACTAAATACAATGTTAACGAAATATAATATTGTTATAAGTGAAAGCGCTACATTCTTTGATCCTACTAATGACGCTATTTGATTTTTTATCTACTTTTAGCTTTCTTGGGAGCGCGAGATTTGCTGGAGGAAGAGCGAGTGCGGTTTTTAACACGCTCTACTTTAGGCGATGCAGATGGTTTTACCTCTTGCTTAGTAGTAGATGTTGTAGTTAAAGCATCTTGCAAGGCTTTGACTCTTCTGCCTAACAGAGTATCTTGTGGTAGTTGTTCGGCAGCTTTTTGTTCTTGGTCTATGGTTTGTTCTATAGTTTTACTTAGCTGCTGATCTGGAGATGTTTCCTCAATTGCTAACTGCTCTGGTGATGCTTTTCTCATTTTAGCTGGCTCTGGAATTTCTAGAGACAGAGTAGCTTTTTGAGTTTGATTGATAATTTTAGATATATCTGCGATTGCAGGCTCGCCTTGTGAAGAGCCGCAGTAAAACACTGGCTTGCCATCTTGCACTTCAGCTATATCATAAGCTCCTTCAATTATACGGCCACTTTTAGTTCTTCTTTTAAGAGCTATAGCAACCCTTCCTGGGATACTGCCTTCAACATTTATTTCATGAGTTTTATTTTCAAAATTATATTTTATATCAATTCTACCAGCAGTGAAGAAGTAGTGTTTTATAGACTCATCGTCTTTATCAACAACTGGTTCAACAGTAGGATATTTATCGATAGAAAATTTTGCGGCTACATTGTGAACAAAAATATCTTGATCAGTCATATCTGACGAGTTTTTATATTGTTCAGCAAATTCATGCTGGCGCCTTGACTCAGTCTCTGCAATAAACTTTTCCCTTGGGTCAGTGATACTATTAATCATAGCACTAGAATATATCTTAACATCATCTGTTGCTTTTAAATTTTGCTTCGCATATCTTTCTGTAAGAGCTTCAATAGACGGCGAACCAACTACAACTTTAACGTCGCTAGTTCTTTCCAAATCAACTCGATCTGGCAAAACAAACCAATTTGCTCTAGCTTGTGCAGAAATGTCTTTTTTTTCTTCTAAGCCTTGATCTTTTAATACGATATCCTTACCTACTTGAGGAGTTGCTCTGAGCTGCTGTTCATGGAGCATTCTGGAAAGTTCATTCGCTAGTGCAGCATCTGGAGATTTATTATGGGTTATATTTTCTTGCTGCTTTGACCTTATTCTTCCGATTTTCATCTCTAACTGGTCATCGTTCAATTGCTTTAAATCTTTTATCGGTGCTTTTTCGTCTATCCTTGTAGTTTGTACTTCTACACTGCTTGGGCTTATAAATTCTGCTAATGAGGATTTTAGTTGTGCTAAATTTTCTCCATGTTTATTATAGATCAGAGAAATATTTTCAATTTGAGCTGCTGTTGGATTTCTTAAGTCTTTGAGTGCATCTTCTATTGCTTCTCTTATTACATCTGTAGTACTAGGTTTATCGGTAATAATATAGGCTGCTTCGGAAAAACTTCCATCTTTTATTTTTTGTACTACATCATTAACTTGATCTTTGTTAAGTGCAATTTCCACCATTTTGATATCCAATAGTACTTGTACCAATTTAGAGTATAGTATGCTATATAATATTAGTGAACATAATATTAAAAGAATGAGTCAAAACAATCTATCTGTAAAACTGAAAAGCAATAAAAAAAGGAAGCTATCTTCTACTTTATGGCTCAAAAGGCAACTTAATGATCCTTATGTCTATCAAGCAAAGAAAGATGGCTATAGAGCGCGAGCAGCTTATAAGCTATTGGAGATCGATCAAAAATTTAAAATATTAAAAAGAGATTCTATAGTAGTAGATTTAGGAGCTGCACCTGGAAGCTGGTCACAAATTGCAATAGAGAGAAAAGCTAAGAAAGTTATTGCGATAGATTTACTGCCTATGGATCCTATAAGTAATGTTGATTTTATTCAAGGCGATTTCATGGATGATGAGGTGTTAATAAAGATAGACGTGCTTACGAGTGGCAACAGGGTTGATGTTATTTTCTCTGATATGTCTCCGAATATTTCTGGTAATAGAAACCTAGATCATTTGCGAATTATAACTTTATGTGAAAGTGTTTTTGAGTTTGCTAAAGCTAATTTAGCTGAAGGTGGCGCTATGGTTGTAAAGATTTTCCAAGGTGGTACCGAGAATACACTCTTGCAGAAGATAAAGCAGAACTTCGGGCTCGTAAAACATTTTAAGCCTAAGGCCAGCCGAAAAGAATCGGGTGAGATGTATTTAGTAGCTACAGAATTTCACTCTAATACCAATTCCAGCTTTTAAGCATTGCATCGTCGGCCTGTTGCTAGGGTATCTGCATACACTTTGCTCCTCCTGCCTTTAATTGTTTTTAAACTATTTTGTGATATCCTTTAATTAATATCAACTTACGATTTATAACAATGGATCTAAAATTACGTAAAAGGATTAGAAAGTTTCTAGAGCAAAATAGCACTTTAGACATCAATAACACTGCAGAAACAGAAGCTTTGCTAAAACAAGATAAAAAGTTAACTGATGCTCTTGAAGCCGAATTTTTTATTAGCAATACTGGAGAAAAATCTATATTTTCCCTTTTTAAAACTATTGCATCTAGCATCAAAGAAAAAATAGTTGTAATAGGAAGCAAAAAAGGTGGATTTATATCGTATGTTCTAAATAAGCGTAAACAAAAATATCCAACAGCAGAGCTAGATCAGCAGACTATTGCAAACGATGTAAAGCGCAAAATAGATAAAAGCTTAGAAAAAGGAGAGGCGGAAGAACTTTCTGGAAAAGGCACCAGCAGTGGTAAAACAGCATATGAACATGAGTCTGGAATATTAAAGCAAGAACCTAATAAAAAAGGCGATAAATTCAGATTTTCAGTAGAGGGAAAATTCACAGGTACTCTTGAAGTTGCTAGGATGGATAAGGAAGGCAACTTAATTAGTGGCGCTGTAGATATAATCGATTTTGTTGATGGTAAAGTTGCTTACATGCTTATAGCTACTGAAGGAATTTGCAGAGTTAAGAATATAGATGAACTTGCTCTCCAAGCTGAGGTGGTAATTGGAGAAGTAAAGAAAGCAGTTACTAGAGAATTTTCTACACAAACTGATGTTGAACCTATTACTCCGCAAGAGTTAACAGATGCTAGAAATCAGATATCAGCTTTAGAACAAAAGCTAGATAGTAAGGATAAAGAGATAGCAGAGGTAGACAGAAAACATAAGGAAGCCATTGGGTCTTTAGAAGAATCGAAGCGTAAAATTATACAGCTTCAAGAAACTACATCCGCATATGCTGAAAAGCAAATAGCTATAGAGCGAGAAAAATTAAGAGCTGCTGAGAGAAAAGTAAATGAGAGTGATAGACTAGCTTTTGAGCTTCGACAAGAGCTTGGCGCTTTGCAAAAATCCTATAGTGAAAAAGTACAAAATCTAGAAGAGAGGATTAGGAGAGGAGAGGCTGATTTGGCAGCTCAAAATCAACAATTAGCTACATCATCGAGAGAGCTAGAAGATGAGAAAATAAAGCTTGCTGAAGCTAAGAGAGAGATGGATGCTTTAAAGGCAGAGCAAGACAAAGATAAAAAGCTATTGGAAGAGACGCGCCAAAAACTCAATGGTATTAAATTGAGTGGTCAGAAAAGAGGTCAAGCGCAAGAAGCTCAAATTATGGCTATGCAAGATGATATAGCTACAATGACGCAAACTATAAAAGATCGAGATGCAGAAATTCAATCATCTAGCACTAGGTATGCTCAAGAGGCGGAAAAGTTAAAAAGTAGTAATCTGGCATTAGAAGAAAGTAAGCTGCTGGCGCAAGCTAAGATTGTAGAAATGGAAGCGGCATTGGAGGTCGCGAAGGAGGCTTCACAAGCGGCGCAAGAGAGGTTTGATGAGGCATTACGGGAAAGCAAAGGTAAGGTAAATGAATTGCAAATTCAGTTAGAAACTAAACTGCAACAATTTGCTGATGCTCAGAAGGAAAACGAAAGAAAATTGCTAGAAGCTCAAGATGCCGCAAAGAAAATAGAAGAGCTAAAGGCGCAAAGCTCTGCCGCATCAGAAAAACAGCTCGAGGAAGAGAGAGATAATTTGGAAAAAGTACAAGCAAAGCTTGCTAAAGGTAAGGAAGAATTCAGATCTCTTACTGAAGAGATAGGAGGATTGAAGGAATCTCATGGCCAAGAGTTAGCAAAGTTACAAGAGCAACTCAAACAGCAAGAAGCAAGAATTGCTAGCCAGGAAGAAAGTTTAAGGGCTCAAATGGCAGCATCTGAGGAGAGTCTGGCTGAAAAAGAGAGAGAGCTTGCTAGGGAAAGGACTGAGGTTGAGAGGTTAAAGCAACAGCAGGATAAAGAAAAACAAGAGATGGAGAAAGCGCAAAATCAATTAAAAAGAGCAAGTGAAGCAGAGAAAGGCGCATTAGAAAAAGACCTTGAAGGGATTAGGAAAGATTTAGCTGAGCGCCAAGCAGAAATAAAGAGAATACAAGAAGAATTTGAAGCTGAAAAGGACCGCTTTGCAAAGGAAAAAGAAGAATTTGCTAGGCAGAAAGAGAATGCACAAAGTGAGTTGTTAAAAGGCCAAGAGGAGCTGAATGAAAGTCAAGATCAATTGCTGAAAGCTTTAGAAGAAAACATGAAGCTTACTGAAAGAATAGAGGAAATGGAGGAGACAGCTATTGCTAACAATAACCTTGAAGAGTACTTTGAAGCAATTAATGAACAACAAGATGTAGTTGCTCAAAAAAGCAAAGTAGGAGAAGGAGTAGTAACTCCCGATGACGAGAGCGCTGCACGTCAAAATGAGCTGGAAAATATCATTACCAGTTTAAGACATGAATTAAGTATAAGCAAAAGCTCAGAGGCCGCAAAACAGTATCTTGCTGAGAGACAAGAGGCTGAACTTGCGAAGCTGAAAGCAGAGCTTAAAACAAAAGATCAAGAAAGTTTGAGAAAAGTAGATGAGGTAAAAAGCGTTTATGAAGCAGGGGCTAGGGAATTTGCGGAAGGTCTAAAAGGTATGCGTCAAACAGAAAAAGATTTAGATGCACTTAGAACAGGGCGTACTAAGGCTGGTGATCTTGCGATTCCTCATAAACCACCTAGAGGAATATAGCAAATACTATCGTTGTTTGGGTCATCATCTATGGAAATCAAATTTTCATATGGCGTTAAAAGGGTCGTGATTTCATGGAAGTATTTCAGCTGCAGCTCATGCTTTCCTTGGCTATAAAAGCTTAAAGGATTGTTTAAATTATATTCATATAAAATGTCACTGACGTGCACTGCACGGTGCCCAGCCATTTCAAGCATAGGCATCATCAGAGCTACATCAACCGCTGCTTTGAAAAAGTTACCATCTGACGGGGAGATGAAGGCATCGATTTTTATTTTCTTAAATAAGCCAAATTTATAAGAGCGCAAGTGAGTTGCTTGCCACCGGTGTATCCTAAAAGAATTGCTCTCATAAACATGCTCAGGTATAGGTTTGCTGCATTCTTCCCACACATTGCCATTAGTATCAATGAAGCTGCAGTATGTAAGCCATGCTTCTTGCTCGCTATAAATTTTATTCAAAACCTTTAGGGCGCTACTAGTGTAAAATCTGTCATCGCCATCCAAATTAACTATTACATCAGAATTTTTCGGATTAGACATGCAAATACCTTTGTGTATATTTTGCAAATGCGAGTAGGCTTTTTTTGTGTTTCTTATCAGCTTGAACCTAGGATCATCACTTATAATATTTTCAATTATCTTTGGGGTTGTATCGGTGGATGCATCGTCGATGATAATGCATTCAAAGTCCTTAAATGTTTGTTGTTTGACGCTATCTATAGTATTGCCAATAAATGATGCAACGTTATAGCATGGTATTATTATTTTAAAGTGTGTGGTCACGTTTTTAATATACAATAAGCAATATTATAATTTACATTTATTCCATCTTGAAAAATTTTAAGCAATTTTTTTAAAATTATTGGATCATATTTTCCATAGCTTGCACTAGCGCCGATGTGCTTTAAGCTATGCAAAAATTCTATAGCGTTTGTGAATCTAATTTCGATGTTTTGTGTGCTGATTTCTACCACGGTGTGATCTATTTGACTGCAAATTTTCTCAATATATTCTAGCGAATGATAAATGGATAAATTGTTTTCAACTCCTATCATATTGTGTGCCTCAACCCATTCCCCAAAGGTTCCAGAAATGAAAGTAGAAAATGCAACTACTTTTCCATATTTTGAAATATCTCTTAAAGAGGGACCCAAATTTTCGAACCACTGAAAAGAACAATTTGAAATTATCAAATCCATCTGATTATTTATAGGAAGGTGCTCTCCATCACAAACAAAAAAGGACATATCCTGATGTTTGTTTTTGCACTTATACACCATTTCATTGGCAATATCTGAGATAAAATAATTAGCATCGAGAAATTTTGCACTCACTAACTCAGTCAAGAGGCCAGTTCCACAGCCTATTTCAAGAATGCTTTTTGGATTTAAATTCTTAATCTTACTAAGTAATTGCTCAGCCACAAGTTTTTGAACGTAAGCATGGTTATCATATGCAAGCGCTGCCTTATTGAAATTATCTATTACTGTTCTTTTAAAGCTTTGCTTCATGTTGGTATTTTATTAATAAACTTAGAAAATAATCAAGTTGATCTTTTGTATGTTCCTTGCATATGGTAACTCTGAGCCTCGATTGCGAGGGAGCTACGGAAGGTGGCCGTATTGCTGCTGTTAATATGCAATTTTCTTTTAAAAATTTATGCAAAGACATAGTCGCTGTTGCCGATCCCAATATTATAGGCACTATATGGCTTGCAGAATTCCCTATGTTAAATCCTAAGATTCTCAACTTATTGCGCAGATATTTTGCATGCTCATTAATCGTATCCCTCTCTTGATCTAAATTGCGGACTGCATCCCAAGCTTTTGAAGCAGCATCGATTATCATTGGTGGTAGAGCGGAGGAGTATATAAAGCCACTACATTTGTTGATCAAATATTGTTTTAATTCGCTTGAGCATGCGATATATCCACCAAAACAACCTAAAGCTTTGCTGAATGAACCTAGGACGACATCAATTTGATCTGCATATTTTTGAGTCAGCCCATAGCCATTTTTTCCGCAAACACCAATGTCGTGTGCTTCATCTAAATATAAAAAAGCATCATATTTTTTTGCAATATGCACCATTTTTTCTATATCTAAAACATCCCCATCCATACTAAAAATAGTTTCTGAAAAGATAAATTTGGGATTGTTATGCTGCTCATGTCCTTTTAGCAAGCTCTCAAGATGATCAAGATCTAGGTGATTATATCTTACCTCGCGTGCGCTAGCAATTTTTATGCCAAGATGAATGCTAGAATGTACCGCTTTATCTGCAAATACTAGTGGCTCTGCAAGCAATACTTGCTTGTCAAGCAGTGCAGCAATAACTGTTGCGTTACCGATAAATCCAGAATTTAATATCATGGCATCTTCGAAGTTTTTATCCTTTGCAATTTTTGCTTCTAAATCGCTAAAGATTTGCAAGTTTTGAATCAACCTGGAGCCTCCAGAGTGTGTACTACTATTGCTCACAGATAGCATTTTACTCATCTTTAAGTAATCGTTATGCGAAAAATCTGCTATTAGATTAGCTATATTATTACTCGGGAGGGAGCGTAGTAAATTTTTCTCTTTTAACTTTTGACAATAAACACTATAGTGCCGATATAAATCATTACTTAAATATTGCATATATTGAGTTATTATTTTGAATTTATTCGAGTATAGGTATGAATCAAAAAACAGTCCAGCCAAATATTAATGAGCACGAAATAAGGCACGATTGGACATTTGAAGAAGCGCTTGCAATCTATAATCTACCCTTCAATGATTTGCTTGAAAAAGCTCATGAGGTCCATAAGAAGTTTTTTAATTCTAATGAGATAAAGATATCAACACTATATAACATAAAGCAAGCTGGATGCCCTGAGGATTGCAAATTTTGCAACCAGTCAGCGCACTATAATAAAAAAATTCCAAAAACGCCATTTGTTAGTGTGGAGCAAACCATAGAGGCGGCAAAGAAGGCGAAGGCAAATGGTGCAACACGTTTTTGTATGGTTGCTGCTTGGCGCGGTCCGCATGATAAAGATATCCCCACCTTAGTGGAGATGGTGAAAGAAGTTAAGGCCCTTGGTATGGAAACGTGCGTTAGTGCTGGCTTCTTAAAAGCCCATCAAGCCCATCAACTAAAGGAGGCCGGGCTTGAGTATTATAATCATAATATTGAGACATCACAGGAGCATTATCCAAATATTTGCTCTACGCATAAATTTTCTGATCGCTTGGAGACCGTGCAAAATGTTACTGATGCTGGGATGAGAGTTTGTTGTGGTTTATTGATTGGTATGGATGAATCTGTGGAAGATCGCGCGAGGGCGCTGCGCGTGCTGGCAAATTTGAAGGAGCACCCAAAGAGCGTGCCTATCAATCGATTGATCAAGTTTCCAGAAACTCCTGGAGCTGAGATGGAGGGAGCAGATGATTTTGATTTGGTGAGAACTGTTGCACTGGCTCGCATCATGATTCCAACGGCATATGTGCGGCTTTCAGGAGGGCGAAGAGAGACAAGCGCAACTGCTCAGGCGTTGTGTTATTTTGCTGGAGCAAATTCGATACATTTTGGAGATACGCTGCTTACTTCGCCAAATTACTCTCCAGAGAAAGATATGGAAACTTTTGCAAAGCTTGGATTAACAACTGTATAAATAAAATAAGAAAAATATTATGGATAAAATAAAAATTGCAGTAATTGGTTGCGGGACATGGGGAACGAATTTGATTCGCAATTTCGCTAAATTGGGAGCATTAGATTCAGTCTGCGACCATAATGAAAGTAGGGCAGAAAAGATTGCTGAAGAGTTCTCCTGCGCGGCGAAGTCTTGGCCACAAATTTTAGCAGATGAGGGCATAAGTGGGGTAGTGATTGCAACTCAGGCCCAAGATCATTTCAGCTGCGCAGAGGCTGCACTTAAGGCGGGGAAGCATGTATTTGTTGAGAAGCCGATAGCGCTCACTTCTAAAGAAGCGCAAATATTAGGTAACTTGGCAGATCAATTGGACCGCCGGCTTATGGTTGGTCATTTGCTTCAATATCATCCTGTGTTCATGAGGCTTAGAGAGATGGTTTTTGCAGGTGCGCTTGGAAATTTGCAATATATATATTCTAATCGCCTGAATCTTGGGAAGATTTATGGAGTGAAGGATGCATTGTGGGATTTGGCGCCTCATGATCTATCCATGGTCTTATCACTCACTAACAGCGAACCCATAAATGTTTACTGTAGCAAGGGAGATTATTTGCGAGCAGGAGCGGCAGACTTTGCGACCCTGAACCTGGAATTTGATAAAGGAGTAAAGGCTCATATTTTTGTTTCATGGCTAAATCCTATAAAGGAACAAAAGTTGGTAGTGATTGGTGATAAGGCCATGGCTGTGTTTGATGACACCAGGATATGGCAAGAAAAATTATCTATGTATCAGCATAAACTAAGCGAAAACTACGATTACTGTGGATTTGCAACTGAGAGGGCAGATGCAGAACATATTTATGTGGAGCAAGAAGAGCCATTAAAAAATGAGTGCGAGCACTTCATGAAATATATCAAAAGTGGCAATACACCTCTAACTGACGTGCGTGAGTCATTAAAAATTTTGAGAATATTGGAGAAGGTGGATTGAGTGTGTATCTCTTTCCGTTTCCAAGCAAGGCTAAATGGAAAGAGATACGTTGTTCGATAATTTCTAATATATGATGGTAGCGTTAGTATAGACACACTCTCCGTCTAGGCAATTTCCCGCTGTAGCATTAAGTGGTAGTGGAAGACAGTCTGCATCTAATAAGCATTCTGGTTTTGGTGCTTCGCAGCAACTTGTGCGGTTTAAAAGCGCAAATATAAAATCGTGAATTTGGTTACTTATATGGCTAACGTTTAGTGAATTACAGTTATCATCAGATTCGGAATCTGTATTGTTATAAGGATCAGGTACGATAAATTCACTGCATTTATGTGAGAAAAATTTAGTTATAGGCATATAGCTTACCATTAATTTGATATTATTTACAATTACAATAATAGATAATAAAAACTAATAAAAGGTTAATCGGTAGTTTTATAGTGTAGAATAGAGGTATCCTGAACAAAAAGCTCAACTTTGCTTGTAAAACTCAGAAAGCCATACGATAGGATCTTCGCCTTTTTCTAGGATGATTTTTTTTGCCGTATTGTATAGATTTTGGCTATAAGACATAACCTTTAATTCTTTAGCGGAGCCTAAGTTTATTTCAAGTACCACAGAGTAGTCTCCCTGCCTCAACAATAGCTGATTATTATCTTTACTCAGCGCCTGCAAATACATTTGTTCATCTGCAGATAAAGAGAAGATTTTGTTAAGATTTTCATAGGCTGAATTATTTGCCATAAATATTTTGGTTGCCATTTTTTGCTGATACACTTGTCCAACTATGCCGCTCCAGTTAACTTTTTCACTGCTAAACGAGGCGCTGACTAGCATCATTGAGTTTTTGTTTTTTAAGTCGTCAAGGATGTATTCGAGATTTTTTTCAAAATATACGCTGTTAAATAACCTGTTGCCGCTAGCAACCACCAAAATTGATGGAGTGTCTAGATGTGCATAATAGCTTTTGAAGAAGTATAGCAGATAGCTTAAAACTGGTAGGTTAAGGCTCATTGGCGTATCATAAAGAGTTGTTGCATCTAAGCCAAATATTTTTTGTTCAGTATTTTCTAATAGTTCATCTATGCTATTGTCAAAAATATGTGCGAATTTCCCATCTCCATACCATTGACCAAGCTTTTTGATTATTTCTTTGCCAAGTTTGGTAACCTTTTTGCCAGAAAAAAATTTGCCCAGGCTACTCAATCTTCTTTCGGGTTTATCTAAGCCAAAAATAAATTCTATTGCTGATTCAATCTCTGTAAAATAATTATCTATATCAGCAGGATCGGAATATTTATCGAGCAAAAACATAAACCAATACTTAAGAAACTCTCTGTTTTCTTTAGTATCATCTAATAATAACGGATTTAGTTTGATGCACTGGTCTTGATCTATAAAGCTAAAAACTTTATACTTTCCTCCCATAGCTCTTATAAATAATTCTGAATATAATTTAGTATCCAGGCAGAAAATTTTAGGATTAAATTTAGATGCTTCTGAGAGTAAAAAGTTTTGCGTGATGCTCTTTTCATAGTCATCTTCACCGATTATGATTGTGTGTCCGCTATCTCCAACATGAAAGTTAAAAAAGTATGGTGTGCCTAGAATGGTTTTAATTAAACACACGCTTTCTCCCCATGGGCTTTTTAAGAAGCCAAAAGGGAAGTTATATAGTGATGCAAAGTTGCCAATTTCTGAAGATGGCATGATGTTTTTTCTTGTGATATAGCTAAAGTTGCCTGGTAATTGTGACCAGAAGCAGTGCTCTAAGTTTAGGTCTTCCCTAATTACTGGAATTCCTATGTCTACTAATTTTTCGTGAGCCTCTTTAATTGCCAACTCAAGTTCAGATAATGTATCGGCAATTATCATGATTGTTGCTTGGCTCTCGCAAAAAGAAGTACTATCGTGTTGTTGTTGGATTTCGCTTCGGGCTATTTTATCCAACCCTGAAAGTTCTCTGAATTTTGTATCTTTACTTATATCCAAGACATAGTTCTGATACTTGAAAGATTGTATCCCTTTAGATGCTGGAATAAAATTCACTGTTTGCGTGATCACAATTTGCCTTTGAATTTGGAGGAATTTATCAATAGACCTAAGCGACGCGTGAGAAAATTCCTTCATCGATAAAATAGATGCAAAGAACCTACCATTATTTCTTCTAACTTCTAGTACGTTATTCCCAAAGGCAATTTTATATTTTGCTAAATGCTTAGATAAATCAGCCATTGGCATAGATATTTTTGATTCTTCCAAGTGAATTATGCTAGCAAAGAATTGCAGTAACTCAGAATGATAACCTATAGCTTCGTCAAATTTAACTGAAAGTTTTTTGGGGCCATAAGTTGAGAGCTCTTGTAAAATAGATTCAACAACTTGCTTTAATTCAATTATAGATGACGCTAATCTTTTTTCATGCTTTGCTATTGTATTATCTAAAAATATCATTTGCAGAGCATTTTGATATCCTATACTAAGAGGCATTCCTGAGTGTATAACTGTTATTCGGAGCTCGTTGATGAATTGTGTATTCCAATTATTTTGTTTTACCCATGCAGAGTGTAAATTTTTAGCAAACTCTGATGGAAATTTAGGGGCTGTATCTAGGTTTTGTTTTTTGCGAATTGTGTGAAAGGTTAGGGCAAAGCTATTGCTATTAATTTTTTCTTTTACTAGGTTTTTTAGTCTATCCCTGAGCTTAGATTTTATCATTCCAAGCTTTTCATGAGAAAAACCTTCAATTTTGATTATCTGAAGAAGTTCACCATTTTTGGTAAGGATGGTCTCTTCATCGTAGTGGCATGCATAAGGAATAAACTCAGGAACTGGTGAATCTAAGAATATAGAATTTTCTTTCTGTTCTAATTTTTTACCTGTATTTTTTTCTTTTATGTTTTGTATAAAATCGATCATTTCTTCAAGAGATTACTAATATGACTATGTTTAATTATATTAGCTGAGCTAACTTCCACAATATTTATCACAATGGTATAGTACTTATATGCACATCTATGGCGTCAACTGTGTCTTTGAATAGATTATACCAAGCAATTAACTGCACTTAAGCTTTCTGTAGGCTGAGACGTTTTTGATATGTTCCACAAATACTTTTGCGAAGATGTGATTTCCCTGGCAATCTGCAACTACAAAGTATAGATAATCTGTTTTAATTGGATTTAAAACCGCTCGCAAGGCTTTAGTTCCAGGGTTGGAAATTGGTGTTGGCGGTAACCCTTTTGCAAAGTATGTGTTGTATGGAGATTTTATGCTCAGATCATTCTTAGTGAGTGGTCTATTGAGGTAGTATTTCCCAAGCGTTATTGCATAGATTGTTGTTGGGTCTGCTTCTAATTTTATGCCTTTTGCGAGTCGATTGAGAAGGGTTGAGGCAATCTTATACCTATCGTCGTCTGTTTTAGCTTCTTTTTCAACAATGGAGGCCAAAATTAGCGCTTCGTTTTTATTATTTAAGTATGCTGAAGATTTATCTCTCATATCCCACAGATTATTTAAGGTAGTTTGCATTGATTTTTGCATTTTATCCAGGATAGATTCTTTAGAGTCTCCATAAGTATAAAAATAAGTTTCTGGAAGAAAGTCTCCTTCTTTATAAACTTTATATATTGGTCCAATTAAATTACCTTCTTTGTTTATTAAATTAATCACTTGAGATGTAGTATAGCCTTCAGGGATGGTGATTTTTCTTATCAAAACATCACCTCGCTGCATTTTGCTAATGATTTTTATAATTGAGGACCTAGGCTCTAGGAGATATTCACCAGCCTTCATCTTTGCACGATTCGAAATATTACTAGCTTTTGCGGCCAACCAGAATAAGATTTTGCTGCGTATAACACCATTTTCTTTGAGGGTTTTAGCTATGTTATATGTTGATCCTCGAGAGATTAATACTGACTTTGATTCTTGTAGTGGACCTGGAAGAAATATGCTTATTGTTAGAGCTATGATCACTAATACAATTGTAGTAAGAGTAAATTTTATTTTCTTACTTATCATATAATTTGATTGCTAGAGTTCATATTTATTTGCTACTTACTTTTGCGATAGAGGAGTAATATTTTTAATTTCATCTTCGGTAAGTCCTGTGGCCTCGCTGATTAATTTTATGTTTAGCCCTTTTGCTAGAAGATTTATAGCTACTTCAGCTTTGCCCTCCGCAAGCCCCGCAGCTTTGCCCTCCGCAAGCCCCGCAGCTTTGCCTTCGGCAATCCCCACAGCCTTGCCTTTGGCAAAACTTTTCTTGATCCCACTGTCTTCTGTTCTAAGCCATTTTAGGTGAGCTTCATATTCCTCACGCTCAGCTTTGGTAAAATTGATTATCTCAAGTGCGTTGAGCGCTTTCTTGATAGCTGGATCTGCCGACAGTTCTTTGGGTAAGTTATCAGGATCTAGCAGATCATATTTCGTTAAAAAAGTCACCCAGCAATCTAAGGCCGTTTTTATTTTAGCCAAATACCCAGAGAGCTCGTCGGTCGATGAAAGATTTTCGAATTTTCTAAGTTCTATCGTGTGCAACTCTATGTCTTTGAAATACCGCTTGCCTGTTTTTTCTTCAGTTAAATAGAAGCGGTTATGATATTTGTCTATGTTTGGTATGCTGATAAAATTCAAGATGTGTATGCCAATGGTTTTGCGCAATTGCCCATAATCCATAGCTTGCTCTAGTTGTTCAGAATATACTCTTGCCCAATAATAGAGGGCGCGTTTATCATAGTCTGCCTCATCTGTGACTTGCATCTCGATATTATAGCGCTGCCCAGAAGTGTCTTTAGCTTTGATGTCCAATACAGATAGCTTATCTTTTTTAAAGTTTTTTTGGTTGTATGGGTTAATAATTTCTAAATCAACAACCTGATCTTCTTTTGATACTATGGAATTGATCAGCGAAATTAGAAGGTCTTTATTTTCTTCAGCGCCGAATATCTTCTTAAAAGCTACATCTACTCTAGGTATTACACGAGTCATTTTACCAATTCTGCTTTGATATTTTTATTATTATCTATTAATTATATAACATATTTTTTTGGACATTGGTACAGAAATTAGCCTGTAGCTGAGGGCATTGCTAAACAATCCATAGCAAACAATAAAGTTTTGTTAAATAACATCAATAAAAAAATTAACTACGTAAAAAAAACAAGTATTTTTTAATTTTAATAAAAAATATTGACTTTAAAGTAAAGCATTCTATAGTCCTATCCTCAAGCTTTCATTTTAGGAGAATAAACTATGGGTACTTTTGATCAAAACTCATATACATCGTTTCGTCAAAATTTATTAAGTTTTGCTGGTAATGCATATTCTAAACTGGAGGGTGCCTTCTTAACCTGTGCAAGCGAAACTATTTTTATAGACATAGGTGTAAAACTTTACTCTAACGAAGGCAATGTTCCCTCTTCGCTTCGTTCCTCGAGAGGATATTTTATATCTTGTTTTACGCGAAAAATTGGTGGTGATGTGATAGATGCTATATTTCCACCAAATGATGCTGACAATTATATTGTAAGTAACTATGTAAGTAACATTTACTTACAAATATCGCTTGGATTAGCTGTAGCACCATTAGAATGTAAATTTAATGATGACGGTTTTGTTAATTTTCTAGATAATCCTGGATATCAATGTATAGATAAATTTTTGTCAGGATTATGGGCCGCTCTTGCAACAGTATTTATTGAAGGTTTTGAGGCATACCTACTAAAAGAGCCGATCAGTAAGGGCGTTTTAGTAGGAGCACTTAGAGTAGCTGGGGCTCTTCTACTAGAATCACTGTCTAAGGTATATAATGCAAAATCCTCGATGGTTGACACACCTTTAATAAAGAAAACTTCTTTTTCCAGCAATACTAATGCTATTAAAGTAATAGGTAAATCCTTCCTACTAGAAGAAAATAAAGATCATAAGCCTTATGATGTATTTGATCAAGTTACAACATCGGATAACGATGACGTGATCGAATCTAACGTAAGCTCCTCGATGGCTAATATATCCTTAATAGCGCAAACTCCTTTCTGGAGCAATACTACTACTACTATTGAAGGAATATAAGCTTTTTTTACAAGGTGAGTTATACCAATTACAGCTTTTAACCATTACATCGTCGAATCAAAGCTCGAGTATATTAATACACTGCTCCTTCCTGTTTAATTTTGGAAATGGTATTATTTGGTTATTTTAAATAATTTAAATCTTGCTGAATAGTAGGGTTGCATTAGTTCCACCAAACCCAAAAGAGTTACTCATAACAGCATTGATTTGTTTTTCTTTTGCTTTATGTGGTACTAAATCTATCTGGCAACTCTCGGGAGGATTGTGCAGATTTAAGGTTGGAGGGATTATGCCATGGTTCATGGCTAACACCGAAAATATAGCTTCAACACTGCCGGCAGCTCCAAGCAAATGCCCTATTGATGATTTTGTAGATGACATGGTAAGATTGCTTAGATTATTCTCGAATAGTTTTTGCACTGCAGCAAGCTCTATCTCATCACCCATTGGGGTGGAGGTTCCATGGGCATTCACATAACCTATTGCTTCAGGAGATAGGCCAGATTTTCTGAGCGCCATTTGCATTGATCTAAAGCCGCCTCGACCTTCAGGATGAGGGGAGGTAATGTGATATCCATCGCCAGTTAAACCATAGCCAACAAGTTCTGCATATATCTTTGCGCCACGTTTTTTAGCATGCTCATATTCTTCGAGAACCACAATGCCTGCTCCTTCGCCCATCACAAATCCATCTCTATCTCTATCCCATGGCCTTGAAGCTTCAGTTGGAGTATCATTGAATTTTGTAGAAAGAGCTCTAGCTGAGGCAAAGCCTGCAACTGCAGCTTTGCAGATCGCTGCTTCAGCTCCGCCAGCAACCATAACATCAGCATCGCCTGATTGAATGATGCGAGCAGCATCACCAATAGCATGAGCCCCAGTTGAGCACGCAGTAACTACCGCATGATTAGGGCCTTGATAGCCGTATTTGATTGAGATTTGTCCCGAAGCTAAATTTATCAAGCTTGCTGGAATGAAGAATGGGCTCATTTTCTTAGCTCCTTCTTCGTGTATTAATATTGAAGAATCTTGGATAGTTGTGATACCACCAATCCCAGAACCTATCATGACACCTGTCATTTCAAAGTCCTCCTGAGTTTTCGGCTCCCAGCCAGAGTCTTCAATTGCTTGTTTAGCAGCGCCGAGGGCGAATAATATAAACTTATCCATCTTCTTTATCTCTTTTACAGCAACGTAATCAAGAGGATTGTACCCGTCTTTTTCTTCAGATTCGTTAACTTGAGCTGCTATGTGGCACGATATAGAGGATGCATCGAAGTGAGTAATTTTAGCAATGCCTGATTTTCCGTTGATCAAGGCATTCCAGGTAGATGAAACGTTCCCACCAAGTGGTGTAATCGCGCCTATTCCTGTTAAAACTACTCTTCTCATTTATAATATTATGATTATGAAGTTTATTATATTATGATGCTGAAACTTTTACGTTATCTTTGATATAAGAAATTACATCTGAAACGGTTTTAAGTTTTTCTGCGTGTTCGTCAGGAATTTCTGCTCCAAACTCCTCCTCGAAAGCCATGATCATTTCTACCTGATCTAAGCTATCTGCGCCAAGATCATCAACAAAGCTTGCATCGAGGGTTACTCTAGCTTCATCAACGCCTAGACTTTTAATAATAATTTTTTTTACACGTGATTCTATTTCACTCATAAAACTACACCTGTTTAGTTAAGAACAATTAAGCTACAATATGTAGCACAAATATTCATAATAAGCTAGTAAAAATTTAATTTCTTTTATAAACGTAGCAATTAAGGCATTTTAACTGAGCTAAAAATAGAAGAAAGGCTAAAATTTCAAGTGTATCCCCCTCCAGGAATTGTTTTCTAAAACAATTCCTTTTACTCCTTTTTAGTTTGTATTTTTCTGAGAGAATTTATATAGTGATATAGATTCTAATAAATGTATCGGTATGAAAAGAAAGGGTTTGTTTTTTATTGCTTTATCAGTAATAGTTTGTTTTACAGCAGCTTATATGTTTGCATTAAAAAAAGGAGATGGCATGTCAGAAAAGAAACAAAATGAATTAATTCCAAGACAAGTACTATTTGGCAATCCCGATAAGACAGCGCTGAAGCTGAGCCCCGATGGAAAGCATATCTCATATTTGGCTCCATTAGATGGGGTTTTGAATGTGTTCGTTGCTGATATACATGATATCAACTCTGCCGTTCCTATAACAAAAGATACAAAGAGGGGTATTAGGGTTTATTTCTGGGCCTATGATAATAAACATGTGATCTATTTGCAAGATAAGAATGGAGATGAAAATTGGCATGTACACTTAGTTGATATAGCAACCAAAGAAGATCGTAATCTCACACCATTCGAAGGCGTTAGAGCCCAGATAAGTGCTGTAAGTAAAAAAATACCAAACGAAATAATAATTAGTCTTAATAAGCGGGATCCAAAATACTTTGATGAATACAAGTTAAATCTTGAGAGCGGAAAGCTTGATTTGCTTTTTGAAAACATCCTTGAATATAGCGATATAATTATTGATGACGATTATACCTTAAGATTTGCACATAAGATGACAAAAGAAGGTGGAAAAGAGATTCTGAAGTTTAATAAAGATCTTTCAACTGAACAGTTTTTTTATGTAAAACCTGAGGATCTATATACGACAGGAATAATTGGATTCAATAAAGATGCCGATGCTATTTATTTACAGGATTCGAGAGGGCGTGATACTGCCGCTCTTGTGATACAAGATCTTAAAACAGGTGAGCAGAAAGAGATCTTTCATTCTGATAAAGCCGATCTGAGCGACACTATAATGCACCCTACAGAAAAAACTGTACAGGCTGTTGCATATACCTATGAGAGATCTAAGTGGACCTTTTTTGATCCTAAGGTAGAAGAAGATTTTAAATATTTAAGTTCATTAAATAGTGGGGAAGTTACGATCACTAGCAGAACACTTGCTGATGATAAGTGGATTATTGGTTATTTGCAGGATGATAAACCATTCTCTTACTATTTATATGATAGAGTAAAGAAGACTTCAGAGTTTTTATTTTCTAATAGAAAAGACTTAGAAAAGTATACACTCGCGCCGATGCACCCTGTGGTTATAAAGAGCAGAGATGGACTAGATATGGTAAGTTATTTAACATTGCCTGTTAATGAAGCAGGCAGTGATGGAAGTATTACACCTGCCCACCCAGTGCCATTGATTTTAGATGTGCATGGTGGACCAACTGCAAGAGATGAGTGGGGATTAAACCCTATGCACCAGTGGTTTGCAAATAGGGGCTATGCTGTGTTGAGTGTTAATTATCGTGGCTCTACTGGTTTTGGCAAGAAATTCATTGAGCTTGGTAATGGCGAATGGGCTGGAAAAGCACGTACTGATTTGATTGATGCGGTGAATTGGGCAATTGATAACAAAATAGCAATCAAAGATAAGGTATGCATTTTTGGTGGTAGCTATGGTGGTTATGCAGTTTTAGCTGGCCTCACTTTTACCCCTGATGTATTTGCGTGCGGCGTTGATATTGTTGGGCCTTCTAATATCATTACTTTGCTAGATTCCATACCACCTTATTGGGAGGCATTTCGCTATTCTTTGATAAAAAAAGTAGGTGGTGATCCGAGCACGGAAGAGGGGCGTAAGTTCTTAGAATTGCAATCTCCATTAACATTTCACGACCGCATCACAAAGCCTTTATTGATAGGCCATGGTGCCAATGATCCTAGGGTGAAACAGGCTGAGGCTGATCAGATTGTTAGTGCAATGAAATCGAAGAACATTCCTGTTACTTATGTTTTATATCCTGATGAGGGCCACGGATTTGCGCGGCCAGAAAACCGCATGTCATTCTATGCAATCACAGAGCAATTTTTAGCAAAATGCTTGGGTGGTAGGTTTGAGCCAATTGGTGATGCATTTTCGGGATCTTCTCTGCAAATAGTAGAGGGTAAGGATTTAATTGTAAATTAAAATGCTCTTTGATCGGCGATCTAGAAATTTGATATACTGTGTATAGACGCGTGTTGCTCGATGAAAGATTGTGCTTTTTTATATAAAGCCGCATAAAAACCTCATTGCGAGGCCACTTTAGTGGCCGTGTTTGACACGAGAAACAAAGTTTCGCTCGCAATCACAGGTTTGCCCGTCTTTATTGGATATCGCTACCACATAAAATCATCACCTATTCTTTTGGCTTTTTGTCTCTCCTTGTTGGTCTATGCTTTTTAGTTGGCTTATTACCGCTAGAAGATGCATCAGTGTGTTGCTCTTGCTTTGCTGCTGGTGGTGGTGCAGCTGCTGGAGCTACTGATACAGGAGATGATCTATTGCTAGAGTATTCCTGCTTTTCTCTTGGTGTAGAACCGTGCTGAGGTTTATTACCATACCTTTTATTTTTATTATAGCGCTTTTGGGGATGCCTTGGGTTATCTCTTCTATCATCGCTTTTTGAGCTTGAGTCTGCCTCATCCGTGCTCCCAGAAACTTGAGGTGTTTTTTCTTCATCTTCGCTATAATCCGCATCTTCAATGTTTTCTTTAGGTTTAGAAACTGCCTCTATAGCAAAACCATCAGCGCTCATTTTAGGATCTTGTAAGAAATATAGTTTCACATTGTATTTGTCCTCTATGGCCTTGGTCTCTTTTCTTTTATGATTGAGAATATAAAGCGCAATGTCAGAAGCGGAGTATATGTTTAGCTCGCTAAATCTCTCGTTGGCAATTTCCTCTTCGATGGTTTTTAGTATAACTATTGCATTGGTGTTATTTGATTTCACTACGCCCTTGCCGCAACAGTTGCTACATACTACTGTATTTGATTCTAAAAAGCTTGGCTTCAACCTCTGCCTTGACATCTCAATTAGTCCGAGGCTGCTCATGTGACCTATTTGAACTTTTGCTTTATCTCTGTAAAGTCGCTCTTTTAAGGTGCGCTCTACCATCCTTTTATTGCGTTGGTCCATCATATCTATAAAGTCAATCACTATGATTCCAGATAGATCGCGTAATTTGATTTGACGTGCAATTTCTTTTGCAGCTTCTAAGTTTGTTTTTAGAGCCATTTCTTCGATGTTTTTCTCAGATGTAGACTTCCCGGAGTTAACATCTATAGAAATCAACGCCTCTGTATGGTTGATAACGATATATGAACCCGATTCTGTATAGGCTACGGGGTTATAGAGATTTGCTATCTGCTCATTAATTTTATATTTGCTAAATAGCGGCACCTTATCTTTGTGCTGTCTAACTACGATGTCATGTCCTGCAGACATCATCTGAACTATCTCGCTTATTTCTTTGTAGCTTTCCTCGCCTTGCACTACTATTTCGTCTGTATCATTATCATATAGATCGCGCACTATTCTCTTTAGTATATCCTCTTCTGCATAGATAAATGCAGGAGCAGCTGAGGTTAGGGTTTTTTGTCTTATATCATTCCAAAGGCGTACAAGATAATTAAAGTCATGCTTTATCTCAGCTTCGCTATGTCCTTGTCCTACAGTTCTTATTATTACTCCTATAGATTCAGAAGTGTTCATGCTTTCCACTACATCCTTTAATCTTTTTCGCTCGGATGGAAGCATTATCTTTTTTGACACACCACCTTTAGAGCCGCTGTGTGACATAATAACGCAATAGCGTCCAGCTAGTGAAATATATGTTGTGAAAGAAGCGCCTTTATTTCCACGCTCTTCTCGTATAGCTTGCACCAACAATATTTGATTTCTTTTGATTACTTCTTGAATTTTATATTTTTCAGTATTTTCTTTCTTTACCTTTTCTAACTGATACTCATCAGAGGAGGGCATATCTTCTAGATTGCCTCCTACGGTTGTTTCGTCAACATCTACTGATTGTTCTTCTAAATCTTCACTGTTTTTTTTTGATTGCCTTTTTTTTAGCTCTTCAACTCTTACCGCCTTAAGCTCTTGCATCTGAGTAACATCGTCAGAATCTACCTTGTCGTCTTTTCTATACTTAAGAGGAATGTGATAATATCCAGAATGTATCTCTGCAAATGAGATAAAGCCATGTTTATCTCCGCCGTAATCAATAAAAGCCGCCTGAAGCGATGGCTCAACACGTGTAACCTTGGCAAGATATATATTGCCAGTAATCATTTTTTTAGAAGAAGAATATTCAAGATCTTCTAGCTTGCCGTCTTTAACCACAGTTACCTGAATATTTTCAGGATAACTTGCATCGACTAATATTTGTTTGCTCATTGTATCTTACCTTTGTTTAATTTTATTAACATTAGCAAGATAAATACTGCAATTAAGAAGTAATAACAGTTCGATTCAATAAATTTTAATTGTTAATTCATAAATATTTTTGTTATTTAAACCATTCACTCATTCATTTTAAGCTCTTCATAGGGAGCCGAACTTCCTTAATTATCAAGCAATATTTAACTTGCTATAAATTTCTTGCCTCATGCGCAAAGTTAATTATAGTATATATTAATATAAATTCCACTAAAACTTACAAAGCCATGGTAATGTGATGAGTATTAGTATCGCAATCTCAAAAAAAGACAAGCAAATACAAACCGATGCTTGGTTTACATGTTTACGAGATTTAATATGCAAAGAGTTTGAGAATATTGAACAAGAAGCCGTGGGTGATTTTGCTGCTGGGGCAAAATTTGAAAAGAAGAAATGGCAAAGATCAGACGGTGGTGGTGGTGAAATGAGCATAATGCGGGGGGAGGTATTTGAAAAGGTTGGAGTAAATATATCTACTGTGCACGGCCATTTCTCTGATGAATTTAGGTCTCAAATTCCTGGGACAGAAACTTCTGCAGAATTTTTTGCTTGCGGAGTTTCTCTAGTGTCGCATATGAAATCGCCGTTAGTGCCATCTATTCATATGAATACTAGATTCATTGCTACCGGCAAAAGTTGGTTTGGCGGTGGTATTGACTTAACACCTACTATTGCTAATCTTGGAGATCATGAATTTTTTCACTCCAAGCTGAAAGCTGCGTGTGATAGACATGATCTATCTTACTATCCTAGATTTAGCAAGCTTTGTGATGAATATTTTTATCTGAAGCATAGAAAAGAACCAAGGGGCATTGGTGGAATATTTTTTGATTATCTCAATAGCGGCGATGATTTATTTAAAGATGATTTTAATTTTGTAAAGGATGTTGGTAGGGCATTTATTGAAATATATCCAGCGATAGTGCGAAAGCATATGAACACTCCTTGGACTGAAGAGCAAAAAGAGCAGCAGCTTATAAAGAGGGGTAGATACGTTGAGTTCAATTTAATCTATGACCGTGGCACTAAATTCGGCTTGATGACTGATGGTAATCCAGAAGCTATCCTTATGTCTATGCCACCTTGTGCCAAATGGCCATAGGCTTTTTAGCAGGTTCCTTTTTCTATGATCGTTTGAGTTTATTTTTATTGTACGTTAATTCCACTAAATCTTTTTCTATGGTTTTGAAAAATTCTTGGCTTAGCTCAGCAACTGCTACTAGTAACTTTGCTAAGCATCGTTAGATTTCTTTTCTAGTTTTTTTATTAGTTTACTTAATTCTTTTTCAAAAGTTGGAATGTTATCTACTATTTCTTTTAGCACAAGTTCATCATACGTATAAACCGTCTTATTTTTTATTATGATAAAATCAAGCCATAGTCTCACATTTTCTATAAGTCCGTTGCGACCAGCTTCTCTAAAGCTTTCTCTAGGAGAACTAACTGCAATACCTTCGTTAGAAAGAAATCTTTTTATTGTTTTCCAGGATAATTCATAACAAAACTCAAATGCTTGCACAACGCCTGCTTTTTCTATCTCGGTGCTCGCGTTTTCTAAAAATTTCTTTAATGTTGCGTGTGCTTTCTTTATGGGTTCCAAATTAACTTCTTCTATACCTCGAACCATATTTCTATTCAAACACCTAAATTAATTATTATATCGTTAACAATAAATCACTCCTTGATTTTATTATGGAATAATTTAGAATCAGTCTTTAAGGTAACTATATTAAATTTAATCGTAAATGGCAAAAGAAGAATTAATAGAATTCAGAGGCAAAGTTAGCGAGATACTTCCTAATGCAATGTTTAGGGTAACGCTTGAGAATGGACATGTGATTATAGCTCATGCTTCGGGAAAGATAAGAAAAAATAGAATAAGGATTTTAGCTGGAGATGAAGTGACTTTAGAGATGACTCCTTATGATCTAACCAAAGGAAGAATTATACACAGACATAAATAATAAACGATAAATACCATGGCAGGGCATTCACAGTTTAAGAATATTATGCACCGCAAGGGCGCGCAAGATGCTAAGCGGGCAAAGCAATTTACAAAATTAGTTAGAGAAATAGTTGTTGCGGTTAAAAGTGGTGGGCCTGATCCGGAATTTAATGCTAAGCTTAGAACAGCTATTAGCACTGCAAAGGCTGCTAATTTACCAAAGGATAGGATCGAGAATGCTATAAAAAAAGGCTCTTCTGCAAGCGATACCGAGAATTTTGAAGAGATAAGATACGAGTGTTATGCTAGTGGTGGTGTGGCTCTTATTATTGATGCGCTCACTGATAATAGGAATAGAACTTCAAGTGATATAAAGGCGGTATTAAATAAGTATGGCGCTACTATGGCTGAGCCTGGCAGTGTGCTTTATATGTTCGATAGGGTAGGCTTTCTAGAATTTCATGATGAAAAATTAACAAACGAGCAGGTGTTCGAAATCGCTATCGAAGCTGGTGCAGAAGATTGTGAATCAGATAACGGAATTCATTCAATATACTGCAAGCCAGATGACTTTAACGATGTAAAAGAGTTTTTGTGCAAAAAACTTGGTGAACCAACCGAGGCAAAGTTATTTTGGAAGCCAAAAAATATTATTTATATCGATGATGCTGAACAAGTACAGAAGCTTATGAAGTTTATTGATCTTCTGGAAGATAATGATGATGTGCAGTATGTGTGTGGGAATTATAGGATTTCTGATAAAATAGAAATATGAGTATAATTGGCATAGATCCTGGCCTCAGTATGACTGGTTGGGGCATCATAAATATGCGCGGCAATAAATTAGAATACATTGCTAGCGGCACAATAAAAACTAATCCATCTGATAACATTGGCTATAGATTAAAAAAAATTTATACTGAACTATGTGATGTCATAAAGCTACATAACATAGCTGAGTGTGCTATAGAAGAAACTTTTGTTAATAAAAATCCAAGCTCATCATTAAAATTAGGGCAGGCGAGGGGTATCGCAATTTTAGCTGCCAGCAACGCTAACATCAATGTTACTGAATATGCTCCGCGCTTGGTCAAAAAGGCTTTGGTGGGCACTGGTAGGGCAGAGAAGCATCAAGTAGCGATAATGGTCAAGCACTTGCTTCCAAGGGTGATTTTAAACACAGACCATGAGAGTGACGCCCTGGCCGTTGCTATTTGCCATGCTAATACCTCAGCAAGCAGACGTATAGTAAATCAAGCTAGATAAAGAATTGCTGGTGTGCCCGACAGGATTCGAACCTGTGACCCCCTGATTAAAAGTCAAGTGCTCTACCGGCTGAGCTACGGGCACCTATCAATATAGTTATTATTGATATTGATTTAGATATACTATACCTTGTATGAAGAATCTCTTCTCTTGTCAATACAAAATATCAATTGAATTTCATATTTTATGTTGTATGTATTATATATAAAATTAAAAGTGGCATAAAATATGGAAACAACAATATTTATACCTGCTAGGTTAGAGTCTACTAGATTAGCAAAAAAATTATTACAGCAAATTGGAAGTAGGCCAATGATTTGTCATGTTATCGATAGAGCAAAAGAATCTAATATCGAAAACGTTGTGGTTGCTACTGATTCAGTTGAGATAATGTCTGCATTAAAAAATGAAGGGGTCGAGTGTATGATGACCTCTAAAGAACATATTTCAGGATCTGATCGTATTTATGAAGCGCTAAGCAAAATTGATCCTAAGGGAAATATAAAATACGTGATAAATTTACAAGGCGACTTGCCTTTCATAAAACCTTCTATTATTGATGCTTTAAAGCAAAAAGTCTCTGAATCAAAAGCTGACATAATAACAATTGCTGCGCCAATAAGTCCTAAAGACATAGGTAAGATATCTAATAAAAATGTGACTAAGGTTGCCATTTCTTTTTATGATGACAAAGAGCAATTTGGTAAAGCAGTTTATTTCTCTAGGGAGCCAATACCACATAATGCATCTACTTATTATGAGCATATAGGGGTATATTTATATCAACGCAAGGCACTGGAGAAATTTGTAAATCTTCCTCCAAATACTCTAGAAACCAGTGAGAAATTAGAGCAATTAAGAGCTCTTGCAAATGGATTGACGATTGATGTATGTGTGATAGATAATCCACCAGTTAATGTTGATACTTTAGAAGGACTTGAGCAAGCTAAAAAAGAGTATGAAGAAAAATACCAAACTGTATAAAATGAAGTTTTACAGTTTGTAATTACAACTCAAGTTATGGCGCTTATGTTGCTATGGCCTGGCGATAATGCCATTTAAACAGCCTTGAGTATTGCATCGGAAGAGCAATTAAACCAGATACAAGGAATAGATGAGTTTTTTGGAATAGAATATGATGCAAGTCTTCCGCCACCTATGGATCCTGCAGATGTAGCGATAGAGATTTGGGATCAAGCAAACCCTCAGGCTCATCCTTATTCATTTGTATAATTTTTCGAAGTAATGCTTGACTACGATTAGTAAATACAATAAATTACTGCTTTAATGTGAAAAATGAAATTTTAAAAGTAGACCAAAGGTAAAAAAAATGACCAGATCATGTGATCTTACTGAGCTTAATGTTTTAGTTGGAAATAAAGTATCGCATTCAAATCGCAAAACAAAAAAGAGATTCTTGCCTAATTTGCAGAATATTAAATTATTTAGTGATAAACTAAATAGTTATATACCTCTAAGAGTTGCGTCTAGAACTTTGCGCACCATTGATAAACACGGTGGCTTGGACGGTTTTTTGCTTTCTATGGCGAACCGCAAACTTAGCCCAAAAGCAAAGATACTGCGCAAGAAAATTGAAAAAGTTACTGATAAAACAGCTATAGAAATAAAAAAATAGGCTAGGTTATATATGAAAGCAGATATTCATCCTCAATATAATGAACTAACATTGCAATTTCCTAAGGGAGATAGTATTAAAACATTTTCGACATATGGAAAAGATAAAATCATGTTGGATGTCGATTTTAGAGATCATCCTGCATGGACTAAAAAAGGCATAGCAAAGGTCAATGAATCTAGTACCATGGTTACCAAGTTTAATCAAAAATTTGGAAATTTTGATTTTTCAACGCCTAAAAAATCTTAGCTTTCTAACCAACTTAGAAAAATTGTCCATTAGCTATAAAATGTAGAGTTTGGGCTATAGTTTTTTTATTGTAAAGGATCATGTAGTGGGATTTTGGGAGAGTGACGTGGTCTTTCATTCCAGATATCTTTGTACTCTGAATAGTAACTATTCCGTCATTCTTCTGCTTTATCAAAAAATATGATAGTGGATTTATGCTCTTATTTCCTGCAATAACTCCTAGTTCAAAATTCACTTGTTGTGGCAGGGAATTGAGATATGAATCTTTACCGGTTCCAAGTTGTTGAGCTGTTACTCCAAATATTAGCTTAAATAAAAAATTATTTTTAAATACATCGACCATAATGCTGCCGTGATTTGGCGGCGCAATCATTACAACTCTGCCAATTCTTAGTAATGGCTTATCTTTTAAATATTTTCTAAGTACTATGCCCCCTAGCGAGTGAGTAACAAAGTGAATTTTTTTTAGCTTATTAGTGCAAAAAGTTTTGATACACTCATCCAAAAAGCTATCTGCAAGAATGTCAATTGGATATCTTCTAGAAGGATAGCGGAAGTTTATTACCTCATATCCCTTATGCTCGAGAGCTTTGGCGATATTATTCATGCATCCCGGGAGGCGCAAAATGCCATGAAGAAGAACTACATAATCTCCTTTATTCCCAAACGATATGCGCTCGATTGGAGATGATATTGTCTTCCCTAAAATTCTATTTAATGCTATATCAAAAAAATTACTCATACCTCCATAATCTTAGCATTATGCATACCAAAATTATAGTGTAAATCTTCGCAAACTATAACATAAAAACTGGATCGCCAAAAGAATAAGAAATAGCTTCTGAAGAAGTATAATAAATATCTTAATTAAATTTTAATAATTTATTATTGAAATTAAAAAATAAATAAACGTTTAGAGGTTACTATGAAACAAAGAGTAGATGCATTAATTCAAGCCGCAACAGGCCAGGCTAGTATAGATGGCTTAGTTGATTCTATTCACTCGCAAATTAATTCAGTTAGAGCTAATACAACTCTTACCCATGATAAGATAAAATCATTGATCAATGATTTTACTGCAGGAATTGTTGAAGGAGAGTGGGGAAAACCAGCTGGAATTATCCCAGGATCAGGAACTGGAGTTCAAAAAGCTTTAACTGGTTATTTAATGAAAGGAGCTAAAGGTATAGGTGGGATAGATAACTTCAAAGGAGAGGCTGAGCGAGATAAAGATAATCTTCACGACATTTTATTTAAGATCGCAGCTACTAATTTAGCTCAAGGCAATATCTCAGAGCAGCATATAGAATGCTTTAAGAATTATGTAAGTTCATATCCAGAAGTTGCTATCAGAAATGCAGACTTTATTTCCAATAACCATAGAGCAGTTGATTCAGCATTACAAGCCCTAGGTCATCAGGCTTCACAATTGCAAGCAGCTTTAGATGCTAGACAACATGCACCAGGCCAAGAAGAAGGTGATTTAGCAGCGAGACTTAAAAGGCAGCGCGAAGCATATCAGAGAGGACAGGGAATGTAAAATACACTTCCTGCAAAAGTCACTTCACTATTTAGATAGGGGGATGAGGAACTTCAACTGCATCTCCCTAGTTATATAAATAACAGTATTGTTCGATGAATTTTTAAGAAACTCTTAGAATTACCGATACTGACATTTTGTCTATTTTTTATTTATCAACTCCAAAAAACTAATTTGCTAACAGAGAAATTTTCTCTATTATTGCAGGCATTAATATATATTTGTGCGAAGCAGAGGGTGATATGGCGGTATACAATACTAATTTCCGTAAGTTGCATCGGATATTTATGAGGAGCTTTTCTCATTTTATGACTGCTAGAAAAGCTATTAAAATTATTGAGTGGAGTATGCGATCAATCCTTTATATCAATAAAATTGATAGCTTCAAGTTATTTAAGAATAGCACAGCACCACAGGAGTTTTTTAATATAAAACTTGAAATGTTTCCTATATTAGATAATAAAATTTATCAAAAAGTTACCGATATTAATATAGCAAGAGTTATAGTTATAAATCTAAATCTAATAGATTTATGCCTAGATTATTCTACGTATAAAATGTCATATTTTTTGACGGTTGGTACCGCTCCTACAGCAATTGTATATTTTTTAGCGGAAAATAAGTTTTATCAAAGTAAAACTCTAATAAATCAATATAAAGATTTTAGTGTTAATAAAACTGACATTCAAAAATTTTTAGATGACAAACAAGCGATTAATAAGATAGCCTTAGAAAATCCTTTTATCGAAGGTATGTGGAGCTGTGCGCCAGAATTTTGGTTCAAAGCTGTTGTTGAGACTGCCCTAGCCAACCCAAGCATACATAGATATACTTTAAATGTTGCTGCTTCAATAACGTTTACATATTTTAATTTTGCGAAATATCAATTGTTACAGCTAGAGGCCATGAATTTATTGAATATATTTGAGCAAGAAGGGCATCTTCAAGATGCTGCTATGTTAGATACAATAGCTTATCGTCGAAGTATTAGTGAAGATGAAATAAAATATGAAGAAAAATCTGGACATTCTTCCATTTATTCTGCCGATGAGCTATAATTTTTTTTGACTAATTGGTATTTTTTATCTATTATATGCAAACATCAAGTTTATTTAATTAGTATAATAGAGTTAAAATTATGACCGCTAGCTTAGTTGTAAAAGCAGAAATAAGAGAAAAAACAGGTAAGGGTGTTGCTCGCACCTTAAGAAGAAATGGTAGAATTCCTGCAGTGATTTATGGCAAAGGTCAGGCTGACGTACTTGTGTCTGTACCTAAAAAGGAAATGCAGCTTTTGCATAGTAAATTTGATGCAATGACTACTGTTATTGAGCTAGAAGTTCAAGATAAGAAATATTCAGTATTACCTAAGCAAATCTCATTAGATCCAACCACGGATTTTGTTGAGCATATTGATTTTATCTTCATAAGCAATGAAAACAAAATCAAAGTTAAAATTCCTGTCTTAGTTACTGGTGCAGAAAGATCTCCAGGGATAAAAAGAAGTGGAACAATTAACTTATCGAATCGCTTTGTAAATTGTTTAGTTGATAAAGGAAGTGTAACAGGATCTGTGAAGATTGATATTTCTAATATGAATGTTGGGGATATAGTAAGATATAAAGATTTAGAGCTACCAAGCGGTGTTATTATACAAGAAAGGTCTTTAGATAAAGTATTGTTGAAAATAGCTGGTAAAAAAGCTATGAAGTCTGAAGAAGAAAAAACCGCACAAGCTTCTGAAGGTGCAGAAGGTTCCAATAAAGAAGAAGCTGCAAAATCTGGGGCTAAAGAGGGTTCTAAGTAACGTCTGATACCAAATCCAGATATTTAAACTGTGTTCCAGCGAGGAGCAATGCCTACTATATGTTGGGTGAGCGACGAGTAACGAAGTAGAATTTAAGACGGGATTTGGTATAATGTCACATTTAGTAGTTGGCCTTGGTAACCCTGGCAAGGAATATGCACTTACCAGGCATAATGCCGGGTTTATGGCGGTTGACTCTTTGGTGTCAAAATATGATCTAACTCAATCCAAAGATAGGTTTGATTCTGTAATTTATAAGGGACAGATATTAAACAGCACTGTGCTAGCTATTAAGCCGTTAACATTCATGAATAATTCAGGCAAGGCTGTTATAGCTTTTGCTAATTTCTTTAAAATTGAACCTGAAAATATCATTGTGCTTTATGATGACCTTGATCTTGAGCCTGGAAAAGTAAAGCTCAAAAGTGGTGGTGGTGATGCTGGGCATAACGGAATTAGATCTATTAATAGGTTTGTTCCTAATAAATATCTTAAAATTAGAATAGGTATAGGACATCCTGGACATAGAGATTTTGTCTCTGATTATGTCCTTAGTAACTTTAAAAAAGACGAATTAGAAAAGGTACAAACATCGTTTGATAAAATATCAGCGCTGTTCGATCTCATAGTTCAAAAGGAATATGATCTATTTTCTAGCAAAATAAATATGTAGGCTTAAGCGGAGTTAAATAGTCTATAAGCCGGATTCTGTATAGTTATCAATAAAAATATGGATGACTATGGCTATCATTCATCTGAGATTGCTATTACTAGCAGCCTTTAGCAACCTACCCAGATATATAAAAGCTCGGAATAAGCTCTCTGCGTTAAAGCAAAAATATATCTCTATTTGGTCTTGCTCCTAGCAGGGTTTACCATGCCATCTTAGTCACCTAAAATGCGGTGCGCTCTTACCGCACCTTTTCACCATTGCCTCTCTTTATTTTATAGTATTCAATCAATAAATTGGTTAAATAATTATAATGAACAAAGAGGCTGTATATTTTCTGTGGCACTTTCCCTCGAAGTACTAAAACTCCGGCTGGCCGTTAACCAGTGCTATCATTCCATGGAGTCCGGACTTTCCTCCCAAAGTGAAGAGTTATCTCCACTAAAAGCGATAGCCCGACTACCTAACTCGCTTCCATGTAATATAGTCCATTGATATTGAAAAATCAAGCTGCGTATAAGTTAAGTGTGATTTTGCTATGAGAGATTTGCTCTATATTCTAGATAAACAATATATGGGACTAAAATTACCATGCATATGTTGATTTAATATAAAATTAATGAATCTAAGATACTATAGGTCATTGCTAATTTAACTTAACTAGGAGTAAATATGTCGAGAGATCACACAAACTACCGTCGCCATAATTCAGTAAAAAGCGAACAACATCATAATCATCACGAAAATAAAGAAGCAAGTTTGAATGTTGCAGAACTTATTGAGAAGGGCCTTGCAGGTCTAGAGATACACCTTGATCACGCTTTTAATCAACTTAAGCTAGATATAGCAAAGCAAATTAGCAGAGAAATTAATCATAAAATTGATAAACATCTTCATAAGTTCGAAAAGTCTTTAGAAAAAGAGGATGATGGATGTATTGAGCAAATTTCTAATGTGAGTTCTGTATGTAATGATGTTGAATCTGCGTTGAGCTCTCAGCTTACCACAATGGAGTCACATATGGATGGGAATTTTTTGCAAGCAGGAACAGGTCTATCTTTAATCTCAACGAACATTGCTGCATTTCAGAGTCAATTCACAACTTTACAAGGCAAGATAGATGATTTAACATCTATGGTGAGCGAGCTATTAGCCTAAGCAATCACTGAAAAAGATCGCAAGGTTTGATTTACTTTGCGATCTTTTTAGCTGATTTACCAGTAGGTGATAGAGTTGATGTAGTTGCAGATGGTTTTTTGGATTTAGCTTGAAAAGCTTCTTTTATTCCCTTTACTCCTGCTTTAGCTAGCTTATTTTTTATGAATTCTGGAGTTATTTCCGCCTTTGATAATTTGGTTGCAACTCTAGCAAGTGTAGTTGTGGCGCTAAGATTTTTTACTGCGATGCTAAACACTATACTAAATATTTGCTTAATAGTTCGAGTTTTTATTATCTTTGCTACCACAGGAAATTTTTTCAATTTTTCTTTTAAAGGTCTATTTAGTTGCAGTAACCTTAGTAAAGACTTCCCTATTAAAGTTTCTTTATCTTTCTTATCATATTGCAAATGTTCTTTTAAATCTGATGCTAGCTTAATGCCGCTAGAAAAAGCTGCTTCAATATCTTTATCTTCCAAAAGGGTAGTGGAAGGCTTTTTTTGAGCCTTATTATCTGAAACTGCCTTTGTGGTTACTACGCCTACACTTTCTTCTTTTTGTATAATCGCTCCAGTTTGTTTATCAAAATTTAAGTTTAAGCCTTGAATTTGTTCTATAAAATCTTCTGCGAATAGATTTCCAGATATTCTTGTGCCGCTGAAATTAACTTTTATACCAGCTTCCCTAGCTGCTTTTAGTGCAGGAATCATCGACATAAAGCTTTCTTTGCTAATAATGCAGTTTGTAAAGTCAACATTTTCATTAAATTTTGCATTTGTAAAATTACAGTCCTTTATGAAGCTACCATCAAATGAAGTATTGGATATATAAGATGAAGCAAAGTTGAAACCGATTATATTAAACCCCTTAAAATCCATGCCATTTAATGTCAGAGTAGATAAATCTTTGCTTTTTAGCCGAGCTTGTAGAGGGGTGTTTAGTGTCTTTCCTGCAGTATCGTTCAAATGAGATTTTGCTTCGAGATTAAAAAGCTCTGCCAAATCTTTGCGCATCACAGTTGCTTGTTCTTGATGCATTTTAGAAGCAACCCATCCAAGCAATCCTGCCTTTGGTTCTTGCTTTTTGGGGGCTATCTCGAGAGCTGTAGTTTCTTTAAGGGGAGGGTTTTCTGATGCTAAAACATTTTTTAAATCAGAAACTAACTGATCTTCATCTGGCATGATTCGATCAATGAGGGCTGCTGCTAGGCTTGGATTGTCAATTAGAACTTCCGCAAAGCTTAGGGCTAGCTCTTGAGTTTTTTCCATAATTTTTTGATCTGCCGTTATAGCAGATTTGAATTTTTCCAAAGCTTCAGCATATTCTTTTGGTGTTGGTTTTGCCGGAAGAGATTCTATAATTTTTTTGACTTCTTCTGAACCACTAATAGCTGATATGGTATCTGCTAAAGATTGTATGGAATCGCGAATTTTTTCTCTACTAACAGATGGGTTTTCGACTTCTAAAAGAGTTACTATAAGATCTGAAAGGTGCTCTGATTGCTCGCTTAAGTTTTTAGCAACTTCTTCGTCGCTTAGAAAAGATAACATGGTTACACTTTCTTTTTTACCCATTTTCAAAAGAATAAATGGTATTGGTCCATACGCTTCCTTGTTTAAGTAGCTTGTGGCTTGATAAAGGATGCTAGGTAAGAAGCTTTCAAGGCTTTGGGTTTCAGTATTCGCTTTTACTGTTTCACCAAAGCTATCAACATTTATATTGCTTGCTACTTTAAAAAATAGTTCTTGTAGCGACATAGTATCTTTTGGCATTAGGTTGCTCATTTTTTTGTTTTACTATATTAATTTTATGCATAAAATATTAAAAAACAATTAACTAGCGCGCAATTAGATACAAAGTATTAATAGAATATTAAGAAAAAGCTAATAAAATTATAAATCAATAAATCAATAATTTTTAATGAAAAACATTACAAGTTATAATAAAAAAAAATGCTATAAAAGCACATACGCACCCTATAATATCGAACATAATTGCTTATTGTGGGATTATGATCATAATAGCGATAATACTATTTATGTTAGTTCTTTAAATTTTAGAATACTCACTAATGTGTTTGCCCCAATTGGGACTTTCTTTGGTGCTATTCAACTAGGAAAAGTGTTGACTACACATAATATAATACATAATGACTTCATTGGTTTGATCCAATGCTTCGGCCTTACTATTGCTTTTCCAATCATTGTTGCAGATAGTAAGGCAATACTAAAACTCAATGATATTGTTTATCAGTTTTTTTCAACTGATATGCTATTAAAAGATGTACAACATATAAATAGCGTTTTTGATAGCATATTAAGCTTGCCAGGTTCAATAAAAAATGTAGTGATGGGAGTAGGAGAGGCAAGTGAATAATTTGGTTAACCACTGCTGGGACTATTTGTTTTTTTTCTATAAAACTCCGTTTGTTCTTGGAAATCTTTATTTTTTTTCTCCTGAATTTGTTTTTGTGCGCTTCCTGGGGTGGCTACAGGAACTTTCATGATAGCTTGAGCTCCGCGAACTTCTGTCTTGGCAAATAGCGCTACTGGTACTTTAACTTGTAGTGGGTGTTCTTTTTGCGTCTGTCGAATTTGCTCTTGTTGTGGTTGAAGAGATCTTTGCTTAGTTGGTGCCTTGTTATTACTTACCTCTATGCTATTTTTTGTGCTACTGCCCTCGGCTTTACTTAGAGCGCTTGCAGCTGCATCGATTTTCTTGTAAGTACTCGTAAGTGCTTGAGCAGTTTGCCTTATTTGAGCTTGCTGAGTCTCTTTATATTCTTTTAGCCATTTTCCTGGAAGTAAAAAATTAGCTAGAACATCAATCCCTTTGCTGCTTTCAATTGCCCTTTGCAATGCTGCTTCCTTTTTCTTTTTATCTTTCATCAATTTAGCAATCATAGCTCTTTTACGCAGGACTTGCATTTCAAGCTCTCTTTGTTTTTGATATTCTTTGTCGAGCTTGGTATATGCTGCTAACTTAGTACGGGTAAGATCTAAGCTATTCTTGAGCTTTTGTAATTGCTCTATTTGTGTACTCGTCTTCTTCAAATTGCCGCTAGCTTTTAGATTGCTAATCACGTTCTCAAGCTCTTTGATTTGTGTAGATAATTGCTCATCTAAATTCTTATATAATAAAATTTTATTTTGCAGCTCCCTAAATTCATCTGGTGTTAGCTGATGAGAATCTTTAGAGTTGGTTGTTTCCGCTTTTGTTTTGTCCCCTTCTTGTAGTTCAGTATGAGTTATTTGAGATTTAGCTACTCTATTAACCTGCTCAACGTATTTTCCTTCCAAGCTGTTAGCAATTTCTTCTTCTGTGACATTATTGATACCTAATGCTTCCATGATACCAATAACTTTTTTAATAAATAGTATCTCCTCCTTAACTTCGGTTTCTGAGGGTATTGTTGATTTATTTCTGGTCATTTTATTCGCTTAACTTGGTATTATTTAACTTATACAAGTTTACTTACTGTAAATTAATTAAAAGTTAATTCTGAATTCGCTTTACAAGTTATTTCTATGGTTTTATAAATTTAATTGCATATTAAAAAGATAATGAGATGTTAAAAACCGCTGTAGCTTCTTTCACTAATACCTCGTTTATTAAGGAAAATTTAATCGTAGATAAGGAAGGCAATAGGTTTCTATGCGTAGAGACAGGCAGCATAAAGTGTTGCACATTTATTGATAAAAGAAAGAGCAATGATGCCAAGTAGAGGATTTGCTATATTTTCCTACAAATTAATTCACTGCTTGTGATAATTGCTCTTAACCTGCTCAAGATAGCTGTTAATAAACAACATATCCTGCCAAGCGAGTTTTTTTTGCGATGGTTGTCTCAATAAATAGGATGGATGGAAAATTACAATAACTGGAACATCTCTCTGCAAATATTTATTCTTATACATCATAACCTTTTGCCGCATTTTTGAAATACTATGGCTATCTCCAAAAAGAGTTGAGCACGCAACGCTGCCAGCCAAAATCACCAAGTCTGGATCTAGCAGCCCAATGCTCCTTTCAACGAAAGGCAAGCAGCATTTGATCTCCTCATCCGTTGGTTTGCGATTGCCTGGTGGGCGCCAAAATATTGAGTTAGTTATATATAAATTGCTCTTCCGAGAAATACCTACTGATGCTAGGACTTTATCCAATAATTTACCGCTTTCTCCGCAAAAAGGAATGCCTTGTAAATCTTCATTCGCTCCTGGTGCCTCTCCAATAAGCATGATTTTTGCAGAAGTCACTCCATCACAAACAACTGTCTTAGATGCCGTCTTCTTTAAAGGGCAAGCATCAAAATTTTCTATATCAGCTTTCAGCTTTTCAATAGAATCAGCAGAGTCGGCAATTTTTCTAGCAAGCTCATAAGCGCTACTAGGCGGAATATGCTTAACTTTTGGCGTTGCTATCTCTTCTATGCATTGAGTGAGTTCTTGCTTTTTTAAGTAATTTCTTGTATTGTTTGACGTGATTTCATCAAGCTCTTGGTTTTTATACCATTTTAATGTGGCAATATCTCTTGATTCATTCATTAACTTAACTCAATAACTATAAAATAATAACATGATTCATAAAATCATAAATTTAACTGTAGAACAAGACGAAAATGATCGTCTCGATAAATTTATAGTATCTAAAATACCTGAAATTACTAGATCTAAGATTCAAAGCATGATCAAAGATAGTTGCGTTTTTATTAATGGATCAATAATTACCACTGGATCCTATAAGACAAAAGAGGGAGATAATCTAGAAATTCGCATCCCACCTCCAGAGCCTTTGAATTTAGTACCAGAAAAAATGGATTTAGATATAGTATACGAGGACGAATACCTAGCAGTGCTTAATAAACCGCCAGGACTTGTTATACATCCTGGGGCCGGAAATCATAATTCCACACTTGTTCATGGCTTGCTCGCCCACTTCCAAGAAAACCTATCATCAATAAATGAGCTAAGACCTGGCATTGTGCATCGCTTAGATAAGAATACTAGTGGCCTTTTGATGATTGCTAAAAACGATAATATACATGCAAAATTATCAGAACAACTACAGGAAAGAACGATTAAGAGAACTTATTTTGCTGTAGTTTGGGGAAATGTTCCTAATTCTGAGGCAACCATTGAAACAAATATTGCTCGCAATCATAGGGATCGGAAAAAAATGGCAGTGACTAAATACGGAGGAAAAGTTGCCATAACCCATTATAAGCTCTTGAAGAGCTTTTTAAATGGTGCATTTTCTCTTATAGAATGCAAATTAGAAACTGGTAGAACTCATCAAATTCGCGTGCATTTTACCCATCTTGGATACCCCATTGTTGGTGATCCTGAATATTGCAACGTCAGAAAAAAAAGAAAGCATAAATTGCCTGAGGAAGTTACAGAGCATATCAATTCTCTAAATAGGCAAATGTTGCATGCAAAAAAGCTTAGTTTTATCCATCCTGTCACAGAAAAAGCACTTGATTTTGAAATCGAATTGCACAAAGATGTACTGGATCTTATTAGTGTCTTAGAAAAATATGAAAATAACCAAAAGTGATATTCTAAGGTTTATTGAGAGGGTGGCCCTAGGCTTAGTGATATTGATGCCGATATGCATAATCACCAGCAGGGGATTATCTGTCATGAATATGAATATTGGCGGAGCGCTGTTCATCATCTCTTTAGCAATCACTAAAGACTTTAGATTTTTAAAACAGAAATGGCTTATAGCTGCACTTATTTTCTGGCTATACTTGATACTTCGCAGCTTATTTCAAGCTACCATAGAGGAAACCGCAGCGCCACTGGGGCCACCCCTTTACTATGCTAGAGGCTTTTTATATGCTTTGCTTTTTCAGAATATTGTAATAAAAAATGATAGAGTTGCTATTAATAAGTATTTGATATGGTCGTCATTTATAGCAATCATGTTTTTTATGATAAATGGCTACGTTCAGTTTATATTAGGGAAAGATTTATTAGGCATTCCCATAAGGGATGAAGGATACTATAAAAGAATTACATCATTTTCAGCGGGACCATTTTGCGCTCAACTAGTCAGCATGTTTGTATTTCCTTTGCTATCCATCTCATTGTTTTATTTTGCGATTCATAAGAAAACAATAAAAATCTCACACTTTTTTTTCTATTTATTAGTTGCAGGATTTATATTGATAAGCGGTGAAAGAGCAGCAATGCTTGGTTTGCTAATTGGTGGTGCTATCGTAGTCATGGTAGTCTTTAAATATCGCGCAAAGCTTGCTTTAGCATTCACCACCAGTGTAACTGTGCTACTTGGTGTTTTTTATTTCACAGTGCCTAGCTCAATTATCGATCGCCAATTACATGGCTTGATCAATTCGATAAAGAACTTTGAGAATAGCGATTACGGGCAACTATGGATAGCAGGATTTAGAATTGGCTTAGAGCACCCTATATTTGGTGTTGGCACTAAAAATTATGAGAAATATTGTAAGCTTATAAGTAATTACTGCGAAAAAGTTCCTCATAGCCCTTATGTTCATATGTTTTCGGAATACGGTTTAGTTGGGCTAATATTATATATAGTATTACTATATTATATATTTTCTGAGCTCATATTGTCATTCAAAAAAATTACAGATCAATTTTCTAAATTTCTTTTGTTTGGAGTAATAATAACAATAGTACAGAGAGTATTGGTTGTAACCTCCGTTAGTTTTTTTGCTCATTGGTATACTATTATGCTATGGTTTATGATCGGGTGGGGGCTGTATATTATTCGTATTTCTGACAGACTTGTTAATAAGCTTCGATAATAAAAAAATTATCAGTAAGGTTCCACCATAAAATATCATTTCTATCCCTGTAGGGTTTTCGACGTAACCTATCAGTACATTGAGGACTCTGCCCATACCACTCTCTTGCGATACAAGCCACGAACTATCCCACACTTGTCCTTGAAAGATTGTTATTGCCTCGCTTGCGCTCAGTAAGTTAGCTGCCTGCGCTGTCATGCCAGCTGCAATCAAAGATAGCATTATGGTGGTAGTTTTGAATATATATCTATTTGGCATTTTAATTATACCGGCATATATCAATAGCCCAAGTGTTGCAGCAGAAGCGCACCCTAAAATGCTGCCAATAGCTAAATTAATTAGTGGTTCTTGCGTTGCGCTAATTACGCCATATGAAAACAATACTATTTCGCTACCTTCTCTAAAGATCGATGACGCTGTTATTACTGCTGCAGGTATCAAGGATATGCTATTTTCACTCAAGGCTTCTTTATATGCTTTTATTTTTTTAGAGATTTTTTTGCTACCATGGCGAATCCAAACTACGGTCCACACTATCATACTTGCAGCTAGTAGCAAAATCACAGCATTAACTAACTCCTGGCCATAACCATGGAACATATCAGAGATTTTGCCAGTAAAGAAGGCAATTGCTGCAGCACCACCCAAACCTATAATAAGGCCGCTCACTACATACTTTAAGCGCCCCTTGATGTTTTGCGTGGCAACCAAAATCAAGCTAAGAATTATTGCTATCTCTAGCGTTTCTCGGAAAGTTATAATGAAAATCTTGAACATCTGTTGTGAATTATTTTATAATTAATTTTCCTTGCGCTGTTTGGGGGTGAAATTCACCAAAAAACTTATATTCTCCTGGTTTTAAAGGTCCTACAGTTATGGTAATTGATCCTTTGCCAGTCACAATTTTTTCTCGTTTTAATTCAAAACTCTCAAATTCCTCGACTGTTGAGTCTGTATTTATGATTTTTAGCTTTATTATTTTATCAGCGCTGGCGTGAATTATATCTGGCTCGAATTTATGATTCACTATTTTTATTTCATATTTTTCTATATCATTAGCAAACACAGTATAATTTAGTGTAAACAATGAGAGAGCTACAATTAAAATCTGCAAAAAATATCTAAACATCGCCTTAGCATAAATTAATAAGAGTCTCATTTTATTACATTTTACTTAAAAATGGAAGAGAAAATAAATTTTAAATTAGATGGCGCTATCATGGTATCAATTCACAATTTAATTGTTGCTATGTTTTTGTAATAGATGCTATACTGCCGTAGAGCTATTAATCGACTTGGCAACTAAATGTCATTTTTCAATAAATTCATTAAAAAAAGATATCTCTTAATAATAATAAGGGAATCTAGAGTATTATTTTATAATGTCATAAATGAGCAATTAGAGTTAAAAAAAGATGTTACTATATATGAAGCATCTTTTTTAGAACTGGATGATTTAGTTGATAAAGGTATTAGACCAAAAATCAAAATTTTATTAGATACCAATAATGAAAGTTACCTCGAAGTTGCTATCCCTGATGTTGGCAAAGTTAATATCAAGGAAGCACTAAGGGAAAAACTAAATAGCGAGTCAGGAAATTTTCAAATTTTGCATCCTATATTGATGCAAAAACCGACAGAAGAGGATCCATACTGGAGATTCACTGTTGTAGGGTTAAATTTAAATGATGATGCAATAAAATTTATCAATATGCTTTTAAAAAAAAGCGAAAGAATAGATTCTTTTTATTTGGCGGCAGTAGAAAATATAAATTTATGTAAAAATCTACATGACCTCTATGGATATAAATCAAAGAAAAATCACTATAATATAATACATCTGTATCACTTTACTGCTTACCTATATGAAGCTGTATTTAAGGAAGGGATGCTTTTTTGCATTAATTCTCATAAAATTGCAGATGACGATATAGCATCGTATATCTCAGAAAGAGCTACTGACGCTTACTGTAGAATATCTTCAATCTGTAAAACCGATAATGTAGATACTCTTATGGTTATACCTAACTACCTCAAGGAGCATATTTCCTATAATAATAGAGTGTGCATGTTATCTTCAATTCAGATAGCAGAGAAGTTAAATATAACTAATAAAGTAGACAAGGTTATTCAATGCTCTGATGATTTATTATTTTCTAGCTTTGCTAGAAAGCATTATTGCAAAATACATATCAATAATTTACGCAAAATAAATCTACTACAAACTATATTTGATTACAGCACAATACCAATGATTTTTATATTAATTCTTCTACTAACATGGACAAATAAAATAGATTCTTGGCATAAAAAAGAACGAGAATTTAAAGAGATTTTAGAGAGTGAAATACAATACGTACAAATAAAACATCAAGATGAAATGAGCACTCTATCTCAGCGAACTTCTCTATTGGCTACAGATCCAAATCTTACAAGACTACATAGTATAATAAAAACCAATCAGTATTATATAGATACTATGAAACTAATACGGCTAGCCAAAACAAATGATGTTGTATTAGAAAATTTTACATACAGTAGAATTAAAAATATTACTGGAAATAGCATAATAATATTTGATGTGCATAATAATATTAATGCTATTAATAAAGAAGAACCTTCGTTTAATCACATAGCAGAATTCATCAATAACTTAAAAGATCTTTTACCAAACAAAGAGATATCTTTTTATCGTCTGACTAACGCATCACAAAATATTGATACTCAAAAAAAGATGCTAACAGAAGTCAAAATAATTGAGCACTGATAGACCATAATATGAAAAACATTTATAAACAAACCGATATTATAGATTTAAGCTCATCTAGTTATTATAAAAATAAATATAAAATAATACGAATGTTGTTTTTATATTTATCAGTGATAGTATTTTTACTATCTGTCAATCTATATAAAGTCAAAAAAACATATATAACCAAGCAAGATATAAAAAAAACTAAGCAGGAACTTCTCTCAGCGAAGCAGTCCTTGAATAAGGTTATTGTAGAAAACATATCGATTAATAAAACAATTTTTGTCTTAAAAAATATAAAATTCGGTCAAGATCCTAGCTTAAGGTTCTATGTAAATCATATGAATGATTTTATAAGTAATTTTGCATATTACTATGAAATACCTGGGCCTATATCGATAAATTTTTCTATACCTAAAAATATAAAGCCAGGAACTCTAAATAGCATGAATATAGAAATGCATCTAAGCTCTAAAAGCGATGAAGCAATAATAAAATTCATTGATGCATTAGTAATTAACCTAAAGGGTTTTATAAAAGTACAAGAAATGGAGCTAACCAAAAATGCCGATTCTGATAATAGAATATCTTGCAACTTAAAGCTAAGATGGTATGTCTTTATATCGGAGAATGAAGATTTTAAAGGTTTTTACACTAAAGTTGCAGATATATCTCCTAAGAAATCGCCTATAAACGTTGAAGATATGTGTCGATTGTCTATTTGGGAGGGATCATTGATGCTTTTACCAGAAGAAAATGTAAATAAAGATCCTATATACCGAGACCCTTCTTAGAATATGGCTTGAAGTTTAAATCTGAAAACATTCCTTTTTTGAACTTCTCAACACCCACCCATGCTATCATTGCAGCATTATCAGTGCATAAATTTACCGGTGGCACGTAGAATTTAAAATCATTATCTTCACAAATTTTTCCCAGTTCATTTCTAATATAGCTGTTGGCTGCAACTCCACCTGCAATAACAAAGTTTTTATTGATGCTTTTTTTATTTAAATGATTATTAAATATACTGATTGCGTTCAGCGATTTTACCTTTAGAATTTCGCAAATAGTTTTTTGAAAAGACGCGGCAATATTGCACTTTATTTCAGTTGTAATGTTGTGTTCTCCAATCTCATCTATAGCTCTTTTTACTGCTGTCTTTAGGCCAGAGAAAGAAAAATTACAGTTATCAATTCCACATAGAGGCTTTGGAAAAATGAATGCATTTGGATTGCCGTTAGCAGCCATTTTTTCAACAGCAGGACCTCCTGGATATCCGAGCCCTAGCATTTTAGCAACTTTATCGAAAGCCTCTCCGAGAGCATCGTCAAGAGTAGAACCAATGCTTTCATAACATCCAAGGTCTTTTATAATCAAAAATTGCGTATGACCACCAGATACTAAAAGCAGCAAAAATGGGTAGTTGATGTCGTCAGTAAGGCGCACAGTCAACGCATGGCCTTCCAAGTGATTCACAGCAATAATCGGCTTATTAAGTACTGCAGCAATGGCTTTTGCATACATAACACCAACCATTACTCCACCAATAAGTCCAGGACCGGATGTAACAGCTATGGCATCAATATCAGTAAAGTCTATTTTTGCTTTATCTTCGATGTGATCTAACAATTTATCAAGATACTCTAAGTGTGACCTTGAAGCAACTTCTGGCACTACTCCGCCAAACAAGGCATGCTCCTTGGTTTGAGAAATCACCTCATTTGCGAGTATCTGCTTATTTTCTGAGACAACTGCAACAGAAGTATCATCGCAGCTGGTCTCTATACCTAAGATTTTCAGCAACTACTTTGCAGCCTTTTGAATTTTTTTGCCGCCTTTTTCTATATCTTTGCCTGCACCTTCAACGGTATTGCAAGAAGAAAGAGCTAGCATTGTAGCAGCGAGTGTGAATGTAATAAGTATTAAACGCATATTTTTTCCATTTTATAAGTTATACCGAATCACATCAATTATAGCAAATTATAAAAGTATAGAGCAAGACAATAATTTTACTAATTGCTAAAGATAGCAAAAAAATTTTAGTTCTCAGCTGTAATTAATTTATCTTCAAATTCTGAATAATTGCCTTCAAACCAATGTGTTTTATCTTTTTCAAATGCCAAGATATGTGTAGCAATACGATCTAAAAACCAACGATCATGGCTTGTTACTATAACGCAACCAGTAAAGTTTAAAATTGCTTCTTCTAGGGATCTTAGTGTATCAACATCCAAGTCATTTGTAGGCTCATCTAGCAATATAACATTGGCTTCCTGTCGTAGCATTTTAGCAAGATGAACTCTATTTCTCTCACCACCTGAAAGCTCGCCAACCAATTTTTGTTGATCTGCTCCTCTAAAATTAAAGCTTGAACAATAAGCTCTGCTTTTTACTAGCTTTTTGCCAAGCTGTATCTCTTCTTGTTTGTCAGCGATTTCTTCCCAAACCGTATAGTTACCCCTTAGAGCATCGCGCGATTGATCAACATAACTCATAGAAACAGTATCGCCAATTTTTATGTTCCCAGCAAAATCGGTATCATTACCGGTAATCATGCGGAAGAGGGTGGTCTTTCCTACTCCATTTGGACCAATAATTCCTACAATCGATCCTGGTGGGATGTTTATGCTTAGATCATTAATTAATGTACGGTCACCAAATTTTTTTGTTATATGTTGCAGCTCAATGACATTATCCCCAAGGCGAGGGCCGTCTGGTATAACAATTTTTGCTACACCTACATCATAATCTTTTTGCTGGCTAACAAGCTTTTCATAAGATTTAATACGAGCTTTATTTTTGCTGCTTCTTGCTTTTGGAGATTGCCTAATCCAATCTAATTCGCGCTCTATTTCTTTTTGCAAGTTGCTTTGCTGTTTATCAGTGTCACGTAGTTTTTTATCTTTTTGCTCCAGCCATTCAGAGTAGCTTCCTTTCCATGGTATGCACTCTCCATGATCAATCTCTAATATCCAATCAGTAACATTATCAAGGAAGTATCGATCATGCGTGACGACTACAACAGTTCCCTTATAAGCTTTTAAGTAGCGCTCAAACCAAGCAACAGACTCTGCATCTAAGTGGTTAGTAGGTTCGTCGAGCAATAACATATCTGGTTTTTCCATGAGCAGTTTGCAAATTGCTACTCTTCGCTTCTCTCCCCCTGAAAGCTTGCTGATGTCAGCTTCTTTTGGAGGGCAGTTTAGAGCTTGCATTGCAATCTCAGCCTCTCGCTCAATTTCCCAGCCGTTTACTGCATCTATTTTTTCCTGAATATCGCCTTGTTCTTCAATTAATTTTGCCATTTCATCATCAGACATAGGCTCAGAAAATCTATTGCTAATCTCATGAAATTTATCAAGCAGCGCAACAACTTCAGTAGCACCAGAGATAATATTTTGAAATACGTTTTTATTTATATCGAGCTGTGGTTCTTGTGGCAAAAAACCAACCTTTATCTTATTTGCTGACCATGCCTCACCATCAAATGATTTATCTATTCCAGCCATAATGCGAAGGAGGGTTGATTTACCAGCGCCATTGTGGCCTATAACGCCGATTTTCGCACCTGGTAAGAAAGATAGCCATACATTTTTCAGTATGTGTTTATTTTGGCTATTATGTTTATTTAATCCTTTTATAACGTATACATATTCAGTCATATTTTAACCACAATTAGGATGAGCAGTCTCTACTATAAGCAATTTCATTAAATTATCAACAAGATAGTCATCTTCTGTTGGATTATAAGGACCATCAGGACCAGCGCAACCATGGCCTATGAGCCACATCGACATAATATCGATATCGGGCTCTACGGTAGATATGTTGCTAGGAGCTCCTTGCATGACAGAATCTGGAGAACCACAATTTTCAGGAGAAGAAGTATATGCATGGAGAAATAAACAATCGTAAGGCATGTATTTATTTTTATTATTTAATATATAGAATTTATAAAAAATATGATCAATACAATAATTGCAATAACTATGAAATTCTGTTGAGTTTTTATGAACACAAGTACTCCGTATTTACCAAACATGGAATTGGCTATATCGGTAAACCGACTATGTTCTTTATCTTTAAATCTTAATATCCAGCTATGACAATAAAAAACAATATTACTAAAAAAACAGTACACTTTAAAAAGCCCATGTCTGTATATCCAATCTGGTTGCAGCAGAGTTGATTTACCATGGTGAATGATAAACTTTTGTGCCACTAAAAACCCAGCAAGAGCACCTAAAAATAGTAAGATAGAATCTTTTCCTGTTGTATCAAAAATATCTATTTTTATATGTAGCAAAATTTCAGGAATAATCCCGGTGATTATTGAAAAAAATGCCAAAATAAACAAAGCAAAAACTCCGTATGTGGATAGTGAAGTGCTTTCTGTATTTTCTTTCTTATCGTGATCATGTTCTTGGTATTTAAAATCCGTGATAAAAGTCAGGATAAGAACTTTTATGGTGACTGAAAACATAATGCCAGTAGAGATTGACGTGATAACGTATTTCAGCCATGGATTGATCACTAAATATTCGCTTCTATAGAGCAAGTATTTCCCTATATAACCGCCTGTAAATGGTATGGCACCTAGTGATGCTAGGCCACTTGCGCAGCATAAAAAGACGAATTTAGAATCATATAAAATATGGTTGATCTGTGAGTATATTTGCTTGTTTGTAGAAATGATTACAACGCCCATACACATCATCGCGAGTGCTGTATAAATAGTCCCATTTATCGCCATTAGCATAGCACTATCTTTTGCGGCTGCATCACCGATTCCAAGAGCTATCAATATCAAACCTGACTGACTGATGATATTAAAGCTAATGATTTTGCGCAAATTATTTTCAATTGCTGAATATATGATGCCATATACTCCCATGAATATCCCGATATATATCAAAGCCTTATTGCCAATAAATATTTGTGTTAATAAAAATATCGCGACTTTAGTAGTATATGCAGAAAGGAATACGCTTCCAACTGGGCTTGAAGCCGCGTAACCTTCACTGAGCCAGTATGAAAATGGTGCAATGCCTAAGTTAATTAACAGCGCTACTAAAATCATCCAGCGCGATAAAATTACCTCAATCGAAGTTGATGAGGAGAAATCCAATAAGTCAAATTTTGTGATACTAAAGCTTTTATATTCAAGGTAGTGGAGCATTATGCCAATGAATAGCATAGTGCCTGATAGCATATGAATTTTAAAATAAGATATTCCGATGCTTCTTGAGGATTTAGTATGGCCGTTAAATATCAAAAAAGTAGCAGCTAGCAGCATTACTTCAATAAATGCGAAGCTAACTATCATGCTGTTTGTGACGATTGCAGATAGTGCAGCTCCGCAGTAAAGCAGAGAAAATTTGATATCATTATTACGATCATTCGAATTATTAAATGCAAAAAGTATTCCAGCTAATAATACTATTAGAAAAAATGTGACAAGTGAAAATGTATGGCCTTGGTAATAAAATAGGGAATCTGGAGCCTCATATTTTGCCCTAAAGTAAAACATTAAGTAAGACACTATAGGCGCAGATATTACAGTCACTTTAGTGATGCTTTTGGGTAGAAGATCATAGATGACAAATAAAAATATCAGAAATATACCAGGATGTATTATGAGATTTTCTACCACTACCTAATCCTCCTCATAATAATAGTTTTCTTTTTTTTTGATCAATAAAGCCAAAAGCATAGATATTATAGCTATACCAATAGAGACAAGAAAGCCAAGCCAAAAGTAAAACAGCTCTTGAAATTCAAATATTACGGCGATTAATATAATGAGTACCAAGGCATATAAGCTTTTTTTTAGCATAACTACCGAATCAGTTTTTTTATATATTTCTATGTCCTTAGGTTTTTTCATTGTTTATAGTAAGAAATTAGATCAATAATATCGATTATGTAACCATACAACCAAAAGTATACCACAACACCTATGCATGCAATAAACATTGCTATTACCATCGATGAAGATTTCTCTTCTTGGTAAATCACTCTCTTTTCAATTCCGTCTAAAGTTTTAGGTTTATAATATATTGTGTTGATTATTTTTATAAAATAATGACTCGTTGTTAATATGCTTATTGTTATAACAGAAATTATAACATAATTTATCCCGTTGCTGAGTGCTGCAAAAAGCACGTAGCTCTTGCTTATAAACCCAGAAAAAATAGGTATGCCAACGATAGACAAAGAACAAATAGTGAAAATAGCCATCGTGATTTTCATTTTCATTCCAAGACCTGCGTAGTCTTTAATGTCTGTTATTTTAGCATTGCAATATACATGCCCGGCTGCAAAAAAGAGGCATATTTTAGCAAACGCATGGCTTATCATATGAAGAATCGCCGCTTTGATAGCGATTGGATGAAACATAGATGCAGCAAGCAGACAGATTGAAAGTTGGTTGATTGTGGAGTAGGCTAGTAATTTCTTCATGGTAGTTTGATATAAAGCTATTACAGACGAAATAAGAAGAGAGGCTGCACACAAAATCGTGATTATGTTTATGTTATTGAAAGTGTTTAGAATCAAACCTTGCAGAGTTTTTATGCCAAATGTATAGATGATGATTTTTAGAACTACGAATATTCCAGCTTTAACTACAGCAACTGCATGCAAGATTGCGCTGACTGGAATCGGTGCAACCATAGCTTCCGGGAGCCAAGAATGCATTGGAACTATTGCAGTTTTTGCTATTCCATATAAAAACATTATGAATAATATGGCCAAAAATAGCCCACCTGAATTACTCACGATGCCGCCTATAGCAAAATCAGTATGCCCAACTTGATGAAGAATTATTAATATTGCTGGCAAAAACAGAACCATTGATGCGCCAAGTAAAATTGAAATGTATTTTTTTGATGAATGACGCTCGTGCTCAGTTCCATTATTTGCAACCAAAGGATATGTTAATATTGTTAGGAATTCATAAAAGATAAAGGTGCTGATTAGGTCTTTTGCAAATGCTAGAGCAAAGGTACAAAACATTGAAATCGATAGAAAAAAAAAGAATTTTGACTGGTTGATTTCAGGATTAGATTTTAAATACGACCATGAATATAGGTTAGTTATAGACCATAAAAAACTTGCCATTGTAATAAATATAAGGCCTACTGGCTCGATATTTAATTTTACAGTATCTGCTATAGAAATTAGCATGAATGGCGAATTACTGCTGATGAATATATTTATTAATTTATAGCATAAAAGAAAGGGAACAATGCTTGCTGCAATTATCACGCTTCTCATGATTTTTGGAAAATCACGAAACACACAAGCTACCAAACCACAAATTATCGGTATGCTTAAAATCAAAATAACTAATGTGTTCATGTGTGTTTTTAATTAATCAAATTGACTATTTTATTTACTAATTCGACCACTGTTGTATATGACACTCCAATAAGTATATTCACCGCAGTTAAAAAACCAGCTACTATTTTGCAAAGATTGTTACTAGCAATCGATGGCGCGGGAGTTTTTTTATCGGCTGTAAATATTTCGAAAAATCTCCATAGGTACTTAAATGTTACAAAAGATCCAAATGCCACTACTGCAATCAACACCCATAATTTACTTTCGGCCAAAGCTATGATTAAGGTAAACTTGCCAATGAATCCAGCAGTTAGTGGAATTCCAATTAGGCTTCCAGCATTTGCAATAAACAAGGCAAGAGTAAATGGACTTTCCTTTGATATGCTGTATAGCACGCTAATATGATATGAGCGTTTTTGGTAATAAATATCGGAAGAGATCATGAATAATGATAATTTTGCAATAACGTGACTAATTATCAAGATTATAGCGCTAGCCAAAGCTGTATTTGTGCCCGTTGCAACTGCTATGAATATGAATCCTATTTGCGATACACTTGAAAAAGCTAGCATTGAGCGGAAATCATTTTGATGGATCGCTGCAGATGCGCCAACCACTATAGCCAATACTCCACATACAAACATAAAATTCTGTATTGGGGTTTCACCCAAAATGTAATACGGCATGAAAACAAAATAGATTAACTTTAGCAGTACCACTATATACGCTTTTGTTGAGATAGAACCTATAAAAGTTAGGACAAAAGAATTAGAATTTCTATATGCATCTACCATCCAGCTGTGTAGGGGAAATAACCCGCATTTTATAAATAGACCTATCAACATCAAATATGAGGCTACTTTTATTATAATTACATTCTCAAATTTACTAAGTTGATTTGTGAAGTCTGTCATATTTAATGTGCCGGAAGATGAATATAAAAAACCTATGCCAAGCAAAATGAATGTTGCTCCTATAGTTCCCGCTATAAGATAGTAGAAAGCTGACTTAGAAGCACTGCGGTTATAACCTATAGATACTAACGCATATGTGGAAAGAGATGCTATTTCTATAAAAACATATAAATTGAAGAAATCATTAGTTAAAATAATGCCAAATAAACCAGCAAGGCATATCAAAAATATAGAACAAAGTAGTGGGATTTTTTTCTCATTAATTTCATTATAAAGGATGTTTTTTCCATATAAGCAAGTAAAAAAAGCTGCGCCAGAAATTACATTTAAGAATAAGGCACTTAATAAATTAATTCTTAGGGCTATGCCTATTGGCGGAAGCCATCCACCGAAATAATAATGCATCTCACCAAACTCCATGACGTGCATTAAAATGCATGCCGCAGCAACAGAGGTTAAAGTTGTAGTTAATAAAGTTATATAGTAGGATAACCAACCCCTTCTGCTTAAGATGTTCAAGCTGCCTAACATTATAGGCAATAACAGTAGCGATATTAGAATTTGTGTCATCATACAGAAGATTCTGATTGTTCTGTTTTTATTAAATCTTTTTCCTCAATTGTGCCAAGATCTTCTTTTATTTTTATTGTCAAAGCAAGTCCAACAGCAAGAGTTGCAACTCCAACTACTATTGCAGTCAACATCAAAACATGAGGCAATGGATTAACAGAATTTACTATACATTCAAGAGAATTCAAGCACTCTAAGATCGGAATATTGCTATTATTAACTTTAGAAATTGCAATGAAAAATAATATAGCGCCGCTCTGCAAAATGTTTAAGCAAATAAGCCTCTTAACATAATTCCCACTAATTGCTATGCCATATATTCCTACGCACATTATTGCCGCAGCAATAATATATGGCAAGTGATTTATAACATTACTCACCCACATCATATATCTTTTCTTTTTGTTATGAACGCATAATAGCATAAACAAAAGCTAGAGAATACTGTTAATCCTATTCCCCATTCAACTATGGAAATGCCAATCATTTGTCCTTTTACGTTGGTATCTCCTAATGCATTATAATTTAAAAATTCTCCACCCATGATTATGCAAGCAATTCCAGTACCACCATATAGCATGATTCCTAGCATGGATAATAACTTTAAAAATCTAAATGATATTGCTTTAAGAGTTTGCTCATATCCAAAAACTATGCTGTGCAAAAAAAGTGCCGAGGCCATAATAACGCCAGCCTGAAAACCACCCCCAGGATTATTGCTACCATGAACCTGAATATAAAATCCAAATATAATTATTAGGGGAAAGATTAGTTTTGATATTGTAACTATGATTTTATTTTCCATTTCAATCTAAAAACTCAAATATGCTGCTGTGTAACATAGCATAAAATGATGTTATTCAATAGTAGATTTTATAAATGCTATTAAAACTAGTTGCAAGAGTGACGAGCTGGTACTATTATCTAGATCAAATTTCTAAATAGCTGAATCAATATAAATGGAGAGTTGTAGCTTATGACTGTAAATATCAAAGTTCCGCCTTTGGGCGAGTCTATTTCCGAAGCAACTGTTGCTAAGTGGTACAAAAAAGAAGGAGAGGCTGTAAAAGCTGACGAGCTTATTGTGGAACTTGAAACAGATAAAATCAATCTTGAAATTAATGCTGAGGCAGCCGGAGTTTTAGAATCAGTAAAAATAAAAGAAGGCGCTACAGTTAAAGTGGGTGATTTGCTTGGAGCTATAAAAGAAGGAGCAGCAGGAGTGGTTGTTTCAGTTGATAAAAAAGAGAACGAAGGAAAAGAACAAAACTTAATTCATGTGGCTGAGGGTGGGCCTATATTATCTCCTGCTAGTAAAAAAATTGCTGCAGAAAGCGGCATAGACATTGCGACTATCTCAGGTAGTGGTAAAGGTGGGCGAATTACAAAAGGTGACTTACTTGCTTCGCCAACTTCAGTTTCAGTTCCTGCAACTTTTGTGAATGCCGAGAGGATTGAGGAGAGAGTGCCTATGTCTCGCTTAAGGCAGCGCATTGCAGAGCGCCTAAAAGAATCGCAGCAAACAGCCGCAATTTTGACTACTTTTAATGAAGTTGATATGTCACGCGTTATGGCTTTGCGTGCCAAGTATCAAGATGAATTTGTCAAGCGCTTTGGGGTTAAACTTGGATTTATGTCTTTCTTTGTTAAGGCTACAATTCAAGCGCTAAAAATGTTACCATCTGTGAATGCTGAAATTGATGGAACTGATATCATATATAAAAATTATTATGATATTGGTGTTGCTGTGGGGACGGAGAAGGGACTTGTGGTTCCTATAATTAGAAATGCAGATAAAATGTCTCTTGCCGATATCGAGAAGGAAATAATTAGCCTTGCGACAAAAGCAAAAGAAGGCAAGCTCACTATTGAGAATCTGACTGGTGGAACTTTCTCTATTACGAATGGTGGAACATATGGTTCGCTTCTGTCAACTCCTATAATCAATCCACCTCAATCTGGAATACTTGGCATGCATAATATTGTGAAGAGGGCTATGGTAGTTGATGACAAAATTGAGATTAGGCCTATGATGTATTTGGCGCTATCATATGATCATAGATTGATTGATGGCAAGGAAGCCGTGACTTTCTTAGTGAAAATCAAAGAATTGTTAGAGAACCCAGAGCTATTTTTTTTAATGTCTTAGAGAGGTGAAAAATGGAAAAATTTGATGTTATAGTTATTGGCGGTGGTCCTGGCGGATATGTTGCAGCTATAAAGGCGTCACAGCTTGGCTTAAAAACCGCATGCATTGACAAGAGAAATACGCTAGGAGGTGCTTGCTTAAATGTTGGATGTATTCCATCAAAAGCTCTGCTTGATTCATCTGAGAAATATGAAGAGCTTAAATCAACATTCGCCGATCATGGAATTGAGTGCTCTGGTGTGAAGCTTAATCTCAAGCAGATGATGAAAAGAAAAGACAAAGTTGTTGCTGATTTAACTAATGGCATTGAAGGATTATTTAAGAAAAATAAAGTTACACACTATATTGGCGTTGGGAAAATAGTTGATAAGAATACCGTTGAGATATCGCACAATGACAAAATAGAAAAGATCATTGGTGCAAATATTATCATCGCTACTGGCTCTGAGGTGATGAAGGTTCCGAATATTGAAATTAACGAGAAGAATATTGTTTCTTCTACTGGAGCTCTCGTGCTTGATAAGGTTCCTAGTAAGATGGTAGTGATTGGTGGTGGCTATATTGGCCTTGAAATGGGCTCTGTATGGCAGAGGCTTGGAGCGGAAGTAGAGGTTATAGAATTTTTAGATCGAATTGTTTATGCAATGGATATCGAAATTGGGAAGCAGCTACATAAATCGCTAGAAAAACAGGGCATGAAATTTAGATTGGGCACTAAGGTTTTATCAGCAAAGAGCGTTGGTGATAAAGTTGAGCTTGAGATAGAGCCAGCTTCTGGCGAAGGCAAAAAAGAAAAGATAACATGTGACGTGCTATTACTTTCCGTTGGAAGACGCCCTTATGTTGACGGCTTGGGGTTAGATAGTGTTGGTATTGCCGTAGATAAAAGAGGAAAAATCCCGGTGAATTCTCATTATCAAACTAGCGTTAAAAATATCTATGCGATTGGTGATGTTATAGATGGGCCTATGCTTGCCCATAAGGCTGAGGAAGAAGCTGTTGCTGTAGCGGAGATCATTGTGGGCCAGGCTGGTCATGTGAACTATGATACCATCCCAGCAGTTATTTATACCTGGCCTGAAGTGGCTTCAGTTGGGATGACTGAGGAGCAGTTGAAAGAAAAAGGTGTTGAATACAGCATTGGTAAATTCCCATTCTTGGCAAATGGAAGAGCAAAGGCTTCTGGTTTTACAGATGGCATGGTAAAGATCTTAGCAACAAAAGATACTGATAAAATCTTAGGCGCACACATTATTGGCCCACAAGCTGGCACACTAATTTCAGAACTTGTAATCGCTATGGAGTACTCTGCATCATCAGAAGATGTTGCGCGAATTGTGCACGCACATCCAACTTTAAGCGAATCAATAAAAGAGGCGGCGTTGGCAACTTTTAGTAAACCTTTGCATTTTTAATTTAAGAGATTCTCTAGTGCGGTGATAAAAAAATATTTGTTCCGTACATTTCTTGAACCACGAATTCATGCTGTCTTCAGTAAACAGGAGGGTTAAAGCTCTCCTGTTTTTTGGTCTATTATTATATTCTTTTTCAAAATTTAATTCTGGAAATGGTTAACACGTGTCACCATTAGCAGCGCCTATGAGCACGTCATCCACTACTGGTCTATATGCAAAATAATTTGCATATAATAATTCTTGATCAACTAAATATTGCTCCCTGGGGTATGCTAATTCAAGGTCTGCATCGCTAAGCCCATAGTGTTCAGACAGGCTACATTCTAATTCGTTATATGCTTTTATTGACTTAGGATCAGAATCTATTTTATCTCCCACTTTATACTTAGGTTTATTTAAAGAATAAGGATTGGCAAATACTTCATCAACAATCGTGTTTTCATCACTCTTACCGAGCTCAGATGCGATATATTTTTTGCTCACCCGATAAAATGCAATTATATTTTCTCCAGGTATCAAATTAAGTATTAGCTCGTATGCTCCCTTATTACCGCCACAGGTCTTAGGACTATTTTTAGGCAACCTCACTTCTAACATATTACTACTTCCCTCATTGTTGTCTCCACGAGCGTAGTTAGATGCAAGGCGAGCATCAAGGGATACATAAGTTCCTGCTCTCTCAGTTCTAGCACCATACGATTGCATATAACACCCTAAAAATTCTGGATGATATCCCATCTTGTGTGCTCCGTATCCGTATTTAAAATAAGAATCCATATCTTCAACTTCTGTCTTATATCGGAATCCTCGAAAAACCAGAGTATCTTGCTTGAGCGGCTCTGGCGCTATTCCTCCATGTATCGTTAAAATTTCGAGCGCAAAGTCATTACTCATAACAACCAATGCCTCACCCACAACCTGATATAGGGCATCAAAGTGATCTGCAATTTTTTGTAGCTTTTGATTAGCAGGGCATAATTGTTTTAATTGTTGAAAGCACGCAAAACTCTCAGCATTTTGTGAATCAAAAGCTTCATCTAACAAATTCATCACTTCTAAAGTTGCATATCCTTGAGACTTTAACTCTTGTTTTAAATTATGTTTTACTAAATTAATATAATAACTAGCCAAAAGATGCGCCGAACCATGCAATATCTTGATTTGTTCCTGATGATTAGCATAGCTGGTATTATACATTAAGTATTTGTATTGAGGATCGAATTTGAATCCTGCTTTGTGCATCAGATTAATGACTGCATTATATTTATAGGTATCTCTAGATTTTTCTAATCCGCCTACAATTGCATCGACAAAAAGCTCAGTTGTCTGTACATGTAAAGCATTTATACCAGAATATTTATATAACTTCTTTGAATATTGAAAGTGCCCTTCCATAAATGCCTCGTTTAAAAGTGGAGTCCAATAATCTCGTGGCAATAATTCATGTGCTATTGCATAGTTGATTATTTCTATTTTTACCTCTTCGGGTATATTATAACTTTCTTGCATTGAATCTAATACGGAATTAATATTAGCTCCCATATCTAGGGAAGATTTAACAAGTGAAGCGATTTGTACAAATGAGCTTGCAGCAGACATACTACTAGAGATAGTAATCGATGCAAATTTATCTGCACTCTCTGGTGTTAACAGATAATTTTTGCAGTTAATTAAAGTTTCCAGCCAGATTTGCGGCTTATATGGGTTGTTAGCATATTCATCACTATCTTTATCATAATAAACAGTATCGATCCATGCTAAGCTTGCCCCTTGTTCGACAAGCTCCATAATGAACTTTCTTTGTAACGCGGCTCTTTCTTCAGGTGCCTCAAAACGAGAAGAGTTTTTGTCCCACACTTGCATACTTATATCAATCCCCATGACATAGTTAAAGAAAATAGCAGCTGTATGCTTAGTGCATAGAATATCCTTATTAGCTTCTAATACCCTGATATCCGATATAGATACACGTGGATTATTTAAATTTGCCCCACTGTCTATTGCTGCTTTTAGCAATTCTCTTTGAAGGGCAGCATTATCAGAGTTAAAGCGATACGATGATGCCGCGTTAAATAATTCAGTTGCCTCTTGAGGCGTCATAACGCCATTAAGGGATTCTAGCTCTTCATATAGAGATTTAATATTAAAAGTATGACTAAACTTCATTGGTTTTACCATTAATTTGGGTTATTGCAGGTGTTTATATCATAATTATCAATTAAGGTAAATAAATATTAACTTTTTTGCACAAGTATTTAGGTGGCAAGTATAGCCATAAAAGATTAGAGTAAGGCAGTCTAAATACCTTGTGAAGGGAGTTATATGGCAAAAAAGAAATTACGTAAAGGAAAATATAAAGTTGTACATTAGAAAGAATATAATAATAGTATGAAGAATAGAAGAGACTTAATCGTTTTATTTACTGCGCTTAAAAATTTGATTAATACGGTAGCAACTTCTTTTATGTAACAAAGTTTTATTTAGTAACCATCAAAAATAATCAAAAATCCCTCTATCAAAAAATATTTTAGTTATATATAATTAAGATAATTGAAATCTAATAATATCAAAAATCGTTATGGCTATTAATATTCATGTACCAGAAAGTCTGCACTTAAAACCTGTAATAACTGTATTTGGCATAGGGGGAGCAGGCGGAAATGCAATAAATAACATGATCAGATCTAGCTTGAATGGTATCAAATTTGTAGCCGCTAATACTGATGCTCAGGCGCTAACTAACTCTTTGGCAGAGAATAAAATACAGCTCGGTGAAAAGCTAACCAGGGGTCTTGGTGCTGGAGCTAATCCGCAAGTTGGTTCGGCTGCTGCCGAAGAAACTATTAATGAAATAGCAGATCATTTGGTGGATTGCAATATGGTGTTCATCACTGCTGGAATGGGTGGGGGTACTGGTACTGGCGCTGCGCCGATAATTGCTAAAATTGCAAGAGAAAAAAATATTTTAACTATCGGTGTGGTCACAAAGCCTTTTATGTTTGAAGGTGCTCATAGAATGAGGGTGGCTGAGCAGGGAATTGAAGAGCTTGCAAGGCATGTGAATACTCTAATTGTAATTCCTAATCAAAATCTGTTTAAAATAGCTAATGAACATACAACCTTTGCTGATGCATTCTGCTTGGCCGACAACGTTCTTTATTCTGGCGTTAGAGGAATTACTGATTTGATGATTCAGCCTGGTTTGGTTAATTTAGATTTTGCTGACATCAAAACAGCTATGAATGAGATGGGCAAAGCTATGATGGGCACTGGTGAGGCTGAAGGCGAAGATCGTGCTATAAAGGCCGCTGAAGCTGCTATATCTAATCCATTACTTGAACAATCCTCCATGAAAGGAGCTAGAAGCTTGCTTATAAACATCACGGGTGGATCGGATATGACTCTATTCGAGGTTGATGAAGCTGCTAACCGGGTTAGGGAAGAGATTGATAATAAAGATGCAAACATAATTTTTGGTTCTACTTTTAGCGATGAATTAAATGGTAAGGTGCGTGTTTCTGTTGTTGCTACTGGCATTGATGCGGGGCATTTATCATCGAAAAAAGTTCTCTCTATAAATAATTCTATTAGATATGAACAAAAAGTTGAGGAAGAGATCAATGAAGATATACCTCTTATAGATGACGCAGATCCTTCTATAAGCACAAGTGATATAAACTATTCTGATACTACAAAAGCTGAAGATGCAGGCTATACTCCGCCGCAGCAAAAAACTGGTTATTTTAGTGGGTTGTTCAAAAAAATGCTCGGAAAAAATGAGGAAGCACAAGATAAATTGGACCTAGAAGAATTAGAGAATATAGATTGCGATCAAGAATTTTTAGAAAAAGATATATATGACAAACCTGCTTTCTTGCGCAAAAAAGAAAGCACATCAAAGTAATTTAAATATGCTGCAGTATTATAACTTTAACTTTATATTTGCAACTTTCTTTGGTTTAGGCAATTTAAGCAAGAAATTTCCAGGAACCATTGGCTCACTAATTGCTATACCAGTTTGCTATTTTATCAGTAGAATGATGAGTTTTGCGCAAAATTATGTGGATACTCAGACGACGATCATTCTGCCTGTAATCCTTGTATTAGTAATGTTTTTTGTGGGTGTTTATACTTCCCATAGATATGCAATACTAACTAAGCAGACAGATCCGAAAGAAGTAATTATTGATGAAGTTGTTGGGCAATCCCTTTGCATATTGATCACTTTGCCTTTTACTATTTCGATGATTTATAATGCTGCTAACACTAAAGGGATAGTAATATACGTTGACTTAGTTCTTATAATAGCTCTGCTATCCAACTTCATGCTCTTCAGGTTTTTTGATATTCTCAAACCATGGCCTATCTCTTGGTGCGATCAGAAAATTAAAGGTGGGCTTGGCATAATGCTGGATGATATCGTTGCAGCTATTTTTGCCATTGTGGTATATTTTGCTGGGCTATTTTTCATTGTAGATTGGTTATGAATGCTGATAAAGAACTTTTGCAGCTAGTAACAGATATATTCGCAAAATGCCTTGATCATAAACTTAAAATCAGAACCGCGGAATCGTGCACTGGCGGGATGCTAGCAGCATATTTCACTTACATGCCAGGATCATCAAAGTTTTTTGACCGCGGTGTTGTTGTATACTCTAATCAAGCAAAGGAGGATTTACCGGAAGTACCAGCAGAGATTCTAAAGGAATATGGCCCCGTGAGCAGTGAAACAGCTTCGCATATGGTTGAGCATATTGCAGGTCCTAAAATTATATCAGTCGCAACAACTGGTATTTTAGGTCCAGAAAGTGATGAAACTAATAAGCCGGTAGGGCTAGTTTTCGTTGCAATTAAGATTGGAAATTTACCAGCCAATATCCATAAATTCAATTTCAGTGGCACACGCGACCAAATCCGCCTTCAAGCTGTTAATGCTGCTTTACAGCAAATACTGGATAATATAAATTCTAGGTTTTTGTGATTATACTAATTCCAGCTTTTAACCATTACATAGTATATTTAATTCCAGTTTCGCATTAATATATTAAAAAAGGAAAAATTTAATGACACAAAGAGCAGACATAATTTTTTGGTTCAGGAAAGATCTTCGGATATCAGATAATGAGGGGCTTTTAGAAGCTTCATTGGATGGCAGGCAAGTTATGCCAATATACATTATGGATGATCAAAGCGCGGATGGATTCGAGCTTGGGGAGGCTGGTCGTTGCTGGTTGCATCATTCTTTGTGTAGCCTTAATAAATCGCTCCGTGGTAATTTGAATTGTTATATGGGCGATACAATAGATATATTGACTAAGGTAATTACCCAACATAACATCAAAGCAGTTTACTGGAATGATTGCTATGAACCGTGGGCAATCAAATTAGATAAAAAGGTAAAAGCTCTTTTAGATAACAAAAACATTGATTACAAAACATTTAGATCTAACCTATTATGGGAGCCTTCGGAGATATTAAAGCCGGATAATTCGCCTTATCGTATATACTCACATTTTTATAATAAGTGCTGTTTAATACAACCTAAGAAACCTCTGGCTGAACCTAAAAGCCTGGAATTAATGAAAGATTCAGAGGGAGATGTTAGTGTTGATAGATTGAATTTAATTCCAGATAAGGAGTGGCATAAAAAAATCTTAAAGTTTTGGCAAATTGGAGAACAGGCAGCACAAAAGAAGTTGTTTGATTTTGTTGATCACGGGCTCAGAGGATATAAGAAAAATAGAGATTACCCAGCTAAAGGAGCTACATCTAAGCTCTCTATGCATTTATCTTTTGGAGAAATTTCGCCAAACCAAATTTGGTATGAGGCACGAAGCGTTCAAAGCACACTTCCAGAAGATAGTGAAATATTTTTTAAAGAACTGGCGTGGCGGGAATTTTGTTATTATCTACTTTATCATTTCCCTGACCTGCCGACTGAGAATTTTCAAAGTAAATTTGATGGGTTTCCATGGCAAAATGATGAAAAATTGCTAGATGCGTGGAAGCGAGGAAAAACTGGCTATCCTATTGTTGATGCTGGGATGAGAGAGTTATGGCAAACTGGTTATATGCACAATAGAGTGAGGATGATCGTTGGATCATTTTTAGTCAAAAATCTCTTTATCCATTGGCGGTTTGGCGAGAGGTGGTTTTGGGATTGTTTGTTAGATGCAGATTTAGCCAATAATAGTGGTAATTGGCAGTGGGTTGCTGGCACAGGCGCTGATGCTGCGCCTTATTTTAGGATTTTTAATCCCATCTTGCAGGGTGAAAAATTTGACCCAGATGGTGAATATACCTGCCGCTTTGTTCCTGAGCTAAAAGAGTTACCTAAAAAGTACCTATTTAAGCCATGGGATGCTCCTGAAGAAGTATTAAATAAAGCTGGAGTAAAATTGGGAAATAACTACCCTCTGCCAATAATTGATTTCGCCACCACGAGAGCCAGAGCATTAAAGGCATTTAAGTTGTTATAAACTTCTCAGCAAATCTAGCGTTGTCTGTAAAATATTGCATGCGGCTAGTTTATCATCGATTGAGTCTTTTTTCTTTCTGCTGAGAGAGCTATCGTCTAAAAAACGCCTTACTGCTCGCGTTGAGAGCCTCTCGTCTTGATAGAACCAGGCGACGTTATCGGGGATTTTTTTCTCAAGAGCCCTCATGAATTCAGCGACATGTTTGCAAGCTTCGCCCTCTCTGCCGCTAAGTTCTAGAGGATATCCTATAACCACGCCGCCCACGTCTCTTTTTTTTATCAAATCTGCTATAGCTTCGGTACCTGAGTGAGCTTTATTGTTATTTATCACGTCGTATGGCATAGCAAAAAGCAGGCCATCATCGCTAATACTAAGCCCTATTTTCCCTGTGCCATAGTCAATTCCGAGCAAGGACTTACCCTTGGGTATTGAAATAGCAAAATTTTTGATTGATTCACAGTGCATCATGACTTATTATTGTGCATTATTGCGCGTTAAATTTCAATAACCTTTTTTATTACTGCTTAAGGGGCATTATGGGTATATTTCGAAAAATAAAGTTATGGCACAAAGTTACCTTTGGTTTGGTAGCCGGCATCATAGTTGGAGTGTTTTTAGGGGCAGATTTGCATTTTAATATTGGTACAAAAATTTATTATTTTAAGGATAGTGTGCCCTATATAAAAGTCATAGGAGATATATTCATTAGATTAATAAAAATGATTATCGTTCCTTTGATTTATCTCTCTATTGTTATAGGAATGACAAGTATGAACGACTCTTCTAGCTTGTCTAGGGTTGCTACTAAATCTATAATAGCATTTTTGCTTACCACATCATTTGCTATAGTTATTGGCTTGAGTGCGGCATATTTCTTTCAGCCCGGCAAAGGAATTGCTTTAGATATAGTTAAAAATGGCCTCTTGCCAAAAGTTCAAGCAACTAGAGATTTTAGCCTTATGAAAATCATAGATGATACAATTCCTGATAATGCCTTAAATGCGCTTGTTTCTGGGAATATGTTGCAGGTTGTTTTCTTCTCATTTTTTACTGGCATGATAATAGCAAAAATGGGTAAGGAGAAGAGATTAATAAGCTCAGGATTGAAGCTTGCTGCTGAAGTTGTTTTTAAGATGATTCACTTTATATTAGAGCTTGCTCCTTACGCAGCATTTGCTTTAACAACTTCTGTAGTTGCAACACAAGGTTTGAGCGCGTTACAAAATTTAGGCATGTTGGTATTAACTTTGCTAATTGCTTTATTTGTGCAATACATGCTTTTTGGAGTTATGATAGCAATTTTTGCGAGATTATCTCCATTCCCGTTTTACAAAAAGAGTTTGGAATATCAGGCGCTTGCTTTCTCCACGAGTAGCAGTAAAGCGACTCTTGCAACAACTATGGATGTTTGTTCCAATAAACTTGGGATCTCCAAAAATAGCACGTCTTTTGTGCTGCCGTTAGGTGCTGCGATTAATATGGACGGTATGGCGATTTACCTTGGAATATGTACGCTGTTTTTCGCACAAGCATATGGTATAAGTTTGACGGCAATAGATTATGCAGTGATCATTCTCACATCTACCCTGGGCTCGATAGGGGCCGCTGGTATTCCAAGTGGCACGATAATCATGCTACCTATGGTGCTTTCATCGGTTAGTATTCCTATTGAGGGCATCGCACTTATTGTTGGGATTGATAGGATTTTGGATATGCTTCGTACCACATTAAACATAACTGGAGATGCAACTATTACCCTGATAATAGATAAGACCGAAGGCACTCTAAATAAATTGAAATATTACGCTAAACCAGAGAAACTCGCTGAAGGAGAAAGTCCTTTGTTTAAGTAAACAAAAATGATTGATTTACCAAAAAAAACGAAGAAAAAAATTGTAGTTGCAATGTCGGGTGGTGTTGATAGTTCAACGGTTGCCGCTATGCTAGTGGCAGAGGGGCATGAAGTTATTGGTATTACTTTGCAGCTGTACGACGTTAACTCTGTTGGCCTTAAAAAAGGCACTTGCTGCGCTGGGATTGATATTTATGATGCAAGGAATGTGGCTGAAAAGCTAGGCATACCTCATTATGTTTTAAATTACGAAAGTAAATTCAAGCAATCCGTCATCGATAAATTCGCCGATAGCTACATAAATGGGGAGACGCCAATTCCCTGCATTCGCTGTAATCAAACTGTGAAGTTTAGCGATTTGCTTAAAATGGCTGAGGATTTAGGGGCAGATGAACTTGCAACCGGACATTACGTTAGAAAGGCTATCAAAGATGGCAATAGTGAAATGCATCGTGGTTGTGACGATAAAAAAGACCAGAGCTATTTTTTATTTGCAACTACCCAAAAGCAGCTAGATTTTCTCTCATTTCCTTTGGGAGGATACACTAAAGAGCAGACGCGTGCGCTTGCTAAGCAGTATAACTTAGAAACTTCCGATAAACCAGATAGCCAAGATATTTGTTTCGTGCCTGATGGTGATTATAAAAAAATCATCGAAAAATTAAGGCCAGGAGCTTTGGAGAAAGGCAATATTTTGGATATTGACGGCAAAGTTATTGGTGAGCATAATGGCATAATCAATTATACTATTGGCCAAAGAAGAGGGATTGGCGTGGGTGGTCATGAGCCTCTGTATGTCATTAAAATTGATCCAAAAACTAATTCTATAATAGTTGGTCCTGAGCAGTATTTGCGAAAAATAAAATTTCATATCACTGATACAAATTGGTTAATAGATGAAAATATGCTGCAGGATATGGAAGTTGATGTTAAATTAAGATCAACTCACCTAGGATGTAAAGCTAAGATTTGCAAAACAGAAGATAATGATGTATATAGAGTAGAACTCTTGGAACATCAGCGCTCAATAACACCAGGGCAGGCGTGTGTTGTATATTATGGTACGCGTGTGCTTGGTGGGGGGTGGATTCGTTCCTAGTGAACATATGATCCTTAATTTATGGAAAAAAATGATTAAAAATTTATTTAGAAAGAAAAATGTTGGCTTCATACATGAGGTGAGCGATCACAGCAAATTGAGTAAGACTTTGGGCGCTATTGATTTGCTATTTATTGGGATTGGTGCTGTAATTGGCACAGGAATTTTTGTCCTAACTGGAATTCACGCTGCGCAGACTGCAGGACCTGCGATCTCTATCTCTTTCATTCTTGCTGGTATTACTTGTATTTTTGTGGCGCTTATTTATACAGAAGTAGCCTCTTCGATTCCCTCGTCGGGTGGATCATATACTTATGCTTACGTTGCAATTGGCGAGCCTGCGGCTTGGCTTGTGGGGTGGATAGTAATCGCGCAGTTAATATGCGCTTGTACTGCCGTGGCAAGCGGATGGTCTGGATATATAATGGGTATATTTAGGCAGTTGAATATCACGATATTGCCTGAAATGCTAACCAAGAAGCCAATTGATGGTGGTATCATTGATATTCCAGCAATTTTTATTGTTATAGTGATTACCTTAGTATTGATCAAGGGAATAAAAGAAAGTACGCGCTTAAATGCCATATTAGTGTTTTTGAAAATGGCGGCGATTTTTCTGTTTTTAGTTATTGCGCTGCCGGATTTTAAATTAGATAATTGGAGCAATTTTATGCCATTTGGCATCAATGGTGTGGCGCTTGCTGCTGGATCGCTGTTCTTTGCATATACTGGCTTTGATGCTATTGCAAATGCAGCTGAAGAGTGCAAAAATCCTGAGAAGGACGTAACTATTGGCCTGATCGGTTCTATCCTGATAAGCACGGTGCTCTACACTTTAGTAGCAGCAATGCTCACCGGTATTGCCCACTATTCGTTGTTAAATAATGCAGAACCACTTGCATATGCGCTAAAAATAAATGGCAGCAACATTGGTGGAGCTTTGGTGGCGACTGGCGGAATTGCCGGCATGACCACGGTGATATTGTTCCAAATTTATGCAGCAACTAGAATTGGGATGGCAATGTCAAGAGATGGGCTTATTCCTAAAGTATTTAGTAAAGTGCATCCTAAGTTTTTAACTCCACACGTATCTACTTTGGTCATAGGTGGAGTGATTGCTGCGCTTGCTGGATTTGCTCCAATAAATATCATGGGTGATTTGAATAGTATCGGTGCTCTTTCTGCGTTGGTTTTTGTGATTATATCTGGCTTAAGATTGAGGTCGCTAAAGCCTAACATTAAAAGACCATTTAGATGCCCAATGATTTATTTGGTTTCAGTAATTGGAGGATCACTTTGTCTTTACTTGATCTTTAAGTTACTTGGAACCGTTGGTTGGATATTTGCTGGCTGGGTTGTGGCTGGTGTAGTAGTATATTTTGTGTATAGCAGAAGAAAAGCTACTAAGGTATATACAAAAAACCATTAGTTGCTTACCTCAAAAAAGTACCAAATTTTATTAGGTACAAGTTATAATACCGATTAATATGAGGCAAAAGCATGGCAATAATAAAATACCTAAATCCAAGAAACGATATAGCATTTAAGAAGATCTTTGGAACAGAGAAAAACAAAGATGTCCTGATCTATTTTTTAAATGATGTTATTATTACTGGAGAAAATAGGCCAAATTATGCTGCTAAGGCTTATGCTTCTCAGCCTGAAAAGGGTGATAAAACGTATGAGCATTTGAAAGCTGTTATATTTTTGGCGATCACTGAATACGATATGTTTCCTAAGAAAAAGGGCTATAAATCGGATCACGTTATCTGAGTTAAGGATCAAATAGAGTACTAAATATGAACTTACAACCTGTAAAAGGCACGAAAGATATCTTACCAGAGGATTATAAACTATTTCTTCACGTTATAGATACTGCACGTAAAGTGGCGCTCAATTATGGCTATCTAGAGTGTGCAGTTCCTATATTTGAATATACTGAATTATTCGAGCGCTCGCTTGGCGATGCGTCTGATATCGTAAATAAAGAAATGTATACTTTTAATGATCGCAAAGGTAGAAGTTTGACGTTGCGCCCCGAGTTTACTGCAAGTGTTGCAAGAAGTATCATATCAAATGGCTTACAGCAAAATCTGCCACTTAAACTTTTTTTGAATGGCCCCTTGTTTCGTTATGAGCGTCCGCAGAAGGGAAGATATCGACAGTTGCATCAAATAAATTTTGAGAACGTTGGTGGCAGTGATCCTTCAATTGATGCGGAAATGATTGCAATGGCCTATAGCATATTAGATAAATTGGCACTAAGCGAATCAGTAACTTTAGAGCTCAATACTTTAGGTGATGAACAAACTAGGCAAAGCTACACAAAAGAACTAGTGAGCTATCTAGAAAAATATCAATCTGATTTATCAGAAGATAGTAAAATTCGCCTAAGTAAAAACCCTTTGCGGATTTTAGATTCTAAAGATGAAAGTGATAAAAAAATTCTAAGTGATGCTCCTTCCATTCAAGAATTTTTAACAGTGGGAGCAGGTAACTTTTTTAACGGCCTTCTACGCTATTTGGATGATTTAGGAGTTAAATATAGCATTAATCCAAAGTTAGTTAGGGGGCTTGATTATTATACGCATACTGTATTTGAGTTCACTACGGATTACTTGGGCGCTCAAGGAACTGTGCTTGCTGGCGGCAGGTATGATAATTTAATCAAGCAGTTAAGCGGTAACCTTGATATTCCTGCAATTGGTTTTGCAGCAGGTATTGAGAGGCTGATGCTGCTTTTTAGTGGCAAGATCGAAGCTGTACGCACTGTAACTCTTGCTGTGCTTGATGATGCGCTAAAAGGTCTAAGTTTAAAAGTAGCTAAAACTTTGCGCGACATTGACATCCCAGTAGCCGTTGAGCATATTCAAAATCCTTCCAAAGCGATGAAAAAAGCTCTTGAGAGCAACGCAAAATTTGTTATATTTATTGGCTCAGAAGAAGCAAAACAAAATAAATTTAAGCTCAAAGATTTAGATAGCAGAGAGGAATTTTTGCTAGATTTGAGTCAGCTCATTAATAAAGTATCACTCTATGAATTTTGATGAAAAATTTGATTATAAATTAGATAAAATAGTTGAAAAATATAAGGATTTGGAAGTGCAAATTTCTAATGTTGATAACGCAGGAAGTGATCAATATGCCAAGCTCACAAAAGAATATTCCGACCTTAAAGAAGTCATAGAAAAAATAGAAGATTATAAAAAAATCAAGTTAGATATTGAAGGAGCAGAAGCTATCCTTTCTGATAATGCCGCAGGCGCTGAGATGCATCAAATGGGTGAGCAAGAGCTGCTAGATCTGCATCCCAGATTAGTTCAAGCTGAGAAACAATTGAAGCTTGCGCTGCTTCCTAAAAATGAGGCAGATGCCAAAAACGCTATCCTCGAAATTAGAGCTGGTGCGGGAGGTGAAGAGGCGGCGCTTTTCGCAGCTAAATTATTTAATATGTATCATAGGTATGTTGAGAATAAGGGATGGAAGTTTGAAATTCTTGCTCTTTCAGAAACTGGCATAGGCGGCTATAAGGAAGCATCTGCATTGATTTCTGGGCGCAATGTTTTCTCAAACCTCAAGCTTGAATCTGGTGTTCATCGTGTGCAGCGAGTACCGGAAACAGAATCAAGCGGCAGAATTCATACTTCTACAGCAACAGTTGCAATCATGCCAGAAGCTGAGGACGTGGATGTAATAATTGATGAAAAAGATTTAAAGGTTGATGTGTTTAGAGCCAGCGGAGCAGGAGGCCAGCACGTTAATACTACTGACAGTGCTGTGCGAATAACCCATATTCCTAGTGGTGTTGTTGTTACTTGTCAGGATGAAAGATCTCAGCATAAAAATAAAGCCAAGGCAATGAAAATTTTGCGCGCCCGCATTTATGATGCTGAGAGACTTCTCAAAGATGCTGAGCGTTCTGCAAACAGGAGGAACCAGGTTGGCAGTGGAGATCGTTCAGAGCGTATTAGAACTTATAACTTTCCTCAAGGTAGAGTAACTGATCACAGAATTAACCTAACGCTGTATAAGATCGATGAAATAATCAATCAGGGCAAACTTGAAGAACTCATCGAGGCGCTGATCACTGAAGATGAAGCTCAGAGACTTTCTGAAGATGATTAGGATTAATCAGTAAAACTCACGCTACCTGTAAAATAGCACCCCGTAGTATCAGTTAGGTCTATATAATCGGTATTAAAAGTGATGTGCTCGGAGTTAATTTGGCAATTGTTGCAGCTAAAATATTGTAATTCATTAAAAATCACGTGCTGCCCTTTAATATAAGAGCCCACGCATTCGAACGAATCTTTTATATTCAAAGTTACTGTGCCATTAGAAGCTATTATGCAGTGTTTTAAATTCATGTTCTTTGCATCAATATATACTTCATCCCTTCCGGACAATGTGCCGCGAGAGCAGGTGTACCCATTTTCTATTTCATATTTTGCTATGTTAACATTAGTGATAGAAGGTTTGAAATTTATATTATAATTGTATAAATCCAGCCCAACTCCTACTCCAATAATTGATCTTACCTTGCTATGAAACTCAGCATCGTTTCTTTTTTTTGGCATAAACCCTCTTTAAAATATGCGCGTTGAACAGGTTATACTTTATAAAAAATTATAGTCAATCAAAAATTTTATTTTAGCGCTTGCGCACAAAATCCTGTTGTAAGTTTTATGGTCTAATTATATACTCCATTCTATATAATATGCCCATGTTCGGGATAGGAATTATAATTAGATCGATGCTTAATAGTAACAGGCCTTTATCGCCGCATTTAACAATTTATAAACTGCAAATTTCATCTGCTTTATCAATCTTGCATCGCATTACAGGCGCGTTTCTTTTCTTCGGCATAATAACTTTAGCATGGTTGATGATTGCGATTTTAATGCAAAAAAGCGGCCTTGCTTTTGTTGAAACATCATTTGCCTGCCTTGCTGATTGTAGTATTTTCGAGCTATTTGTTCTCGGATTGTCGTTTTGTTTATACTATCACTTATTCAATGGAGTGCGGCATTTATTTTGGGATATTGGCTTAGGGCTCGAACTTATTACCATGAAGAAAACAGGAGTCTTAGTGGTAGTTTTGAGTCTTCTATTTACTTCCATAACGCTTTACCTTGCTGTATTATTATGACGATTGATATTTATGAATAAACTTGCAAAAAGCTACATGAGCAATTTCAAGCAGGTGCAAGGTCTTGGGAATAATAAATCGTGCACTAATCACTGGAAATGGCAGAGAATTTCTGCCATTGCGCTAGTATTTTTATATTCTTGGTTTATTTATCTCATAATGCGGTTTTTTGACAATCCCGAATATGTGGTGAATAGTTTATTGTATTCGCCGTTTAGCTTAATATTGTTTGTCATTTTGATTAATGTTTCCATTTACCACGGTTGTTTAGGCTTCAAAGTGATATGCGAAGATTATATACATAATGAATTCATAAGAAATTCTATTTTGTTAGTATCATATTTTATTAGCTTTTTTACCGTCTGTACGGTTAGTTTTGCTTTGATAATTAATTTCATAATCAATATATAGTTCTGCTTTTTAGGCTAGGGGGCAGCTGTGACCGCAGCATCTCCGAGCATCATAAAGATATCTTTACAATTCTTTAATAAATATAATATATACTAAATAATAGTGCGGTTTTTATATAGAAGGTTATACGGTAATGAAGATCCTTCTTTTTAAAGGCCTTTGCGCAACTTTTATATTTATAACCTTTAAAGGAGAATGGTATGCCAACGGAAAATGAAATCAAAGAGTTTTTTGAAGCTATTGATAATAATGATATTGATCAAATTAGAGCTAGTATACGTCGAGGTAGTGAAATAGTAAATACAGCATATAATGGCAAGACTCCAGCTACTAAAGCTGCGTGGGTTGGACATGCAGCGGTTATAAAAGAGTTAGCAGATGCGGGCGTTAATTTCAATGTATGGGAGGAGAGTAGTGGGCATAGTCCAGCTCTTTCTGCTACATTAATTGCAGATGCATCAGTAATAAAAGCCTTAGTAGATGCGGGAACTGATTTCAACGCTCCAGATCCAATAAGCGGCTCGACTCCAGCTACTATAGCTACGCGTATTGGACATACAGGGGCTATAAGAGCGTTAGCAGATGCTGGAGTTGATCTCAATGCTCAAGATCGACATGGCAATACTCCATCTGACTACGCATTTATAAGAGAGTCTCCAGATGTCCTAATTAATTTAATTATGCATGGTGCCAATATTGATAGAGGCAATCCTAAAATTGATAGTAGACATCTTGAGGCTATTAATGCAACTGATCAATTGTTGATCGATAATAATGTTGAAAATTTTATAGAATACTTGAGAACAAACCGAGTTGACATAACAAATTTTTTAGAAATTATCAGTAAATATTCTCAAATTGAATCCCAATATAGAGAATCCATGCTAGAAAGCATTGAAGAATATCGTAATAATACTAAGTACATGAGGAAAGCAAATAGCATTGTTCCAGGGCTTCTGTATGATATGAAAATGATAACTTCACCAATTAATTACAATTATATTTCTGGCAAAGAAGATCCTTCGATGAAAGAAGAGTATTTGCAAAAAGAGCTTGGTGAAGGAGAGGAGATGAATGCATTTACGGAAATGAGTCGTTTTTATGAAAGAAACCCTCTTTGTAAGCCAGAAAATTTTCTTCTAGGCTTTCTATGTAGTCCGGACTATAAAAAAGAGCGTGAAGAGATGTTAAAAAATCCTGACGCTTGTAAAAAAGTTATAGAATTATTAAATAGCGCGAAGCAGAATCCAGAATTATTTTCTCGCAAAGAAGCGGAGAAGATTAGTGCTCTCTATGATTTACCACAAATCAGAGAGGTATCGGCAGAAACAATTCAGCGTGTATATAGGGGGCATAAGGGGCGACAAGAGGCAAATAAAGAGAAAACATTTAAAGGCAGAGTAAAAAGAGCGATAAAGCAAATAGTGCACCCCAGACATATTTTTGAAGATTTACCAGGAAGCAAGCCTACATCCAGAGGCAGATAAGTTTAAAAAATATTGTAAATTACTTGCTACATTATTATGATCACAATTAGTCATGTAGCAAGTAACTCACAATAGTATATGTCCACTGAAAAGTATAAAATCATCGATCATAAATATGATGTTATTGTTGTTGGTGCTGGGGGAGCTGGCCTTCGCGCGACCTTTGGCATGGCCTTAGAGGGTCTTTCAACTGCGTGCATCACCAAGTTATTTCCAACAAGAAGCCATACTGTGGCAGCGCAAGGTGGCATTAGCGCTGCGCTTGGCAACATGGGTGAGGATGATTGGCGCTGGCATATGTATGATACAGTTAAGGGATCGGACTGGTTGGGCGATCAGGATGCCATCGAATATATGTGCAAGAATGCTGCAAAGGCTGTGATAGAGCTTGAGCATTATGGTGTGCCATTTTCGCGTACTGACGAAGGCAAAATTTACCAACGCGCATTTGGTGGAATGACAACACAATTTGGAGAAGGAAAAGCGGCGCAGAGGACATGTGCGGCAGCTGATAGAACTGGTCATGCGATTTTGCATACACTATATCAGCAGGCTCTGAAGCATAAAGCAAAGTTCTTTATCGAATATTTTGCGATTGATTTAATTATGAATGACGAGGGTGAGTGCCAAGGTGTTATGGCCTGGAACCTTGACGATGGAACTTTGCATAGGTTCCACGCGCATACAACAATTCTTGCGACAGGAGGCTATGGCCGGGCTTATGCTTCTGCAACATCTGCCCACACTTGCACAGGTGATGGCAACGCCATGGCGCTTAGGGCTAGAGTTCCCCTGCAAGATATGGAATTCGTACAATTCCACCCAACTGGGATTTATGGTGCTGGCTGCTTGATAACTGAGGGCTGCCGTGGCGAGGGTGGCTTCCTTACGAATTCTAAGGGTGAGAGGTTCATGGAAAGATATGCGCCGCATGCTAAGGATTTAGCATCGCGCGATGTGGTGAGCAGGGCAGTTACCATTGAGATTAGAGAAGGGCGTGGGTGCGGCCCTAAGAAAGATTATATAGACCTTAATTTGCAACATCTAGATCCTAAAGTAATACATGAGCGTTTGCCTGGTATCGCAGATACGGCACGCATCTTTGCCAATGTTGATGTTACTAAAGAACCAATCCCTATACTCCCAACGGTTCATTATAATATGGGCGGCGTGCCAACTAACTATTATGGAGAGGTGGTGACCAAAAAGGGCAAAGATAACGATCACGTGGTTCCTGGATTGATGGCTATAGGTGAGGGGGCTTGTGTTTCTGTTCATGGAGCTAATAGGCTTGGCTCTAATTCGCTGCTTGATTTGGTGGTGTTTGGCAGAGCTGCTGCTCATCGTTGTAGAGAGGTGATTTCAAAAGAGGTGAAATTAAAAGATTTACCAAAGAATGCTGGAGAAAATTCAATCGCCAGACTAGATAAAATAAGATATGCGAAGGGAAGTCTATCTAGCTCTGAGATCAGAAATAGTATGAAAAAGATTATGCAAACTCATGCGGCGGTATTCAGAGATCAAAAAAGTTTAGACGAGGGCGTGAGGCTTATTAATAAGGCGTATAAGAGTTTTGGCGACTTAAAAATCAAAGATCGCAGCTTGATTTGGAATAGCGAAATTGTTGAGGCTATGGAGCTGGAAAATTTACTTCAGCAATCTGTGGTGACTATGTATAGCGCGCAGAACCGAAAAGAAAGCAGGGGCGCACATGCTAGGGAAGACTATAAGGATAGGGATGATGCCCATTGGATGAAGCATACAATCGCATGGATGGATGAGGTTAGCGGCAAAGTTAAACTAGATTACCGTCCGGTGCATTTAAACACTTTAACGGGTGAAGTAAAATCATTCCCACCTCAGAAGCGTGTTTATTAAAAATACTTATGTCAAATTTATTGATTTTTATAAACAAATCTGCTAAGTTGCTCATATATTTTATATATTTAAGAAAATGCACCGTAAAAAAACTATTAAACCTAATGAGCAAATACAAAGATTTATTTTTCCTGAATCTGTTAATTATAGAGCACTCTCGGATTTACTTGAAAAAATGACGAAAGATCTTGGTTTAAAGAACTCAGGAGTTCTTTTACTCCAAGGTGTTACGGTTTCTATAACTTTTGCAAATGGTTGTGAAAGAAAAGTCTTTCTCATCACGGAAAATTTACAAGCGATATCTCTGTCGCTACAATACTTAGGAGAAAAGCAGCCAGAATTTATAACGCAGCAGTTAATGCCGATCATAGATAAGGCGGTAGAAATTTTACTAAAATTTGGTCGAAAAATCATTACCAATAAGTCTCCAGATGGAACCAGAATTAACATAGAACGTCAATCACTTGGAAGTTATATTATAAGTCAAGAAGATACCTCAAATATTTTATTTAAGATGCTTAAGTCTGGAAATTATAATTATCTGAAGAAAAATCTAGATGATGCTTTGATGAGGTATATAACCGACTTAGAGTTTGCTAATGCAGAGAAAATCTTAAATGGCGCTATTAGGCATAATTTAACGATGCTTCATAGCTTGAATCACAATATGAAAATACTAAATCTACACAGAATCATATTTTATGGTAGCGATTTAAGTATAATTGAAAAATTTATAAACGTATGTCGGCCTAACTTTAATACTCCTGTTATTCTTGATGATGGAGGTTATATGTTTCTTTTGGCAGAGGTTTATAAAAGCGAAATAACGAATAAGTTCGAGATTATCAAGCTTTTATTAGAAAATGGAGCAGACCCTAACATTTTACTCCCAACGCAAGTAGATTACCAGCCTCACAAAACTCTTTTGATAGAGTGTGTTGAGGAGGACAACATAGAAGTGGCAGAACTATTAATTAGTAAGGGTGCTGATGTTAATTTTCTTTTTACCCAAAGTGTGCATCCTAGAGAAAGTTTTGAAGTAAATGAATATCCTGCTGCGATTGCGTCAGCTTTGGCAAATCAAAATCGTGCGATGATCAAGCTATTACTTAAAAGCGGCTCTAAACTTCCTTTTATATTTGATCGTGAAGGTAATATGCATGTGTGCGTTACCTCAAAAAAAGAAACATATAAAAGTGATATGTTTGTTGAGGAGATGTTAAAGCTTATCTATGAGGCTATAATTGAAGAAGTAGGATTGCTGCCTTTAGAGCACCAAGTAAGCCGAGCCGAGTCTGTCTTAATAGAAGATGCAGGTACTGCTCCAGGGATAGATCAGCCATTAACCCAATATGCAAGTGCAGCAAGTTTAGATAGAGGGGAGGATGTTACATCAGTTTCAGCTGCCCGAGATCCTATTCTTACCCTAAGTGCGGCGTCACAAGAAGTGGTAAGAAACATGCTGAAGCTTTACAAGCAGATTAATAATCAACCTACTATCGATAGCCAAATTAAAACTATCTTATTTGAGGTTCTATCAAATAATGGTTCACAGCAAGAAAAACGTGATTTATTAAATGGAAGATTGTCTGAGCTATCAGCTGAGCATCCGGTGGAAACCAGCGCAGCTATTATATCTATAGCTCATTCTTTAGATCAAAAAATAGTTGTAGATACCAAACATTTTATACTGACCCTTGCTACTGATCCTAGATTAATTCATCAGTATTGCCGGGGGCAACTTCAAGGTATTTTGCAAAAAGAACAAAGTTCAACGTGCGAGGAACCAGTAAAATGGATTGTTGGTGGTGAGACAATAACACCCTCAACCCCTCATTTATACGAAATTTCATCAGATACTAAGGATAAATTTTTTGTCTATTTTTCAACAGAAGTTTGGGATGCTAATACAAATCTATTAAGTAAATTGGATGGCATAAACCTACACTTCATTGGTCGTGGTAGTAAGGGACAGAATGGTGTAAAAATCTCCAGTACTAATATTGCAAAATTAAAATTAATTAAAGAGGGTGAAGGAGGAAAAAGATTTACTTCGGATACGTGGATTAAGAATGCTAACGGTGAAACGTTGATAGTTTTCAACAAAGATCACGCTCATGATGCTGCGTATAAATATGCTAGGAAGAAGAAAGGGGAATATGTTGTAGTCCCACATGGTACATTAGATGCAGATGATGCTGAGCAATGTGATACTAGCGGTAATAATGGTAATGGAGGAGGTGGAGGAGGGGTTCATGGAAAAACAGCAAGTTTTGGTCTTGATAGTACAAAATCAGATGGCAACCATGAAACTGATATAATAATAGCACCGACCTCATCACAAGGGGAATCTTTGGGAGTAGAAGAGGAAAATAATGCTATTGCAATAGTTGCATATATGCAGGGAGTTTCTGCTTCAGCTTTAAAATATATACTTCAAAATAATGAGGTTATGGGTAGAGCTATTCAAAAGATTGTTGATGCCCTTGTTAATGTGCATAAAACTTATGGTATTGCTGATAGAATAGCTGAAGTCGGAAGGCATTTTAAACTATCTCTGCAAGATAAAGTTGCAGAAGATACTCAGAAAAGTACTGATGAAGAAGATTCACAGCCGCCAATGCCTTCAATTAGTAGTGATAGTGGTTTAGGGGATTTCTTTCCTATATATTATGATCCATTGAGTAAGTACTTACCAGGTAAAAATTGTCATTCTTTAAGTGGTAGTGAGCAGTTAGTTTGAAGTATGGGAACGCTGAAGGTGATATGCTTCTACTGTGTTCTTTAGGAGATAAGCAACTGTCATAGGCCCGACACCTCCTGGCACTGGGGTGATGGCTCTGACCTTATCTTTGACTTGCTCGAAGGCTACATCGCCAACCAATTTTTCTTTGCCATCCACCATAATGCGTGCCTGGCCAACATCGATTACTATCATGTTATCGTTAACCCACTCTGGTGTGATCAAGCCAGGGTGGCCAGTTGCTGAAACTAGGATATCCGCTTTCCTAGCGATCTCAGCGGGGTTTTTGGTATGCAAGTGAATCACGGTAACAGTGCAATCTTCATTTAGTAGCATATTAGACATTGGCCTGCCAACTACATTAGATCTGCCAACTACTACTGCGTTCATGCCCTTAATATCTGATACAACAGATTTGATTAGGTGTAGGCACCCACGTGGTGTGCATGGGAAGATTCCAGGTTGATCGGTGATCAATTTGCCAATGTTTTCAATAGAAAAGCCATCAACATCTTTATTAGGGTCAATCGAGTTAATTATTTCTATTGAGTTGATTTGGCTTGGCAATGGCAGCTGAACCAAAATGCCATGTACTTTTGGATTCTGATTTAGCTCATTGATTAGATTTTTAAGGTCACGCGTTGAGATGCTTTCCTCTACATCATAAACAAAAGAATTAATCCCAGCTTCTAGCGCCATTTTGCGTTTTTTGTTTACATAAATCTGGCTAATAGGGTTATTGCCAACCATGACCACAGCAAGGCCAATCATGATATCCTGTGCGGCTAGCGCGCTTGTTTCTTTTTTTACATCATCAATTATTGTCTTGGCGATGGTGAGGCCATCAATAATTGTAGGATTAGTCATTCACTACAACTCCTTTTGTAGTTGAATATTCAAAGTGCAAGACCTGATCAGGATATACTTTAGAATAAATTGAATTACAAGCCACAGCCGCTTCGGAGAAGCCAGTTAATATTAACTTTAGCTTGCCTGGATAATTAATAATGTCACCAATTGCATACACACCAGGGATGTTAGTTTGCATAGTTTCAGGATCAACTTTTATATGCTTTTTATCAACGATTAACTGCCAATTTAATATAGGCCCAAGATCCATAGCTAAACCAAAGAAGGGGAGCAAAATATCGGCTTTCAATTTTTTTACTTGGCCATCAAAATTTATTATTTCAACATTATCCAGCACACCATCATCACCGTGGATTTGATGTAGTTGATATGGCACCTCAATCTTTACCTTGCCATGTTCAACTAAAGCTTCAAGTTTTTCGCTACTTTCAGGAGCACATCTAAATTTTGGTCTTCTATGAACAACAGTCACAGATTTTGCAATTTCAGCAAGAACGATAGCCCAATCAACTGCTGAATCACCACCACCTGCAATTACTATATCTTTGCCAGCAAATTTTTTGCTGTTAGCAACCATGTAGAATACGGATTTATTTTCAAATTTTTCAATTCCAGCAATAGGTGGGCGATTAGGACCAAATGCACCGCATCCAGCTGCAATTAGAACAGTTTTTGCACTAATTTCATTATTTTGAGAAGTAGTGAGTAGAAAGCTATTATCCTCTTTTTGAATAAGTTCCACAACCTGCTGTCCTAGATGATACACAGGCTTAAATGGAGCAGCTTGCTCTTCAAGATTTTTTACCAGTTGCTCAGCTGAAAGGCAAGGGTGTGCCGGAATATCATATATCGGCTTATCAGGATATAAAGCAATGCACTGTCCGCCAACTGCATCCAGAGCGTCAATAACGTGGCATTTCATCTTTAGCATTCCAGCTTGGAATATCGCAAATAAACCAACTGGCCCAGCACCAATTATGGCAATATCAGTTTCATACATCATAGCAAAATAGTTTTCTTAAAATTTTGTTAATCATATTACTATTCTAATGTGATTAATACAATAGACTTCTTCATTTTTGGTAAAAATAACTATTTATGATACAATTAGATTTACAAAGACATTGAAGGCTAGTCATGAAAAAGAAGCTTACTTCAAAAATATTAACTTCTTTAAAAAAGCAATATGAGACTGATGTTTGGAATTGGGAAGTTATAAGAAATATTAGAGACTGCAAAGATATAGATCAACTACAGGCTTATGCCAATCACCTTCCGCAAGAGGAATATATTCTTTGGATGATTGCTTATAAATTTAGGGTTATAGGTTACGATGATCTTATACTTATGTATTTAGCAAAGATGTATGATATTTCTGCTGTAAATTATAATCATCTTTGGCTTATCATAAATGAATTCTTTTTTTTTATAGCTAATGTAGAGCCATTTGTTGAAATAGAGATGGTTTCATACGACACCTCAATGTCGGAAGAACTCCAACAACCTTTCCTTCAGCACCACGGTGAGCAATCAGGTGGATTATTCTTTGATTCCGATGAATTAAAAAATATATGCTGCAATTGTATTATTATGTAATCTTATGTTTACATGAGCTATCACGCTAGATTTTATAATTGCATTGACTTGAAAGAAATTCTAAGTTAAACTTAAAACTAGTCTAACTAGTTAAATAAAAAAACATGAACACATGGCAAATGCAGCACGCAAAAGCACGATTAACTGAATTAGTTAATCTAGCTAATCTACAAGGACCACAAACAATTAATGTTCGAGGGAAAGCAACGGCCGTGGTGCTAAGCATGAAAGATTTTATAAATATCTCAAATCAAAAACCCAATGTTGTAGAATTTTTTCAAAGCTCACCTCTAAAAGGATTAAATTTAATAATCGAGCGAAATGAGTCGAAGCCTCGCAAAACAAATTTATGATTTACTTGCTTGATACCAATATTATTTCAGAAACAATAAAACCAGAGCCTAATAAAAATGTCATTCGTTGGTTAAGTGCTCTTTCAAATCACCATTTGGCTGTTAGTGTTTTAACTATAGGGGAAATTAGAAGCGGAGTAGAAAGGTTAGAAGATAAAGCAAAAAAAATAAAATTAGTGAAGTGGCTAGAAGTAGATTTAGCAGAATGGTTTGTAGATAGAGTAATTTCAATAGACCTTAAAGTGGCTGATAAATGGGGCTATATATCAGCATTAACAAAAAAGCAATTGCCGACAATAGATGGTTTGATAGCTGCCTCAGCTATGGTCCATGGATTAAAACTCGTCACTAGAAATGTCAAAGACTTTAAGAGTGTATGTGGGCTCGAATTAATCAATCCTTTTGAGGATGAGTAATACCATTTCCAGTAAGGGTGGTTTAATACTTAAAGTTATAAAAACTTCATTACTTCGCTTAAATCATCAATGATTGCAAAAGCCCCGGAGCTACGCAAGACTTCTTTTGTCTCTGAGTTGTGGTGATTTCCACCAACAAAGCCAAGAACATGCATGCCTGCAGCTTTACCAGCAGCGATGCCTTTCAGGCTATCTTCAATCACAAGGCAATTTTGTGGCAAAATATTGCCAGATTTTTTCGCAGCATACAGATATAAGTCCGGGGCTGGCTTTGGTTGAGCTACTAGCTCTCTAGTAAATACACTTGTCTCGTCGAAATATTCAATCAGCCCAGTAACCTTTAAAGAGTGCAACACTAGGTGCCTCTCTCCATTTGAAACGACGCACTTGGGTAGTTTGATATTACTCAGTAATTCTAAAGAATTTTTAATCGGTGCTAGGTTAGTTTTAGCCAGCTCTATAGTGATATTTTGCATTCTATTTAGAGCACCTTCAATATCAATAATTTTTAGATCTTCCAAAGCCTTGCGTACATCGTTAATGCTACATCCAGCAAAATATTCCATGCAATATGGAATAGTAAATTTATGATGCCCAAGATCCTTCAATACATCAGAAGTTGCCTTGTTATTAATATATTCGCTGTCAATTAAAGTACCGTCGCAATCAAACATAACTAATTTAATATCCATCATCATTTGATTTTTTCCTATAATCAATGTATTTATAACAATATAAGAGAGTAATTATAAACTGGGAAGTTAATGAAGTACATTAGAAATATAAAGAAATTTGCCCCATTATTGATGATTGTGGGCGTTTTATTGCTTAATCAAGCTTGCGCAAGCAAGGCAAAAGAGGAGGATTCTAGGCCTCCTGAGCAGCTATATAGTGATGCTATGAGCAACATGAAAAAGCAGAATTATAAAAAATCTGCAGATTTATTTTCGCAAATTGCCTATAAGTATCCGTATTATAAATGGGCGGCGAAATCTCAGGTGATGGAAATATATTCTTATTACCTATTGAAAGAGTATGATAACGCAATTGCTACTATCGAAATCTTTGTAAAAACGCATCCAGCGTATCATGATATAGCCTACGTGTATTACTTGAAGGCGCTTTCTTATTATGATCAGATTGACTCTCCACATAGAGATCAATCAGTTACCGCTGAGGCTAAGAGATCTTTCTTGGATTTGATTGGTAGGTTCCCAGATTCAGAATATGCAAAAGATGCAAAAATTAAACTTGAGCTAATTGAGGATCACTTAGCAGCGCAGGAAATGATAGTAGGGCGGTATTATCTCGAGAAAGGAAATATAGTGGCAGCTATAAATAGGTTTAAAACTGTGGTAGACGAATATCCAACTACCTCACACATCGAAGAGGCTTTGTATAGACTTACAGAGTCCTACACCTTCTTGGGGCTAAAGGATGAGGCGCAAAAATATGCATCTGTCTTGGGGCATAATTATCCTAATAGCAAGTGGTATAAGGAAAGCTATAAGTTGGTCAAAAAGGCTGGTTAGCATTGCCTTTTTTCAAAAATTATAATATATTTATTCTGTATATAAAATATATTATGATTTTTTTATTACGAATTATATAAATAGAATAATTTCTTCTAAGGTCGAAACCAATTTGTTCAAAGGCAAAGCGATAATTTTGCTAGGTCCAAGGCAAGTTGGCAAAACTACATTGATGGATTCAATATTAAAGAAGCAGAATTTGCCCGTGTTGCGCATGAGTGGAGAGAGGCGGATGTTAGAGAAGTGCTGCGTAATACGACCTCAACCCAATTGAAAAGCATCATAGGAGAACTTAAAAAACCAGATCTGCTAAGCAAAATACTCAAAGCGCTTGCGCTGCAGGTTGGCAGCGAAGTATCGTTGAATGAGATAGGTCAGCTCGTTGGTAGTGGTAGCCAAACTGTTGAAAGATATATAGATTTGTTAAAGAAGAGCTTTGTTATATTCGAGCTTCCTGCTTATAGCAGAAATGTCAGGAATGAGATCCGCAAAGGCAAAAAGATGTATTTTTATGATAATGGTATACGTAATGCAGTCATAGGAAATTTTAGCCAACTCAGCCAAAGAACTGATATCGGAGCTCTATGGGAGAATTTCTTGATAAGCGAGCGCCTCAAGGTTTTATCTACGCATTTCATCTCTGCGGATAGGTATTTTTGGCGAACAATCCAGCAGCAAGAGATTGATTATATTGAAGAAAAACAAGGTAAGCTGGCTGTGTTTAAGTTCACCTGGAATCCTAAAGCAAAGAAAAAAATTCCAAAAACATTCACTCAAAATTATCCTCACAGCTCAGCAGAGATAATAACTACTGATAATTTTGTTGATTTTCTGAAGGTATAAGTGGAGGGTGGCTATCCATCAAATTACACCATAATATATATTATGGAAACTAATTAAAGTAACTAGACCTTGAATAACTATTAATTATAATATATTTTAAAATTCAAATAAAATTTAGGAGTACTGTGAGATATTTAAAGTTAATAGTTCTTTTTTTTTGTTTCTTGTCTAATTATGGTGAATTTAGGCCTAATTGGATTTGGGGTATATAAAAATGATGAGATAAGGCTTTGGTTTGGTAGATTTTATGTGTATTCCAAGAAATCACCACCAGTATCTCTAGATCAAATCTATGTCATTAATCTAGATAGATCCAAAGATAGATATGCTGTTATGCAAGAAACTTTAGCAAGACATGGAGTAAACAACTATCATAGATTTAGCGCAGCTGATGGTTATAATCTTAAATTTGTTAGCGAGGATAATGAAATATTTTCCGGAATGGATGTCAAAACAGGTAAATTTACCTTATTAAATGGCAATAAGCTTTATAAAGTTTTATGCCTAGACAAAGATGTGACTTACGTGCATGGATTTTTAGGTCTGGGAGAAATAGGTTGTTACTGCAGTCATTTACAAGTATGGCAGGAAGTTGTTACTAAAAAACAAAAATATGCAATGGTATTAGAGGATGACGCAGTTCTTTTTACTAATTTTAATGAAGACATGGATAATGTATTAAAAAATCTTCCATCAAAATGGGATATTACCTATATTGATATCCTAGGATACCGAGAGAAGTCTAGGACGTCATTTAATAGGATTATAAATAATCCCTATTTGAGGAAAATTCCATCTACTACAAAGGGTGTTTATGGTACTGGAGCATATATGGTGAGTTATGATGGAGCTAAAAAACTTCTAGATGCTGCCAAAGGTATGATTGATATGGCCATAGATGGTAAACTATCGGATTTAATAAAACGCAAGGAAATTAGGGCTTATAAAACCACAAAGTCTTTTATTAAACAAAAGTCATGGAGAGAACCAGGTATACACAATCCCGATTCTGTTATAGGAGCTATGTAAAAAAAGCTATCATATCTGTTTTTAGGTAACTGGAATTATCCATTCTCTTTTTTTGATCGTTTTTCCCTCATAAAGGAGAAAATAGCTCCAGAACCTAAAAGGGTGAATGTAATAGTTAATGATAGTATAGGAGGAATCTTTGTAAGATTCAGAGCATCTGCTACGAAAATTTTTGATCCTATAAATATCAGAACAGCAGCTAGCGCATATTTTAAGTAATAAAATCGATCAATAATTGAGGCTAGAGCAAAATAAAGAGAGCGCAACCCCAATATGGCAAATATATTACTTGTATAGACGATATATGGATCTTGAGTAATTGCAAAAATGGCGGGAATGCTATCGACGGCAAAAATCAAATCTATAAATTCCACCATGACCAGAGATATAAAGAGCGGGGTTACAAAGAGTTTTTTTGCTGTAGACGTGCGAACATCCTGATAAACAAAAAATTTTTGATCATGCAATTTATCTGTGATATTTAAATGTTTTCTCATCCAAATTAAGAGTGGATTTTGAGAGATTTCCACAGGCTTATTGGACACAAAAAACATCTTGATACCCGTAAGAATCATAAAGGCTGCAAAAATATATAAAATCCATTCAAAGTTAGTGATAATTTGGACTCCTAATGCAATCATAATAGCCCTTAGGATAATAACTCCTAGAATTCCCCAAAAAAGGACGCGATGTTGATATTTTAGTGGTATTGACAGAGACGAAAAAACCAGGGAAATGAGGAAAACATTATCAAGAGCGAGTGATTTTTCAACAAGAAAGCCCGTGATGTATTCTGCAAAACCATCTAAGCCCTTTATATACCATATCCATACACCAAAAATGAGTGCAATAATTATATAAAAAGCACTCATCCACAAGCTCTCTTTAAATCCTATCTTTCGGTCTTTTTTGTGAAAAAAACCAAGATCGAGAATCAGCAAAATGAGGATGATAGCGATAAACGCTCCCCACATCAATAAAGATTTTTCCATACGCCCTCAAAGTCTGGTATTACTTCTATGCTATGGTCAGATGTAATATAAGGCAATAACTATATGTGCACTATCATATGGCTGAGAAGTTACTAGTGGTGACTTGCATCATAATTGCAATAGACTGTAGTCAAGCTTGCGCTATTGATATAAAACTCTTTAATTTTAAGACTAACTCTTAAAAAAAAGCTATAGTAGCTGTGCTTTTATAGCAGATCGCAGTACT
>Ga0075163_10000017_pt1 | contig 179416 bp, 106 predicted proteins | sample JI1023141ADNA_FD_71478 | JGI IMG/M metagenome (GOLD analysis project Ga0075163, IMG submission 71478) | Wastewater effluent complex algal communities from Wisconsin, to seasonally profile nutrient transformation and Carbon sequestration -... | ecosystem: Engineered > WWTP > Effluent > Algae...
ACGGGTTTCGACTCCGCTCAACCTGACCCAAGCTTTTTATTTTTGTAAATATTTATGCTCAAACTGAGCCAAACCCAACCGGGTCATCCAGAGCGAAGTCGAAGGAGTGGGCCGGCCTTTAACCACTGCTTGTTATGAGTTTAAAAACAAAGGTTTTAAATGTTAGCGTTACTTAGTATTGGATCATTGCAGCTATTTTAATTTTATTTATCCTTCACAATTGCCAAGTTCCCGCTACTGCTGCCACACTGCCAATGGTACATACCACTAGGTAATCCTTCGGTTAAAATTACCTGCTCCCTTTCAGTAATTTTTCTTTTGAGCACTGCCGCTCCAATTGTAGTATAGAGCACAAACTCATCCTGTATATTTCGAATATCACTTCTACTAACTTTAAACCTTTCATTCGCAGGATTAGGTGATACCATGTAATTGTAATTTCTTGTTATTTCATTTACATCTGCTGTACTATCAAGCGTTAGTGAAACATCATCAATGTAGTAATAGGCTCCATTATAATAGTTTGCAGGATTATTTACTACAGCTAGTGTGTCGGTTAGTGAATCAGGTTGAAAATTACCAATGGTTAAAAATTTCTCACCTCCATTAGCAGTAAAAGTTCCGCTAATTTTAACCCAGTTCATGGTATCGGTTATAAAGCTGTTATTTTGAATTTGAGGAACAACCGAAGTAATTGCAAACACAGTTGAATCAAATAAGGAGTCATTCGTAAAACAAACATCCAATTGCTTAATAGCGTAGCGACAGTAGCAGGACAATGAGGCATAAAATTCAAGCTTATAGTGCTTTGCTTCTTCTAATGGCATTGTCAACCCTACCTCAGCATATTCTCTTATATTAAGATTGTTCGCTTCATAAAAACTATATCCAATATATGCATTTCCCGTTTTAGCGTTTTGATATCCAAACATGTTATTAGGTACACTAACCGCTAAGCTCGAAGTACAACTGTTAAAGTATTCTGAACTAGAAGATTGACTAACAGAGGCATTGTTAATTTTTCTTGGTTGAAACCAATTAGTAGATAAATAAATTTTGCCTGTCCCTTGTGGACAATTTGAAAAAATTTCAAAACTGCTGTTAGGAACCAAATTTTGTGCGGATAGTTTTTGCCAATTCATTATTTCAAGGATGAAAAGTAAATGAAGGCAAATAAAACTTGAACTGATTATTTTCAATTTCTAGCCATTAAACTAATGAATATGTGAAAATACAAAAAAGGCAATTGCACTAGATCAACATCCTAAACAAAAAATCCTACAACCACTTACCTTTTCGATGCATACGAAGAAAGCGCTTCTTTGAATTTTTGTAATCTTTTGTTCCTTGTTTGTTCGCTTTATTGTACTCTTTGCGCAAAGCGTCGCTGGGATGATTTTTGCTTTCCCAAACCTTGTTGTGTGGACCCCTGCTGCGGCATGCTGTTAGCGCACAAACCAGGCTAAGCACACAAATTACTATTCCTATTTTTCTACTACCCATTGTTCTTCTAAATCCCAATTAGCACGTATAGTTAAGTCGTTTTTGTAATAATAGGTTTTTTCGGCTTGTCGCTTTTCGAGCCACTTTCCACTATCCCATCGCTTGTTAGTATTGTTGTCGGCTATAAGTTTAAGTTTGTAAACTCCCGGCTTTATATGCTCATAAAAAACAGTTTCACTTTTTAGTAAACTTTGCTCACGCAGCACATTTTCCTTATCGTCGAGCAGTTGAAACACAAAAGCGCCTTCGTAAGGCAATTTTACTCCTAACTTTAATGTACCGTAAACGCTTGCCGTTAGCAGCTTAAACTTAATTTTTACCGTATCGTTTTTTACTCCCTCATAATCCTCAAAAACACCTTTGGGAATCAACAATACATAATTGCTGTCTTCTTTTAGTTGAGCCGATATGCCGGCTTTGCGCTGCAAGGAATCGTCAAAAGCAAATACTAACGGAACTGTATCTTGTTGGTTCGTGAGAAGTATTTTACCTGCAACATAATTTTTTACAGGAGAAGGAAATTGCAGCACAATTTTTTTTCCTAAATCAAAACTCCCATCTCCATTGATGTTTGTTTTAAACCCAAAACCGTTTACAAAATCACCCTTGCTTTTGTTGTCTTCCTTACGCGGAATTTTTAGCAACAAGGTATCTATAACTGCACCATCGGCAATTAGCTTTAGTTTTAGTGAATCGCCTTCAGCTCCTGCATACCAATACCGCACAGTATCGCGCCAAGTTGAATATTCAAGCGCCTGCCACTTTATTTTTTGAGTTGGCTGTAACGATTCAATGTTTAAGTTTTGCAGCGATTTACTGTAGCTTAACAGCAATTGTCCTACATAATTTTTGATGGGCTTTTTTAAAAACAATTTGGCCTTTTGCTCCTGAAACATGCTAAGATTTACCTCAGTACTTTTATTCAATCGTAACATAGAATCAGCAAAAGCAATTTGTTCATCATCGCTATCAAACAAGTAATTCGCATTGCCTTCTTTTAAGGCGAAAATCTTATAGTTTCCGGCTTTTACATTGGGAATAAAATAATTTCCAAAGGCATTGGTTTTAGCAAAGTAATCGGGCAAACTTTTGTATGGGAAAGAATCTATTTGTGTTTTATTTTCGTCGTACAACATCACTAAAATTCCCTTTTCAACACTGTGATCAAAGGTTTTTTCGAGCTTGCCCGAAACCACTATTGAGTCGATGTAGTCACCGGTAGAAAAAACATGACGGTAATTTTCTACAGCATTTTGTTCGGTATAGTCAACTATGCTATTGCCAAAACTAAAGGTATAGGTTGTATTGGGTTTCAAAGTATCCTCCCAGGTAAGGCTAAGTGTTTTGTTTTTAATTTTGGGTTCAGGTATTGATTTCAATGGTGGCGATACAATAAATTGAGTGGACACATCTTTCAAATTAATGTACTCGTTAAATTTTAATTCCAGCTTGTTCTGTTTCCAATTGATTGCGCCATTCACCGGTTCACTACTTATCAGCACCGGAGCTTGAACATCCATTTCGCCGCCGCTTGGGCTAACAACTTGAGCGCAACTATACAGCAAACACAAGACCAGGCAAGTAAAAAGAAAACGGAAGGGTAGTGCAAATTTTGCTTTCATCAGCGAGGTAATTTTTCCAATAAACGCATCATCATTTCCAAAAATGTACGGTCAACTTCATCAAAATCATTCAACTTATCACTATCCACATCCAACACTAAAAAAACTTCTCCTTTCGCATCAAATGCCGGTAGCACTATTTCTGATTTTGATTCGCTGCTGCAAGCAATGTGTCCTTCAAATTTACTTACATCGGGAACCAACTGAATTTCCTTTTTTTCCCAACAAGTGCCACATACCCCTTTTCCTTTTGAAATGCGTGTACAGGCCACTGTTCCTTGAAAAGGCCCTAAAACCAATGCTTCTTTTTGCTGATTTTTTTTAACGAAGTAAAATCCCACCCAAAAAAATTGCATGCCCGATTTTAATGCTGCACAAATATTGGCAAGGTTGGCAATAAAATCGTCTTCGCCTTGAACCAAAGCTTGCAACTGTGGCAAAAGACTTTGGTACTTTTGCTCTTTCGATAAAAAAGTTGAAACATGAATTGATTCGGCCATATTTTTATCTGTTCCACACAAGCTTCTTTTTGCAGCTTTAGTAGCGATTGAAAATTATTTTACTTTAAATAATTGATAGGTTTCGAAAGCTGTAAAAATAAAATACAAAAGTAAAAAGTGAAGCACAAAAACCTTTGCTCCTTCAACTCTACTCATCAAGAAAATTACAATAAACAACAAATAAGCAAGCAATTTAAAGGTAGTAATGGCCATAAAAGAGCGTATAAAAACTTGCGGACTTTGCTTACTCGATTTGTGTAAAAAATAATGTATGGCGCAAGTGGCAACAATAAAAAACGCTAGTGCATACCAGCTTAAAGGTGTAGTAAAATTTGTGGGAGCTAAGTTATTCCATGCAAGCAGGGCCAATGCAACTAGAAGAGAAAGCAAAGCGAGCCGCAAATAAAATTTATGCATAAAAGCTTTGGGAGTTATTTGTGAAGAAAATCTTTAATGAAAAACCAAATAGCAGCGGCTACTGCAGCTAATGTAAGAATCAAGGTAAATACAGGAAATGAGGTGGTGAAAAACCGATCGAGATAGCGACCGCCCATTACTCCGGCAAGCATGATTACTGCCATTTGCAGTCCCATGCCGGAATACTTGGCATAATTAAGCAATTTTTTCGGCTTTTTCTCGCTCTTGTTTATCGGCATTCAGCATGTTTTTAATGGTGCCTCCCATACTGCACGAGCCCATAAAATTAGCTCCCGGTTCAATCGATAATTTACTGGCAATAATGTCGCCCACTAAATTAGCGCTTGCCTTTAACGATAGTATTTCGGCAACACTAATATTGCCCGAAATTTTACCGGATACATCGGCGTTTTGACACACAATTTCGCCTTCAATATTTCCGGTAGTGCCAATTACTACTTTACCTTTTGAGCTTACTGAACCAATCACAGTACCATCAACGCGAATATCTCCGTTTGAAATTACTTCGCCATTAATTACTGTTCCGGCTCCAATTAAATTGATAGAGCTGTTCAGATCACTGTTTTTTCCCATCAGGTTACGATTTTTATTAAACATGTTTTCCAGGTATTGGTATTCTTAACTAATTGAGAGGCGCAAAGATAGTATTTTGTTTGTAAAATGATGCTACTTATTCAATTTTGATAATAAGCAGCGAATTTGCAACAGAATACTCTAACTATCTGATTGTGTGTGGGTAGACTAACCGCGTGGTAGTTAAAAATGCCAAACTTGCTTTTAAGTGAAAACCAACTACTTATTATGTCCTTTTAAAGCTAGACGCCAATCTATTGTACATACTTTTGATTAAAAAACGCTTCGTAGGCAGCTACATCTTTGTTTTTATACAATAAAGGGTAGTTTTCAATGGATATTACAAGCACTTTTAACTTTTCCAATTCAGGCACTCCTTTGAACAAGGTGGTATTTGCTTTTACTACACCTAAATACTCCATTGCTTTTACTTTATTTGGAAAGGATTTTACCGAAACCATTTGCAGCTCATTGCTAAAAATTAAATCGCTGATATTGAGCTGTAAGCTTCCAAAATTTTCATCGTTAAAATCTGAAATATCTGCCTTTTGCTGAGCCATATTCACTCCTGCTTTGGGATACAATACCACAAAGAAGTGTTCGGATTCGGCATTAAAGCTATAGGGTGTTGCTTGTTGCTTTTTAGTAGTATCGGCAGGTAACTTTACTTCAGCAGGTTTTTGCGCTGCTTGTAGCTTTAATAGAACCTCTACCATGTTTGATGCCCGCACTTTTACATCTTCCTTTGGATATTTGGCTACTACCAATCGCAAGGCTTTTATGTATTCGTCGAGTGTGCCGGTTTTACCAATGCATTGTGCTTTTAAGAAATCGTATTTAGGTTTGTATTTGCTGTTAGGAAACAAGGTGTCAGCAGTAGCACAATTTACAAGCACCTGACTGTAATTTTGAGCTAAAAACAAATCGTAAGTTTGCTCGTAATACTTGGTAGCTTCACTTTTACTGAAGGCTTTGTTTTTTCCATAATTGGGATCCTTTATTAACAAAGCATAGTCGCTATTCGGATAATCGTTTAATAAAATGTTCTTGTATTTCAATGCATTGGGCTCGTCTTCGGCTTGGGTATAGGCTTGAAACAATTGAAAATAGCAGCTTAGCTTGTAACGATTTTCAGGAAAGCGACGCAATAATTCTTCATAAGCCAGAATCGATTTATCGTTAAAAAACAGTTGATCGCGATAAATAGAAGCCATGTCGTAAAAGGCATTCACAATGGTATCGTTCGATTTTTTTATAGCATCTGAAGATAAGGGAATATCTTTCAGCATACTGGCTTTATCGCGGTATACCAATCCATCCTTCCCGCTTTCTGTCTTACCATCGGCAGTTGCAGAGTCGCTTGTTTGGCTAGTACTGTTTCCAAAATCATCGGTAAGTGCTTGTTGTTGTTTGTTGCTTCGGCGCCAGTTGTCTTCAAGTTTACGGTTGCCCCATTTTTTTTGAAATTCTGTAAAGCCAAAACTTAGGGTTTGCTGGTTATAAAAATACCAACCCTTTTCGCCGGTTCCTCCTGGGAAGCCCATTCCTCCTCCAGGACCTCCACCGGTAGTCAAGCTTTGGGGCAAACTTTGCAGTTTTTCCTGATTCTCCTTCTCTTCTGCTTCTTTTTCCTTTTTAGCAATGGCTGCGGCTTTCGCATCTGCTTCTAGTTTTTCGAGCAATTTGCTACGTGTGGATTCGTCTAATTTTGCGATGCCTTGCAAACTGTCTTCGCGTTCAATGGTAAGCATATCCTTCACTAATCCATTGAGGCTTTTTGATTTCGTTACAATGTCATCATAATCCGGAAATTGAGGATTTATTAAACCAACTGCGGTATCGTAATAAGCCTGAGCTCCTTTAAAATCGGGTATCTGAAGGTAAATATCCCCCAGTTTTAAACTCGACAAGGCCTTTTGATAAGTATTAGAAGTACTCTTTTGAATTGAGGTATGAAGGTATTCCATAGCTTGCTCACGTTGCTTTTCCTTATCGGCAATTTCTGCAAGCGCATAGTAAATTTGATCTTGAAATTCAATGTTTTTATCGTCGCGCAACATTTTTTTGAGGCGCTTTTTTAAATCTGCCGTATTCCCGGTACTTACATCGAAACAACGCGCCTCGTTCATTTTAGCGCTGAATGCCATTTCGTAAGGAGGGTTCATTTTTATTACTTGCGTAAAATACTGAGAAGCCTTTTTTAATTGACCTTGTTTTTGATACAATTGACCTAAAACAAAGGTATAGCGTGTTTTGTCGCGTTTGCTTTTTGTTAATGGAATAGCTTTGGTAAGGTTTTCAATGGCATAGGTATAATCATCCTTTTTGCAATAAAAATCGGCACAAATAGCGTAGAATTCGCCCAGCAATCGAGTTGGAAATTTTTTATCGTATCGGATCTGATCCATTATTTCTTCGGCAATTACCGAAGTACCTACCTCATTTTGGCAACGAAACGACCAAAGCATTGCTTCGTAATGTGAAGGCAGCTTTTTGTATTGAAACTGCATAAAGTCAAACACTTCCAACGCATCAATGTAATTGTGTCGGTAAAAATGCGATTTCCCAATAAGCAGGTAGCTATCATCAATCCAATTGCAATGTTCTTCGCCCTTTAAAAAAATTGAATGTCGCTCAATTACCGAAGAAGCCTTTTTGTAAGTCTTGTCCATTTCGGCCGTAAGGCTTTGCGACTCCTTTAAATCGGTGTAGTTAAATACGGGAATGATTCGTTCAAAATGGTCAACATGGTTTTTGTAGAGCTTGTCAAGTCCTTCTTTCATGCTTTCTTTAGCATAAAAGTACCCGTTGTAGCGTGAGGTTAAATTGTGGTACGCCCTTGTAGCCACTGTATTTTTTTTAGTGGTACAACCGGCAATGAATAGCACCAACAGCAGTGGTAATAATCGTATAAAAAATATATGTAGTTGTTTTGTCAAAACTCGAATACAGATAGGTGGTAGTGCCTTAACTTATTTTTGACAAAAATATTTTAATTTTTGGGAAAAATGGGCTTTTATAAATTTATCCGGCAATTGAAGCGACTTTTTAAGGTGTGAACTCATTTTATGAATTTTGAAAAAGCACTAAAACAGGTAAAAAAAATGAATGTGAAAGATAATAGGCTGTATAATTTTAAAATGTGCAAGAAAAACTTACTTTTGCGCTCGATTTAAAAAATTGTTACAATTTAATCCCAAAAATAATGTCGAGTCAAGTAGGTAAAATTTCACAAATTATCGGACCTGTAATTGACGTATCCTTTGATACTACTACAATGCAGCTTCCTAAAATATTAGATGCTCTTGAAATAACTAAAGAGAACGGACAAAAAATTATATTGGAGTGCCAAAAGCACATTGGTGAAGATACCATTCGTACCGTGGCAATGGACAGTAGTGATGGATTGCGAAGAGGGATGGACGTTGTTGCTACCGGAATGCCTATTAAAATGCCAATTGGCGAGCAGGTAAAAGGACGTTTATACAATGTAGTGGGTGAGGCAATTGATGGAATAGGCCCTACTCCTAATACCAACGGTTTACCCATTCACCGTGATCCACCAAAATTTGAAGAATTATCGCCTGCAAACGAGGTGTTGTATACCGGTATTAAAGTAATTGACTTACTAGAGCCATACGCAAAAGGAGGAAAAATTGGTTTGTTTGGAGGTGCCGGAGTTGGTAAAACTGTATTGATTATGGAGTTGGTAAATAACATTGCTAAGGCCTATTCTGGTCTTTCGGTATTTGCCGGTGTGGGTGAGCGTACACGTGAAGGAAACGATTTGTTGCGTGAGTTTATTGAGTCGGATGTAATTAAATACGGAAAGGAATTTAAACACAGCATGGAACAAGGCGGTTGGGATTTGAGCAAGGTGGATATGAAAGAACTTGCCGATTCAAAAGCTACTTTGGTGTTTGGTCAAATGAACGAACCTCCCGGAGCTCGTGCTCGTGTGGCATTAAGCGGTTTAACCATGGCTGAGTATTTCCGCGATGGAGATGCTGGCGATAAATCTGGTGCAGGACGTGATATATTATTTTTTATTGATAACATTTTCCGCTTTACACAAGCAGGTTCAGAGGTATCGGCTTTATTAGGTCGTATGCCATCAGCGGTAGGTTACCAACCAACTTTGGCAACAGAGATGGGTGCCATGCAGGAGCGTATTACATCTACCAAGCGTGGATCTATTACTTCTGTTCAAGCGGTTTATGTACCTGCAGATGACTTAACCGATCCGGCTCCGGCAACTACCTTTGCCCACTTGGATGCTACTACGGTATTGAGTCGTAAAATTGCCGAGTTGGGTATTTACCCTGCGGTGGATCCATTGGATAGTACTTCTCGTATCTTAACTCCAACAGTATTGGGAGATAAGCATTACAACACCGCACAACGCGTAAAAGAAATTTTACAACGCTACAAAGAGTTGCAAGATATTATTGCCATTTTGGGTATGGATGAATTAAGTGAGGAAGATAAATTGGTAGTATCTCGTGCTCGTCGTGTTCAACGTTTCTTATCGCAACCTTTCCATGTAGCTGAGCAGTTTACCGGATTAAAAGGAGTGTTGGTTTCAATCGAAGATACCATCAAAGGGTTTAACATGATTATGGATGGTGAAGTGGATGAATATCCTGAAGCAGCATTCAACTTGGTTGGAACCATTGAAGATGCGATTGAAAAAGGTAAGAAATTACTGGCAGAAGCAAATTAATTGATTATAGATTACTAGATTAAAAACAATGCATTTAGAAATAATTACTCCCGATAAAAAGTTGTTTAGTGGCGAAGTGAAAGCGATTTCAGTTCCGGGTACCGATGGTTCGTTAGGTATTTTGAATCGTCATGCTCCGTTGATTTCTTCTTTGAAGAATGGAGTGGTAAAAGTAACCGACAACAAACAAACCGTGCATAATTTCGAAATTAACGGTGGGGTAATTGAAGTGTTGAACAACAAGGTAATTGTGTTGGCGGAGTAATTTTATAAAGCCTATTTAAAAATCCCGGTAGTATTTCTATCGGGATTTTTTTTGTAAACTACTATCCTTCCTGCATAAAAATCCAACTAATTGTGAATGCCGATTCGATAAGCTTTGATTTTTTAAAACTTTACTTGTTGAATATCAACACATTAATTCATAGCCTTACTTTGCTAAATTCGGTAATTGGACTGCAATCGAAATAAAAACAGACTAGTTTTACTGCAATCAAAATCCTGCATTTATGAAAAAACTTATCCCGCTACTTTTCCTTTATTTTTTTCTAAATCAGGCAAGTGCTCAATGCAATTGGGAGCCCGTTGGCTATAATGATACATCGCTAATTACAAGGCATCAGGGAGTTTATACTTCGGTTGTTGTTGACAAATTTGATTCTATTTATCTGGCTTATAGTGACGTGAATAAAGGGAACAAATTATCTGTAAAAAAATACCAAAACGGAGCATGGAAAACAGTGGGAATTGAAGCTTTTACCTCCGGAGCAACTTCTTTTAATTCGATTCAGGTTACAGATTCCGGCGTACCTTACGTTGCCTTTGTTGACAATACCAATGGAAACAAGGCCACGGTGATGAAATTTAATGGCAGTAGTTGGGTGACTGTTGGAATTCCAGGCTTTTCAAATGGCTCTGTTTCCAATACAACTCTTGCACTTGACAGTGCCGGAACGCCTTATGTTGGCTATAAAGACGCTGCTCATGGGAACAAAGCTAGTGTTCAATTTTTCAATGGCACATCCTGGACAAGTCTTGGGACTTCTGGATTTACGCAAGATACAGCATTGACACCTAGCTTAAAAATAAACCCTTCGGGTATACCCTATTTGCTTTTTCAAGACATAGCACATTCGCGGAAGGCAAGTTTGCTGTATTATTCAGGAAATACGTGGAACTACCTTGGTGGTTCGGGTTTTACCTTAAATGCCGCAAATAAACCCTCTTTTGATTTTGATAGCGCAGGCACACCCTATGTTGCATTTCATGATTCTATAACCAATAAAATTTCGGTTATGAAATATTACAATTCAACTTGGGTAACCCTTAACGATAGCGGGATTCTTAACTATAGCCCATATAATTTCATCTCTATTATGGTTGGTAAATCAGGTCTGCCTTTTATTGCCTGTTCAGGAGGTACCCTTTATTATAGTATTTCTTACGTTTTTAAGTTTAATGGAGCAACATGGCAATCCATTTATAAAACCCAAGGGTCTTATTCTTTTAAAACTTACATTTCTCTGGCTGGTACTTCAAACGGTTCAACCATTCTAGGATATATAGATGAGCTGAATAATAATAATCCAACCATTTTGAGATGGATTCAAAATGATTGGGAAAGCCTTAGTCATCCCGGCATAATTCCAACAATAGGCGGCCCCGAACCAATTTTTAGCGGAAGGAGTAATCTACTATCATTTGACCCATTCGGCAATCTCTATTTTTTTAATGCAGGTTCAAATAGTGTATTAAAAAAAGCTGGGGGAGTATGGAATTATGTAGGCAATAAGGGCGATGTTGGAGGTATTCATGCTTCAATCTGCTTTGACCTTCAGCAAAATCCTTGTATTGCCTATAGAAACAACAGTGGATATACTTTTGTAAAAAAATTCGACGGTCTAGCCTGGAATGACATAAGTCCCATCAATCAGTTGTTAAATTCAGATTTCAATGAAACCAGTTTAATTACCGACACTATAGGAAATTTATATGTTGCCACTGATAGGGCACCCGGCTCTTGTGTGTATAAATTTAATGGATCAAATTGGGATACTTTAGGTTCACCAATTACTGGAACCATACTTAAACTTCAACTCAATTATTTAGGTGAACTTATAATGGTAAAAACGATTCGCACCGATTCTACCCGTTTGTACATGGCCAAATTCAATGGTACCTCATGGACAATAGTGGGTAACCCTAAAGCGATTTTATCAACAAGTTTTCCTGTTGAAGAAATAAAAGCCACGATTACAAAGCAAGGAATAGCTTATGTGATGTATCATATACACTCTTCAGAATGTAAGGTAATTAAGTTTGATGGTTTAAACTGGGCGCAGATTGGAGGAAGTACCTTTAATCTTGGAGCATTTGGTTCAGTAACGCCTTCCATTATAACCGATAGTTCCGGCGTGCCTTATGCTGCAGCGCAAAGATATGGAGGTAATGGCCCCAATCCTATAATGGTATTTAAGTTCAATGGGAATAATTGGGTTAATACCGGCAATATTGTTTCTGATTTAAAGCCACTTCACGGAACTGCATTGGCGATAGATCCTACTAGCAATAACCTGTATATTTCTTTTGGCGAATTTTGCCCTTATGTTAAAAAAATGCTTTGTTCCATAACAAATGACATTGAGTCTGACCAACCTAACAGTTCAATAGTACTATTCCCCAATCCAAGTCGTTCTGAATTTTTCCTAAAATCAACGAATGCACCAATTCAGCAGATCAGGATATTTAATTTAATGGGTAAAGAGCTTGAAAATAAAGCAATCTACAAGGAGGGTGTAACAATTAATATAGCTAATTTACCTGCCGGAATTTACCTTGTTGAAGTGATAACCGCCAAAGAAAGAATTGTAAAAAAACTAGTAAAAGAATAAGTTCGGATTCCGTTGCAAACGGTATTTCATCAAAAAAACGGTCGCGTTTTAAAATTATAATCATACAAGTATGAAAAAATTTATCCCTGTCTTTTTCCTCTATTTTTTTATAAATCAGGCAAGTGCACAATGTACATGGGAAGCTGTTGGAAACAACGATACCTCTCTCCTAACAAGGCATCAGGGAAATTATGCTTCGGTTGTTGTTGACAAATTTGATTCGATTTATTCGGTTTACAGTGATGTGAATCTGGGAAATAAATTAACGGTAAAAAAATACGTGAATGGTGCCTGGAAAACTTTAGGGGTGGAAGGTTTTACTTCCGGGGCTACTTCTTTTAATTCGCTGGAAGTTTCTGCCACAGGAGTACCCTATGTTGCCTTTGTGGATGCTGCACACGGAGCAAAAGCATCGGTAATGAAATTTAACGGAAGCGCCTGGATTACGGTTGGCACTTCGGGTTTTTCTGACAGCATTGTATCTAACACCACTCTTTCCCTTGATAGCGCTGGCACTCCTTACATTGCTTATAAAGATAAAGCTCATGGAGATAAGGCAAACGTTAAGTATTTTAACGGAAGTACCTGGCTCAATTTAGGACCTGCAGGATTTACAGCGGATACAGCATTAACTCCATACCTAAAAATTAATAAATCCGGGGTTCCATATGTTTTGTTCCAGGATATGGCTCATTCAGATAAAGCAAGTATGATGTTTTATAACGGAAGTGCCTGGACCTATTTAGGTGCGCCTGGTTTTACGTCAGTAGCGGCAAGTCAAACCTCTTTTGACTTTGATAGTACTGGAATACCTTATGTTGCATTTGGTGATGCATCTGTAGGAAAGGCTTCGGTAATGAAGTATAGTGGAAACTCATGGGTGCAATTAGCAAGCAACGGTATTCCAACCTCAACCAATCCAAATTACTTAAGAATCGCAGTTGATAAGGCAGGAGTTCCTTATCTTGCTTATAGTGCCAATTATTATTCAACTTATGCTCTAAAATTTACGGGTTCGGCATGGGTATACGCTTACTCCTTTTTTGGAAATGGTCCTTCAAGCACAAATACTTCTATCGCCATTACATCTGCAGGTGCAGTAATCTTAGGTTATCTTGACTCATGGAACTTCTGGACTCCAACCGTATTGGAGTGGACACAAAACGATTGGGCAAGCCTGAGTCATCCAGGTTTCATACCAACTGGTGCTGGAGGACAACATTCTTACAATCAAAATTTATTAGCAGTGGATAATTCAGGAACTCCTTATTTTGTTAATACGGCATCCGGCAGTGTCTTGAAATACACTGGTGGAAACTGGGTTTATGTTGGCAACAAAGGAGCTGTCGGAGCAGAAAGAATGGTATCACTTTGTTTTGATCAGCAGAATAATCCCTGCGTTGCTTTTAAAGACTATTCTGGTCACACCTTTGTTCGAAAATTTGATGGAGTTTCTTGGATCGATATAAGTCCACCCATTTCCTTTTCTGGCTGGTGGACAGCAGAAACAAGTTTAACAATTGATGCCACTGGTAGTTTGCTTGTGCTCGCCAGTGGGCCTGTATTTACGGGATATTACAGTTCTTATATTTTAAAATTTAACGGGTTTAGTTGGGATACTTTAGGGGTTCCTGTAAGAAACAGCATCATTAAAATTGGCTTTACTCCATTAGGAGAACCTATGATTCTTCAGTCCATACAAATAACTCAATCAGACTCAACACGCTTTTATGTAAAGAAATTCAATGGCACGTCCTGGGTAGCTGTAGGGAGTGCGGGCACCGTTCCTGTTGGGGTATCTATACTTAATACCTTAAAAGCAACGATAACGAAACTTGGAACTGCTTATGTATTGTATTCAGCCAATTCAGGAGCATGGGGAGTAATGAAGTTTGATGGTTCAAGCTGGTCGAACGCATGGCCGGCCTCCTATAATTTTGGTAGCGGATTCGGCATTGTCTTTCCTTCGATTGTTTCAGATAGCAGCAACACAGCCTACCTTGGTGGTGATTCCTATTTTGGTGGCTCAACAATGGCACTCGTATATAAATATACGGGTAGCAATTGGGTAAGTGTTGGTACAGGAAATATTATTTCTGATTTTAGTCCACAACAAGGAACCTTACTTGCCATAGATCCCACAACAAATTTACCTTACGTTTCATTTGGACAGTTTTGTCCTTTTGTAAAAAAGCTGGTTTGTGCTGGAATAAACGGTGCAGAAACTTACTCTTCTTTAAATGACATTACCTTGTACCCCAATCCTAGCAGCTCTGTGTTTACATTAAGGTCTGAATCACTTAAAATAAATAACATTCGAATTTTTAACCTTGTGGGAGAGGAACTGGAGAAAAAAACGGTTGGAAAAAATGAGGTAACTTTAAACCTCCTCAACTTACTTCCAGGAATTTACCTTGTTGAAGTAATGACCGACAAGGAAAGAATTATTAAAAAACTAGTGAAAGAATAAGTTCTGAATTTATTTTTTCAGGTATTTCCAGTTTCGGATTTTACCTTCGCTAATCCATTCCACAGCATCTGCCAGTCTTTTTTGTTTTGTGGCTGCTGTTTTCGCTTCGGCAATCCAATCGGCGTATTCTCCTTTTTGAGAAGTTGTGAATTGCTCAAAATGAGTTTGTGCTTTTTTGTTTTTACTTAGTGCTACTTCCAGTTCTTGAGGCAAGACCAATTCCTTTTTAACAACTACTTTTTTCTCCACCTTAATCCCAGTCTCATTTAACTTCATGTGTTGCTTAATGAAGTCTATAAGGACCTTATCAGGCGGCAAATCTTTGAGGGAGGTCATTCGCCCCAAATGTCCCATGGCTTCACCCCCATTGTTTTTTCGTTCGCCTAAATAATTGTGCTCATCTTGGAGCAACTTCGCTTTCCAAAAACCACCTACACAGTGCGCTTTAAAGGCAGCAAAATTAAACATGGGACCATTGTAATCAAAGAAAGGCATACCCCACTTAATTGTTTCTATTACTTCAGGGCAAGCCTTATGAATTAAGATACGCATGTGCGTTAAAATGGGTTGTGCAAAAAGCGGTGATTTGGCAATATAAGTATCGATGCGTTTGTCTTTTGTAGCCATTGAAACCTGTGTTGAAAAACACAAATTTAAAATTATATCAACTACATTGCTAAGCCTCCTTTTCTATTAATTACTGAGCACAGCTTCCTCCTTTTGCTTCAACAAATTTGTATACATGGCTTTAATGCTGTTTTCGCTGCGTAAAAACACACTTGTTAAAAAGTTGAGATCGTTGGTGTGCTTAAATGCTTCACGGTAATAAGCTATTTCTTGATCTGTCCAAGTTTCGTGTGAGCGTGGAAACGTTTTACGCAGTTCACGAATTGCATCTGTCAAGGTTTCGCCACTTTTTAAAATAGGTAAGCTAGAAACCGCCCGCTTCAAATTTTGTTTAGATGACTCATTTAAATGATTGTAATAAGGTGCTGCAAAAAAGTCTTGCACTTGTTGCTGGGTGTTTGCATAAAAATGCTTTTCAAAATAAGTCAACAAAACCGGACGCAGTGTTGCATATTTTGTGACTCCTTCTAGCACTCCAAAAAACGTAACAGCATGGCGGGCATCGGTTAACTTGTTACTGGATGAACCCAACAACAATTTTCCAAGTGTGTGGTGCGATAAGCCAATGCCCCTAGCTTTCATTTCATCGGCATAGCCTTTTATTTTTTCATCGCTAATAAAATCGCTTAAGCGCAGCTTTTTTTGTCGTGAATGTTGTTCGCAATAGCCTTGAATTATTTTCATAAAATCAAGTCCATAACGCTCCATTTTTGCCGTTGAAACTCCCGAAATTCCCAACATCTCCTGTTCTGTGCAAGGCATTTGCTCGACCATTGAAGCCAAGGTAACATCGCCAAAAACTATAAAGGGAGGCATTCCCAAACTATCGGCGATTTGTTTTCGCAAGCTGCGTAATTCTTCAAACAAGGGGTGTTGCTTGACTTCCGAAGTTGGTGAAGCTGTCGGTTTTTGTAAATTGCTTTTTGTGGTAGGTGTTTCTGTTACTGTTTCAACAAAATGCAATTTGGCTTCGCCTTGCACAATTTTCTTTCCAAATGGTGTAGCTTTTAATGCATAATTTTCGTCGTAGGCCATTTCAATAGCTCCCAGTTGAAGCATTTGCATCAGGTAGCTTTGCCAACGTTCAAAACTAAGCTCTGCCCCTTTGCCATAGGTCTTCAATTTATCAAATCCTTGCGCAAAAATTTCTGCACTTTTACTTCCTCTTAAAATATTTATTAGCATGTTGAATCCTATTTTTTCGCCGGCTCGCAGCAAAGCTGATAAGGCCTTTTGCGCAAAAATACTTCCTTCAATAAAGGAAGGTGGATTTTTACACACATCACAATTACCGCAGTTTTCAGTGATGCTTTCGCTGAAATAATTCAACAATATTTTTCTTCTGCAAATGCGGGCTTCTGCTAATTCCTGCATTTGACGCAACTTCTCAAGATTAAGTGTTGCATTTGCACTATCGGTGGCAAAGCGCTTTAACGAAATAATATCTGCTACCGAAAAGTACAATACCGTTGTTGCCGGTAGTCCATCCCGCCCGGCACGACCAATTTCCTGGTAGTAACTTTCAATGTTTTTGGGTAAATTATAATGTATAACATAGCGCACATTCGATTTGTCAATTCCCATCCCAAAGGCCACAGTAGCAATAATTACACGAATGTCGTCTTTGGTAAAAGCTTCTTGTACAGCACTTCGTTCTTCGGATGCCAAGCCTGCATGGTAATGCGCACAATTAATTCCTATTGCCTTTAACTTACCACTCAATTTTTCTGTCCCCTTTCGCGATAAGCAATAAATAATTCCGGAATCTGTGGGATGTTGTTGAATGAGTGAAACTATTTCAGTTATTTTTTTCGACTCTTTTGTACCGCGCTTAACAGCTAAACTCAAGTTTTTTCTATCAAAGGACGAAATAAACTGTTCGGGATCCCGCAGCTTCAATTGTTGCAAAATATCCTTGCGGGTAACTTTGTCGGCAGTTGCAGTAAGCGCAATAAAAGGAACATTCGAAAATTTTAAACGCAAAAACCCCAATTGGGTGTATTCAGGGCGAAAATCGTGACCCCAACTGCTAATACAATGTGCTTCATCAATAGCCACCAAAGAAATAGTGATTTCATTTAAAAAAGTATCGCGCAATTGCACAATCGTTTCGGGAGCCATGTATAAGAGTTTAGTAATACCTCTGCGGCATTTTTCCTTTACTGCATTGTTTTCCTCAAAACTGAGTGAGGAGTTAATAAATTCTGCCTCAATTCCATTTGCTTGCAACGCTTGCACTTGATCCTTCATTAAGGCAATAAGCGGCGATACAACCAATGCAGTTCCTGCTTTAACTAAAGCCGGCACTTGATAACAAATTGATTTCCCTCCGCCGGTGGGCATTAGTACCAATACATCTTTACCACTACACACTGCAGTGATTGCCGCCTCCTGCATTGGACGAAAGTGGTCAAAACCAAATTGCTTTTTTAATATGTCAATGGGTTGAATAGCCATGTTTATTTAGTATGAAATAAAAGAAATAAAAACACAGCAACACAAAATCTGTTCTACCACTACTTTCAAACAGTTAATGTGTTACTGTGTAAAACTAGGAATTCAATTCTTTTTGCCTAACATCAACACTTCGTTCACTACAATTTCGGTAATGTACTTCTTCTCTCCTTCCTTGTTGTTGTAGCTGCGACTGGTGAGTTTCCCTTCAATAGCTATTTCATTCCCTTTGTCGAGATATTTTTCAACTATCTCAGCAGTTTTTCCCCAGGCTATTAAATTGTGCCAACAGGTTTCGGTAACTTTTTCACCTTTTAAATTGGTGTAAGTTTCGTTTGTTGCTAAATTTAATTTCGCCATTTTTTTTCCTGATTCCAGGTTTTTTACCTCAGGTACTGCGCCTAAGTTTCCAATCAGCCTTACGCTGTTTCTTAAATTGTTCATGTTACTTTTTTTTATGGTTAAACATTTATCACCCACTAGTGATGATGCAAAACTGCGTCAATCTGGAGACGCAGACAATACTTAAAAAAGATGATTTTTATTGTTGACACTTATTTCTTCAACTTGGTGCCATCATGAGTATTGGATAGTCCTTTATTAAAACCTTGAATTGATGCATCGCCAAGACAAAATATATTTATCCAAACTTGCTTTCCAATGTTCTCAAAAATTACAAAAAATGCTCCACAACTTTATCCTACAAAATGAGTAATGAAATTAGGTGTGAAAAAAAATTCCTTTATTTCTGGTGGATTCAAAATGTTTCAATTGGTTAATAAGCAGTAAAAAAATGTTTTTGCTACTTATTTAACTTTTATTGGTAGTTAGCAGCAACTACTAATTCAAAATTCCTTTACATTTAAATTCTCAAAAAAAAGCACGTGATACACCTTAGTCAAATAAATAAGTCGTATACAGTTGGTGCCAACAGCATGCACGTGCTGAAAGGAATTGATATGCACATAAAAGAAGGCGAATTAGTTTCTATTATGGGCTCTTCGGGTTCGGGCAAATCAACTTTACTTAACATACTTGGTTTACTCGACAATTACGACACCGGAACTTACACACTCAACAATATTTTGATGCGCGATTTGTCGCAAACAAAAGCAGCCCAATTGCGCAATAAATTTTTAGGCTTTGTTTTTCAATCGTTTAATTTATTAGCCTTTAAAAATGCTGTTGAAAACATTGCGCTGCCTTTGTATTACCAAAAAGTTGGTCGCAAAGAACGTAACAAACTTGCACTCGAATATCTCGATCGTGTTGGCTTAAAAGATTGGGCCAATCATTTACCCAGCGAAATGAGCGGAGGACAAAAACAACGTGTGGCAATTGCGCGTGCTTTGATTTCAAAACCCAAAGTAATTTTTGCCGACGAGCCAACGGGAGCTCTTGATAGCGCTACTTCGCAGGAAGTAATGCAATTATTTAAAGACGTAAACAAAGAGGGAATTACTGTGGTAATTGTTACCCACGAAGACGATATAAGCAAAATGACGGATCGTATTATTCGCTTAAAAGATGGTTTAATTGTTCAAGATTAGTTTAACTTGACACAACACACAGCGCATGTTTGACCGAGACAAATGGCAAGAAATTTTGGGAACCATCAGCAAAAATAAGCTGAGAACCTTTCTTACTGCCTTTAGTGTAGCATGGGGAATTTTTATTTTAATTGTATTACTTGGGGCAGGTCAAGGTTTAAGAAATGGCGCCGAGTCGCAGTTTTTGCGTGATGCCGTAAACAGTATAAACATTGAGGGTGGTCAAACTACCATGCCCTACAAAGGAATTCAACCCGGAAAAAGAATTCAACTCACCACCGAAGATTATTTGTTGGTGCGTAACCTTTCGAAACACTTGGTTTATTCGAGCGCCGGATTAGGTGGCTCTTCGGTAATGATGAGCTATAAACAACGACACGGAGCCTACATGTTACGGTCGGTAATGCCCGATCACGATTACCTTGAAAATGCAAGCATCACTAGCGGTCGATTTATTAATGAGCTCGATATTAAAGAACACCGAAAAGTGTGTTGCATTGGCTATCCGGTGCGCGACGAATTATTTGCCGATGAAAATCCAATCAATAAATTTATTGACGTTGCCGGAACCCAATACAAAGTTATTGGCGTATTTACAGATCCTGGAAATGGAGACCTTACACGCATTTATGTTCCTTTAACCACTTATCAGCGTGCCTATGGAGGAACCAATAACATTGGAAATGTGTGGGCAAGTATGGACGATGAGTCTTTTGAAAATGGGGATGCATTGGTGGAAGAAATTAGAACCAGTCTTGCAACAAAACACAATTTTAATCCGGCCGATTTAAGCGCTGTTCGAGTTGAAAACTGGAGCGAAGAGTATAAGCGAATTATGACCATGCTCGATGGGATAAAAATTTTTATTTGGATTATTGGGATATTTACTCTCATTGCAGGAATAGTAGGTGTAAGTAATATTATGATGATTATTGTAAAAGAGCGCACCAAGGAAATTGGAATACGAAAAGCTTTGGGAGCAACACCCTCTTCAATTGTTATGTTAATCGTTCAAGAATCTGTTTTTATTACTGCTGTTGCCGGATATATTGGACTTTTGCTGGGTGTAGGATTGTTGCAGTTAATGAGTGATAATATTGAAGGAGATTTTTTTAAACATCCTGAGGTGAATTTTACCTTAGCAATTTCGGCTACTTTTATGATTATTGTTGCAGGCGCTTTAGCAGGATTTTTTCCGGCATTGCGCGCTGCCAAAGTTGAACCAATTGAAGCATTAAGAACTGAATAATGATACTCGACCGCGATAACTGGCAAGAAATATACGCAACCATTAAAAAGAACAAGTTGCGTACTTTGCTTACTTCACTTGGAGTAGGTTGGGGAATTTTTATGTTGGTTATTATGCTGGGCGCAGGAAATGGCTTGAAAAACGGGGTAATGAATGATTTTAGCGGAACAGCTACGAACAGTTTTTTCATGTGGACACAAAAAACCACAAAACCTTACAAAGGCATGAAGCCCGGGCGTAACTTCGATTTTAACAATGGCGATGTAATTGCACTTTCACAATTAAAAGAACTATCAGTAGTATCACCTCAAAATCAATTAGGTGGTTGGCGGGGCGACAACAGTGTTGTAAGAGGATTAAAAACCGGTAGCTTTCAGGTGAATGGTGCTTTTCCAAACATTGCTAAAATTTCGCAAATAAAAATTATTGAAGGTCGCTTTATCAATGAAAATGATATTCGCGAAAAACGAAAAGTGTGTGTTATTGGTACCCGGGTGAAAGAGGAATTATTCACACAAAGTGAAAAAGCACCGGGTGAATATATACGCATCAATGGTGTTTACTTTAAGGTAATTGGAGTTTCAAAACCTGTTTCAAATGGAGGCGAGGCACGCGAAGAAGCTTCAAAAATTGTGGTTCCCTTTTCAACATTTCAAAATGCCTTTAATTTTGGTGATGAAGTGGGTTGGTTTGCTATTTCATCAGCTCCTGAATATTCAGCAGCAGAAGCCGAAGAAAAAGTAATGGCCCTTGTGAAGGAACGTCATAAAATTGCACCCGACGATAAGCAGGCCATTGGTAGTTGGAACATGGAAAAACAATACCTTAAAATGAAAGGATTATTTACCGGCATCAACATGCTTATTTGGTTTGTTGGAATTGGAACATTAATAGCCGGCGTTATTGGTATTAGCAACATCATGCTCATTGTTGTAAAAGAGCGCACCAAAGAAATTGGTGTGAAGCGAGCACTTGGAGCAACGCCTTTTGCAGTAACTTCACAAATTATTATTGAGTCGGTTTTTTTAACTTCCTTGGCGGGATATTTTGGATTGGTTATCGGAATTTTGTTACTGGAAGGTGTAAACACTGCAATGGGTAACGATGTTCCCATGTTTAAAAACCCTACAGTAGATATTTCGGTTGCTATAATATCACTTTCGGTGTTGGTGTGCTGTGGTGCCCTTGCCGGATTAATCCCAGCCCGAAGAGCGGTATCGGTTCATCCCGTTGAAGCATTGCGTGCAGAGTAATTAAGTATAATTAAATTAAAAACGTTTATGATAAAGAAGAGTTTAAAAATAATCATCGCACTGGCACTGCTAGGGGTTTTTATATGGACATTTTATTTTTTGTACAAGAAGTCGGAACAAAGTCCGGTGGTATTTCAAACAGTATCAGCTTTTGACACCACTATAGTTAAAAAAACTGTAGCAACAGGAAGTGTTATTCCTCGCCGTGAAGTAAATATGAAGGCGCAAGTGTCGGGCATTGTTGAAAAAATGTACGTAGTTGCCGGACAAGAAATTAAACAAGGCGACATCATAGCTAAGGTTAAAATTATTCCCAATATGTTGAATTTAGCAAACGCCGAATCACGCGTAAATCAAGCTAAAATAAGTTACGACAATGCCCTTGTTGAATATGATAGATATGCTTTGCTATTGAAACAGCAAGTAATTGCAGCAGCAGAACTTTTGCCTTATGAGCTAAAACGCAATTCATCAAAGGAAGAATTGGATGCAGCCGAAAACAATTTACAGCTTATTAAAGAGGGGGTTACAAAAAATGCAGGAAAGGCAACAAATACGCTTATACGAAGCACCATTAGCGGAATGGTATTGGATGTACCTATAAAAGAAGGAAGCAGTGTAATTGAAAGCAATACCTTTAATGAAGGCACAACCATTGCGTCAGTTGCGAACATGGGTGAAATGATTTTTGAAGGAAAACTGGATGAAAGCGAAGTGGGAAAAATTAAACAAGGAATGAATCTAGTGCTCACTATTGGTGCTATTGATTCTGAAAGTTTTTCGGCTACGCTTGAGTATATTTCACCCAAAGGAATTACTGAAAATGGTGCAATACAATTTTTAATTCGTGCTGCATTGGGCAAAAATAAAGGCAACTCTTTTTTACGTGCCGGTTATAGTGCGAATGCCGATATTATTTTAGATAAGAAAGAAAATGTTTTGTCGCTTCCAGAATCGGTATTGCAATTTGAAAAAGATAAAACCTTTGTAGAGGTTGAAACCGGGCCAAATAAATTTGAAAAGCGTTATTTAAAAACCGGAATATCAGATGGAGTAAATATTCAGGTATTGGAAGGCATCAACAAAAGCGAAAAAGTTAAAGTTCCCGAAATGAATGGAATGGGAGCTGCTTAACAAAGCATAAACAATTCGCCTAAATACTTTCTGTTTTAACTATAAATTTGTTGTAGTTTTTGCTGTAACCCTTATTCAGTGGAAGCAAAACACATCAGTAATAAAACAAATTAGTAAATCGTTAACTGAATCAATATTTATATAATACCGGTCAAACCGGAAATAGGAAAGACAATAGCAGTTAGATAAAGTTAACGACTAGTTTTAAATTACAATGCGACACTTAAGGCAAATTTTAATTCTTGTTATATTCTTAGTTGGAACAGTCAAAATTGCCTTTTCTCAAAGGAGTCCTATTTTAGGCCAATTTTCTATTTCTACAACTGAAGGGAAAGTATTTCTAAATTGGTCCATAGTTTCTGGAGCAACTTGTAACGGAATTCAAATTTACCGTTCAGCCGATACTAGCAACTTTTCTCAAATTGGTGAAATACCCGGTGTGTGCGGAAGTGCCAGTTTCGAACAATTTTACAACTACACGGATTATCACCCTTTAAAAAATCAACTCAATTATTACCGACTCGAATTAGGCAGTTTGGAATATTCTCAGACTGTTTCCATCGAGGTAATCGATATTGAATACGGTGGCTACCAAATTAGGCCTCAGCCAGCAAATACAGCAGCAAAAATCTACTTTGAAAATAACAACAAACAGGAATATGATTTTTCGTTGTTTGATTTAAAAGGACAAAAACTTTTAACTGCAAGCGGAAAAGAAGATTACTTTGCTTTGAATACAACTGATGTGCCATCCGGTTTGTATTTTTTCACTATTTCTAACCCGGGAAAACCTCAAGTAATCAAAGGTAAATTTATGGTGCTTCATTAATCCTTAAAGTAATTTACATTACTTCAACGCAAACTTATCAGAGCGTTTAATCTGAAATTTGATTTCTGGTATTTTTGAAAAACCAGCAATTGCAAAATCCTTTACAACTGTGCTCTTTGGCGGGTAACACGAATTTCGGTACGTCTGTTTTGTCGGTGCTCCTCTTCGCTACATGGAACAAAATCTTTGCATCGGTTTGTAAGGTCTGTTTCACCAAATCCATGTCCAATAATGCGTTCAGCATCACCCCCTTTTGCAATAATGTAAGCCACAGCAACATCGGCACGCTTTTGCGAAAGCTGTAAGTTAAACACTGCATCGGCACGTGAATCGGTATGCGAGTTTAATTCAATTAAAATTGAAGGATAGTTTTTTAACAAGACAACCACTTTGTCCAATTGTGCTGTTGCTTCGGCTTTTAACTCGTACTTGCCTAATTCGTAATACAAACTTTCGATGAACATACCTTCCTTTACACTGGTTTTATAATTGCTTTTCTCAGGATTGTACGCCGAAAGTTTATTGAAATCGTATGCTTCGTTTTCAAACTTAAAATAACCCTCCGAATCGGTTTTCATAGTTTTCAACACAGCACCACGAACTCCTCCCATGCTAATGGTAGCAGCTGTTACCGGTTCATTGTCTTTACCATTTACCAAAATCTTACCATACACTCTACTCTTGTTTTGTTGATTGAGCAATGGATGGCTATCGTCGATGAGTATTACATAGGTTAAATCTTTGGGCATATTTTCAAAACGAAACATCCCCGATTCGTTGGTGGTAGTTTGTTTTAATGTATTGCCATCTGCATCAGCTAGTATTACTTCCATTCCTTGCACCACTTGCTTAAAATTTTCACCCACTTGCACTCTTCCAATAATACTAGCTGCCTTTCGTACCGAAAAAAGTAAATCGGTTGCATCCATTTCGGTCATGTTAATCTGATCGGCTTGCAATTCCTGAAAGTCAAAGTAACCATTTACATCAGCCGACATTTCCTGCACTACTTCTGCTTGCTTGTTCTTGACAACAATCTTTGCATTCACTGCAGGACTTCCATCATTGTAAATTAAACGCCCATAGGCTTCTGATGTTTTCCCCAATAAATTCAATGCATCATCATCGTTTACAAATTCAACAACGTAGGTTTCATCGGGGTTTAAATGCTGAAACACAAACCCTCCGTATGCATCTGTAGTTGTAGTTTCAACAACTTGTCCCTTTGAATTTACCAGCTTTATCAAGGTGTTTGCTGCCGGGTCTAACTTATTGAGCATTACTTTACCCCACAATGAAGTAATTTTTTCCTCACTAATTTTTGAGCGGAATTCATAAATATCATCATCGCCTTTTCCTCCTTCACGATTACTCGAAATGTAGCCCCTTTTGTTTGCGACTGTAAACACCAAACCAAAATCATCTTTTGGCGAATTCAGCGGCATTTGCATGTTGGTAACCGAAGTCCATTTTTTATTAACCTGTCGCGTCGAAAAAATATCTAAACCTCCAAATCCAATTTGCCCATCGCTTGAAAAATACAAGGTTCCATCTTCTGATGCATATGGAAACATTTCATTTCCAGGTGTATTCACTTGGCCTCCTAAATTTTTAAAATTACTCCAAGTATTTCCTTCGCGCTTGCACACGTACAAATCCATACCACCAAAACCACCCGGCATATCGCTCGAAAAAAACAAATATTGTCCATCGGCCGAAACGCTGGGGTGCATGAACGAACAATTAATACAATTCAAAAAAAACGATACGGGCTCTGTCCATTTTCCCTTTTCTAATTTTGAGAAAAATATTTTGGGCCGGTTTACATTCGCTTTTGTTTTAGGGTCGTACACATTGTCAATACGTGTAAAATACATCACATTTTGCGCAGGATTGAATGACACAGGGCCATTGTGAAACTCTGTATTTATTTTACTCGAGATTAATTCGGGTTTAGCATATTGTGGCTCACCACCGTTGCTTTTTATTTCGGAATAATACACCGAAACATATGGTTTATTGGTCCATCCAAAGGTATTATCGTTTATAAAATCCTTGCGCCTTTCCGAAACAAATACGAGTCCGTCTTTGTAGGGAATTGGACAAAAATCAGAGATGGAAGTATTGAGTGCTTCCAAGTTATAGACTACAAAAGTTTGTGGTTTAATTGTCCAAAGCCGGGTAATTGTGAGGTTATTAATTTCACGTTTGGCGCGTTCGTCTTTCGGAACTTTTTGTGCATAAGCCAAGTATTGATCCTTGGCTTCATTGGGTTTTCGATTACTTTTTAATATTTCACCATAGTACAAATGATTCACCGGATTAATGTTTCGCATTCCTAGCAAACGATCGTACTTTTGTTCTGCGCTATCGTATTCATTCGTCATACGATAACTATTCGCTAGCTTTTCAGCGACTTCTTTTTTATGGTGTTTGGTTTTATACTCAATACGCTCGTACTTTGGTATTGCTTTGGCATAACTGTAGTTTTTATAATACTCATTAGCTTGCTTCAACTGCGCAAATACTTGCGGAGTTAATGCCAAACAACTAAGTAAAATTAAAATTCGTTTCATTCCAATCAATGCTAGTTGTACTTAAACAAACGAGGTGAAATAGTTTTTGCTTTGAAAAAATCTATATCAAAGCCTACAAAAAACTCGTGTGAACCTTTGTTCGTTAAACCTAATTTTTGTGTTGTTAAATCGTAAGAATATCCCACCCTTATTAATTTAGAAATATTGTACTCGCCAATAAAAACAAGCGATTTGTTTGAGCGTATTCCTATTCCCAGCCAAATTTTTTCATCGAGTAGGAGGCTTGCATTTAGATCAAGATTTACGGGTGCATTATTCGTGTAACGTAGTACAGCACTAGGTCTCAGTGTTATCATCGAATTTACTTCAAAGGCCTTTCCTACCGTAGCGAGAATATGTGGTGCCAGTTGGTTAGTAAAATTTGTCAACAAGGTTGTGTTGCTGCTCGATTTGGTGGATAATTGAGCAATGGTTGCGCCTGCATAAAAACTACTGTTGTAATAATACATACCAAAGTCAAAAGCGGGTTTGAGCAAACGTGTTGATGTTCCTGAATTAAAAATATCGGCTTTGTCCTTGTAATCAACCTTGCTCCAATCATAGTAATAATCGTAAAGTCCGGCTCTTAATCCGAATGCCAATTTGCCCGAGTTTAGACGAATTCTATAGGAAAACGATCCCACGTATTGATTCATTGAACAAGGGCCAATTTTATCACTGATTACGTGTAATCCTATTCCTAGTTTTTTATTTCTCAAAGGACTATTAATACTGGCAGTAATGGTTGTGGGAGCTCCTTCAAAATCAACCCATTGATTACGGTACAACAAAACAGTGCTAATAACTTCACGGCTTCCTGCATATGCCGGGTTGAGCGCTAAAGGATTAAACATGTATTGTGTAAACTGCGGAGTTTGTTGTGCAATGCCCAATTTAGCAACACAACAAAAGCACATAAAAAAACAATATAGTTTAACTCTCATGCAACATTAACGGGTTAATTCAACCCATCCCTTGTATTTTTGACGGTCGATGGTTACTAAATAAAAATAAGTTCCTTCGGGTAATTCCTCGTTTTTTGAAGTGGTTCCACTCCACAACACTTCGCTGTTATTGTAGTTTTTACCTTGCCAAACAACATCGCCCCAGCGATTAAAAATAAAGACGCTATTGTTCGAAAATTCTTCAATACCATCAATTATCCAAGCGTCGTTTTGCTGATCGTTGTTGGGTGTAATTCCACTGTAAAAATGCAGTGCACATGCTCCTTCAGATTCAAGCTGAATACTTACCGTATCGCTTAGTTTAAAACCCCTGGCATCAGTTACAGTTACTGTATATGTTCCGGGTTTTAGATTTTTAATGGAACTGGTCGCTTCTCCACCCGGCAGCCACAAAAACTGAAATGGACCTACTCCTGATTTAATAGAAACTTCAGCAAAGCCATTATCGGCGTTGAGGCAGGAAGATGATATAGTTGTGACAGAAAAGCTCAAGCCCTTTTGCTGTGGTTGTTGAAAGCCTTGTGTAACAAAATGATTGCTCGAAAAAAAAGTTTGCACCGCTAGTTCTCCGGTAGATGCAGAAAGTGAAATTCCGGCGTTGCTACTGAAGTTTCCTGTGCTACCTATCAGCTGAGGCGTGATACTTACCTGAGCAAATGCTGTTGTGTGCAACAAAAAAAACACAACAAGGCTACCTAAAAACCGGGAGTAGTTTTTGTTTTTTTGTAGTATTGGTTGTTGTGAAAACTCTGTCTTCATGGTCGCTTTTGGTCAATTTCTTGAACCTGATAATTCGTTTAGGGTTTGTAAACCACAAAATTGAAATCTTTGTCAACCGGCGTTCCTGCTGAGTTGTAGGTTCTTATTTTAAATTTTCCCGGTAAGGATCCTGTTAATGAATTGCTCGCAGCTATTTCGCCGGGACCTGATGAAAGTGTTGCCAATACTGTAAAATTGATGGAATTGAAGCCATCCGTAAAATCTATTTCATACACACCGGTTCCTAACTTAAATAGGATAAAATTCCCTGAATTGGATGTTAAAATATTCCCATTCAAGTCAACCGAACCATAGGCTATTGGGAGCAAATCGGCATTGCTGGTATTGCTTCGATTTACTTCATTGCCAAAGCCTCCGCTTACATTTATGGTTCCTTTTACATCTAATGTTTGAACGGGATTTTTTCCGATACCAACTCTACCATTGTTGTCAATAATCATTCGGGTGGTACTGGAGGTACTATCGTCGCGCGTGGTTTTAAATTCCAACACAGTGCCGTTTCCGCTTGTTGTAAATGCCTGTGAACTGCGGCTTTCGATGGAGGCGGAAGGTGAAAAGTTAACGCCGTTGAATCCAGAAAAAACAAGTTTTCCTAACAGGTCGTTTGCCTGAACTGCTAGCGGTGTAGCTTGTGTTCCTCTAGCTAAACCAAGCTCCAATTGTCCTGCATTAATTCCTGCATTAAACGAAAAAATAGATTGTTTGGCCGCAACGTCGTGAATCGAAAATTTACTCCCGGGATTGCTGGTTCCAATACCCAACCGGCCATTCGCCAGTACCCGCAAACGCTCTGTATTATTCGTTTTTAGGATAAAGGATACCGAATCGGTTGTTCCAATAAAATTGGTAGTAGCATTAGTAGCAGCATTGCCTATGCGGCTCCAAGCATCCTGACTTCCCGGTATTCCTTGTGGTCCGGTAGCTCCGGCTGGTCCTGCAACACCTTGAATTCCTTGTGGTCCGGCTGGTCCGGTAAGTCCAATTGGGCCTTGCTGCCCTGTTGGGCCTGTTGGTCCTTGCGGTCCTTGTGGACCTGGATCACCTTGAATTCCTTGCAACCCTTGTAAACCCTGAGGTCCTATTGCCCCTTGAATTCCTTGTGGGCCAGTAAGTCCGGTTGCTCCTTGCGGGCCGGGTGGACCTTGTGCACCTTGAATACCTTGTGGGCCCGGCAAACCTTGTGGACCATTCCCAGAAACTTTAGCATACAAAGCATAGGGAACCGACATAAATTGGGTGGTTCCCATGGAAACAAAATTAGTAGAAGTTGCACTTGTATCGAGTAAAATTTCTAAAAAATAAGGTCCGCTTGCCCAGTTAATTGTTGCGAAAATTGTTGTGTCAACAGAACCAATTACCAAGGTAAAAAGTCCAAATGGATTGGTATTCACCAAGTGATTTTCAGAATAAACTATAGTGCCGGTCGCGTTGGATTGATGAATGGCAATTTGTACTGCCAATGATTTGTTGATGAGTTCATTTCCTGCAGCATCTCGTGCAACAGCTTGATAATTGAGTCCTTGCGGAGATTGTGCATGTGTAAAACACAGGCTCGCAAACCATATTCCAACAAATAAAAAATAGTTTAATCTATTCATGTTCAATGACTATACAGGTTGATTTTTTGCAATTGCCTGTAACCAAACAAAACTACGTGAATTGAATTCCTTTGTTAGGCGCTGATTCTCAAAATAATTAACATTGCATTGTTGGTATCGGTAGTTGCAAAAGTGAGTTACAAGGTTGAACTCATCCATATTCACAATTTTGTTTAAGTTTACCTCCAATGAAAGCTTCTATAAGAGGCATGAATACACACCTACAAAAACGTGACAAGCTTGAATTTTGCTAACCCGGTTTCGTTAAATGGAAAAAAATGGAAGGGCTCTAAAGCGCCAAAAAGAATATTAATTATTCGATTGCAAGCATTTGGTGATGTGGTGATTACTTTGCCCTATTTACAAAGTTTGCGAAACCAACTTCCTGCCTCCACTCAACTTGATTTTCTTACACGTACTCGAATGTCTGATATTCCTAATGGAATGGACATGTTTACCAACGTATATGCATTGCGTGGTGGGAATAGTGTGAAACGCGAATTTCTTTGGTTTCTGCTAATGTATCCGCTGCTTTTGATGAAAGGTTATGACGTAGTGATGGACCTGCAAAATCATCGTTTTTCAAAACTAATTCGTCATTTATTATTTCCTACAGCTTGGGTAGAGTTCGACAAAGAGTCATCGCTTTATGCCGGTTTACGCACTAAGCGAAGTATTGATTTTTGTGGTGTGGCAGATGTGGATTTTTCGGCACCCTTAATTTTAAAAAAAGAAGTTGAATCAAAGTTAGAATCGTTTAGCTTACCACCTGATTCCGATTTAATAGTATTAAATCCTGCCGGTTTTTTTGAAACGCGCAATTGGGCTATTGAAAAGTACATTGAGTTTTGTGAACTTTGGATGAAACAAGAAAAACGTAAATCCTATTTTTTGCTTTTAGGAGAAGCATCGATGAAAGAAAAAGCAACTTGGTTTGAGCAAAAATTGGGTACACGTTGTATAAATTTAGTGTGTAAAACAAGTGCTCTCGAAGCTTTGCAAGTTCTATCGAAATGCAAATTGGTTGTGTCAGAAGACTCCGGATTGTTTCACATGTCTTGCGCCATGGGCGTTCCAACTATTGGTATTTATGGATCGACTAGAAATGATTGGACCAATCCCTTACAAAATCACACTTTTTGTTTCAATTCATCTGATATGGAATGCGGTGATTGCATGTTGCAAAAATGCATGCATAAAAAAGTACTTTGTCTTGATCGAATTAGTTCTGAAGCTGTGCTAAACAAAGCGTTAAGCCTGCTTGCAAAAACACCACTGCCAAACTAAGATGAAACTAAACGAATTAATTAACGAAGTTTACTTGCCATTGCTGGAAGAAAAAAATGGCTTTCATATACTTTGCGAACCGGAGTTTAAAAGCTCCCTTTATAACTACCTTTCTAACTGGGAAAAAATTCGAAAAAAAGAAAAAAACTACACTCCAATTCCTCCCGAGCAATATCCTGAACTCCCCATTGCACCTGCTGTAAAAAATGATTTTGAGTGGAAGTGGCGAAAGCAGAGTTTGGCCTTAGTTGAAAAGCAAATACACAAAAAAAACAAGCCATTGATATTAGATTTAGCCTGCTGGAATGGCTGGCTTAGCAATGCCTTAACCGAAAAAAAAAATGAGGTACTGGCTGTTGATTTATTTGCCGATGAAATAGATGGAATGGCTTGCAAAAAATTTTATAAAACCACCTGGCATTCGATTCAATGTGATACCGAAAATTTAAATTTTTTGAAACCGCTGTTTGATGTGATTGTTGTAAATCATGCACTTCAATTTATGCCTCAGCCAATCGATTACTGCAATCGTTTAAAAAAATTACTGAAACCCGATGGATTAATTTTATTGGCCGGTATTAATTTCTTTTCGCAAAGCAAAAAGAAACATGAACAGGTTGAGAGCTTTAAAAAACACTTTAAAAACAAGTACAATTTTTCAGTTTTTTTTAAGCCTTGCAGCGGGTACTTAACGCTTGAAGATAAAACTCAGTTGGAGCAAAACGGATTTAGATTTATGCGCTATCCCGATATGCGATTACACAATTTGTATTCAAGGGTAAATCCTTCAAAACCTCTGTATTGCTTAGGAATATTCAATGCGAGCAATAAATAAAACAGACTATATTTAATAAATTTTCGTAACCATTTAACGAAATAACGTTTACTATTCGCGAACGGAAACCGGCATTTTTATTACCTTAAATGGTGCTAATGAATCAATGCGGCTGCGCGGATGCATAGATCCTAGGTATGGAAATTCATCATAGCTACTTGTAGGAAGTTGATGGAAAATCTGTTCTACTTCAGCGATTGGTAAATTCCATTCTTTAGCAATTGCCGAAACAGAGCGTTGCATAAAGCTTATGTAAAGTAATTCTGCTTGCGTATGTTCAAAGACTTCGAACCAATTTAAATCTGTTTTTTGCTTTTTTCGTTCTGCATAAATAAATCCGTTAGCTTGTTGCACTATTGCTTCATATTGTTCGCGAGTTGCATATCCTGCAACATCCTTTGTGTTTGTAAATAGAGGTTCAATTTTGCTTTCATGGCACCACATGCATTTGCCAATTCGTCCGGCTTTCGACAATAATGTATCACTCTTGGAAAGTAATTTTCCTTCTCTTCCATAAATCGCAAAACGGGGTTGTGAGTTGGGAAGTAAGTCTATCGTCTCAAATTCAGTAGGAGTAAATGTTTGATTTTGGGAGTTATAGTTTCCTTCGGTTGCAATAAAAAACTGCTTTGATAAATTACTGTCTACATAAAAATTAATCTCACGCATGCCCAACGATACTGAACTGTTATCAATTAAGTAGCGACCGGTTGTTTGAGGGTGTTGTTGCTTAAATTCTTCAAAAGTTGCAGGTGCGTCTACCAATTGGTAATAATGATTGTCGGTATGAATTACATACACTAACCAGCGTCCAATGTCAACCGAATTAAGCCTTTTATACTCTTCGCTAGCCTTTAAGTCATTGTTAAATTGAGCTATTAGCAACAGCGTTTTCGCTGTAAATCCCAGCCTTGAAAAATCAATTGTAAGTAGTGTACTATCTTGCGAAAATGAAATTGCATTGTCAAATTCTCCTTTGGGTAAAGTAGCGCCAATTAACGAAAGTGACCATAATAATCCAGTGCGTTCGTTCCACCATTTTTGATTTTCGTAAGCCTTACTTCTCCGCAAATTGATGCAGTATTCATTCTTGCTCTTGTTTTCCGGAATAAAGGAATAAAACAAAATATAGAGCGGTAACAGTACTATTAATTGGCGCAATATATGGGCTGACAATTGCCTTTTCATCGGTTTCAAAACAGGAATTATAAATTAATTTTTCTAATCAAATTTGCACCAAACAACATTCAACGAAATTATAAATTTCCTGAAAAGCAAGAACGGACAATGATTTGTAAACCAAACCTAAAATAAGTGCTGTCTGTAAAACAAGCTAAACGAGCAATGCATTTAACTCCTTTGCCGTGTCTTGCATTGAACGCACAGGAATAACCTCCATACTCAATTCGCTGAACAATAAACTTTTCAGGCATTCCAGCATTTCTGCTTTGTTATTGCAGCGATGGCTTTTGTTGGTATTGGGAAGGTATCCAACATCAAAACTAACCACTTCCAAACCGTAAGCATAGGCTTCCATAAATGCATAACATTGCCCTTCGTGTGTGCTAGTATGCAAAAATATTTTTGATTGATTGAGTAGTTTAAATAATTCGGCACGTACCCCAACGAATCCTTTTAAAACAACTGTTTCCTTTAAACCAAGTGAATTAATTTTGTGTTGTAAAAATACACGTTGCGGTCCTTCCCCTAAAATAACCACACGCAAAGCAGGGAAACTGGTTTTTAATTCGCTGATTAATTCTAAAAACAAGGTATAGTTCTTAACCGGCAGTAAACTTCCAACACCTATTATATCAATACTTCGCTTAGTGTATTCAACCTGCCATTCCTTGTAAATATGCTCATAGTCTACACCAAATGGTATAATGTGTTTGCACATTGCACCGGTACTTTGCTGAAACACACTTGCATTAAAAGCAGAGTGGCTCACTAATTCCATTTTCTTTCCTTTAAAAAAACGCAAGTACCAATTTCCTTTCATTGAATCTTGCCCCTGCATTAATGCCAATAATTTAAAGGAAAATAGTTTTGAAAGTAAAAGCCCTATAAAACTGCATTCGCGCAACCAAAAGCTCATAACCGTAGTTACTTTACAAGATTTGTTTATCCTAACAAAACAGTAAATCACTTTAAGCCAGGTGCTAATTTTAAACAGCCCTTTTTTACTTTTTCCGCCAATGGAATAAACTGTTATTCCATTCCATACATAACGCTTGTTAATAAAGGGATATTCGAAAGCAATAATGGATATTTTTTTTTCAGGTGCAAGTTCTTTCAAATGCAGCAAGAAATATTGCAAATAGCTAATGCAGTTAACATCGCTTTCGTCGGCAGCAAATCCGGGGCTAAGTAGTACTATGTGAGAGCTTGATTGTAGCACCTTTTGCTATTGCACAGGAATAAATCCCGTTTCAACGATGTTCCGCTTGCCTAGTAGAGAGTGTGTAAAATCAATAAAAAGTTTCATTTCGGCTTCTTTAGCGGGAGTTGTATAATAATACATGGCGCGAGAAATTGGATAAGTGCCGTTTTGAAAATTAAATGCATTAGGAGCTATAAATGATTTACTGCTATCGTAAGAAACAGATAGGTATTTTACTTTTGACGTTAATTGCAAATTGTTGTAATACCCAATTGCATTCTTATTTGATGCAACTTTTCGAAGCATTTCGGATGGTTTTGAAAAACGGTTAATGGTGCTTGCATAGTTTTCTTCTCCCATTATTTTATCTTTAAAAAACTCATCATTGCTATTGTTTTTATCCAATGCATAAACGCTAATTTTTTCTTTGCTTCCTCCCAATTCCTTCCAATTTGTGATTTTGCCTTGATATATTGCTTGCAGCTGTTCTTTGGTGATTTTATCGATGTTGTTTTGAGCATTCACAATTACAGCCAAACCATCGAACGCTATTGTATAGGTATGTAGTTCTAACTTAAGGCTATCAACTTTCGCTTTTTCGGCTGGTTTAAGTGCGCGAGATGCGGCTGCTACATCTACTTTTCCGGCAAGCAAATCGGCGATACCTGCAGTACTTCCTCCTCCTTCAACTACAAATGAATAGATTGGGTTTTGTTGTTGAAATGAAGTGCTTAGTAATTTGGTTAAAGGATACACCGTATCGCTTCCTTTGATGTGAAGGCGAATGGCTTTTTTGTTCTTGCTATCCTTTAACGAACAGCCTAAAAGTAAACCTATAAGTAGTAAAAGGCTTGTCGATTTTTTAATCATGACAAATTGTTTTAATTGTTCAAAGCAACTAAACTATTTCAAACTTCTAATTTAATAAGAAATTATTCTTTAGCTTTTTTTCCTGTTCTTTGATTAGCAATAAGAACCGCATCTGATGCACTAAGTATAGTTGACGTGAGCGTGCTGACTTAAGATCGGCCAACTCATACTTTTGTTGATTGTTTAAATTGAGCCAACGGGCAAGATCAAAAATTCGTATGTTTTGGAGGCTTTCGTTGGTTAGTTTTTTCCCGTTAAAGGTAGTGTAAAACGAACAAAAGAAATTGATAAGTTGAGTATCATCACTACAATCCGAATTTTCAATTCGTTCAACTTGACCGCCGGCATAAAGTTTTCCTGCCATTGGATCTTCAAAATCAATCAAATAAAACATGGAAACACCTTCTATTTCTATGTCCATTTCTCCATTCGCAAATTTTGTAATCAGCTTCGTAACCTTCACCTCCGAGCCCATATTTAATAATTTTGAACTTGCAACGAAGGGAATTCCAAATGTTTTTTCTGTAGCTAAACACTCTGTTATTAGCTGCTTATAGCGTGGTTCAAAAACATGAAGACGCATTTTTTCGCCGGGTAATATCATTACATTCAACGGAAAATGCGCAAGTATTTTGGCCATAAAAAGTCTGCTGCTTTTTTTAATTCGCGCAAATAAAGAAATTAATTTTGAAAAGCAGCCTAGTTAGAAGTCAACATTACTTAACGCTTTCTTGTAAGTTTTCAACACCCGCTCACGAGCAAATTTATGGTCAACAATGGGAGCAGGATAGCTAAACGATTCAAAATCAGGAACCCAGCGTAGGATATACTGCATTTTGGGATCAAACTTTTTTGTTTGTTCACTTGGATTAAAAATACGGAAATACGGCGCTGCATCACATCCCGAACTAGCAGCCCATTGCCAGCCACCATTGTTTGATGAGAGTTCAAAATCCATCAATTTTTTAGCAAAATAGGCTTCGCCCCATTTCCAGTCGATTAGCAAGTGTTTGGTTAAGAAACTAGCGGTGATCATGCGCACTCGATTGTGCATAAAACCTGTTTGGTTGAGTTCGCGCATTCCTGCATCTACAATCGGATAACCGGTATTTCCTAAACACCAGCAATTAAATTCATGCTCGTTATTTCGCCAGGGAATTGCATTGTAAGCCGGTTTAAATGCTTGCTGAGTAACGTGTGGAAAATGATACAAAATCATCATGTAAAATTCTCGCCAAATTAATTCGTTGAACCATTTCTCATTTAATTGCATCGCCCTTTTCATCACTTCGCGTATGCTGACGGTCCCAAATCGTAAATGAACACTAATTCTACTTGTTCCATAAACAGCAGGAATGTCACGCATTTCATGGTAGTCTGAGATTGTTTTTTCGGGAAGTTTATATGGAACAAATTCCACATTGCTCTTTACAAATCCAAGTTCTTGCAGGCTAGGCCATTTCTCAAACTTGTTTGGGATAAAATTTTTGAAGTACTTTTTTACTGGATAGGAACTTAAAAAAAAACTATTCAAAACTGATTTGTATTTTTTCATGTAAGGCGTGAAAACAGTATAAGGGCTATGATCGTCTTTCAATACCTCGTCCTTTGCTAAAACCACTTGATCTTTATACGAAAAAAAATGTCCCCCTTTTTGCTTTAGTAGTTTTTCAATGTTACAATCGCGTTGAATAGCTTGTGGTTCGTAGTCTTCATTGCAGTATACCGAATGAACTAAATATTCCTCCATTAAACGCTTAAAAACTTCTTCTACGTTGCCATACATTACCTTTAATGAACAACCTAATTCATTTAATTCACGTTCTATACTTTCCAAAGTTGAATAAATAAACTCTACCCGCTTATCCTGTTTATCCTCTAATGCATTTAAGATAGTGGTGTCAAAAATAAAAATAGGAAGTACTGGCTTTCCTTCCTTTAGTGCATGATATAAACCTGCATTATCGTGCAAACGCAAATCTCTTCTAAACCAAAAAATACTTAGCTCTACTTTCATCATCAATTTTTGAATGGAATAAGGACAAAATTTGTAACTGATTCTAGGTAAAAAATAAGTCCTCTTTGGCTTTTTAGGAAGCGCAGAATTAAAACAAACTCGAATGGAAATTGTTTAACGTTTATTCAATTCCTATATGAATTAATGCATCGCCTTCATTTACCACCGGTTTGTTGTTGATGGCAATTAAAAATCCATCGTGTGGTGCTTTAAGGTCATATTCCTTTTCACCGTAAGGATCGGAAATTGTTCCTATAATTTCATCCTTTTCAACAAAACTTCCATATTTTTTAGTGGTTCGAAACAATCCTGCTTTGCGTGCACGAATCCATGCTGTGCTGCTGAGTATGATGGTATGATTCACCTTCGGAACCTCAATATCACAAATACCCAAATGATTCAGCAATCGAATGGTTCCATTTACGCCTTGTTCTACAGCCAGTTTTGTAAATCGCAACGATTCACCTCCCTCATACACCAATACCGGTTTTTTTAATTTCGCAGCTTCTCTTCGCAACGATTTTTCGCGGTAGGGAGAGTTAAGAATAAAGGGAGGTTCAAAAATTTTTGCATAGTCCTTTGCCTGAGCATCTTCAAAGCTACAGCGCAATTGTGGATAGTTATTTATTTTTTCACCACCGGTGTGAAAGTCTATTCCCAAATCAATATTCGATAGAATTTCCTTTGTTAAACTATAAGCGATGCGGCTTCCTAAAGAGCCATTTTTACTTCCCGGAAAACATCGGTTCAAATCACGTCCATCCGGCAAATCTCTTGTGCCTGCAATGAAGCCGGCAATATTTAAAATTGGAATTGCAACAATGGAACCCTTAAGTGGGTTTTTAATTCCATGTCGGCTTACCAATTGTCGAACAATTTCAACCCCATTGGTTTCATTGCCATGCATTCCTCCCTGCAACAATACTACAGGACCTGGTTTTATGGAGCGAAATACATACACAGGTGTATCCAGCATATCCGAAATTGGTAATCGGTAACTGGTTAAATTAAAGTGAGCGTTTTCGCCGGGGAGTATCGTTTTACCACAAATTTCAAGGCTGGAAACGTTTGTCATAGTTGGTTGGTTAATAAACAAAATTAAAATACCCAAACAGAGCAATCGTGATTTGCTAAGCTATACTACGAATGTAAAAAAATTATCTTGACTTACTTATTCCACGATTACAGACCATATTAAAAAGCACATTCGACTCTATTTTATTCAAGCTAATCGTTTTTGTGTGCATTTTTTTCTGTTGCTTCAAAGTACTCGATTATTGGTAAAGTGGTCGAAAATCTGCTTTGATTTTTGAAGCTCCATTTACCGAAACAAGCATGTTGTTGCCTACTTTTTTTTGTTTATATATTCCTCAGTAAAGTGCTGTTTATGCTTCGGTTGTGCAAATTTATCAGCATTGTATTCTTTCGAGTTTCCTTTAGGAATTGAAAGTGAGGTCCACTTTTCATTACAGATTAATTTTCCAATAAAAACAATTTGTCCAATGTGGTATGAGTAATGTGCAAGCTGTCTGTTTAACGCTTCAGTTACAGTATGTCCTTGGTTTCGAATAAATATTTCCCGATTCAAATCGTTTTCTGTCAAAGGATTTATTGCATTAAATAAGCAATCCCAACCTTCATTCCATTTCTCTAAAAGTTCTTTTCTATCGGCAATATCATTGTCAAATTCAGCATCTCTGCGCCGCCATTCCTTCTCTCCGTCAGAAGTTAAAAAGTCCGTCCATCGCGAAAGCATATTTCCCCAAAGATGTTTTACAATGGTAGCAATACTATTACTTTCTTCATTGAATTGCATGAAAAGCTTTTCGTCTGAAAGTTGAGCAATTGTTTTTTCTCCAAGCATTTTGTAATACTCAAACTGCTTTTTTACACTCTCTAAATAGTCGTTTGTCTTTTCCATTCTTCAATTTGATTTGGTTTAGCCTCGGAATAACTGTGCATAAAAACAGTGTGTTAAAGCAGTCTTTCTGTTTGATGAAGTTTCACATTTCGTTCCACGAATTCAATTATTTTGCCGGCAATATCTGCTTTAGTTGCATGTTCAATACCTTCTAGTCCGGGCGATGAATTTACTTCAAGTACAAGAGGTCCTCGTTTCGATTGAAGCATATCTACTCCTGCAATCGACAATCCTAATTTCTTCACACACTTCAACGCTGTGCTTCTTTCCTCCTTTGTGAGTTTAACTAATTCAGCTGTTCCTCCTCTGTGCAAATTACTTCTAAACTCATCGCTTTTACCTTGTCTGCGCATGGCTCCTACCACCTCCCCATCCACCACAAAAACACGCAAATCAGCTCCATTGGCTTCTTTCACAAATTCCTGTACCAAAATATTTGCATCCAAATCCAAAAAAGCTTCAAACATTGATTTTGCTGAATTGTAGGTTTCTGCGAGCACAACTCCAATACCTTGTGTACCTTCTAACAGCTTAATCACAACTGGAAGTCCTCCTACTTCCTCCAAAATTAAATCAATACTTTTAGCAGTCGAAGCAAAGGCTGTTTTAGGCATACCAACACCTGCACGAGCAAGTAGTTGTAAGCTACGCAACTTGTCACGCGAGCGAACCAGTGCTTGCGATTCGGTTGAAGTAAATACCTTCATCATTTCAAACTGTCGCACTACTGCTGCACCATAAAATGTAACAGAGGCTCCAATACGGGGAATGATGGCATTTACGCCCACTATTTCTTCGTTTTTATAAAACACCTTGGCTTTACTTTTTTCTAGCACCAAGGAGCATTTTAAGTGATCAATTACAAGCATTTCATGACCGCGCAATCGACCGGCTTCTACAATTCTTTTGGTTGAATATAAATCTGCATTACGCGACAATACTGCAATTTTCATTCGTTGTTGTTGGGTTTGGCTAGGTTAGGGTGATTTCTTAAACTATTTTATACTTTAGTGAAAGTAAAAATTATTTTGTTTTTTTCTCTAGTAGGTTCAACGCTGTTACGTCCACAATAAATCGATTGTGCAGTAATTTACGACCTATCAATACCGGATACTTCATACCTGCTCTATCGGTTAAGGAAAGTGTTGCTTGAATTTTCTTTCGACCAATTTTTATGGGCGTTTTAATTGTAAAGCGGCTTTCAAAAATTCCACTCGAATTTTTAATTTTTCGTTTTCCAAATACTAAAAACTCATGTGTTTTTTCGCTATAGCGGGGATGTGTATGGTCAAGTATTTTAAAACACAAAGTCGGCACACCCTTGCTTTCGTCAATCCAAATTTTACTGCAATGCAGCGCCGCAGTATAAGCTCCTGTATCTATTTTTGCATCAACCAACTGAAGCTCCAGTTCAGGAAAGGAAACCTTTTCTCTTCTGCCAATACTTATTTTTGTTGTAGTATTCACTTAGTAAAAAATTTGATGGCAATTTAGCGAAAAGTGATTGCTAGTATTTTAAATTAACATGGCTTGCATTAATTTTTAATCTCTATCAATGCAAAAATAGCTAAATCGTTTAAGGCTTTTAATGCTGAGCTTAATAAAAAAACCGCCTTCGCTAAAATAGCAAAAGCGGTTATAGTATGACACCTCGATATTAACCTGTAATTTTCAATACCTTAATCTCGGTTCTTCTATTGAGTTGGTGTTCTTCTTCAGTGCAGGTAATGCCATCATCGCACTTGTTCAGCAATTTCGTTTCGCCGTATCCTTTTGCTTTGAGTCGAGTACCGTCAATTCCTTTGCTTATCAAATAATCAACTGCTGATTTTGCACGCTTGTCAGACAAATTGAGGTTATATGCATCACTTGCACGGCAGTCGGTATGTGAACTTAATTCGATGCTGATTTTACCGTTATCGCGCAGAAATTGAACCAGCTTGTCCAACTCGGCAGCAGCTTCCGGTCGAATATCCCATTTACCTAAATCGTAATAAATATTTTCTATAACAATTGGTTTATCAATTATAATTGGTTCAAGCGCAAGGTCCTTGGTTATGCTCTCGCCTAACTTTGATTTGGGTACAAAAACCTTGTCTTTTTTCACAAAATAAAGGTCTTTTGATGCTACTATATCATAGTGTTTATTCGGCTTGATTTCATATTTGTACTTCCCATTTTCATCGGTAGTTACAAATTCTTCGGTACCATCGTCCATGTTCTTAAACAACACCTTTGCTCCTGGAAGCGGTTTACCCGTAGCCTTGTCGGTAACGGTACCTTCGGTATAATAAACCGGCTCAACTGGAGGTATTGCAGCCCATTCATAAATACGGTCTTCTCCGCCACGATTGCTCGATAAGTAACCCGATTTATTATCGGCCTTCATCGAAAATGCGAAATCATCTTTTTGTGAATTTAGAGGAGCTTTAATATTCACCGGACTTCCCCATTTGCTGCCATCCCATTTGCATTTAAAAATGTCCAAGCCTCCTAAACTTACATTACCATCGGATGAGAAATAAAACGAACTGTCTTCGTCGTGCGAATAAGGAAAAGATTCTTTGCCGGGAGTATTAATTTCAGGACCCATGTTTTGTGGTTTTCCCCATTTGCCATCCCATTTGCTAAAGTAAATGTCTGAACCTCCTTGTCCTCCGGGCATATCGCTAGTAAAATAAAGTGTTTTACCATCCGCCGAAAGTGTTGGATGACCTACCGAATATTCATCGCTGTTAAATGGCATCTCTTCGCTTCCTTCCCATTTTCCATTTACCAATTTTGCTTTAAAAATTTTCAAATTGTTTTCGCTCTTGGTACTTGCTTTTAGTTTCTTTTTAAAATAATTGCTTCGGGTATAATACATCTCATCTCCACTTTTCGAAAAGGTTGCAGGACCTTCGTGGTATATCCCATTCACATCCCCTTCAATGCTATGTGGTTTACTCCAGGTACCTCCGGCCTTTTTTGCCGAATAAATGTCGTAATAAGATTCGCCTGACCATTCGTCTTTTTTACCTCCTATACCAACTGTTGTTTGGCCTGAAAAAACAACCTCGTCTTTTCGCTCTAAAGCTCCGAAACAAGAAGCAAGTCCTTCAATTGCGGCCATTTCAACTTTAAACAATCCATCCTCTGAAGTTATAGAAGCCGGATTATTGTTGGCGTCGCGTAAAGCTTGTGCTGTTTTATCGTCGGGCTTTGCCGAAAGGTATTTGTCTAACCAAGGTTTTGCGGCATCGCGCTTTCCATTATTAATTAGTGCTTTTGCATAGTAATAAAAGTTAACCGGGTCAACGTCCTTTATTTTCACCACTTCGGCATAGGCTTCCTCTGCTTTATCCGATTTATTTATCAATCGATAACTATCGGCAAGTCTAATTACTGCCTGATTGCTTTGTGTTGATTTTAAAACCTTCCGATATCCTTCAATTGCAGTAACATAATTATACGATTCGTACTCTCGGTTGGCCTTTTTCAAATAATAGCTAGTGCATCCGCTCAACAAAAGTGCGAGTGCAAAACTTGTTAAACTTACGGATAGTGTTTTTTTCATGTTTGGATAATTTGTTTTCAATTTCTGTAAAATTTACCGGAAAAATAGCGGCCTTTTTTTGCTTGCATTTCTCCTTCGTTGTACAGTTTTAAATTAAAAATATCGAGGGGTTTTTATTTTAATAACATCTTCACCAAAGTCATACGAAATCATAATTTCATGCGAACCAGAATTAAATTTACTAAGCTTGGATGTGGTATAATCGAACGAATATCCAACTCTTATACGGTTGTTAATTTGATACTCCAGTAAGGCTAAAATAGCATCTCCTGTTCGGTATGAAACACCTAAGCAAATGATGTCGTTCAAAAATACATTCACATTTATATCGCCTTCAAGAGGAGCTGCCTTTTGGTATTTTAACAATACTGAAGGCTTAATTTTTATTTGATCGTTGATACCGAACACATATCCTGCATTAATAAAATAGTGGCGTCTTACAAAAGATGATTTAGTTACATCTAAATTAAAATTGTTTCTTGAATCGTATGCCAACAAAGTAGGTATGGCAATACCTGCATATAATTTATTGGTGTAATAGTAAGCACCGGCGCCGAACTTAGGCAGCCAAGCACTTCGTTTATCATTTGCAAAAACCTGGTCATCCTGATCCCACACCGTAAGCGACGATACAGTAGAAGTATAATTAGAAACCCCTCCTTTTGCCCCAAAGGATAATTTACCCGGACCTAACTTTATATAGTAGGAATAAGTAGCAAGTATATCGGTTTGTTTGGTAACTCCAATACGGTCGTGAGCAATAACACCTCCTATACCCATGTGTCGGTCTTTCACCGGTCCATCAAGAGCAACTATGCTGGTTTTGGGAGCTCCGTTAAAGCCTTCCCATTGACGACGGTGAATTAAGCTAGCACTATAGTATTTATGGCTTCCTGCATATCCTGGATTAATAAATAATCCGTTAAACATGTACTGACTCAACATGATGTCTTGCTGTGCCTGCACTTCTGCTACAGCACTAAAAATCAAGAAAGCGAGAATTAATTTCTTCATGTTATTTTTTATTAAGTTTTTTAGTTCTTTCCAATAATTAGTTTCTTCTTAAATCAACATAGCCTTTCAAAATAATATCGCTGTTTTTGATTTTTAATACCACAAAATAAGTACCGTCTGGCAATGGCTCTCCTTTATCACTTAAGCCTGTCCAATCGCGATAATAGCTATCCTTGGTATACACTTGATTTCCCCAACGGTTAAATACAACAATTACGTTATCTGGATACACATCCAAACCATGCACATAAAAATCATCGTTTAATCCATCGCCATTCGGAGAGAATCCGCTCGGCATTTGCAGCTCATATGGTTCTCGCAATTCAATGGTATCGCTTAATGTACAATTATAGGCATCGGTAACTGTAACAATATATACTCCCTTAGGCATTGTGCTTAAATTCTGACTGGCACTGCTAAAGGTTCCCTCAATGTTACTCCAGCTATAGGTATAATTTAGCGTACCTCCGGTAACTATTGTTGTAATTACCCCATCGCTCAATCCGAAATTACTAATGTTGTAATTGGCTGGTGGGAAAGTTACAGCACTCAAATTAATGCGCAACGAATCGGGCACATAAATAACAACCGGAGCTGCAAGTGTGGTTACACAAGAGTTGCCATCTACAACAGTTACCGAGTAATTTCCACTCAATAATCCTGATATACTATTAGTAGTATCGGCTGCTGTAATACCCGGGCCGGTCCAACTGTACGAATAAGGACTAGTACCCCCGGTCACAGACAGTGAGATGTTTGATGGTAAATAAGAACAATCAACCGGTGGATGTGTTTCAATTAATGAAACTGTATTAGGCTCTATCAGTGTGATACATTTCTGATTACTTACACATCCATTGGTGTCTCTAACAACCAAGCAATAAGTGCCTTTTGGAACACCGCTTATATTCTGAGAAGTAGAACTAAATCCACCAGGTCCGGTCCAACCAAATGTAAATCCTATTGTACCACCTGTATAAGATGAATTTACTGCACCATTGCTAAATCCATTACAGGTTATATTAAAGCCGCCTGCATACACTTGTGCAAGCAAGTTCGACGATATGGTATCGGGTTGTATAAGCGTGTCTGAATAGGACTTAAAACAATTTATACTATCCGTTATTGTTACTGTATATATTCCTGCTGAAAGATTGGATATATCCTGTGTAACAGCGCTGGTACTCCAACTGTAGGTATATGGTGCAATACCACCGGTTACTGACAAATCAATAGCCCCATCTGAACTTCCAAAACAAGTAACATTATTTCCTCCGGGATAAACAAAAGGAGTTAGTACTCCAACAATTGGGTTTGCAGGTTCCGTTAAAGTAATTGAATCGGTATATGCGCAGGTATTGGTATCGAGCATCACCACAGTGTAAGTTCCGGCATATAAATTAAACAAGGTATCGTTTGTAGCTGAAGCGAAAACTGCTGAATCGGAGAATCCGTTTGGTCCTCGCCAATCAATCGTAAATCCAGGTGATCCGCCTGAAAAACTCAAGTAAATTGTTCCATCATTTGAGCCATTACAGCTTACATTAAATCCACCGGCAAGCAATGGTGATGAAAGAATACCGCTTAAGGCAGATGTTGGCTGCGTTAAGGTTTGACATTGATTTACCGAACAACCATTCGTATCAGTAACTGTTAAGCAGTACTGACCGGCAACCACTCCAATTAAATCTTTCGTTGTTGCGGTAAATCCGTTTGGTCCAATCCATGAATAACTATACCCTTGAGTACCTCCACTAATGTTTGCTATAATTACTCCCGATGAATCATTGAAGCAACGAATGTTTAAACCGTTAACATATACTGTTGGAACCAAGGTAAGTGCTAATGCAGCCGGTTGCGTTAATACAATGCTGTCGGTTTTTGTACACCCGTTTGCATCTGTTATCAATACCGAATAACTACCTGCTGCCAATCCTGTTAAAGTATCGTTGCTGGCTATAAACCCACCTGGACCTGACCATGCATGATTAAATGGTGGCGCGCCTCCAACTTCGGTAATTATTATGGAACCGCTGTTGTCGTTAAAACAGCGCAAACTAGTACCACCAATAAATACAGGCGATGTTATGGTGTCGTTAAGTTCAAGAGGTTCGGTTAAAGTTACACTAACCAATGTATCGCATCCATTGGCATCGGCCACAGCAATAGTATATGTTCCGGCATATAAGCTGTCGATGTTTGCTGTATTTGCTATAACTGTTCCTGCACTATCTGTCCAAGTATATGTATAAGGAGCTGTTCCACCACCATCAATTACGGTAATTACTCCGGTGTTAGTTCCACGACAAGTTATATTGAATCCACCTGCTACTACTGTTGGTATTACTTGTGTTGATAAAGGTGTTGGCTGAGTAAGCAAGATGTTTTTTGTTAGATTACAACCATTTGTATCTGTAACTGTTAATACATAGTTTCCTGCAACCAGATTTGTTAATGAACTGGTATGAATATTTGTAACATTTGGACCATTCCAAGTGTAAGAATAAAGGGTTGTTCCTCCGGTTACTGTGCTGGTTATTGATCCACTTGAATCGCCATAGCAGGAAATATTGTTTCCTCCTATAAACGTTGGGCTTGACAAGGTAAAGTCAAGTGCTGGTGGCTCTGTTAAAGTATCTGTTTTTATCAAAATACAACCATTGTCATCGGTTATTGTTGCGGTATAAATTCCTGCAAACAATCCACTAATGTCTTCATTGCTCGAAGTAAAACCTCCTGGCCCTACCCAACTGAAATTATAAGCAGGTGTACCACCTTGAACATCTAATGAATCAACTCCATTATTAAATCCGAAGCAGGAAATATTCCAACCTCCAATAAATTCAGGGCTAATTATACTTGCCAATAATACCGGCGGTTCATAAAGCGAAATACTATCTCTGAATTCACATCCATTCGGATCGGTAACCAAAACATTGTAACCTCCAGCCGGCAGGTTAAATATATCTTGTGTAGTGTCAGCTGTGCTCCAAATAAATTCATATCCGGAAGTTCCTCCGGTTACGGTTAAAGTAATAAAACCGGTCGAGTCTCCATTACATCCAATGTTCCAACCTCCATTAAAAAACGATGGAGCTAAACTACCAGCTAAAGGATCCGGTTCTGTTAACGTTACTGCTTTAAATACTTCACAACCATTGGCATCAGTAGCCGTCAATATATATAGTCCTGCAAATAAATTGCAAATATCTTCACTGGTCGAATTGTAGCCATTCGGTCCGGTCCACGAATAAGTGTAAGGCGAAGTACCACCACTTACAGTCGCATCAATACATCCATCTTGCGCACCATTACAAGATATGTTGTTTCCACCAATAAATGTGCGCTCGGTAGTGTTTAAAACCAACAATGGTGGCTGGGTTAGTGTTATGCTGGTTGATGTTGTACAACCTTTATTATCCACTACAACAACGGTATAAGTTTTCGCTTTTAATCCACTCAAGTTTTGAGTAAATGCTGTAGCGAATCCTGCCGCTGTCCATGTAAAGGTATAAGGTCCGGTTCCTCCGGTTACAACCAAATTAATATTTCCTGTACTGGCTCCATTGCAAGTAATATTATAGCCACCGTTTACAACAGGACTGCTTGCGCTTGCACTTAAGTTTGATACAGGTTGGGTAATTGAGTCAACACCGCTTACTGTACAAGCATTATCATCACTTACTGTTAGATTGTAAATTCCGGCAGTTAAGCCTGATAGGTTTGGTGAATTAGGGCAACCAACACATGCACCCGACCAGGTGTAGTTGTAATTTCCTACACCCCCTGTTACACTTGCGTTAATAGTACCATTCACTCCGCCAAAACAATTTACATTTGTAATACCGGTAAAGCTTAAATTAAGTGCAGCAGGTTGCGTTATTTCATAATGTATCGGAGTTGTACTACAATTATTTGCATCAGTAATTACCACACTGTAAAAGCCAGCTGGCAAACCAGATGGATTGGGAATGTTACCTATACTTGCCGGTACCCAGTTATAGGTAAAAGGAGCTAATCCTCCATTTACTGAAAGTGTGATAGCACCAGTTAATGCTCCATTACAAAGTACATTTGTTATACTACTAGAAACTAGAGTAGAATCAAGTGGTGGTAAGGTTGGGATATTAGCTGTTGCTTGAGCTGAACAATTATTGCCATCTTTTACAGTTACTGTGTAGCTACCACCAACTAGGTTAACAGCAGTTTGAGTCAATTGTTGAGGCACAGTATTCCAAGTGTAAGTGTATGATCCAACACCACCGGTTGCAAGTGCTTTTATGCTTCCTCCTGCTGCTCCATTACATCCCGACAAGGTTACTAACGAATCGATTACAAATAGCTGCGTTGGCTGTGTCAGTGTAAAGCTAGTATCAGATGTAAAACAACCATTACTATCACTTACGCGCACAGTATAAGTTCCCGCAACTAAGTTAGAAATAGAAGAAACGTTTCCGAATGGAGCGCCGGTGCCCGACCACAAATAGGTGAACACTCCGGTTCCTCCGGTAACAGACAAGGCTATACTTCCATTATTTCCACCAAAACAAGCTATATTAAAGCCATTAGGATTTGGAATATTCGCAATAGGAACAATTGGATCGGGTTGGGTAAGCGTAATACTTGTGGTAACTGAACATAAATTAGTATCACGCACTGTTACCGAATAAAGTCCTGCTGCTAATCCAAAAATATCTTCTGTTGATGCAGTATAACCGCCTGGGCCTGTCCAGGTATAGGTATATGGAGCAGAGCCACCACTTACGGTTAAGCTAATAGCACCTGTTGGTTGATTGTTACACAATATCCCTGTTTGTATAGCTGCATTTGCAGTAAGCACAGCAGGTTGCGTAAGAACAATTTGATGTTCTAGGTTAGGGTTTGAACAGCCACTTGCATCCGTAATAGCGACTGTATATGATCCGGCACCTGCATTACAAATGGAAGGTGTTGAAGGGAATGGACTTCCCGGACCCGACCATACATAGTTGTAAGGAGGAACACCTCCACTCACGTTGGTTGATAAACATCCTGTGGTTGTACCGTTGCAAGTAACAATTGAAGAAACCGCTAAGTTACTGGTGATTGAATCAGGCTCAGTTAATATTACTAATTCGTTATCAATACATCCATTTTGATCGGTAATTATTAATTCATAGGTTGCTGCAGTTAACGAGCTAATGTTCGCAGTAGTAGCAGATATAACTCCCGGAGGGTTTGTTTTTACCCAGGTACGAACATAGGGTGGAGTTCCTCCTGAAGTTGTTGTATTAATAAATCCATTGTTTCCACCGTTACATTGTACCTGAAAACCTCCGGGATAAGTTGAATTGGTATGATTAGTAGTTAAAGAGCTTGGTTGAGTTACGGTAATAACAGTAGTGTCTTTACAATTGTTGGCATCAGTGATTATTACAGTGTAAAAACCATTGTCAAGACCAGTTAAATCTTGTGTTGTAACATTCACAACCGAAGGACCATTCCAATTATAAGTATAAGGAGTAACACCTCCAAATGGAGTAATGTTGATGGCCCCCGTATTACCACCGGCACAAGGAGCCGATGTCATTACAAAACTTAGCGAATCATCACTTGGTTCTGTTAAGGTTATACTCGTTGTGGTTGAGCAACCTTTTGTGTCGCTTACAATTACTGAATACAATCCAGCTGCAACACCAGTTAAGTCTTCAATAGATGAAGTAAAGGTACTTGGTCCACTCCAGGTGTATGTGTATGCAGGATTACCACCACTTACAGCGAGATTAATATTTGTAGTTCCACCGTAACAAGCAATAGAAAAACCATTGAAGTTTGTGGTGGTTGCTGTTGCTGTTAAATTTCCAATTGGTTGAGTAATGGTCGCATTAAGTACAATTGGTGTTGCACAACCATTGTGATCAAACACCTGCACTGTATAATTACCAGCTATTAAATTTGCCGCTACCGCAGCATTATTTACAAATGGTCCGCCTGGTCCGCTCCATGAATAATCGTATACACCACTTCCACCACTTGCTGTTACAATTATTTGTCCATCGTTATTCCCAAAACAGCTTACTGCTGTGATGTTCCCTGGATTTATTACAGCAGCCAATGCCGATGATGGCTGTGTAATGATAACCGATAATACTACGGTATTGGTACAACCATTATTGTCGCGTATGGTAACAGTATATGTTCCAACAGCCAAGTTAGTGGCAGTTGCTCCTGTTTGTCCGTTGCTCCAGGTATAATTGTATGCCCCACTTCCACCGGTTCCTTGAGCAGTTGCTGAACCTGTTGAAGTTCCGAAACACAAAATATCTGTAGAGGAAACAATAGAACCGCCTAAAGCAACAGAAGGTTGAGTGATGGTTACACTTTGTACAACAGGTGTAGGACAATTGTTTGCGTCACGAACATAAACCGTATATGTTCCAATTGTTAAGTTTGTGATTGAAGCTGTAGCTGCAGCACCGGGAACCCATGAGTAGGTGTAGGCACCACTACCTCCACTTGCAATTGCAGTTGCAACGCCCGTAGCTCCACCGTTACAAGCAACGTTTGTTTGCGATGTTGTAGCACTTAATGCTGAAGTCGGTTGAGTAATTGTTACAGAAGCTGAAACTTGAGTACTGCAGCCATTGTTATCGTTAACAAAAACCGTGTAGTTTCCACTCGCCAAACCTGTAGCTGTTAGTCCTGATTGAGATGGAGTTGAATTCCAAGATATAGTATATATACCACTGCCGCCTGTTATTACCGCGGTAGCAGTTCCTGCATTTCCTCCAAAACAAGTATTGTCGGTATGGCTTGGTATGGAAACCGCTAAAGTTCCGCTTGGTTGCGTAATAGTAGCCTGTAATACAAAAGGCACCGTGCATCCGTTGCGATCGAATACTTGAACAGTATAAACTCCTGCTATTAACCCGCTTGCATTGGGTGAGTTATTCACAAATGCTCCACCCGGACCATTCCAGGAATAATCGTAAACCCCGCTACCGCCAGTTGGACTCACTGTAACTGTTCCATTGCTTCCGCCAAAACAAGAAATATTGGTATTACTTATTGTTCCTCCTAAAGCATTTGTTGGCTCTGTTATTGAAACATTTATAACGACAGGGGTAGCACATCCATTAGCATCGCGCACAGTAACCTGATAGCTTCCGGCACATAAATTAGACGCTGTAGCTGTATTCTGCACTGGTGTTGTTGTCCAAGTGTAAGTATAAGAACCACTTCCTCCACTAGCATTTACTGTTGCAGAACCATTGCATTCACCTTTACACAACACATTGTTTTTAGGTCCTAAAACTGCTGAAAATACTAATGCCGGTTCAGTGATTGTAACAGATAAGTTAACAGGAACTGTGCAACCATTATTGTCAAATACATTCACCGAATAAACACCGGCAGCCAATCCTGTTGCTGTTGCTGTTAATTGTCCATTGCTCCACGAGTAAGTATAAGCACCACTTCCTCCCGAACCTGCAGCTGTAGCTGAACCACTGGCCTCTCCCTTACACAGCACATTGCTTTGCGCTGTAATTGAAGCTCCTAATGCAGTGGTTGGTTGGGTAATAACAACCGGTACAGTTGCACTACAGTTTCGCACATCCTTCACAACAACGTTGTAAGTTCCGGCTGCTAGGCCTGTAGCTGTTTGAGTAAACTGACCATTGCTCCAAGTGTAGGTATATGGCAAAGTCCCACCTGAAGGAGTAACGGTAGCCGTTCCGGTTGCTCCACCATTGCAAAACACATTCGTTTGCGAAGTAATAGCAGCGGACAGTGCAGCGCTTGGCTGAGTTATAGTAACAGTGTTTGTTGCAACACAAGCATTTATATCTCGAATAGTAATAGTGTAGGTATTAGGAGATAAGTTAGTTGCTGTAGCCGTATTTTGAATTGGCGATGAATTCCAAGTATAGGTATACGGTGCAGTACCTCCAGATGCAACAGCGGTTGCTGTTCCATTAGCCTGCCCGAAACAACTCACAGGAGCACTTGAACTAACAGTAGCTGTTAGGTTTCCATTAGGTTGTGTTAAGGTAACACATTGACCTCCTACCCCGTTGGTACATCCATTCACATCACGCACAGTAACACAATAGGTCCCGGCAGCTAATCCTGTTGGGCTTTGTAAATTAGAACTAAAACCTCCCGGACCGATCCAGGTGTATGTATACGGTGGGGTTCCACCTGAAGGATTGGTTGTTATTGAACCTGTTGACGAACCATTGCAAGCGATGTTGAAACCTCCAATAACTGTTGGACTGTTTAAGTTTCCATTTAGTATGCCCGGCTGCGTTAATGTAAAGGATCCTGTTTTAGTACAACCTTTACTATCAGTAACAGTTACTGTGTAATTACCCGGTCCTTTACCTGTAATATCTTTACTCGTTACAGGTGGTGTATTCCAGCTATAGCTGTATGTTCCCAAACCACCGGTTGGGTTTAGTATAACCGATCCTGTAGTTTGTCCATTACACAAAATATTGGTAGGAACAGCATTTAAGTTGATGTCGCTAACTTTAATCGTTGAACGTCTAATATTGCTACATGCCCCGGCAGTAGTAGTTAATGTATAGGTTGTTGTAGTGGTTGGACTAGCAATTGGATTTTTGATTGAAGGTGAATTTAGTCCGGTTGTTGGAAGCCAATTAAAAGTTAAGCCGGAGGTGGTAGTTGTTAATTGAACCGATTGCCCCGGACATATAGAATCTCTTGGTGGATTTATTGTAACATAGAGAGAATCATGTATTTCAATTTTCAAACTATCCGTTGGAGGATTTCCTGCACATAAAGGATTTCCAATATATACTGTTACACCTTCAATTCCTTCATTTAAACCATCGTTAATTGGAGTTATTACAAAACTAGCAGTTGCTACGTTAGCCGGAAAAAACACTGATCCTCCAACATTGCTCACCGTGTAATCTGTATTTTTTATTGCACTACCTCCAAATGAAAAGGGAACAGTCAAGGTTTTATTGTTTACAGGAAAACGCGTGAAGGTCACTGTTGCCGGATTACACCCCTCAATCATTTGTGGCAATGAGTTGAGGGTTGCATAGCTAATAGTAACATTATTACTCTCAATCTGCTCAATAAATACACCCGAATCCCATTTACGATCGGAAGCATCTGCTATAACTAACTTCAAGTGATAAGTTTGACAAGGTTGAACTGCTGAAATTGCTGTCAGGTTTTTCGTAAAACCATCGTACTGTATAGTTTGACCGGGCACAGTTTGGTTGTCAACGTAATATGCACAGTTGGTGCAAGGCCCTGTATTATTTGTTCCGTTGTTTACAGTATTAATGGTACAAGGAGCCCCCCCTGGAATAATGGCAATGTTTTTTGAACCCACAATTCCGGGACCCGAAATGAAGAAACCAAACACGTCATTGAATTGTGAATTTACCCATTCCGGATATTCTTCAGAAGCAAAAACATAGTCAAACTTTAAGGTGTCACCTTCCGGAATAATATCAAACTCAAAAGTACAGGCATCAAAAGTCGTACGCCCTGTTACAGCATTTAATTGTGCATCACCGGCAGTTCCTACTTGTACCGATTTGTTTCCAACATTGTTAGGACCTATTGCATCTGCTGCAAGACCCGATGTTAAAATTACACCCGCATTAGAGCCCAAATTGGTGGCTGTTGCTGTATAGCTTCCATATCCATTTGCACCACAAACAATTGTTGGATTAAGAATTTTCACCCCTTGTCCGGCAATTTTTTGCGCCATTTGTAAAGGTGTTTGAGTGGTGTTTACAATTAGCTGTGCTTTTGTTTGAAACGATAAAATTAGAAGCAACGCTGTTGATAAAAGTTTAGATAGATATTTTTTCATGATTCGCCTATTTACAATAGTTTGGGAGTGCTTTATTTTGGTAGTGGTTGATTTCCTTTGGTTTTTAGATTGTCTTCAAAATTAGAAATGTAATTTGAATGTACTACTTACGGTAAAACAAAAGTTTTAAACATAAGTTACTTTATAAATATCTGAGTCGCTTAAGGTTTACGATACGTAAAAATCATGGTTACAATTTTAGTGTTAAAAGATACGGAAAATCTGTGAATGGTAAAAATTACACTTTGAAATTTTCCAACTACCAAGAATTCTTTAATTTTTATGTGCCTAGCCGCAATTAATATTTTTTTATTTAGTATGGATGTAATCCATAAAATTGAAAGGGAGAAGTTTTGTTTGCAACGAAATAAAATCAGCGAGAATCATAAGAATTCCTGCCTACCATAGCGATTGCTTTGTTACTGCAGGCAGGCGCCAAATCTGCGTTCCAATAATAAATTCTTGTTTCGTAAAGAAAGCACATTCAGCAAAAACAGCATTCGGGATTTAAGCTAAAAAGCCTTTCCTTGCTCGCACTCAAATTATCTTTTAAGAATTTAGCGAATAATTTTTTGAACCCTTTTTTGACCGTCAAAAAGTAGTTCTACCGTGTAAAAACCTTTTGAGGATGCTGAAAGTTCTAGTGGAAAAATGCCTTGATTGTTCAAAGTAGTTTGGATTGTTTTACCAATTTTTTCGCCCAAAGCATTGTAACAATTAATACTTACATCTGTATTTTTTGTAAAAGAGTACTGCAAATAATTCCCTAGTTCGTCTGTAAGGATGTTGATTCCGTTAGTGTAAGCAAGGTTTTGAACTGAAGTAGGATTTTGAATTACGATAGCGATTGAGCTTGTTTTAGTACATCCATAATTGTTTGATGCCGTTAACGTAACAACATATTGACCTGGACTTAAATAACTATGAGAGGGATTTGCCGAAGTAGCGATTGCACTGCTATCTCCGAACACCCAACTATAAGTAGTCGCACCAAAAGATTGGTTTGTAAATGACAATAGTTGTCCGGGAATTGCTACTAAAGCACTACTAACAAACGATACAGCCAATGAAGGTCCAGCTAAAACTTCAATCGTGTCGGCCAAAGTTTGACATTGTGAGGCAGAATCATTCATTAATAAAAGATAGCTCCCTGCTGTTAAGTTGCCGAGTGTATCTAAACCTGAAAAATTCGTTGTACTGTACAAGATACTTCCTTGAGGGTTACTTAGTGTGTAACTAGAACCAGCTGCTCCTTCTAAAATTATTTTGCCGCTTGGTCCAGTGCCACATAAAGTTTGAATGGCCGTTGCGGTTGCCACTTTTGTAAAATGAATCACATACTGAGGCTTATCGGAAGTGTCCGAAAGCTGCACGGTATAAACATTTTGTGCTTTTAAATCGGTATTAATTCCGGTATAAGTGTCTTCCAAACTTATACAAGTGAAGCCTGAAAAATTTGAAATACCGCTAAAGGTCAAAGTGTAGGTTCCACTAACTCCTACTTTGGTTCTTAATGGAATTTGCAAGGTAGAGTATCCGCTTGGTATTGAATTTATTGAATAATCCTGATTAGTAATTCGTGTTGATAAGCTTATATTTTGTGGATTGTCACTAAATAGTTTAACTGCATCCCACTCTGAATCGTAACCCATTGTTGCATTGTTGTTAAAGCGCAAAGCTGTTTCATCTTCAAAATTGTTTCCAACACATCTCACATAAAGTAGTTCCGAATTCGTGGTGCTGCTAGCTGCTGATGTCTTTAAATAAGCGGGATTGGCAGCAGATTTTACCGTTTCTTGAGCAATTAAAACCGGAGCAGCTGCATTCGCTTTAACATAAAAACCTTGCGATGATGGAATAAATTGACTTCCTCCATTAGTTCCTACTCCGGCCACATAGCTAGCATATTGCTGGTTGGTACCATGGTAAATGTATGTCGCATTGTCCATGTTTGTTTTTGTCCACGACAAATCGTTCCAATCAATAGTTGAACAATAAGGGTTTGAAATTAAATTCCACCCGTCGTTACTAATTCCGGCACTGTTAGTATAGCTTACGTTTAAATTAACGCTTCCAATCATGGGTGGACCCACAACGTCAATTGCGCGTCCACTAAATGAAACTAAATCATCGGCCAACCATATCCAAAACCCTTTTCCAATAGGTGTTGTATTGGTAGAGTTTGTTGCCGCTAAATATGCCGAAGGATTATCTAATGTACCACCCACAGTTTCATCGTAGTTGTAAATTGAGATAAAACCGGCTGCACTACCATCCGATCCCGGAAAACCGGAAGTTACCAAATTGTCATCCCAGTCTTCTATCACAGTATTTTGAAGCGGAGAACCTAATAAAAACCAACCGGGAACTGTTGTAGGCAAATACCGCTGCATCGTTACATTTCCAATTAAGTTTCCTCCTGTTACCGGCTTTATGCGAGCAGTCGCGGATGAGCTCGAAAGCAAGGTAAAACTTTGTCCGGTTGTAATAAAATTTCCAGACACTAAATCGAGCCCTCCTGCCATATTTTGCGCACCTCCCAATATACTTACACCGCCTGAGGTATTGTTAATGGTTAAGTCAAAAAACGTAGTTGATCCATTGATTGTTTGAGCTGTATTTCCAACAAAACTTACTTTTCCTTGTTGCGGAATAAATGTGCCGGTATTTGACCAATTTCCTTTAATATCAATTGAATAATTACCAAGCACATCTGCATCCAAACTACTATTCAAAACTAAATCGTTGTTCAGCATAATTGAGCTGCCCAGCATTTTCGTTCCACTCCCTCCAATTGTTAAATTATATAACAGCTCTCCTCCTGTGCGCATCAATGTTTGTGTACCGCTCCCCTTTAAGCTAAGAGTGCCGGTCCCCGGTATAAAACTAATCCCGGTATTTGTCCAATTCCCATATAAATCAATGTTTCGGTTATTCACAGAGTTATCAATAGTGCCGGCACTGTTATTTAAATTTCCATTTATTACCAAATCTGTATTTGCCAAAATACTAGTTCCGCTTCCTGTAAAGCTTAGGTTGTTGTATTGTGCAATTAGAGGAAGCGTTGCTGAAGTTGCTGTACTAAATTCAAAAGTACCTGCACCGGATGCAACAAAAGCCGAGAAGTTTCCGCTAGGCAAGGCATAAAAATTACTCGGAGTTGAAGCAATCTTGAGTACACCGGTTCCACTAACCACCCCTAAATCATGTCCTACATTATTGCTTAAATCTAACGTTCCCTGCAAATTAAGCGTGGCACACTTTCTAAAATCTCCATTTGCAATTATTGTATGGCTGGCAGCTATAGAAACAGCATTAAAGGTAGATGGGAAAGTGCCAACAGCAGGTCCATTGTGCTGCAAAACAGGATCTGTGCTCCAGGTGTCTCCACTGGTATTGTTCCAGTTGTTACTAGTTCGTAAAACACGGCTGTAATAAGTCAAGGGAGCAGCAAACTCCGATACTTCTCCGGCTGTAAAATCGCCTAATAAATAATTTACACCCGTTAGGCTAAGCGTATTCGAAACCGCATTAACTGTTGCTGGTATACCATTTAAAGGTGTCCATAATCCGCTTAAATTTCTTCCCGTTACATAATTGGCCTCAGTTCCAAAAACATCGCTTTGTACATAAGTATAAGTATGATTTGCCGTAACACCCGCAAATCCGGTACTCGTTACATTCCAATAAAAAGCTAATTCCTTAGCTAAAGCGTCTGTAGTTCCGGGATGTTTTGAGTTTATTGGCTTAACTGTAATATTACCTGCTGCTGTATTTGTTGTAAGTGTAATAGTAGCCGGTGTATATTTAGGCAAAACACCAACAGCGAACGTAAAGCTGCCGGCACCCGAATTAAAGTTCTTTCTAACACCTAAATCTGTTGCTACTCCATTGGTTTCTATATACCTACTTGCATTAAATCCTACAATTGTGGCAGCTGTTCCAAACGTAAGCAAGCGATCATTTATGTTAAACGTGCAATTCACGTTAAAATTAAGTGTACCATTAATTGTACTGCTAGCCAACATGGTTGCTCCGCTCGTATTGTTTAAGGTGAGATTTCCAAATACCCCCAAGCTATTTCCTGAAATACTTTGATTGCTAGTTCCAACTAAGTTCAATCTTCCCGCACCACTACTAGTGTGCGTAGAGTTGTTAACTATATTGCCAACCACATCGATTGAATTTGCCCCATCCGCAAAAACTCCTGAGCTTATTGTTAATGTTGAGTTTACACGCACTGCTGTATTGGTTGAAGCACTCACAATCCCACCCAAAAAAGTATTTGCAATAACTAAGTTCGAAAAATTGGTAAGATTACCAGCAAGCCCACTAATGGTTTGATTTGCTAATGCGCTGTTAAAAGTGGTTGTCTGATTGGCTGTTATGGGTCTGTAACCTCCAACTGCCAAACCGATCGTTGCAGAAATGTTATTATTCAACAAGTTTCTTCCAATGGTAACAGCAAGTCCATTGGTATTAAAAACTGAATTACCGTTAATTGTTAAATCATTCCCGAGCTGCAATGCATTAACCGCCAATTGTGCTGTTTTTGTGGTTGTTGTAGCATCTATTACTAAATTGTAAAGTGGGTTTATGCAATTCACTAAAAACGTAGTTCCTGCAGGAGTTGAAGTGTTTCCGAGTTGTATTGTTCCACCACTTACTGTTGAAGATGCTGCTTGTAAGTATAAATCTTGATAGGTAGTTCCACCTCCGCGAATTAACGTTAAGGTAGATGTTCCACTCATGTTAAATACCGAGCCTGGTGAATTGATTTGTAATTTTGATTTGGTAGCCAATTGGTTCTGACCATAAATAATCACTGCACTATTTCCTGATTGTTTGTAAACCAATGAACCGGCAGTAGAAATTATACTTTTGCGGATTTGGCCATTTACATGTAGTGTACCACCTAGAAGTTCTATTTCAGGAAATCCAGCTCCCGAATATTCAATGTCATTGTTGTTTGCATTGGCTGTATTACCAACGAAAACAGTACCTGAACTAATTTTTAATTTTCCTGCTAAAAGCAAATCAGCTCCATCATTTCCAATATATCCAATATTTACAACAGCAGCTGAATTGTTCACCGAAAGCATCGCCGTTGGTGGTATTGAAAAAGTATTTCCTCCTACATTGGTCAAGGTAAGTGTTGCAGCTTTCGAAAACTGAAAAGTTCCGTTTATCAATGTAAGCCAGCTGTCAGAAAGCGTTGTTAGTGTGCCTGCTACATCTACATTGAGCACAGGCGATTGATTTGTGCCCTTATCCACGCTGATTAAATTAAATTCGGTAAGCGTTCCTGTTGTACCGGTTATCGACGTGTTCGCACTTCCGGTAAAAACTACATTACACAAACGTGTAGCGCTTGTGCGCATATCAAATATTCCATTATTACTAAGGTTACCGTTTATCGTAAGCGAATTATTCACACCGGCACCGGCATTCGCTACATCAAAAATTGCTCCTGCTAAAACATTCACATCACCTACTATTGTAAGGTTTTGAAGGTTCACATTTTGGAATTGTAAGTTTCCTGATGTTACAATCAAATTGGCATTTACCGTTAAGTTTTGGGTAGCAGCGCCGTTTATCAATGCTCGGGCTGTTGCCGATGCCCCCTTAATTTCGAGGTTATTGTAGATAGTAAGATCTCTGTTGGGAAGTGTAATTGTTCTTCCGGTAGTTGGACTAAGTACTAATTTATAATAATTTGCCAATGGAACTGAGGAAGGGGCATTGGAAGTTACCGGAATAGTAAAGTCTTGCGCTGCAGTATTAAAATACTCAACTGTTCCCCCTGGGTTTCCAAGAAATAGTCCAAAATCTCCTGCCGGAAATTGCGCAGTAGCTGCAGCCGATGAAATTCTTAGTGTGCCCTTGCCAACAGCTGCGCCACTCATATAAGTATTAAAATTGTGACCGGTGGTTGTGCCCAAATTGAGTATTGAACCTTGACCTATTTCTACGCTTCCGCAAACTTTTGCATTGGCAGTAACTGTAATGGTGTGATTGTATATGCTCCCATCTCCAATAACCACAGGACTTGCAGCTGTTGGCACTGTTGCTGAGGCTGCACCCCCCCATTTTAAAACCTGATCAACCGACCATGAAGCTGCACTCTCCCAATTTCCTGAATTTACCCTGCTGTAATAAACCAGCACAGCTCCAAATGGATTGGTAGGATTATTATCTCCGGCTGTAAAATCACCATCAATTGAAGTATTAAAGGTAGGCCCTTGAAAAGTAATCACATTAGTACCAGTATTAATGTCTGCAGAAGTTGTGTTAGACCACACAAGGCTTGTAGCATTGAATTTCGCAGGAACATATCCAGCCTCGGTAACAGTCCCTCCCACTACTACGTCTGCCTGTGGATAGGTATAGTTTTGCAGAACAGTTGCAGCACCTAAAACAAATCCACTTGATGTTGTGCGCCAATAATAAGTGAGTGAACGACCACTTACGGTAACATTGGGATGTTCGGAAGCAACCGGACGCATGGTTACACTGCCATAGCTGGTTGGAGCAGCACTAAGAGTAATGGTAGCTGGAGTATAATCCAAGGCTGTTCCCAAAGGAAATGTAAATGTTGTAGTTGAAAGCGTTTTGCTTAATCCTCCGTCTGAACGAAATCCTGCAGTACGAATAAAGCGTGAAGCACCGGTAGCTCCTGCAATAGTTGCGGAAGCTCCAAGCGATAAATTATACACTCCAATATCAAAAATCTTATTGCTGGTTAAGCTTAGCGTACCATTAATTGTTTGGTTAGAAAGTAAGCTTATTGGAGCTGCGGCAGCGTTTGTATTATTTAATTCAATGTTTTGAAATATTCCATTTCCGCTCCCTCCGATGGTTTGTGTAGTTGTTCCCGACAAGGTAATTTTTCCCAAACCAGAATGCGTTCCTGAATTGATTACATTGCCTTTCACATCCACTATTTTTCCACCATCGGCTAATGTTCCGGCATTAATTGATAGATTGTTTCTTACTGTAAATACTGCTGCTGTGCCAGCCAAAGTAGCTGTTCCGGAAGTCTTTGAAATTGAAAAGTTATACATCCCGGAGGTAATAGTTCCGTTGTTACTAAACAGCTGTGCAGCTGCTCCATTTAAAAGTGTGCTAGTGTTGCCGGGTGTATAAGTTGATGCAGCGATAAGCGTAAGGTTTCCTCCAACAGTTAAATTAACCGTATTCGTAATTGCATCTAAAAGTGTGTTGGCATTTAGTACTAAGTCGTTTTGTACAACTATTGTGGAAGCACTGGTGTTTAAAAGGGTAACTGTAGATGTAGCTCCACCGCTTTGTCGACTAATATTCACATCATAAAAAGGAATGGTTGAGTTAATCCCAAAGTTAGTTCCTGAAGGTTCGTTAATGTTGATAGTTCCTCCTGTGATACTATAATTGCCAGGTGCACATTGTATGTCAATCCCCTGACCTGCAGTAAAAATTCCATTTATAAAATTAAGCGTACCTCCTGAAATATTCACAACAGAGCTGCTGCTGTTAAACTGAAACATAGGACCGCCATGAACTTCGCCATTCGCTCTAATGTTGGTTGTTCCTCCTGTTTGTATATAAGTTTCGGTACCTATAGCAGCTGTTGTCCAAATTTGAGAAACATCCAAAACCCCGCTTCCTTCCACAATTATTTCGGGAGAATTACTGCTCCAGCAAACCAAACCTGCTGCATCTCCAGAACTCATGCTTCCGTCACTCACTCTAATTTGCCCGAAAACAGAAAGCGCCTGATAACCTGTTCCATTTAGTCCTACAATGGTTGTTGAAACAGTAGCCCCATTTATCCAAAGTGCACAGGTCTCTGGAATTCCAAAATCTATTCCTCCTTCTGTTAAAGACGGTATATTAATGTTTGCATTAAGTTTTATTGTGCCTGCAATTAAATAAAATGCTTTGGTTGGCGAAGCTCCATTGTTTGGACCATACAAAGCAAAATTGGCAGTATTGGTTGAGTTTACAGTTAAAGTATAGGTTTGATCTATCCCTTTATTTAATTTAAAAACGTAAAAATCGGTAATACCATTACAACTTAGCGTGTTGTTCGATGTTCCGGTAAAGGTAACATTAGCAGCACCGGTAGTAGTAATTGCTGCAGTATAATATGCATTTACAACTGGCGATGTTTGATTCGTAAAACGAACAGTTCCGTTATTGGTAAAATCGCCATTAAAACTTAGGTTGTGAATGGCATTAAAATTCCCTACACGCATGGAACATCCATTGCCAATTGTGGTATTCCCGCCTACACTTGCATTTATCACATTGGTAGTTGCATTTCCAAACAAAAGTGTAAGCGTTCCACTAGAACTACGGCTTATAGTTAAGTTGCCGTTAATGGTATAATTTGTAGGATTTGAAGGGTTATTAAAACGCAAAGTTGCATTGCTTACTGTGCTATTGCTAAGAATCAAATTATTGTAAATAGCTTGGGTAGGTAAATTTGTTCCTGCGCCTCCAAAATTGTAATACTCCGTTGTTCCTCCACCGCTTGCTACAAATGTATTGGTGGTGGCTGTTGGAAAAGTTGAAGAGGCAATACGCAACAATCCCGATCCTGATAAAGAAGTAAGAGTGTTAGTGATTTGAAAGGTAGAAATATTAAGTACGCCTAAAGCTTTAATGTTTATTGAATTGCCGATAGTGGTAACATTGGCAGATAAAGTAACTGTTTTGCCATCTAAAATGGTAACATTATCTGTGTTTGCTGGCACAGCTGAACCAACCAATGTTGTGCCCGAAGGATCCGTCGTCCATGTAGTAAGATTGTTCCATAAACCCGATTGATAGGAATAATAGTTGGTTGAAAATAGCTGTTGGCTTAAAAACAAAAAAACAACTAGTACTTTAGTTTTAACTAGACTAAATTTAAGGCGCTTACAACAATAAAATGACAGCATTTTTCTCACTTTAATGATTAGTACTTCTTGCTATTTTCAAAAATTGTCAGAAAAGACAATGTTTATCCTATTAAAATACACTTCCGTAAATTTATTTCATATTGTACTTTCTAATGCATTGATAGTTAAATATTAACAACAGGTCATTGTTGATAATTGTATTTCCTAAATGTTTTTAGTAATCTTTCTACTAACTTCATCGGTATTAGTATAAGCGCAAAAAAAAATGGGCGACACTGCAACAGTATCGCCCATTTCAAAATTAATTCTGTTGCTTATAAATCAAGCTTTCTCGTTATTTTTTTGTTGTCGAAAAGAAGCTCAATTGTATATACTCCTTTTGCTAATTCAGGAGTTTTAATTGCTAGGCGACCAGTATTTTGTATCGAAGCTGTTTGGGTTTCACCAACTTGCTCTCCCAGTGTATTGAAAATATTCACTTTTATCTTGGTTTTCCCGGCAAAGTTGTAGTTGGCAAACACTCCCTGTGCATCTTTACCAATACTAATATTTTCGCTGCTAACTAGATTTGTTACAGAAGTAACATTTTCAACAGTTATTACAACATTGGTAGTTTCGCTGCATCCTGCGGCATTTCTAGCTGTTAAAGTAACTGTGTAAGTTCCCGGTGCTGTATATGTATGGCTAGGGCTGCTCACTGTTTCAAGTGGACTGCCATCACCAAAATTCCAGCTATAAGTTGTTGCTCCTGCACTATTATTAGTGAACGATACTGTTGTATTTCCAGGATAACTTAAAGTTGTAGCACTTGGTGCCATTGAAGGTACAATGGTTTCAACACCAAAATGTAACACAAAGCGAGAGTATGCAGAAGCTGTATCAATTGCTGAGGTAAAAGTGTAACTACTATCCGTTGATAAGTCTATAACTGTTTGTGTTAATTTATCTTCAAAAGTAAAGCAACTAACACCATTGCGGTAATTCGCTAAACCAACAAAGTTGATGGTAAATGTTCCTGCAACTGGTACGTTTACTTTTACATCTAAATCTAAATTCGTGCTCAACACATCCACAGAATTTACAACGTACTCTATTCCACCCATTTTAGTGCTGATGTTCGCAACAGTTGGGTCAAAACTATAAAGTTTGTAGGCATCAAAAGAGCGGTCAAAATTAGAGCTTGCTCCTGCTTTACTTTGAAAAACAGTTTCATCAACATAGTCACTGTTGGCATCGCTTAATTGTAAACGCAATACATTAGGAGTGGTTGAGGAGCTACGGTAATAAGTAGGATTAAGTGTGCTTTTTGCATTTTCAGAAATAGACAGCACAGGACTAGCTGCATTTGCGTGTACAAAAAATGCTTGAGATGAAGCAATAATTTCATTCCCTCCATTATAACTAACACCTCCAACCGATCCAACATACTGTGGTGTTTCGGTATCGTAAATATAAATTGCATCGTCAATATTGGTTTTGGTCCAGTTCAACGAAAGCCAATCAATAGCAGAAACATAAGGATTGCTAATTAAATTCCAACCATCTTCATCAACACTTGTATTTGCTGTATAGCTAACATTAAATGTTTGTGTTCCTGTTAATACAGGACCTGTAATATCAAGTGTTTTATCTGCAACGGTAGTTGCATTGTCGGCAACATAAACAAAATATCCCTTTTTAGGATCAACCGAATTACTTGCATCCGTAACCGCAACATAAGATGCACTTGCGTCAGCATTTCCTGCTACAGTTTCGTCGTAACCATAAATACTAATAAATGTACCCGTTCCGGTTGTTGAACCTGTAAATCCAGAAGTAGTAATATCATCCGTCCAATCAGCAATAGTACGACCTGTAGCAGGCATTCCTATAAAAGTCCATCCTGCATCGCCTCCTGGCACAAAACGTTGTATAGTTACATCGCCGCTAATACTTCCGCTTGCAACCGGAGCTATACGCGCTGTTTGAGTTTGTGTAGATAAAAAAGTAAAAGTATAACCTGTTGTAGTAAATACGCCATTTGTTAAGGTTAGAGCGCCTTCCAAATTTAAACCTGCATTCATTGAAACTCCTGCAGCATTATTAATTGTAAGGTTATTGTATTTTGAAGAAGGGGCTAAAGCAACTGCAGTTTGAGCACTAGTTCCATTGTATAAAACTGTGCTATTGGTAGTTGTATAATTTCCACTTCCAGGCGAAAAAGCACCGGAAACAGCAATTGTTCCTCCATTTTCTAATGTGCGTGAGCCATTTCCACTATTGCTGATGTTGGCATAATTACCGGCTGTGATTGACTGTCCACCTGCTGAAGTATGGTCAACGGTTGAGGATGAACCAAGCGTTAAACTTCCAATGCTATTGCTAATTGCAGTACCTGCACTTCCACTAAAACCTGCTGCTTTACTTGTTTTAAATGTTCCGTTGATTACTACTGTTCCATTACCCAAAACTTGGTTTGAAACCATATCTAAAGTTCCTGAAGTACCTACCGACAATGTTCCGTCATTGGTGATATCTCCGGTAGCTGCCATAGTTAAATCGCCACCATTAATATCGAGCGTAGCACTGCTTCCAATACTTATTGATTTTGCAACAGCACCACTTCCTGTAATTGCTGGAGCAAATGGGGTACCGCTCGTAATACTCACATCGGTAGATGCTGTTGGTAAAGTACCACACCAGTTTACAGCATCAAACCAGTTGTTGCTGCCGCTGTTGCTTCCAATCCAAACACCAGATGAGGTAACTAAAACGGATGAGGTTGATGAATTTGCTGATGGAAATGAATTATTTTCTGCCCGCACGCGGTAATAGTAGGTTGTATTTGCAGTAAGATTGGTATTTACAGGGTAAGTGGTAACATTTCCTACACTTAAGTCTTGATATCCTGTAACAAACGCAGTTGAGCTGCCGGAAACAATGAAGTCATCTATTGTCCATCTTTCTGAAGCGGCATTATTTAATAATGTTATTCTAACTTTTAAATTAGTTGTCGAAGGTAAACTTGTTACAGTGACAGTACTATAGCCATCGGTTGTACGAACACCACCACCTGCTGGCGAAAAATCAACTGGAGTTCCATTACCATCGTAAGCTGTGCTGGCAAGACCTGATGCGCTATAGCCCCAAACAGCATTTCCATTTCCAAGCACTCTAACAGTACTATAATAGGTTGTACCACCGTCAGGACTAATTTCAACAGTTGCAATATCTCCAGCATCAGCACCATTGCCGGTAGAACCAACAGAAAATGATGAAAGTTTGAACGTCATTTGATTTGCACTCGTTGCTGTAGTATTAATATTTGATGAGGTAATTGTTACACTTCCATTTGTTTTACCATAACCATATGTTCCAGAATTAGCATAAGGACTGCTTCCTGGTAAATCTGTTCCTGAAACTGTACTTCCTGTGCTGAAAGTACCTGTTCCCGTGGTTTCAGTAAAGCTACTTAAACTGTTTTCAAATCCATCAGATGCTAATGTAGGTGTAGCGGAAAAGCTTGAATTAATACTTACATCTAATCGATAGTTGTCGGCACCTGTAACACTTGACCAATTTGCATCAAAACTAGTACATGCTATGTTTGAAGCTGCGCCATTGGTAGGTGTCGGAACCGTTGCTGTACCTGTTAAAGCTACTGTTGGGGGGCTACTTACAGAGCCTCCGCTAAATGTTATATTAATGCCGGTTTTAGAACCTGCCGTTTGAGGATTAAATTTCACATAAACAGGAGTGTTGGTGAAAGCAGCTCCTGTATAACCGATAGTGGCAGTCGGTCCAAAACTGCTATTATCGCTTGAAACAGTCCAATCGGTATTAGGCGCAGTAACTGTAATATTTCCAGAAGAAGGAGATAGTAAGCTACCACTTAAATTAAAGCTTTGTGAGCTAGAAGTTGTTAAAACATTTTGAGATCCAAATGACAATGAACCAATACTTGTTGTTAAAGTAGGAGTTACTGCGCTGGTTGTGCCATTTCCCGAAACTTCAGCAGAGTAATTATAGGCTTTGTCATAAGTATATACTTTGTAGTAATAGGTGGTTCCGGAAGAAAGTCCTACATTGTCGGTAAAAGAAGTTCCTGTTCCAATATAGCGAACAGTACCAGTTAAGCTGCCTGTTCCATTAGTTGTGGTATTACCTGTAGCATAGATTCCAAACTGGTTTGGGTCATTATCTGCATTAGGACTAACACTATATCGCATTACTAAATACCCTCCATTATCAACACCTCCACTTGCCGCACCCCAACTTAAGTCTAAACTAGTTGGTGTTGGGTTATTTACAGTTAGGGATCCTGGAGAATTTGGTGCAGTTACATCTACTGCGCCTGTATATACACACATATCATCAATAAACATATCTCCACCAGAACCAATTTGGCGGTGTAATAATAAACCGGCAACTGTTGTAAATGTTGATGAGGCTTTGGTATAAGTTACTTTTACCCAAGTATTTGCAACATTTGGAAAAGCATTATATGCACCAGAAATTCCTTCTGTGTTGTTTATTAATCCAGGCTGATCTTCTTGAGCATTGGTGGTACTTGCAACACGCTTAAAATATTGTACTGTTACATTTGAAGTGGTAGAACTTATAGTAAAATTTGGGGACCAAACTCTTCTACCTGTTGTTGAAGTATTATTAATGCGAATAGCTTTAGAACCACTTCTTACAGTAGAAGTTTCTGAAGCAATTGTTTGGGTTGCATTTGCTTTTGCCCAAGTTCCAGCCTGTGGTGCTGTGTTTATTGTTGTATTGTCAATCGTGGCCGAACCTTCCAAACCACCATCTAATCCAAGAAACGATTGTCCAAAACTAAAATTTGTATTCATTAAAAACAGCAGACCTACTAGAAAACCAACCTGCGATGTCTTAATTTTAAAAGTACCAAGTATTCTCATATCTATTTAATTTAAACGTTGTTAACAAACCTGTTTATAACTTTACAAAAAAGTTAAGGCGATAAATTTATTAAAATAATTGAAAACTACTGCATATTCAAAATCACGTTGCTGGATAATTTCTGCAAACGGTTAATTTTGTGTGCTTAACTACCAAAAAAAAGCAACCAAAAAAAATTGACTCGCATCCAAAATCTTCAATATTCCTACCGATTCAATCTTTGTATTGTGTATTATTGTTTTTTAGCAATGTAGCAAAAGCTTAAGTAAGCCGCTTTTATAGCTTTTTTGCAAATTCCTTTAATTTTTCTAAGTTTGCAGCCCTTTTAAAAAAAGGATGTTTGTAATCAATTAAAAATTAATAAGATACAATTTATGCACAACATTATTTACATAGTACCGGCTTTAGGAATTCTTGGATTGCTGGTAATGGCAGTGAAATCTGCCTGGGTAACCAAACAGGACGCCGGTGATAAAAATATGCAAGAACTTGCCGGATATATTGCCGATGGAGCAATGGCATTTTTAAAAGCTGAATGGAAAGTATTGGGGATTTTTGTTGCCTTTGCCGCTGCCCTGCTTGCCTATTCAGGAACTATTCATGAAGTAAACGGTGTTCCTATTCACTCAAGCTGGATTATTTCAATTGCCTTTATTATTGGTGCCGTATTTTCTGCTACTGCAGGATATATTGGTATGAAGGTAGCTACCAAAGCCAATGTGCGCACAACACAAGCTGCTCGCACAAGTTTAAAACAAGCATTAAAAGTTTCGTTTACCGGTGGAACCGTTATGGGTTTAGGTGTTGCCGGCTTGGCAGTATTAGGTCTCGGTGGTTTATTTATAGCATTTCTTGGAATTTTCGCCGACCTAGGTGTTGATACCGTTAAAACTTCCATCGAAGTACTTACTGGCTTTTCATTGGGAGCTGAATCTATTGCCTTGTTTGCACGTGTTGGTGGTGGTATTTATACTAAAGCTGCCGATGTAGGTGCCGACTTAGTTGGTAAAGTAGAAGCGGGAATTCCCGAAGACGATGTTAGAAACCCCGCTACCATTGCCGACAACGTAGGTGATAACGTAGGTGATGTGGCCGGTATGGGTGCTGATTTATTTGGTTCTTATGTAGCTACTATCCTTGCTACCATGGTTCTTGGTCAGGAAATTACTGTGAATGACAACTTTGGTGGAATGTCACCAATTTTATTACCCATGATAATTTGCGGTTTAGGTATAGTTTTTTCAATCATTGGTACCTGGTTCGTAACTATTAAAGATGACAAGTCAAATGTGCAAAATGCGCTTAACATGGGTAACTGGTCATCGATGTTACTTACTGTTATTGCCTCTTATTTTGCCGTGGTTTATTTATTGCCTGAGGGCGCGTTAAGCCTACGTGGAATGGAATTCGACCGAATGGGTGTATTTTATGCAATCTTGGTTGGAACCGCTGTTGGGGCAATTATGAGTATTGTTACTGAATATTATACCGCCATGGGCAAAGCTCCTGTTAACTCTATTATTCAGCAATCATCAACCGGACATGCTACCAACATCATTGGAGGTTTGTCGGTTGGTATGAAATCTACAGTTATTCCTATTCTTACCTTGGCTGGTGGTATTATGGCATCGTATCATTTTGCTGGATTGTATGGTGTTGCTATTGCTGCTGCCGGTATGATGGCAACAACTGCTATGCAATTAGCGATTGATGCATTTGGTCCAATCGCCGACAATGCCGGTGGTATTGCCGAAATGAGCCAGTTGCCCCCTGAAGTACGTGAACGTACTGATAATTTGGATGCTGTTGGAAACACAACTGCTGCTACCGGAAAGGGCTTTGCTATTGCTTCTGCTGCTTTAACTTCATTGGCCTTGTTTGCTGCCTTTGTGGGAATTGCCGGAATTGATTCTATTGATATTTACAAAGCTCCTGTATTAGCCGGTTTATTTGTTGGGGGTATGATTCCATTTATTTTCTCGGCCTTGTGTATACAAGCAGTTGGAAGAGCAGCCATGGACATGGTGCAGGAAGTACGTCGTCAGTTCCGCGAAATTCCTGGAATTATGGAGTATAAGGCCAAACCGGAATACGAAAAATGTGTTGCTATTTCAACAACTGCTTCTATCCGTGAAATGATGATGCCGGGCGCTATTGCATTAATTACACCGGTTATTGTAGGATTTGTATTCGGACCAGAGGTACTTGGAGGTTTATTGGCTGGTGTTACTGTGAGTGGAGTGTTGATGGGGATTTTCCAAAGCAATGCCGGTGGAGCTTGGGACAATGCAAAAAAATCATTTGAAAAAGGTGTAATGATCAATGGCGAGATGTTTTACAAAAAATCAGAGCCGCATAAAGCTTCTGTAACCGGAGATACTGTTGGTGATCCGTTTAAAGATACTTCCGGACCATCGATGAATATTTTAATTAAGTTAATGAGTATTGTGTCCTTAGTAATTGCTCCTTATATCGCTGTGGTTGGAAATGATTCAGGAGAGGGAAAATGTGAAATGGATAAAATGGATTGCTGCAAAAAAGAGATGACAATGGAGCATTGTTCTATGGGCAAATGCGACATGAGCAAATGCGCAAACATGACAAAAGAAGAGTGTGCTAAAATGTGCGATGAGAACGGCTGCTCTGCCGAAGAAAAAGCATATTGCATGAGCATGTATGGTGCCGATGGAAAATTTATTGGTGCTAAATGCGACATGAACAAATGCATGAACATGAGCAAAGAAGAATGTGCAGCTTATTGCGACAGTATGAAATGCAGCCCTGAAGAAAAAGCAATGTGCGTGAAACATGCCGGCGCTACTGCTTCATCGTGTATGGAAGGTTGTAACCACGGTTGCAAATCAAAAGCTGAATGTGCTGAAAAGTGCGGTGAGTCATGCGCTAAAATGCATAAAGAATAAATTGGTATTAACAATCAAAAAAAGTCCTGTGAATAAACTTCACAGGACTTTTTTGTTTTGGTATCAACTTATAAAATCAATTGGTAATAGGTTTAAAAAAGGCGGGTAGGTTAGTTGGATGAACTGCTTTTGACAATGCCTGACACACTTCTTCGAATTCTCTCAGGATGACCCTTTTTGGGGGTGATTAATGTTGGGGAAATAAAAACAAAAATTGACTTTTGGGCACCATAAAAGCGCTGTCAGTCTGAGCGGAGTCGAAGACCGTGGGTGGGGTGAACTACTGCTGCCAATGGCTCTCACACTCCTTCGATTTCGCTCAGGATGACCTCGAGAGAGGAAATCAATAAATAAAAAAAGAGCGCTGTCAGTCTGAGCGGAGTCGAAGACCGTGGGTGGGGTGAACTACTGCTACCAATGGCTCTCACAACCTTCGATTTCGCTCCGGATGACCCTAAGAGGAAATTAAAAAGCCTGCAATGAATTTGCAGGCTTTTTAGACTATTCGTTTATGCTTTTTTATTAAGCAGAAACTGCTTCTTTTTCAACAATGTTGAACTCTTTTTTCAGTTGGTCAACATAATCTAATTTTTCCCATCCAAAGGTCTCATACTTTTTTCCGTTTACTTCAATAGTTCCCGGTGTGCGACCCATGTGACCATATGCTGCGGTTTCAGAGTAAATTGGATTCTTTAAACCAAAACGTTTTACAATTGCGCTTGGACGCATGTCGAAAATTTTAGTTACACGTTGCGCAATTTCTCCATCGCTTAGTTTTTTACCTTCGTTGTTACGTGCTTTAACAGTATCGTAAGTATTTACATACAAACCTACCGGTTGAGCCACACCAATGGCGTAAGCAACTTGCACCAATACCTCATCGGCAACACCTGCAGCAACAAGGTTTTTGGCAATGTGGCGGGTTGCATATGCAGCAGAACGATCTACCTTAGAAGAATCCTTTCCAGAAAAAGCTCCTCCTCCGTGAGCTCCACGACCACCATAAGTATCCACAATAATTTTACGACCTGTTAAACCAGTATCGCCATGTGGTCCACCAATCACAAATTTGCCGGTTGGATTTACGTGATAATTAATGTCTTTACCAAACAATTTTTGCACTCGTTTAGGCAATAACTTTTTTACACGTGGAATTAAAATATTAATAACGTCGTCTTTAATTTTCGCCAACATAATATCATCAGCAGCAAAATCATCGTGCTGAGTTGAAAGAACTATGGTTTCAATTTTTTCTGGCTTTCCTTTGTCGCTATATTGAATAGTAACTTGCGATTTTGCATCCGGACGTAGGTATTTCATTTTTTTGCCTTCGCGACGAATTGCAGCAAGTTCTTTTAGCAACAAATGCGAAATTTCTAAAGGAAGCGGCATAAAATTATCGGTTTCGCGACAAGCATAGCCAAACATCATTCCTTGATCGCCGGCTCCTTGATCTTCTTCTTTAGCACGAGCTACTCCTTGATAAATATCTGATGATTGTTCGTGCAAAGCATTCAATATTCCACAAGAAATGGCATCAAATTGATATTCTGATTTGTTGTAACCAATACGGTTAATCACGTTACGCGCAATTTTTTGAACATCCACATTTGCTTTCGCAGCAGGTGTGGTTGTTATTTCGCCACCAATTACAACCAATCCGGTTGTAACAAAAGTTTCGCATGCTACTTTAGCATTGCTGTCGTGAGTTAAAAAGGCGTCAATAACGGCATCCGAAATTTGGTCAGCAACCTTATCCGGGTGTCCTTCCGACACGCTTTCTGATGTAAATAAGTAAGACATTTTTATCGTTTTTTTAAATTGAGGTGCGAATTTAGAATTTAATAGCATATTATTCTAATTCGCTTGTCGATAAATTCGATTTTTGAGTCATTTTTATATATTTTCATTGAAATTGACAGTATTCTATCAAAAATAATAACTGACCATTCTGATTAAATGATAGTCCAAAAATTTCCAACTCTATAATTGAATGCAAATGAATATCTGAAGTGTTTGCAACAATCAACAAGCCTAACAAATGCCTTCTTTCCAATCTTTAAATTTAAAGGTTTATCTTTGCACAATGCTTACTAAGTCTGACAAGGTAGATATACGTTCCCTATCGAAAGAAGAACTCAAAGAATTATTTGTTCAAAAAGGAGAAGCTGCGTTTCGTGCCAAGCAAGTTTTTGATTGGCTTTGGCGCAAAGGAGTGCATTCGTTTGATGCAATGAATAACCTTTCCAAAGAAACTCGAGAATGGCTGAAAGAAAGCTTCGAAATAAAACCTGTAACCATTGGAGATTTTCAAATAAGCAGTGATCGCACTATAAAGAATGCTTTCAAGCTCTTCGATGGAAATATAGTTGAAGGTGTGTTAATTCCCTCTACTACTCGAATGACAGCATGTATTTCCTCGCAAGTTGGATGCAGCCTAACTTGTAAGTTTTGTGCTACCGGAAAACTGGAACGTTTGCGCAATTTAAATGCAGCTGAAATTTATGATCAGGTAGTACTTATCCGCAATCAATCTTTATCAAACTACCAAATACCGCTTAGCAACATTGTATATATGGGCATGGGCGAGCCTTTGCTCAACTATAAAAATGTGTTAGATTCTATCGAGAAAATTACTTCTCCGGATGGACTAAATATGTCGCCACAACGCATTACTGTTTCAACCGCAGGTATTGCTAAAATGATAAAAAAGCTTGGTGATGATGGTGTAAAATTTAATCTTGCTCTTTCATTACACGCTGCCAATGATGAAAAGCGAAATAAGATTATGCCCATCAATGAACAAAATTCGCTAGAGGCATTGGCAGATGCTTTGCGTTATTTTTATGATAAAACAGGCACCCGTGTAACCTTTGAGTACATTGTTTTTAAAGACTTTAACGACAGTTTGCTCGACGCGAAAGAGTTGGCCAACTTTTGCAAAAATGTTCCTTGTAAAGTAAATATCATAGAGTACAATCCTATTGAGGATGGCGAGTTTCAGCAAACCACAGAGGAACGATTAGATAATTTTGTGAAGTTGCTTGAAAGCAAAAATATAATTGTGAATGTTCGCAGAAGCAGAGGTAAAGATATAGATGCTGCTTGTGGTCAGTTAGCCAATAAAAATCAACAGGGCGTTAATCACAAGAGAAAGAGTTCGGTTTCGGGTTTGGGAAGCTGAGAGTCTTGGAGTTGGGGAATCTGAAAATCTGAGAATTTGAGAATCTGGGAATTTGGGAGTGTTTGAGTGTGTGAATCTGAGAATCTGGAAATTTGGGAGTAGGAATTGGAGATTGGGGGTTTAAATTATTGATACTGGATTTTGCTGGTAATAATCGTCTAGTTTAGCTTTTCGTTTTTTAAAAATAACCTAGATGGAAAGCAATAATATTCTAGCACAAAAAACTTTTAATTTTTCCTTCAAATCAATCAAAGCTTATTAAATTTTAATTCGAGAGAAGAAAGAATATATTCTTTCAAAACAGCTTCTTCGATCGGCAACTTCTATTGGTGTAAATGTAGAAGAATCTATTGGGGGCCAAAGCCAAAAAGATTTTTTTATGAAACTTAATATTCCCAATAAAGAAGCCAGAGAGTGTCATTACTGGTTGAGGTTGATTATTCAGAGTAATTTAATGAACAATAAAATTGTATTTGAAATGCTACAAGAATGCAATGAAATTCTAAGAATTTTGGCGGCATCAATAAGAACACTAAGGCAAAAACTTTCGTATAAGTAAAATTCAGAACCCAACACCAAGCTCAATTTTCTCTGGATTTCAAGTTCCCCGCTTTTAAAAAATACACCAACAAAGCATACTTCCAATATTCTATTTGATCAGCAGATTAACCAATCTTCAGACAACCAGATTCCAGATTCCAGATTCTCAAATTTCCAGATTTCCAAATTCTCAGATTCCAGATTCCCAGATTCCCAGATTCTCAGATTAAATAATCCTACCAACCCAAAATCCAAGCGAACATAAGCGGAGCAACAATAGTTGCATCACTTTCAACAATAAATTTAGGTGTATGAATATCCAGTTTGCCCCAAGTTATTTTCTCGTTTGGAACGGCACCCGAATAAGAACCATAACTAGTAGTTGAATCACTTATTTGACAGAAATATGCCCAAAAAGGAACATCGTGCATTTCCATATCTTGGTATAACATTGGCACAACACATATAGGAAAATCTCCTGCAATACCTCCACCTATCTGAAAAAATCCAATTCCCTTTCCTCCACAATTTTCGCGATACCAACCGGCTAACCAAGCCATGTATTCAATTCCTGATTTCATGGTGCTTGCCTTTATTTCGTTTTTAATTACGTAGGAGGCAAAAATATTTCCCATAGTTGAATCTTCCCAACCCGGCACTACAATAGGAATATTTTTTTGCGCAGCCGCCAACATCCAGGAGTTTTTTGGGTCAATTTCATAGTACTGTTCCAATACTCCACTCAACAACATTTTGTACATGTATTCGTGTGGAAAATAGCGTTCTCCTTTATCGTCGGCATCTTTCCAAATTTTATGAATGTGTTTTTGCAAACGTCTAAAGGCTTCTTCTTCGGGAATGCAAGTATCGGTAACACGGTTGTAATGATTTTCAAGTAAATCCCATTCTTCCTGAGGACTCAAATCGCGGTAATTCGGAACTCGTTTATAATGCGAATGTGCAACCAGGTTCATAATGTCCTCCTCCAAATTTGCACCTGTACAGGAAATAATATCCACTTTGTTTTGGCGAATCATTTCGGCAAGTGATTTTCCTAACTCTGCAGTACTCATGGCTCCTGCTAGGGTAATCATCATTTTTCCGCCTTCGTTCATATGTGCCTCATAACCCTTTGCCGCATCAACAAGCGCAGCTGAATTAAAATGTAAGTAATGGTTTTCGATGAATTGTGAAATGGGTCCTTTGTTCATTTTAGAATGATTTTTTTACTCTGCAAAAGTATAATTTAAAACACATGCCATATCGTGTTAAAAGTTTGTCAAGAGTTTTTTTTAAATAAATTTGCAGCCTAACCATTTTTCTCACCCTGACAATGTTACTCTTTGCTACCTACTTCAGTATTCTTTTTGTGCTGCTTATAGTAAATAGTATTCCTGTATTAGGAACTAAGCGCACCAAGCGATTTGCTCGTATTCCTTCATTTTTCTTTTTTTTACTTTTTACCGGTTTTTGGGTAGGAAGGATTATTGGCTTTTTGTATTACGACATGAACAAACAACAAAGAGCGCACGATACTTCTTATGACGTTAAAAATGTTCGTGGTAAAATTTATACGAAAGGTGAATTTAAAAAGGATTTTACAAGCGAGAACTACGTGATTTCTGAACAAAAAAGTTTTTATAGCAATGTGAATTATGTGCTTAAAATGGCTTATGTGCAGGCCTTGCTAATAGTTTTGTTTTCATTGGTTGGAAGCAAAAAATACGAGAAGCGATTTTTGTATTATCGGAGAAAAATAATTGTGTTCTCCATCTTATTTGTCTTTTGTGTAGTGCTGGATGCATTTGTTTTTTAGCCACTAACACAAGTGCTTTTTTAGCTATGAATTTCTGATACGTCCGTAAAAATCTACTGGTTATTCTGTTGGGGTATCAAACAAACTACCACGATCGGCTTTGGGTATTTTGCCCAAATGTTTGTAGGCAAGTTCGGTAGCCTCTCGACCACGTGGGGTGCGCATTAAATATCCTTCCTGAATTAAAAATGGTTCGTAAACCTCTTCTATTGTTTCTGCCTCTTCACCTACGGCTGTAGCGATGGTTGTAATACCAACCGGTCCTCCCTTAAATTTATCAACTATGGCCAACAAGATGCGTATGTCCATTTCATCTAAGCCATTTTTGTCGACATTTAAAGCTGTTAAAGCTATTTTGGCGATAGGCATATCAATTTTTCCACTCCCTTTAATTTGCGCAAAATCGCGAGTTCGTCGTAACAATGCATTTGCTATACGTGGTGTTCCGCGACTTCTACGTGCAATTTCATAGGCAGCATTCTCGTCAATTTCAACTTTCAAAATTTCGCAAGATCGTTGCACAATGCCGGTAAGTAATTTTGAATCGTAATATTCTAAGCGTGAATTTATTCCAAATCTGGCTCTTAATGGAGAAGTTAATAACCCTGAACGTGTAGTTGCACCAATTAAGGTAAAAGGGTTAAGGTTAATTTGCACACTACGTGCATTGGGGCCCGAATCAATCATAATATCAATGCGGTAATCTTCCATTGCTGAATACAAGTACTCTTCAACAACCGGACTTAGTCGATGTATTTCGTCAATGAATAACACATCGTTGGTTTCGAGGTTGGTAAGCAATCCTGCCAAATCGCCCGGTTTGTCGAGCACTGGACCACTGGTTGTTTTAATGTTAACTCCCAAGTCGTTGGCAATAATATTTGCCAAGGTGGTTTTACCTAAACCGGGAGGCCCGTGCAATAGCACATGGTCGAGCGATTCGCTGCGTTGTTTAGCTGCTTCAACAAATACACGCAAGTTGTCGACTACCTTATGCTGACCTAAAAAATCATCGAACTGCGACGGGCGAAGTACTTTTTCAATATCCTTTTCGGTAGTTGAAAATTGCTCGTTTGTAGGATCAAGATTGGGTGTCATAGTTGTACTGCTTAGGGATGGTAAAAATAAGAATAATTGTGGCCCCATGTTAAGTATTCCAAAAACAAAGCAGGCTCATTCACTTCCTTTTTAATCGTATACCGGTTCATAGAAATGATGTATATTCGATTTTATTCTAATTCATGTAACAATGAAAAAACTGCTTAGCATTTTACTGTTATATACACTAAATACAGGGTCTTTAGTGGCGCAAACAGAAATGGCAAACGACAGTATTTGTTTTGGAAGAGCCAGTTATTATCACGATAAATTTGTGGGTCGAAAAACATCGAACGGAGAAATTTTTTCGCAACAAAAATTTACTGCTGCCCATAAAACACTTCCCATGGGAACCTATGTTAAAGTTACTAATTTAAAGAACCGTAAAAATGTAACCGTAAAAATTAATGATCGCTTACCACCTCATTCAAAACGCACAATAGACTTAACTAAGGCTGCTGCACAAGAGCTAAAAATGATACGAAGCGGTGTTGTTAAAGTGAGTTTGGAAATCGTTGAAAAGCCTTAAATCTGCAATTGTTTTCAATTACAAAACATCCCATTCACTCAGGGTAAAATTCCAGTTTGCAGCATTCATCACCTCACTTTCGTTTGCAGAAACATTTTTACCCAATAAATGAAGTGCCCGTGGATTCAGCCTTTCCGGTATTTTCACAAACCCACTTGATTGAAAAAATTTAGAATTACTTGAGGATACGGATGTGTAAAACAATCCAATTTTCTCATCAAAATACTTTGCTGAATTTTTGTGTACATGTACAATCAGCTGTGCAAATGCTTCTTCCGAAACACTAGCAAAATCAAGAATTACAGCAGCCTTACTACCTATCAAATCTTCTACCGAAATTACCAATACTGCAACCGTTTTGTTATTTTTTATTGCTGTAAAAAATTTGGTTTTACCATAGGGCTTTTGTTCAAACCTCCAAGTTAAGTAATTAAAATCGCGCGTTAGTTTGTTTTTAAAGTTCTTATTAAATTGTTCAAATACACTTACCATTTGAACGGTTATTTTCTCCTCACATTGAAAGCCATACCCTTGTTTTGATTTAGGAATCCGAAGAGAATAAAGTTGATCAAAAAAACCTCCAACCAGTTTGTGCAATCCTGCAAACGAAACCTTTGAAGCAAGAATAGTTGAAGTTGATACCGGTAAAACAAAGGTGCAAAAGGTTTCAATTTTCTGATAGCCATTGTATTTAATGAACGTATGTATGCTTTTTTTATTCGGAAAGGTATAGATAAAAGACACATCACTCTGTAGAAGTTGGGCGGTTGCATAATCCGCTAATTTGCGAAAAACACCCTTGCCACGTGCTGCTTCACTAACTCCCACATCCTGCACCATCGCAAAATTTTTTGGTTCACCATTAAGACTGCCTAAATAAACCGGACAGTGGTAATATCCTAAAATTTGCTCCCCTTCTTTACAAATAAAAATATGTGGTTCAGCGTTGGGCATGGCATAGTATTTCCACCACCATTTGGCATAATTATATTTATCGGCATGCAATGAATCGCCGTCGAGTAGCACTTTTGAAAGTAAAGAAATTAATTGCTCTCGGTCCTTTTCTTCAACCCTGCAAAACGTCAATTCCAATGCTGTTGATGACATGCTTTTTTTCGTAATTTTTAATTACTTCTTTTAGTGTACCAAACTTAAAATTATGTAACATTTTTTCGGTTGCCGGTAAGGTTTTAGCGAGGCGTGTATAGTGTGTAAATTGTGCTTTTCGCTCAAGTTTAACTTTTGGGTGATTCGGATCGTACTCCCAGGGATGTATGTAAAACATGGTGTACTTTCCTTTTTTGATGCGCTTTTTAAGTCCATTTCCGGTAAACGAATAAGGAAATAATCGAAAGTATGCTCCCCCTATCGCCCAGCGTTTTCTTAAGTACGAAAATGTTGAGACAGGAAACTCAATAATATTTGCCTCCTTTATTCTAAAAATTTCATCCGGGCAGCTTGTTATACCATAACGCCAGGTTTTAATAGGTGATATGGAGCAATCAATTGTGTAACCTTCTTCGGCCAATATAGGTAGCGCCCATAAACTCTTGTTTGTAATTGAAAAAAATGGAGCTCTGAAAGCCGTAACCTCTTGCGATGTGAGGTCCTCAATAATGTGTTTGGTGTCGCGTATTTCTTTGCGGAACTGCTGCGGAGTTAGGTTATATACTTTTTCGTGAGTATATCCGTGTGAAGCAAGTTCATGGCCTCCTGCTGCTAGTCTTTTAATAAGTTCGGGATATTCCTTTGCTACCCAGCCTAAGGTGAAGAAAGTGCCTTTAACATTGCGTTGCTCTAATGCATCTAAAAGAGGAAACAAGCCCTTTTCAATTCGGCGTTCATACTTATTCCACTGATTATAGGGCAATTCTATACCCTGATACCAATCTTCAAAATCAACCGTAAATACGTTTGTTATCATTCTGTTAATATACCACCAACCAAATTAGCAAGGACACTAGCATGAGCACAATTGCTTTGGCTATTTCCTTGTAGAGTTTTTTTAGCTTCAATTTTTTAGCTAGATCCTCATCTTCCCTATAATCTTTTATTCCAACTAAAAGAACCAATATTCCTAAAAAGAGAGGTATAAAAACCAACATTGGAACATGAAACATTCTCAGCAAAAACAACACAATACATCCTTTCATACCAAGTAACGCACTTTAAAGTTTAGCTCCCACAACACATGTTTTTTTATAGCTGCGTGTGTTTCCATTTAAATCAAATACCTCGACTAAAATTATATAAATGCCTATACGGGCTTTGTCTCGATCGTCGGTAATTCCATCCCATGAATACGTCCCTGTGTTGCCCCACAATTCGTTTTTAACCAAGGAGCGCACAATTCTTCCGTGGTCATCAAAAATAGTAATGCTGCCGGTATTTCCTGGAACATCCGATTTAAAAGTAATGTTTACTACATCTTGAAAGCCGTCGTTGTCGGGCGAAAACACTTCTGGCTCAACACTAACTTCTCCGTGGATGTTACTCGTATTTTCGCTGTATTGAGAGTTGCGGTATGCCGGTGTACCAAAGCCAACATTTTGCGATGCTGAGTGCCAATTGCTTGCATCTTGTGTACTGCGATTATAATCGATACGTTCGAGCGAAACACCCTTAGTACTCACTAACAACGGAAATTGCCAAGTATTATAATACTGTAAATCGTCAATAATTTTTTGTTGAGGGGTACTCAATACAACTGTTCCATCTGTAATATTAAAGGAGGGGATGCTGCTCATTTGCCAAAATCCTTGCGGATTGGAGCTTGCATATTGCGACTTAACCACTTCGCTATTCTCCGAAAGCAATAAGTACTTCTCGGGCAATAAGCCATATCCTTCAATAGCTATTGTTGAAAGACTTTTCAATTCATCAGTTACAGTATCCTTTGCCGATAAAATTAACTGAGATAAATCGATTACCTTGTTTGATCGGTTATAAATTTCAACGTAATCGGTTCCTCCACTAATTGGGTCGTATAAAATTTCATTAATCACAACATCGTTATAATCTGGTTCTTCAGGAAGCCCAAAAGATGCGCTATTGAAGCTGCTGATACTGTTACCTGCACAATCAGCAATAGCAGCCGATACAGTCACCGTATAAATTATTTTCAACTGCAATGTGTCGGGCAAAGGTATGTTCACTTCTGTTGAGTCGTCGTTTACCGTGAATTGTGTCCCTGCTTGCAATACTATTCCATTGCTGAAAGTATAATTGCCTATAGAAACCAATGCGGCGCGATTTACGGGTTCATCAAAAAATAATTTTACACTGGTTATTGAAGTGGTTATTGCTCGCAACAAAGAAGGTGCTTGAGTATCGGTAAAGGTTCCTGCTACCGAATTGGCTTGCGCAGGCGTACCACCAGAGGCATTTGTAGAAGCAATCCAATTGAGTTTATTGTTGCAAGTAAAGTTTTTGTCAATCAGTTCAAGACTCCATCCTCCTGCCTTTTTAGTTGAATTGCGGTACCAACTATCTGAATAATTTACATCATCAACAAGGCTTCCTAAATGGTTTCTCAAAAAAATATGATCACCGGTATTATTTAAGGAAGGGAATGAACTTATTCCTAACACTTGCAGATTTGTCGGAAAAAGTGCCTTGTCGGCTACAGCACAAATAACAAGTTCTGAATCGGGGAATAAAATAAAGTTCGGAATATTGGCTGTGGTATTTGTTACATCGTCGCGTATGCTCCAATTGCCAATGTTTATTGGTGTGTTGGTTCGATTATACAGTTCGATATATTCGGTATTTGGTAATCCGGAAGTTACTGTTGGACTTGAATAAATTTCAGTAATTACAATCTCCTTTTGGTTTGCTACAACAGGCGTGTAATACACAAAAGTTGCAGTATTCGGATTTAATAAATTACCCGAACAATCGCCTAGATTAGAGGTTGTAACCGTATAACCTTGTTGGGATTGTAAATTGATTGCGAAATGCAGAGTTACACATAAATAATCGCTACTTGGAACTACCGAAATAGGGTTTCCAATAGCACCACTTACAAAGTAATTGTTTGCAATAGATACTTGGCCCAAATCGACCGCTTCACTAAAACAAAGCGTTACATGTAAGGAATCAAGTGCATAAGCACTTATAATGCTTGGTGAGGTTACATCCGGAGCGATTGAGTAAACTGAGTTTTGAATGCCCGGGGTTCCATAATTTGCAGAAATAGAAGCAATCCAGTTAAATGCTGGAGCACAGCTAATTGGCTGTTCAGGATTAATAAGTTCGAGGCTCCAACCCCCTGCAGCTTTAAGAGCATCGCGATACCAGGCATCGGTGTAAGGAACCGAATCAATAATTGTTGAGAAGTTGCTGCGCAAATAAATGTGATCACCGGAGTTGTTTAATGAGGGAAAAGAGCTAACTCCAAGCACATTGCTTAGCGCGCCAAATAAGGCTACATTGCCAGTACTGCATAATACAACAAAGGAGTCGGGTTTTAAAATGTAACTACCCATGTTCGGAGTTGTAATGGTAATATCGTCGCGAATGCTCCAATTGTTTAGGTCAATTGGATTCCCGCTTCGGTTATAAATTTCTAGGTATTCGGTATTGGGTAGAGTAGATGAAGCAGTGGGGCTTGAGTAAATTTCACTAATGACAAGGTCTTTGGGAGCAGCCACTACAGGAGCAAAGTAGGTAAAAGATCCTGTGTTCGGGGAAATAATGTTACCAGAGCAATCAGCCAGATTGCTTAGGGTGATTGTGTTTGTAAGTTGTGATACTAGGGCTATTGGTAAAGTAAGGCTAATGCAGGTTAGTGAATTGTATGGTGAAGTGCTTGATGGATTACCAACACCATTGTTAATAGTATAGTTTTGATTATTATTAAGCGTAGTTATATCAATTGCTTCAGTAAAACATACGTTAATATGAAACGCGTCTATTACTTGAATTCCTGAAATGCCAGGAGCTGTAACATCGGGAGCATTGTTGTACACCGAGTTTTGTGTTCCCGGTGTACCACCAGAAGCATTCACAGATGCAATCCAATTACCCGCTGGAGCACAACTTAGTGGAGCGTCAGGGTTTATTAATTCCAAGGTCCATCCTCCTTGCGCTTTGTTTATGTCTTGATACCAGCTGTCGAGGTAATTTACTGTGTCTATAAGCGTACCTGTAATGTTTTTCAAAAACAGCGTATTGCCCGTATTTACTAAGCTTGGGAAAGATGCGATGCCATATACGTTGTTAAATGATGAGAACAACGGAAGACTGGAACTAGCGCAAAGCACAATAAAAGAATCAGGTTGTAACAGCACTGCAGGAAGATTGGCTGGTGAGGCCACTAAATTGTCGGCAATACTCCAATTGCCAATGTTTATGGGGTTGTTGCTAGCATTGTACAACTCCAGAAACTCTGCATTGGGCAATCCAACAACCGGTGTTGGGTCGGCCATAATTTCGTTGATCTGTATATCTTTAAAACCCGGAACAAAGGGCGCTACATAAGTAAAAGTGAGTGTGTCTGCAAGCAGTAAATTAGCATTTAAATCGAGTATACTATCAACAAACAAAGTATCTGTAATGCCCGACAAAAAAGGTGTTGAGAATGTTAAATGCACTAAGCTTAAATTCGCAGCATCGCGCAAAGCATTCGTTGCAAATCCAATTGAGTTGTTCACAAAATAATGTGAGACAGATTGGGCGGAGGCGCTGTCAACTGCTTCTGTAAAAGTAACATCCAGTTGCGTTGACGAAACCACATTAATCGAACTCAACGCTGGTGGAGTAAGGTCTATTTGCAAAGAATCAACACTAAAATTATCGTAAAAAAACTTGTTAGCATTGGTTGAGGTGTAGGTTGTTGCAACACCAAAAAAGGCAGCATTCGTAAAACCGGCTTCAGTTCCACTTGCTTCCTGAATGTAATTGGTCCCTCCACTAGCATCCACATAAAGTGTCCAAAGCCCACTCGCATCGCGTGTTACCTTAACACCTACTGCAAAAGATGCGGCAATTTGGGCATTTGTACCCCTTGCAACCGAAGTGCTCACTGTTCCACTTTGTTTAAACAACTCAATTGCATCATTACTCAAGGCTTCCCCAAATTGCAAGTAATAGCCGTTAAGTGGTCCCTCAAGATTGGCTTGGTCTGAAAACAAATATACCCTTCCATAGTTGCTAGCAGATCCGGCGAAAGTTTGTTTCACATACATTTTCCATTCAACCGTATTTGCTAATGGAAGAGCAAGATTTGTTGACAAAAAAGATGCATTGTTTCCGGTACTGTTGAGTTGTAATTGTTGTGTTGCATTTACAGAAAACTCAGCCACATCTCCTGTCCATACAGGGTTTGCCGTAAAATCCCCATCGTTAAAATTGTCGTGAACCTGTGCCTTAAGTAAGAATGGTACTAGCGACAGAAATAAAATTAAAATACGAGTCATTCCTTCATTTGCTTGATGTGTAAATATAGTATTTTTGCGAAAGATAAAATTTCCAACATAAAAAAAACAATCATTATGAGAGTTGCAGTTGTAGGCGCCACGGGCTTGGTGGGCAGTAAGATGATGAACATACTGGAAGAAAGAGCTTTTCCGGTAAGTGAATTTATACCCGTTGCTTCTTCAAAAAGTGTGGGAAACAAGGTGCGTTTTTCGGGCAAAGACTATGAAGTAGTTTCGATGGAAAATGCCATTTCGCGAAAGCCACAACTTGCACTTTTTTCAGCTGGCGGCAGTACTTCCTTGGAGTGGGCTCCAAAATTTGAAGCTGTAGGAACTACAGTAATTGATAATTCAAGTGCTTGGCGAATGGATACTACAAAAAAATTAATCGTTCCTGAAATCAACGCTTCTGAATTAAGCCCTTCTGATAAAATAATTGCTAATCCTAATTGCTCAACCATTCAAATGGTAATGGCATTGGCACCTTTGCATTGGAAATATCAAATTAATCGAATCGTTGTATCAACTTACCAGTCGGTAACAGGAACTGGCGTTAAAGCAGTAGCACAGTTAATGAATGAGCGCAGTGGTATTGAAGGAGAAAAAGCCTATCCATATAAAATTGATTTAAATGTTTTACCACAAATTGACGTCTTTACCGACAATGGATATACCAAAGAAGAAATGAAAATGGTGAATGAAACCCGAAAAATATTGGGAGATACTGGTATTAGGGTTACCTCTACTACTGTTCGTATTCCGGTAATTGGAGGTCATTCAGAAAGTGTAAATGTAGAGTTTAACAACGATTTTGAGCTACAAGAGGTTGTATCCTTATTGAAGAATTTTAAAGGTGTAGAGGTTCAAGATGATATTACTCAATTGCTATATCCGATGCCCATAAATGCACACAACCGCGACGAAGTTTTTGTTGGCCGCATACGACGAGATGAATCGCAGCCAAAAACATTAAACCTTTGGATAGTTTCAGATAATTTGCGAAAAGGCGCTGCAACAAATGCTGTACAAATTGCAGAATACTTGGTTCAAAAAGGTCTGTTAAATTAATCATTTTGTCGGATTATTTTTTTGTTCATTATGAACAATTTCCTTTGTTGTTAATTGTTTTACGAATATTTTTTGTTTTTTTGTCGGAGAGTATTTACCCTTCTTTCTGCTACTTATAAAAAACAAAAATGCTTCAATCCAAGTTACTAATTCTGCTTAAGGCATTAAACCGAAAAGAAAAGGCGTTATTGAATCGCTTTGTGAATTCCCCTGTTTACAATCAACACAAAGAGGTTATTGCGCTTAGCAATTACTTGCTTTCCTTACAAGATTTTACCGAAAGGAATACTTCAAAACAAAGAGTATATGCTCATTTGTTTCCCAAAAGCAAGTACGATGATTTGCGTTTGAGGCATGTATGCTCTTATCTGCTGCAGGTTTGCGAATCGTGCTTGGGTTTTATTGAGTACCAAAATAACGCCGAACAACATCAGTTAAATTTATTAAGTGCGTACCGAAAACATGCCTTACAAAAACACTTTGTAAATGATTTTTTGTTAGTAGAGAAATCAACGCTTGTTGAATCAAAAAAAAACACGAACTACTTTTTGTATCATTCTAAAATTTTTCATGAGGCACAGTTTTCGGGATATTATGAAAGACTTAATAGCTTAGACTACCTAAAAAAAAGTGACGAGAATTTAACTCTGTTTATTGTTCTGAACAAGCTTAAGAACGGGTGTTATTTATTGTCATCTGCTACAGCAAACACAACACCAAAGCCAGTATTCATTGAAGAGGCTTTAAGTTTTGCTGAACAATACGACCTTAACAAATTGCCTATTCTTGATTGCTATTATTGTGCTTACCGAGCCTTTGAGTATCCTGATCAACGTCCCTTTTTTACTTTGTTTAAGGATAAAATTGCAAGTCTTGCCGTGACTATTGAACACGAGGAGCTTAAGGAAATGCTTGGATTGGCGGTTCGGTTTTGCGAACGAAGAATCGAAGAAGGGGCCTCTGTTTTTGAGCGTGATTTATTCGAAATATATTTATTAGGCCTTGCAAACGAGGCCTTTATAGAAAATGAAAAACTAGGTTATTCCTTTCAGAAAAAAATTATTGATTTGGGCTTGCGTCTATCAGAATATGAATGGGTGCTTGCCTTTATTAATGAGTGCAGTGCTATTAACGAAAAAGCACTTAAAGAAGATATATTTTTACTCCATACCGCTAAATTGCATTTTGCACAATCAACTATTAGCGACTGTTTACAAAAGCTTTCCCGGCTTAGCAACCAATCGCTCGAGTTGCAGATTGAAGCGCAAAAACTCGTTGTTAAATCCTATGAAAATCTTAAAGATTCCAAGCAAGAGAAACTGGCAAATCAACAGCTAAAACAATTGCTTAAAAAAGCGGCTGTTAACTATGAGGATACTTGATAAAGGAATCTCAAAATAGGTTTAGTACTGAAACAAAATTCTATTTGAATGATTATTTGCTTTTGCAAGCAACATCTAAACATTCCCGAATTAGTTTTCTTTTAAATGTACCTGATCAATCTTTTTTATCAGTTCAAAATCCAATTGCTTTTTAACTAAATCGGCTCGCTTTATTTTTACTAAAACTTTGTCACCCAATTGGTATTTAAGCTTTGTGCGTTTTCCCCAGTAGCAATAATTTTCTTCATCGTACACAAAAAAATCGCCCTCAAGATCTTTTATACGCACCATTCCTTCGCAATGATTTTCAATAATTTCTACATAAAGTCCCCACTCCGAAACACCTGAAATTACTCCTTCAAACAGCTCTCCAATGTGGTCCTGCATAAACTGAACTTGTTTGTATTTAATACTTGAACGCTCGGCTTCGGCTGCGCGTTTTTCCATATCGCTGCTGTGTTTGCACTTAAGCTCCAAATCTTCTGTCAATACTTGCTGATTGCTGTTGTTGTGTTTTTTGTCGAGATAGTACTGCAAAAGCCGGTGTACCATAACATCGGGGTAGCGACGAATGGGCGAGGTGAAATGTGTATAGTAATCAAAAGCAAGTCCGTAGTGTCCTATGTTTTTTGTGGTGTAAATAGCCTTTGCCATAGTGCGAATAGCCAATTGCTCAACCATACTTTCTTCGCGTTTACCAACAACTTCCTTCAACAATTTATTCATACTATCGGCAACTTCTTTGGGTGAATTTATTTTTAATTTATACCCAAACCGTCCAACTAAATCGCTAAAAGCATTCAGTCTATCTTTATCGGGCGCATCGTGAATTCGGTAAACAAAGGGCAATTGCGATGCTGTTTGGGCGGCCCCTGCTTTTTTAGATGCATAGCTCGCTCCATTTAATCCAACAAACTCAGCTACCTTGCGATTGGCAAGCAACATAAAATCCTCAATTAGCATGTTACTGTCTTTCGCAACTTTAAAAAACACGCCTATTGGATCTCCATCTTTATCTAAGTTAAATTTAACCTCTACCTTGTCAAAACCAATGGAGCCCTTTTTAAATCGGGCTTCTCGTAATTTTTTTGCTATTTTATCTAGTGTTAGTAATTCCTGAACATAGGGCCCTTCTGAGGTTTCGAGTACCGTTTGGGCTTCCTCATACGTAAATCGGTGATCCGAATTAATAATGGTACGCCCAAACCACTCGTTGAGCACTGTGCCTTCTTCGTCCATTTGAAACACCGCCGAAAAGCAGAGTTTTTCTTCTTTAGGACGCAGAGAACAAACGTTGTTCGAAAGTATTTCGGGGAGCATGGGCACTACCCTGTCGACTAAATAAACAGATGTTGCACGTTCAAAAGCCTCCTGGTCGAGTATGGTTTTTGGAAGCAGGTAATGACTTACATCGGCAATATGCACACCTATTTCCCATATAGGAGACTCCCCTTTTTTCGAAACTAATTGAATAGAAAGAGCATCGTCAAAATCCTTTGCATCAACCGGGTCTATGGTAAAAGTGGTTATGTTTCGAAAGTCTCTACGCTTTGCAATTTCTTCACTGCTTATTTGCGTGTTTAATTTGTTGGCTTCATTTTCAACCTCCTTTGGAAACTCATACGGTAATCCATATTCGGCGAGAATTGCATGCATTTCGGTGTTGTTTTCACCTGCCTTTCCAAGTACTGCGACAATTTCACCGGTCGGATTTTTTTCACCGGCTTGCCAGTCTGTTATTTTTGCAATTGCTTTATCGCCGTTTCTTGCACCTTTTAGTTTACTGATAGGAATAAAAATATCGGGCCCTGAACGGGGACCGCTGGAGCTTAAAAATGCAAAGTTTTTAGATAGTTCAACCGTTCCAACAAACTCAGTTTTGGCGCGCTGTATAATTTCAACTATTTCGCCTTCTGGATTTTTTTGGCGCCCGGTATTTTTAAAAACCGAAACTTTTACCTTATCGCCATTCATGGCATTTAGCGTGCCTCGTGGACTAATGTATACATCTGCTTCGCTCTCTTCGCTTACTACGTAAGCCGCTCCAGAAGTAACTAATTGTGCTATACCTGTTATAAATTGTTGACTATTTCCACTTAATCGAAATTTTCCGCGATCTATTTCTTCAAGTTGTTGTCTATCGCACAAATCTTCAAGAACAATGTTTACAAGCAACCGGTCATGAGGGTTGCGTATATCGAGCATGCTCGATAGTTGTTTCGGGTTAAAAACTTTTTTTGGGTGTTGATGAAATACAGAAAGTAGCGCCTGAATAATTACCTGTTTCCCTTTGCCTTGGCTACCTTTTCCTTTCTTTTGTTTCATTGGTTGTTTATTTATTTAAGATAAGGGACAAAACTCCCTCATTGTGTGTTATTGTTAATTCGCGCGATAGGAACCATCATTCGCAACATTTAGCAAAAGCTAAAACTACATATTAAAATTATATTTGGTTAAAATATACAGCTAATATTGACTCCCGATTGTTAGATTATGATTGCTGGATTTCCTAACAAACCAATTATAAAAAGAATGTTAATTGAATTTCTCAAAAAACCCTATTAATAAAATCTTGAAATTGCAAGGAATTACTGTATTGTAATGTATTTTGAGTAGGAGTTTTGATTTGCAAAATACATTTTTTGACCTCCGGCTAGTGTAACATCAAACTTAACTGGGGCTATTTGCAACAATGCAGATTTAACAGCAGATGCGGGTAATGAATTTAGTTCAGTATTTGAAAATTCGCAATAGCTGTCCATTCCACCAACCGTTTTGCTTATAGATTTGGTGCCTGATGTTAAAGTAATAAATACAGAATCGGCTCCCACTATATTTGCTCCTAATGGAATTTTAACTCCATTTGCCCTGCTAATATCACTGGGTATAGAGTTGTTATAAACACCTTTGTATTCAGGCATTCCATCGCTGGTTGAAAGTATAAAATTAGCTATGCCTGTGACATTATTCCCTGCCACGTTCCATATAACGAAAGAGTCGGGGAAGGCTAATGTATTTGCAGATGAGCCTGATAATAAGTAGGTTTTGTTATTCTGCAATGAAAGTCCTTTTCCTTGGCATGTTACTGCACCAGCATCACTATAAAAAGTGTCAAATGCTGAATATTTAAACCTTGCTTCAGCTTCCTTTGAAACTGTTTCTATAAGTCCATTTAACGGATCATAGTAAGACACACTAATTTTCTTCGACATTAATAACCCGTTTGCATCAAAGCGTGAAAAACTATATGCCGGTGGGGTAATTTCGGGTGGAGTAAACGGCTCGTTGTCGGTATTCACTGTTTCCTTTTTACAAGTAGTAAATAGTAACGCTAATCCTATAAAATAAAATAAATACCTGAATTGAGCTTTCATGAATTTTGACTAAAGGCCCAAAAGTAATTGTTTTTCTTGGGGCTAAAAAATTGTCACACCGCTATTTTGCTCATTTATCGATTGAACTCAACCGATTTGTAGTAATAAACCTACGTAATTTAGACCTTAGCTATTAAATTAAATGGTGATTGGGTTGTTGCTCGCTAATACTATTTACTAATTACAATATAGCCATTCAAAAGCTTGCTTCCATCATGCTTGTTGAACACATAAAAATAGGATCCTGGGATCAATGCAACTCCCTTGTTATTTAATCCGTTCCAGGTGTTTTTGTAGGCCCTAACATTGAACACTATAAGCCCGTTTCTATCAAAAATTTGCAATTCATTGTTTGGAAAATCTTCAACCCCTTCAATCACAAAAAAATCATTTACATTGTCGTTGTTGGGAGAAAACGCATTCGGAATAATCACACTATTTTCTTTCGCAAAAAATACAAGTTTAGCTGTATCGCATCCGGTAGGAGTTCCATTATCGCAAATCTCATAACTAACCTCCCAAAAATCTCTAAAATCGTCTTGGGCTGTGTATGTAAAGCTACCATCCAGCTGAATGGTAAAATTGGTACTTAGTTGCTGTGTAACCCAAAGCATCCCTCCTTCCGGATCAACATCATTCAACAACACATTTCCAGAGCGCATACTTCCTGCAGCTACATAAAAGGTATCATTTTGGGCAACAGGTTTTTGATTACCAACTACAAGCAGTACTGTAGCGCTATTGCACAAAGGAAAAAGTGCTGCATCACAAACCTGGTAATCAAAGGCATCTATTCCGGTAAATGAATTGAATGGCTGATAGAAAAAGTCGCCATTGGTCAATAAGCTTAAAATTCCATGTCCGGTGAATTGTAGTGGCACAGTATCCATAAAAAGCTGCCCTCCTTCGGGATCAAAATCATTGCCGATACAATTTCCTGTAAATACATTTCCACTTTGAATATAAAAAGTGTCTGCAAGCGCTACAGGAGCTGAATTGGTAACTTCAATTAACACAGTAGCTGTATCACACAAGCCGGATATCCCGTAATTGCAAACAATGTAACTAATGCTAATTGTGCCTGCAAAATTTGAATCGGGAATATAACTTAGGTCTCCATTGGGCTGTATGGTTAAAACGCCATTTACTGATCCAGATTGTACAACGCCGGATACGACTATACTATCCGATTCAATATCCGAATCATTTAAGAGTACATTATCGTGAAGTACTCCGTTTGCTAAAAGGTTATAGTAATCATCCAGTGCAAGCGGTGCGTCATTTACAGGACTTATCGTTAGCATTACCACCGCAGTGTCGCAGAAATTTGGAACACCACCATCGCAAACTTGGTAGCTAAAACTATCTGTTCCAAAATAATTTGCATTTGGAAAGTAAGTAAATGTGCCGTTTGTGTTAATTGCCAACACTCCATTTATGGGAGGATAAATAGGGGCTTGAGAAACCAATAATGAGGTTCCGTCTGGATCAAAATCATTGGTTAATACAGAGGCATTTACAATGAATGCATCTTCATTGCATTGAAAAAAATCGTTGATTGCTACCGGAGGGTTATTCGCTCCAATTGTAATAATAACTCGTGCTGTGTCGCATAGGTTAGGCGATCCGAAGTCGCAAATAACATAATCGAAGTAATCGTTACCGCTAAAGCCAGCATTGGGTGTATACGTGTAAACACCACTATTGGCTAAAAACAAGTTTCCATTAAATGGCCCCAGCACAGGGACTGTGTTTGCCAACATGTTTGGACTATCACTGTCGCTGTCGTTTGAAATTAAATTTCCTGAGTAAGCTATTCCTTGCGCCATACTAATTGTATCGTTGATGGCAACAGGAGCATCATTCACAGCTTGAATGTTTAAAAAGACAACTGCTGTGTCACATAGGTTTCCAGTATCGCATACCTGATAACTAAAAGTGTCTAATCCAAAATAGTTGAGTTGCGGATTGTACAAAAAAGTGCCATTCGTAAATAATTGCAAGCTCCCATGCAAAGGAGTTGCAATTGGTAGGCCTTGCAAAAACAAGGTGTCGAGAGGGTTGGGGTCACTATCGTTTGCCAATACATTTTGTCCTTGTAAAACACTGTCTTCTGCAATGTTGTAATAGTCGTTTTGAGCTATTGGAGCATTTGTATCGATTGGGCTTTTTAGTATGGATTGAGCGTCAAATAAAGTAACACAATTAGCTGAAGTTATAGCTGAATATAAAAGAGCAGTAAATGTGGCCAGAAAAAATAGGGCCATCTTAAAAATGACAGACTTAGGAAACAGCCACGAATTCATTCTTAGCAAGGAATAAACATTGTTATATAATTAGTCGTGTAAGGATTGTGTTCTAAGAGTTGGTTGTTAAAAACAAAAAAGCCGTTAAAAATTTAACGGCTTATCTTTTTAGTGCTTGTGTCCGTGTTCGTCGTGCTTTTCTTCATGTTTTTCACCATGCTCTTCATTGCGGCACGCTCCTACTATTGAGTGAAAACGATCGTGCAAAGCAGTAAGTGATTTTAGTAAATCGGCATCGCTAGCCTTCGCTTTTACTTGGGCGTCTAATTCTTTTGATTCTTTCACCAAAAGAACTAGCAATTCTTTCACTTGTGGTTTATCAAAATCCTTTGGAGGAGTGCTTTTTAACCACAGTTCGGCCTTGCTCACCATTTCTTCGCTGCGCGTACGAATAGGTTCAAATTTTCCTTCTTCGGCAGGATGAAAGGTGCCAGACATAACACCGTGAAAGTTTGTCCACTCAGGCCAGGTTACTTTTTTTTCCTGAGCGGTTGATTTTGTTGTGAAAATAGCAGAAAATCCTAAGCAAAGGACAAGTAGTAGGCTAATTTTTTTCATGTTCGAATGTGTTTTGTTTGAGTTTCAAATATACATTTCTTTTGTGAATCACTTACTGACATTTCTCAGTTTTGACAAATCACGAATCCATGCATTTAGCAAGGTTAATTCATCGCTACCAACAACCTTTATTTCAATTAGTGCTTCATAACAACGCAGGAGATTTTCGAAAATAAACTCTTTCCCTTTTTTCAAAGGTAATTGTGCCAATGTGGTGCAAATCTTTGCATTGTTGAGATATCCGGGAATTTCATCTTCAAAATCACGCAGTAAATTGTGTGCATTTCGCTCTTGCCAAACAGTTGCTTCATCAAATAACAAGAACCAATTGTTTTCCCAGCAAATGCGCTGTGCAACAAAGCTTCTCCATATATCGGTCATTCTAAAACTGCAATAAGAGGGCAAGTAAAGCAAAGGAAATGCATCTGGAAAAAAACTGGTATTTTGGCTGTTAAACGGACACCATGTTTTGGTACCAAGTGCAACCTTGTTGGCAATAGTAAAGTAATGTGGCAATGAATGAGTAAGTCGAAATACGGCGTCGATATCCGGATTTTCATCTGCAAGACCTTGTTGAATGGGGCAATATACTTCACTTTGAGGGGCTTCGTTAAGTGATGGTATTTCCTTTTGTAAATGCTCTAGTGGATAGCCTCTTGGCCAGATATTACCAGAAGAAAAATAGCGGTACACATTTACCCAGTCATGGTTTTCAAGGAAAGCTGTTTGGTGAAGGGGTTCACGATTTTCCCAAAATTTCTCTTTGGGAAAATTGTCATCATCTGTTTCAACAATCAGTTCTGTTCCTTTTTGAATAGCTATTAAATATCCAATGTTTTTGCGTGAATAATGTCGTTCGGGTACGAGTTGGGCAAATTCAAAATCAAGTTTTTTTTGAGCTTCCAATCCATAAAAATCGCATCCATTTATTTTAAAATCAATGGGAGATGGCTTATCGCCAATTACAATAAAGTTTGCGTTGTGCTTTTTGCATTCCTGTGCGAATGTTTGCAACACTTGATTGTTGTCCTTTGCTATGGAAGTTATGATAATACTGCAATTGGGGTTCATAAGTTATAAGTAAACCGGCTTTGAAAATAATCGTTGTATAAAATAATGTTTAAGTACGGAAATTGAGTTAGATATTGCTCTTTTCGACACGCTTGGTGAAGGTGCTTGATAATGAATTGGGATTTCGGCAAAACGTTTCTTGCGCAATAAATACCTTACTTCGGTTTGGTAAAAGTGGGCTTTTGAGAGCAATTGATAGTTTAGCAAATCGGCTACTACGGAGGCATGAAAACCTTGAAATCCTGAAGTCATATCGTACATATGGGTGCCCAAAAGAACATTCGATAAAATGGTTCCTACCTTAGAAAGTGTTCGCCGCGTAAATGGGGAATCGCCCATTGATCCTCCATTAATAAAACGACTTCCAAAAGCGCATTCATTTCCTTCATTAAGTACACGCAAAAACATAGGAATTGATTTTGGATCGTGACTCATTCCCGCATCCATTTCAATAATAAATTCGTGTTTGTTTTTATAAGCTTCACGATAGCCTCGCAAATATGCATCCACCACATTTTTATTTTCGGGAGCCCACACAGTTACAAATCGATTGTCCTTTTCTGAAAGCTCCTTGCAAAGCTGCAATGTTGCATCTTTTGAAGCGTTATCAACAACAAAATAAGCTTTGCCCGATTGTAACCTGTTAAGTACTTTAATCAATTCATTGACAAATACTACAAAATCACTTTCCTCATTGGCCATTGGAATCACTAGAGCCCAGTCGTTATTAAAATACATTTAGTTGGAAATTGTTTTGTAAATATACGGTTCAATAATGGTGATTGACAAACCGGGTTTTTTCGCATGTAATACCAATTTGTCTACGCCCTGTTGTGTGTTGTTTTGCAAAGTAATTGATTTGGTAAATTTTGAATCCATAGGATATTCGCCAAACTCGCTAATGGCAATAGAGTCAATACCCACAACTTGGTTGTTTTTAAATTTTTGGATTTCAAGAACAAAGGGCAAACTCTCTCTTTTAATTCCAAAGTTAATTTGATTTACGAAATTGGATGAATCAATTTTTACAATTAGTGTGTCTTTATTGTAAAGCAGTATTCCTCCATTATAAGTAGGTCGGCAATTTATTATTGCTAGTGAGTCGATAGGTTTAAACACACCTTTAGGTTCGTTTGAGCTTAGTTTGCGATACAAGCACCATTGCGGGAAAGCGTATTCGGTAACATCGTAAAATAGTCGTATCGGCGCATATCCATTTTTCGACATAAGTGCAGCATAAGGTACCGAATTGTGGCTGATAGCCCATTGAGGATGGTGTGATTTAAACAACTGTTCTGGATCAATTTGAAAGCTTGCTGCGAATTTTGAGTTTAATCCTGACATGTCGATAACATAGCCTTTAACATGACGCACAGGAAGGCCATGGTTTGACATAATGCTGTCGTTTTTTCCTACCACACTTCCAACATATTTACCAACTTCAAGCCTTTCTCTTTCTACTCTTTCGAGGTATGCCTCCATCCAGTATTTTCCTCCTAACAAGTCCACACCCGTCCAACCAACAAAAAAACAAAGCGCAGATAAGGCTGTTACTATACGAATGGGTGCATACGGAATAAATTGAATAAAAAAATTGGCACTCAAAACTAATTGTGTGAGCAATAATAAATCGGGCAACACATAATACCAGGTCATTTGTTCACCGGGATTATAAAAGTAAAAAAGTACCATTACAGCAATAAAAGACATACCAAAAACCAGAGGCTTAAATGCAAATTTTTTATACTTAAATAGCGCGAAAATTAGATGTGCTAAAAACAGGACGCCAAAGATTTTAAAAACCTCTTGAACTCTACCTCCTTGTAAATAGTATTTTAAAAAAGGGAACCAATAATCAGATGGATGGAAATGTAAAAATATTTTTGAGTAGGCCGATTGAGGCAAGGGGCTTCCAAACACAAGCGTTGCAAATATAACCCATACTAATATTGGCAAAACGGCAAAATAACAAAACTCACGAATCGAATTATTCTTAAAGTTAATTGGGAAAAAGTTGCCTCTGTTGGTTATAATGTAAGTTAACCCTATAACAAAAACCACAGGCACAGCATCGAGCTTTGATATAACGGAAATAGCTAAAAGCAACCACATCCATCTTGATTTGTTTTGTAGGAAAAACAAAATAGCAAGCAAAACTATTGAAACATGAAAAGGAGATTCCATGCCTGATTTTGCTACATTTAAAAACATTTTGCTGCTAAAAATTATTGCAAACCAAAGCACAAGTACGAGTGTATTGTCTTTGACTAATTCACGCAGTATTTTAAGGAGTAAAAAGCTTACCGCAACTACTCCCAAAAAGCCCGTAAAATGGATGCTTTGTTCGGGAGTTAATAGGTGCAACCAACACCACAATCCTGTAAATATTCCAAATGTAAAACTGCTAATGCCAAAAACTGGGGGGTCACTTTTATTGTAGTGGTAAAAATATCCATCCCAAAAATTGTCGAGATAGCGCAATGTAAACGCTGAATCATCAAACATGTAAGGTGAATAGTTTTCAAAAACAATGTAGGCAAATAGCAAAGAAAGTGCGAAATAGACAAGCTGATAGTTGCACCTAATAATTTGTGGGAGAAAAGGAATCTGTGCTCCGTTTGTTAAATAGTTCCAACTACCCGAAATAACAACAATAGCAACAATTGCGCAAAGAGCTGAAATAAATGCATAGATATTATTATCACTGAATACATCCTGGTTGTCGTAAATCAAATAGGATACTCCTGCCGTAATAAATAATATTAATGGCGCAAATAGCTGATAGTGCTTTTTTAGACGTTCGATTATCACTGTATAATGGGTTGAGAATTATTCCATAAAAACAACTTCAACATCATCGCCATATACAGGTATAGTTCCCTTGTTCCAAATAAAAACCTTCACTGTGTTTTCAGGGTTTATAGCTTCGTTCGGGATCTCTGTTTCAATAACAGTTTTGGTCCAGGTGCTTTCTGATTTAATAAAATCAACAAATGCTCGAGCTATCCATAATTTGTTTTCACCTTTTGCGTTCATAATTTGAACACAAAAAGCTCCACTGCAATTCTTATCCATTGTGTAGCACCATACTGAAGCTTTTATTTTTTTGAGAGGGCGGGCACTAATTTCCTTTAATTGCCTGGAAAGTCCGGGGCTATAATCCATTTGTGCATTAGTTAGCACAGTGTAATTTCCTGAATGGCCCTTTATGTCGCTTGATAGTGCTGGCACTCCAAACCACCCGGCAATTGATTCAAAATCTTGAAAATAATGAAGGTTGTCTGCCTTGTGTCGTCTTGTACAGCTCGTTAAAACTACTAGTGTGAGAAAAATTAAACTGAGTTTGCTTAGCATGATTTGTATTAACTGTGAATTAATTTGTACCTGTTTTTATCTTTATTGAAAATCAATCTTTTAAAATTATTTTTGCGTCAGAAGAAATCAACGACTTGCTTGTAGCTTGAGCACTCTTCATTCTACAAATCAATCCTGCCTTATAACTCCTCAAAGATTTGCTTTTATTGAACCATGTTGGAATTTTCTATTCATATAACCCAACTAGCAAAATAATGCAAATAAATGACAACACACCTTAATTCTGCATAAAGTCCTATTATTCATTAGCTTATTTTTTTGCTGTTTTGGAATTTGTGGCAAAAGTAAAAATCATTTCGTTGAAACCCTAGAATCTAATCTTTTCCTTTTTTTATAGACTCATAATTTGTTGCTATGCTTGAATGCTAAAAGAAGGTTCTAAAAGTCTCGTTCGCCATTAACAAAAGTTTTTATCTCCTATTTTAATTTTTAGATTTGCAAAAACTTACACAACCTAATATAATTGCAGTAATGATACATCAACAAGCGAAATGGGAAGCCCTTCTCTTTCTACTATTTCTGCTTGTAGTTTGCTCCTCTTGTTCAAACCAACACTCCTTTGAAGTAAGTGATGTTCAGTTTTTAACTAATTATTCTGCTTATAAAAGCCAAGACACTATTGCAATTCAGGTGGACCTTGAGGATGCTGTTTTACATGGTATTGAGGTACCTACAGCACGGCAAACTAATAATGGATTTTTCAACTTTAAATTCAAAGTTAAAAACACCTCCACATTTCCTCAGCGCTTTTATTACAAACTTTACTACCAAAACGAAAGCTATAAGTTTGTAGAAACCCATCGGTATGCGGACGAAAATTTTTATGGAAGTTGGATCGACGCAAATATGACCTTTTTACCAACAACAGAGCTACTTCCGGGCGATGAAGAAGTGATTGTTGATAGCTTTAAGATCGTTGGAAACCCTCGAAACGAACTAAGTTGCTTGGGAAATGACCCTGTCAAGTTTATTTTAAACACTCCGTTTATCGAGAAAAAAAAGAACGATATACGCCATATTCCTGAATGGATGGAGCAGGTGAAGCAATCGGCTAAGGCAAAAAAAATTCCATTGGATGAAGAGCTTTATCAAAATGCTTTGTGGCTTATAAACGATGAAATGCAACGTGAAAAAACCTATAATAATCGCTGGAAAAGAAATCCGCGTATGGGCAATTATCGCATTATATTGGTAATCAGCGGAGGAAAAGATTTAGCTAAAATTCCCTTTGTTGTTCAAAGTATAAATAGTACAAACGATTCCGGTAAGTTTGTAAACCCTTTTTCCTTTTTTATACCTAAAAATACCGCCCAATTAACCGAAACCCAAATTTTCACAGCACCAGTAGTGCAACTAAAAACCCGTTTCGATTTTTCAAAGGGAGTTTATGAAGATGTGTTCAAAATGGGAAAATCTGACTATTCTAAAACCGCTTATTGCAGCACCTGTGGTGATGCTGACAGTCTATACAAATACGCTCAGTTTACACAGTATTTTCACTATGTGAACAAAGATTTTTTATTGCGAAATATCCCGGTTAGAGCCGATGTGGTTGATCAAAATATTAGTCGAAACGATTATGCAAACTGGATTAAACAATACGACCATAGCAATAGCCTAATTAAAAATTATGTAAGTACAAGTGATTATCCTTGCAAAACTGTAAGGGTTGACCAACAAAAAAACAAATTGGTATTAATAAATCCTGCATCTCCGGAAGGAGAATTCCGTAAAGAACATGTTGGGGTAAATACTCGGATAGGCTTTACTTATGGAAGGTTTATAGCCAAATTAAAGTTCCCTAAACAACTCAGCAAAGACAATGTATGGAATGGGCTTACGAATGCTTTTTGGTTGTTGTTTCAGGGAGATGGTGAATGGAACAAACGAAGAATTTGTGATGCAAAGGTTGGATATATAGAAAAAAATCTTCCCGACGAAGAGGCATCGTTAAGCAAAAGCAAAAAGTCTATTTGTTATTCAGAAATAGATTTTGAACTGCTTAAGGAAATTCCTTATTGGCCAAAAACATCTTACGAAAAAAGCAATGTGCCTTTCAAAACAGAAGACGGTACAGCTAATAAAAACATTATGGTGTGTTGTACCAATTGGGACATGGCTTGCCACATGCCTAAAAAATATAATATTGGTGCTCAAAATGAAACCGTTGACGGAAACACTTACTTGTTTCACCGTTGGAATTATTTTTACAAAGCCCTAACCGCAAAAATACCTGTCGACCATGATGAAATTTATGAAAACGACTATTACTATTTTGAAATTGAATGGCTACCACAACGCATCGTTTGGAAAATTGGAAGCGAAAAAAATAAGCTAAAAACAATTTGTGTTATGACCGATGAGTTTAGCAGTATTCCCAACAACCAAATGGTAATGGTATTTACACAAGAGTGGCACAATCAGGAATGGTGGCCAACAGCGCCTTTTAAGCAAAATTTTATTCCCTATCCCTCCAAGGATATTGTTGGCGAAATATTAGATGTTGAAGTAGAATAAGATGGTATTTAGCAGCATTGTTTTTCTTCTTTATTTTTTACCGGCCTTTCTTCTGCTCTACTTTATTACGCCTACCAAACTCAAAAATCTAGTTATACTTTTTAGCAGTATTTTATTTTATGCATGGGGAGCTCCACTATTTATTTTTGTAATACTTGGCACTACCACACTCGACTTTTTTTTGGTTAGAGTCATGCACAATTCTGCAAATGACAAAAAACGAAAGTTCTTTTTAGTGCTTTCTCTTTGTCTTAATCTTGGCTTACTTTTTTATTTTAAGTATTGCAATTTTTTTGTTGAAAATTTCAATGCGGTATTGCATGTAATTGGGATGAATGGAACAAAGTGGACTGCAGTTATTTTGCCGATAGGTATCTCATTTTACACATTCGAAAGTTTAACTTATGCCATTGATGTTTACAGACGTGTACACAAACCACTTTCTAATTTTTGGAATTATCAAATGTACATTATACTATTTCCAAAACTAATTGCCGGACCCATTGTTCGCTACCATGAAATATCGGATCAGGTAAGCGATCGTTCAGCCAATTATACCATTGATAATATACTCGCCGGTTTTTATCGTTTTTGTATTGGCTTGGGCAAAAAAGTATTTATAGCAAATGTAATGGCTGCAAAAGCTGATCTCATTTTTTCTTCAGACCTTGCAACAATCACAGCCGGAACAGCATGGCTGGGGGCATTGGCTTATACTTTTCAAATTTATTTTGACTTTTCAGGATACTCCGATATGGCCATTGGTTTGGGTAAGATGATGGGGTTTAGATTTCCTGAAAATTTTAACAATCCTTACACCTCACAAAGCATAACCGAGTTTTGGCGACGCTGGCATATGACATTGGGCAACTGGATGCGCAACTATTTGTACATTCCCTTGGGTGGTAGTAAAGTTGAATCCAAGTCTCGTTTGTATTTTAATTTGTGGTTTGTGTTTTTGGCCTCCGGGTTTTGGCATGGTGCGGCTTGGACTTTTATTATCTGGGGTATTTATCATGGTATTTGGCTGGTGCTCGAACGTGCCTTTTTGCTAAAAATCTATCAAAAAATTGGACCTATAGCCTCTACCCTTTTGTGTTTTATATTGGTACTAATTGGATGGGTTTTCTTTAGATCAGATTCTTTTTCATTTGCCCTTGGTATGATAAAAAAAATGGGCTCATTTAATTTTACAATCGATGGTGCTCTACTCGATACACAGTTTTTGTTTTTTATATTACTAGCTATTCTCTTTTCATTTTTTACTGCATTTTCTACTGGTCAAAAAATTCAACAAAAAGTGTATTCCAGCAGTTTTAGCATTTTAGGAAATGCAGGCATGACAATCGCATCGCTACTTTTGTTTACGCTTTGTGTTGCGGCTATAACGTCAAGTAACTTTAATCCTTTTATTTATTTCAGATTTTAGAAAATGAAAAAAGCGATTTTGTATGGTTTGTATTTTTCGATTTTAGGAATGCTTTTTTTACCGCATTTGCTGAAACGAAAAAACATACTAAAATCAGAGGAATTAAAAGGAAAATTTGAAGTGTTTAATAAGCCGCTGCGATCTTTGTCTACTATAAAATCAGGGGAATATCAGGAAAAATTTAATGCCTATGTTGATCACAATTTTGGAGGTCGCACTTTTTTAATTCGTTGTTTAAATCAACTCAAGTTTTTTCTTTTTCATCAAAGCGACGCTCCTGGTGTGGTTGTTGGAAAATACAATTATTTGTACCTAAGTAGTTATACCAATAATTATATGGGGCTTAATTTCGTTGGCTTTGAGAAGATTGACGAAACCGTAAAAAAGCTAAAGCAAATTCAGGACTCACTTAAAAAATTCGATGTTGATTTGCTCATTGTTTTTGCTCCGGGAAAAGCTTCCTTTTACAGTGAGTTTTTGCCCGACTACATGAATCGTCAAAAAAAGCAATTCAACAACCATGGAGTGTATTCTGCTGCTTTTGCAAAATATGGAGTTAATTACCTCGATTTAAACTCTTGGTTTGTGACTCAAAAACGACGCACACGTTATGCCTTATATCCAGAGCTGGGAGTGCATTACACGCCACACGGAACTTTTTTGAGTACAGATACAATTGTTCGGTATATTGAAAAAATGCGCAATATTGATTTACCTGATGTTAGTAAATACACTGTTTATTTAAGCGATAGTTTACGAGAACAAGAACACGATGTTGAAGAGCTTATGAATCTTCGGGAGGCCATGTTTCATCAACCGGTTCCTTATTTTAAGCTCGAAACTCAAAAAAACGAAACTCATGTTAAACCTGATTTGCTCGCAATAGGCGACAGTTATTGGTGGCAAATTACAGGACTCGATTTACCGAAACCGTTTTTTAAACGTGATGTATATTGGTATTATAATAACAGTGTATATATAAATAATGTCAAGCAAGAAAAAACTGTTGGCGGTTTGCATTATGGCGATGAAATTCTTGGGCGCGATGTGGTTGTGATTATGGCTTCAGAAGCAACCTATGATTTGTTTCCATATGGCTTTATTGAGAAGGCTTTTCCGGTGCTATGCATGAACAGTGAACAAAAAACCGAAATGCTTAAAAAACAAGCAAAAAACGACAGTAATTGGATGGCTGATGTAAAACAAAAAGCTGCTAAGAACAATATCTCTGAAGAAGCCCAATTGATGAAAGATATTGAATACGTAATAAACACCGACCTCACAGCCTACAAAGCACCAAAACAATTTATCGATTCGGTGGTGCATAGCTATCGAAATAAAATCATAAATAATACCGATTGGTATGCATCCGTGAAAAAAAAGGCTGCAGAGAAATACATTCCTTTAGAGAAACAAATAAACTTAGATGCCAAGTTCGGCTATGGGATGGACTACGGCACAGAAGAGGCTATAGAAAAAATGAATCAAATCAAAATTGAAATTCGCAAAAACAATCAGCTTCTTCTTGAAATTAAAAACCGTGCTTCAATAACAAATTGTTCGTTTAATGAGGCTATGGCTTGGGAAATTAAACGTTTGTATGATTTGCAAAAGGGAAAATAGACATTAAAAAACATGGTATTTAGTAGCAGTATTTTTCTTCTTTATTTTTTGCCTCTGTTTTTTATCGGCTATTATTTATTGCCTGTAAAGTTTAAAAATATTTTCATCCTTGTTTCAAGTGTTTTCTTTTACAGTTGGGGAGCTCCAAAATTTATTTTTGTAATAATAGGAACCACTATACTCGATTTTTTTCTAGTTCGTAAAATGTATTATGCTGAAAAAAAATGGCAGCAAAAATTATTGCTTGTGCTCTCGCTGAGCATGAACCTTGGGCTTCTATTTTACTTTAAGTATTTTAATTTTTTTATAGAAAACTGGAATGAGGTATTGTATGCAACAGGTTTTGTAGAGTGGGATTGGGTCAAATTGCTTCTCCCAATTGGAATTTCCTTTTACACGTTTGAAACCGTAACCTATGTGGTTGATGTTTACCGAAGGGTGCATGCTCCTTTAAAGAATTTTTGGGACTATCAACTCTACATTATTTTGTTTCCTAAACTCATCGCCGGCCCCATCATTCGCTTTCATGAAATTGCCGACCAAATTACCGATCGTTCGCAAAACGACACTGCTTCTTTTAAACTCAGCGGATTGATTCGTTTCGTGCTTGGGTTGTCAAAAAAAGTACTAATAGCCAATGTTATGGGTGCTTATGCCGATCAGGTTTTTGCACTAAACAGTTATGACATTTCCTCGTTGGGAGCATGGTTGGGAATTTTAGCTTATACCTTTCAAATTTATTTCGACTTTTCAGGTTATTCCGATATGGCTTTAGGTTTAGGGATGATGCTGGGTTTTGTTTTTCCCGAGAACTTTAATAACCCCTACACTGCGCAAAGTATCACCGATTTCTGGCGCCGCTGGCACATCACTTTGGGCTCTTGGATGCGCAACTATTTGTATATACCATTAGGTGGAAATAAGGTATCAAAAAGTCGCTTGTATTTTAATCTTTGGTTGGTGTTTTTAGCCTCAGGTTTCTGGCACGGTGCCTCCTGGAACTTTATTATCTGGGGCGCCTTTCATGGATTTTTTTTAGTGATCGAACGAGCCTTTTTACTGCGTTGGTTTGAGAAAATTCCTGGATTTATTAAAACCATTTTTACCTTTATTGTTGTGATGACAGGATGGGTGTTTTTTAGGTTAGATGCGTTTGACGATGCGGTTCACTATGTTTCCAAAATGTTTTCCTTTAGAGGTACGTCTACAGATTTGCAGCCTTTGACAATTGAAGTAAAAACAATTTTTACTCTTGCTTCGCTATTTGCTTTTTTTACACTCTCTAAAAAAGGTCAGCAAATACAAGATTGGTTTTATTCAAAGACGCATGGTTATAAAGCCTATTTGGTTTTATCTATCATCGGTATACTCTTGTTTTCGCTCAGTTTGGCATCTATAACAGGCACCGGATTTAACCCGTTTATTTATTTCAGATTCTAAGCATGCAAACAAAAAAAACAAAACACTTGTTCAATTTTTTGCTGCTGCTGCTGGTGTTGCCATCGATTATACACATGGTTGGGTTGCCAAAATTAAAAAGTTTAAAGGGGGCTGTTACCGAATCCCCAAAACCAAAATTTGCTATTTCTAAATGGTTCGAAGGTGATTATCAAAAGGAAGCTGAAATTTACCTCAACGAAAAGTTTGGCTTACGTAGTTTTTTTATTCGTTTGAATAATCAAGTTGCTTACAGCCTTTACGGGCAAGCTAAGGCCAACGGCGTGATAATTGGCAAGGATGAATATTTGTTTGAAAAAAGCTACATTGATGCATATTATGGGCGTGATTTTTTAGGCAAAGACAGCATTGATGGACTTTTGAATATGGTAAAGTATATTCAAGATACTTTACAGAAAAAAGGAATTGATTTAGTGGTTGTGTTAAATCCTGGCAAAGGCTCTTATTTCCCCGAAAAAATTCCTGATAACCTTCGTTCGATAAAAGGCATTACAAACTATGAGTATTTTTCTACCAAAGCACAAGAGCTTCAATTAAATCTATTGGATTTTAACGCCTATTTTCTTCAAAATAAAGACAAGTTTCGTTACCCTATTTTTCCAAAATGTGGTATTCACTGGAGTACCTATTGCGAAACCTTAGCCAAAGATTCCCTACTTTCATATATAGGACATTTGAGAAAAACCCAAACTCCCGACATTGTAATTGATACCGTTTTATGGGGGAGCGGAAACAAGTTTAGAGAGGATGACATTAAAGATGGAATGAATATATTGTGGGGACCCGATGTTGGAAAGGTGGGATATCCTGAGTATCATATTGTTGAAAAAGGGCGCACTAGACCCAGCGTAATTGTTATTGCCGATAGCTTTTATTGGGGAATTTATGGAAACGATGATGTGAAAAAATTGTTTGAAAAAACCCAGTTTTGGTATTATTACTATGAGTTGTACAGTATTGAATGGGCTCAACCCAAAAACCCGTATCAGATTTCTTTGGAAGAGGAAGTAAATAAACATCAGGTTGTTATTATTATGGCAACCGAATCAACACTAAATAAATTTGGCTGGGGCTTTATACAAAAAGCCTTTGAGGTTTACAAACGACCTTAAAATTAGTAAATCAAGTGACTTACATAAATCGTTTATCTCCGATACAGACAATTGCAATTCATCTCTTGTTCGTTGTTGGATTGTATTGGTTGTTGGTTGCGTGTGGCTTTGTAAATGAGCTAACAAAAGAAACAAGAATATTGCAATGGGATGCTAATTGGTACAAATCTATTGCTCAAAGCAATTATTGGTATTCAACAAAAGAGCAAAGCAACTCAGGGTTTTTTCCGCTATTTCCTTTCTTTTGGAAATACTTAAATACAAGTGCAATAGGTATATGTTTAATCAACTGGTTTATTAGCCTTACTGGAATTTTTTTTCTAGCAAAAACCTTTACTATTTCAAATACTACAATTCTTCAGTATTTATCTTTACCCAGCCTTTTTTTTTGTTACGTTCCTTATGCCGAAAGTTTATTTTTTGCATTTGGAACACTTCTTCTTTATGGTATAAAAAAGGACCTGCCTTTACTTGTTTTTATAGGATGTTTTTTAGCCGCTTGTACCAAGGCAACAGCTATTTTTTTCATTCCATCCTTTGCTATTATGATTTTATTTAGCATACCGTTCAACCAAATTAATGTATTCAAAACAATACAGCGTTTTTTGTTTTTTTCATTTTCGGTTTGTCTTGGTATTGCTGCTGTTGTTTTGATTCAATATGCGCAAACTGGAGTTTGGTTTGCCTATTTTAAGACGCAAAGTAGTATGTGGGGACGCACATTTAACATACCGGTTTTTCCTTTAACAACCTGGGATGCCCACAGAATACTTTCGTTAGACATTTTTGCATTTATATTAGGAACAGCTGCATTGGCAGTGTTTTTAGTACAAAGTTTTCGAACTATAATTTCCAACAAAACGAAGGCTTTTACTAACGATGCTTCCTATTGGTTTTCGGTAGGTTTTTTAATAATGGTTTTGTTTAGTATCCTTTTTTTTAATCCTATTGATGCTGCAACCCAAACAACATCTATTTTGAGTATTAATCGTTACATGTTGGTTTCGCCTTTTGTTTTAGTTGTATTACACCAACATTCGTTTTCTATAAAGCTAACAACGAAGCAACTTCTTGGATCGTCACTATTTATTATTTTAATTTTGCTCTCTTTCAAATGGAACTTACAACCACATTCGATTATCCTATTTATATGCTTAGTAGCTTATTTAGTGGGTTACGTTTTAATGCTCGTGGATGAGCGATTCAAGAATTTTCGTTTGCTATATTATTTCATAAATTGTGTTTTGCAATTACTTCTGTTTGACTCATTCATCAGCGCGTATTGGGTCGGATGATGAAATTCACAAAGTAAGATGGTATAGAAAAACTATGCTTTTCCTAATAAACTTAGTCAAATCCATTTAACGATTACTCAAAACAGCTTATTTTTTCCCACTTTTGCCGATTAAATAAACTGCTAAATGTTCAAAAACAAAAAGGTTGCTGTTGTTTTACCTGCGTACAATGCCGCACTCACACTCGAAAAAACATATGCCGAAATTCCTTTCCCATTGGTGGATGAGGTAATTTTAGTGGATGATAACAGTAAAGATAACACCGTTGAGGTTGGTCGTAAAATTGGTATTAAACACATAATTCAACTTCAAAAAAATACCGGCTATGGAGGGAATCAAAAATCTTGTTATGCAAAGGCCCTTGAGTTAAATGCCGACATTATAGTTATGTTACACCCTGATTATCAATATACTCCTATGCTGTTGGAGGCTATGATATCCATTATTGGCAATGAACTTTATCCTGTTGTTTTTGGTTCTCGAATACTTGGCAAAGGTGCGTTAAAAGGAGGCATGCCCATGTATAAATACATTGCAAATCGCTTTCTTACATTTTCTCAAAATCTATTAATGAATCAAAAGTTGTCAGAGTACCATACAGGATATCGTGCGTTTTCAAAAGATGTTTTGCAAAAAATTTCCTTTATGAAAAATTCTGATGATTTTGTATTTGACAATGAAATGATTGCACAAATTTTTTATGCCGGATTCGAAATTGCAGAGGTAACTTGCCCAACTAAATACTTTGATGAAGCTTCTAGCATAAATTTCGCTCGTAGCACTAAATATGGAATTGGTGTTTTGCGCGTATCGTTTTTGTACTTTTTGTCAAAAGCCGGTATTTATAATTGGAAGCTTCTTCGCAACTAATATTTCTTTGTACTACCTTAATTCAAAATGAGCATTAACTCCTACTATCCAAAAAAATCTAAGTGGATTTTTTTGTCTTTACTTTTAGTTTTATCCCTCATTTATAATTACCACTCCATACTTTTTAAACCGCCCGGTGTAATACATCAATGGAGGCAGTGCGATTGTCTTTCGTTAGCTTCCAACTATTATAATAATGGTATGGATTTTTTATCCCCGGCGGTTTACTTTGCAGGTAATGATGGCACTGGTAAAACTGCAAGTGAATTTCCTATTATCTACTATATTGTTGCTTTTTTTTGGAAAATTTTTGGGAAGCATGAAATTATTTTCCGCTTACTAAATCTTTCAATTGTTTATACCGGATTGTTTTTTCTGTTTCGGTTTATCGAAGAAAAATTAAAAGACTCCTTTTGGGCAATTGTGTTGGCCCTATTTGTATTTACCTCACCTATTTTAGTGTACTATTCCAACGGGTTTATTATGGATCCATTGGGTTTGTCGTTTGCATTTATTGCATGGTATTTTTTCGGAAAGTTTTATGAAAGTGGGGAAAACAAACAACTCTATGTTTCGATGTTGTTCTTTTTAATTGGAGGGTTATTAAAAGTTTCGTCAACCATCAGTTATTTTGCTTTACTTGGAGTGTTTATAATCGAAATGTTTGGTGTTCGTTTTAAAAACGGAACCACCATATTTCAAAATAAAAAACTCCAAATAATCCCCTTCATTGTCGTAGCAATTGGGCTATACTTTTGGTATTCCTTTGCTGCGCGATACAACGAAGAGCACGCCTCTGGTGTTTTCTTGGTAGGAATACTGCCTATTTGGGATTATTCTGCTACTGATATTGAACACAGAATAACCGTATTTAAAGGTGCAATGACGCTTCACCAATTTTACAATATTGAAACCTTGTATTTGTTACTTGCTCTTTTTGTGCTTCAACTAGTGTTTTTTAAGAAGGCTGATTCTTTTTTGCTTTTTATCACTTTGCAATTGTTTTTTGCAGTAATCGCCTTTCTTCTTCTTTGGTTTGGTGCCGTAACCGAGGGGCACGATTATTACCTGACCAATCTTTTGGTTTTTATTGCCTTTGCTTTTATTTCACTGTTTGTGCTTATAAAGAAATCATTTCCTATTGTGTTTGTTTCTGAAAGACTAAAAACCTATGTACTGTTGCTCTTAGCTTACAACATTTACTTAACAGGTTCGAAAACTTCTATCCGCTATTTCAACACCCCTAAACGAAATTATCCAGCTTGCTATTCCGATAATGACGTTGAGCGTCTGCATTGGACAAAAAATTATTATAACAAGCATCATAAAAGCCTCCGTGAAGTTGAACCCTATTTGCGTTCACTTGGAATACAACCTAATGATAAGGTTATTAGTTTGCCTGATTTAAGTTTCGATATAACCTTGTATTTTATGAATCAAGTTGGTTGGACTCAAATTTCTGCGCCGAATCCATTAAGCGAAGATTGGTTTTATCAAAAAATTAAAGATGGTGCAAAATATTTAATAATTAACGATCCTATAATTTATCAAGAACCAGCCTTGTCAAACTTTACATCATTAAAAATTGGGTCCTATAAAAACATTGATGTGTATGATTTAAGCAAATCTGTTGCCCCTCAGTCGTTTGAGTTGTTTTATGATTTCGAAAACCCTCAACTATTTAAAAAACCCTATGGAATTAGCAATAGCGATGCAGCCTCTGGAAACAATTCATGTGTAATTACTTCTAAAGATGAGTATGGTTTTATTATTTCTATCGACCCATCAGATTCACTTTATAAAAACTTAAAACGAGTTTCGGTAAACGCACTTTACAAAGTTCCAAGCAACAATTATAATGGAACTATTTTTTCAATTCAAATAAACAATCAAAAAGACAGTATTTTACTCTCAAAAGGAGTTGTAATCAATGCCTTAAAAAGTAATGCTTGGCAAAACATAACGTCTAATGTAGATTTAAATAATTATCCTGTAAAACAGGGCGATATTTTGAACTTTTATGTTTGGAATAGGGAAAGAAAAAACATCTTTGTTGATGACTTAAAAATCACTCTTTATGGTTATAAATAATCTCCTTTATTCTTACTTTCCTTTGCTTGGTATCTGAAATTAGCTAAGCTTTAATCAAGTAATTGTTTCTATTTTCAGACATCAAAATAAATTCTTCTTGATAACTTGTTTTTGTGCTTTTTATTAAAAAATCATCCCTTTGCATTATTTACAAAAGCGCATTTTTGCTCGTATTTCGCACTGTTTTTAATTTAATCATACGGTGCAATCTACTTACTCCTTGCAAAATGTTTTGTTTCTTGATATAGAAACAGTTCCTGTTGTTTATGAATATTCGCAACTAACAGATGATGCTCGTGCATTGTGGGATGCTAAGTTCCGCTTTTTAAGAACCGAGGGAAACACTGCTGAAGTAGACTATTCCAAAGCCGGTATTTATGCTGAGTTTGCTAAAATCGTATGCATTTCAACGGGTTATATTTTTCATCAAAATAACACTAAAAAGTTTAAGCTAAAATCCTTCTACTGGGCTGATGAAAAAAAATTACTCCTTGATTTTTGTAAGTATCTTCAGTCCTTCCCTTCTAAAAAAAACTTATTGCTTTGCGCTCATAATGGCAAAGAATTCGACTTTCCCTTTATTGCCCGTCGTTTGCTAATTAACGGCATAAAACTACCTGCATGTCTTAGTTTGGCCGGTAAAAAACCCTGGGAAGTTCCTCATCTCGACACCTTAGAGCTGTGGAAGTTTGGCGATTATAAAAATTTTACTTCGTTAAATTTGCTTGCTTTTATTTTTCATATTCCAACTCCCAAAGACGACATCGATGGAAGCCAAGTAGCCAAGGTGTATTGGGAAGAAAAAAATTTAAAACGTATTGTGCGTTATTGTGAAAAAGATGTTGTCACTGTAGCTCAGCTTCTATTACGATTCAATCATGAAAACCTGATTGACGAAAAAAATGTTTTTGCAGCAGAGTAATTTTTATTGCTTTAATTTGCAATTGTGTCAACGCCTTCCTTGCTCGAAATAAAAAATTTGCGTACCGAATTTCGTACCGAAAACGAAACGGTTACTGCCGTTAATGGAATTTCTTTTTCTGTAAACAAAGGCGAAACTATTGGTATTGTTGGAGAATCGGGATCCGGAAAATCCGTTACCTCTCTTTCGCTCATGCGTTTAATTGCTTCACCTCCCGGCAAAATTACCGGAGGTGAAATGCTTTTTAACTCAGCAACTCAAGGTACTGTTGACCTTGCAACCCTATCTGAAAAACAGTTGCGAAAACTGCGTGGTAATGAAATTGCCATGATTTTTCAGGAACCGATGACCTCACTTAATCCAGTATACACCTGTGGAAATCAAGTGATGGAATCCTTATTGTTGCACAAAAACCTTTCAGGCTCTGCCGCCAAGGCGCGTACAATCGAATTGTTCAAAGAAGTACAACTCCCAAGGCCTGAGCAACTATTTGACAGCTATCCTCATCAACTTTCAGGAGGTCAAAAACAACGCGTAATGATTGCTATGGCAATTTCCTGTAACCCCTCTTTGTTAATTGCCGACGAACCAACAACAGCTCTTGATGTTACCGTTCAAAAGAGCATTCTCGAATTGTTGCAAAAATTGCAGCAGCAGTATCAAATGGGAATTCTCTTTATTACTCACGACCTTGGCGTTATTGCTGAGCTTGCCGACAAAGTAATTGTTATGTACCGAGGAAGCATTGTGGAACAAGGTGCTGTTAAAGATATTTTTACCAAGCCGCAACATCCCTATACAAAAGGACTATTGGCCTGTAGGCCCCCTATGCACGTGCGATTGAAGCGATTGCCGGTTGTTTCCGATTTTATGATTACTGACACCAGTGGATTGCTTGTTGAAAACAAAGCTTCTGTTACCGATTTAACCCAGCAATTGGTAATTACTGACGATGAAAGAGCGGCCCGTTTGAGCAAGCTATATGCGCAAGAACCCTTGCTTCAATTAAAAAATTTAAAAACATACTTCCCCATTAGCAAAGGCATTTTTGGAAAAGTAACCGACTACGTAAAGGCTGTTGACTCTATTACTTTTGATGTATACCCCGGTGAAACGCTGGGTTTAGTGGGCGAATCGGGCTGTGGAAAAACCACCTTAGGACGAAGTATATTACGCCTTGTTGAGCCTACTGCCGGTGAAATAATTTACAAGGGTGTGAACATCCGCAATTTATCGTATGAGGAAATGCGAAAAATGCGCAAGGAAATGCAATTGATCTTTCAAGACCCATACTCTTCGCTTAACCCTAGACTTACAATTGGAAAAGCAATTATGGAGCCGATGCAGGTGCACAAAGTACTTGCAAACGACCACGATCGGAAAAATAAGGTAATTGAGTTACTCGAACGTGTTAGCATGAGTGAAAAACACTTTAATCGCTATCCTCATGAGTTTTCCGGGGGGCAACGCCAGCGCATTTGTATTGCTAGGGCATTGGCATTGAGCCCCAAATTTATAATTTGTGATGAATCGGTTTCTGCTTTGGATGTTTCGGTGCAGGCACAAGTATTGAACCTATTGAATGAACTGCGCGCTGAATTTGGTTTTACCTACATTTTTATTTCGCACGATTTATCGGTTGTAAAATTTATGAGCGATCGAATGGTAGTAATGAACAAAGGTGTTATAGAGGAAATGGGCGATGCTGATGCAATTTACAATCACCCACAAAGTGAATATACTAAAAAGCTAATTAGCGCAATACCTAAAGGAATTAGCAGCGTTAAGCCTGTTAACTCTTAATTGGTATCAGAAGTCGCTGTTGTTTCCGGCTCCTTTACTTTGTCGGTTGCAATGGTAAAGTTGTTGTCGAGAAAAAAGCTTTTTTGAAAAACCAGAATTATCCCCACTCCTACCGAAATAGAGAAATCTGCAAGATTGAAAACCGGCCTAAAAAAAATAAATTCTTCAGAGCCCCAAAACGGGAACCAAGCAGGAAAATGTCCTTCTAAAATTGGGAAATAAAACATGTCTACAACTTTTCCGTGCAACAAACCGGTGTATCCACCATTCGAAGGTAAAAGTTGCGCAACCTGATGATAGCTTTCCGAAAACAATTTTCCGTAAAAAACACTGTCTAAGATATTCCCAAATGCTCCTGCAAAAATAAGGGCAAAACTTAATACAAGGCCAGTTTTAGCTTTCATCTTGTTTAACCAATAGATATAGTAGCCCAAGCCCAAAACCGCTACAATGCGAAACAAGCTTAAAAACAATTTACCATAGTTTCCGGCAAACTCCATCCCAAATGCCATCCCATTGTTTTCGGTAAAATGCAATATCGCCCAATTGCCCGCTAGGTGAATCTCTTCGCCAAGTAACATGTGTGTTTTAACCCAAATCTTTAAGGCTTGGTCGAGAAACAATACAAGCAAAATCAATAAAACCGGCTTTTTCACTAGGTTAAGTTTAATGTGTTGAAGGGAAGTATGTGGGTAAAAAAATTGTCGGAAATAATCCGACAATTTTAAGAATTTATTTTCTTAGTTCTGTTGCAATTTTGCTTCAATACTAAGGGTTGCGTGAGGAACACTTCGCAGTCGTTCTTTAGAAATAAGCTTACCGGTTTCTCGACAAATACCGTATGTTTTATTCTCAATTCGAATCAATGCGTTTTCAAGGTTTTGAATGTATTTTTGCTGACGTGCAGCCAATTGTGCTGTTTCTTCCTTCGAAAGCACGTCCGATCCGTCTTCCAGCAATTTAAAAGTTGGAGAGGTGTCGTCAGTTCCATTATTGTCACGATGAGACAAGGTATCTTTCATTAACTCGAAATCACGATTTGCCTGTGATAACTTGTTTAAAATAAGTTGCTTAAACTCCGCAAGCTCTTTGTCGTTGTAACGCTCAGTAGTTATAACTACCGGTTTTTTTACCGGTGGTGGTGTGTAATAATCTGCGTCGTCGTGCTCTTCCTTTTTTGTTTCAACAACAGGCTTGGCCTTTTTAGCCACTGCTTGTGGTTTTACAATTGGCTTTGCAGGAGCAACAGAAATTGGTTTTTTAATTTCCGGCTTTTTTGCTTGAGGTTGAGCAGCTGCCTTTTTAGCAACTGGTTTTGCTGCTACTTTGGCTTTAACTACCGGCTTTACTGCCTTTTTTTGAACTACCTTTTTGGGTGCTGCTTTCTTAATTGCTGCCTTTTTTACAATCACTTTCTTTTTAGCAACAGCTTTTTTTGCAGGAGGTGCCTTTTTTGCAACTGCCTTTTTTACCGGCTTAACAACTTTCTTTGGAGCAAGCTTTTTTGCAGGAGCCGACTTTTTAAGGGCCTTCTTGGGTGTTACTTTTTTCGATATTACTTTCTTAGTTACCGCCTTTTTCGGTGTAGCTTTTTTTGCTGGAGCGGCTTTTTTTGCTGCCTTTTTCGGTGCAGCTTTTTTAGCGGCCACCTTTTTTGCTACGGCTTTCTTTACCGGCTTATTGGCCTTTTTTGCCGGTTTTGCCTTTGTTGCTTTCTTTGCCATACATTCAAGTATTAGTTTGTTTTGCTTATGGATATGGTTGTTTGAATGTCTTCCGTAATATCCACAAGGCTTGCATCATTATCGCCCAGCTCCTTTACCAATTTAAAATCAGATGCTAAAATTTCGGCGCAAATATACTCTAAATTATTGGTAATCGCTGTATTTATTTTGTTGTTTTCTTGTATTTTAACTCCAATTCTGTCGGTTACGTCAAAGCCTTTGTCTTTTCGTAAATTTTGTATACGATTCACAACTTCTCGAGCAATTCCCTCTTCCTTTAATTGTTCGGTTAACGTAATGTCCAAAGCTACTGTAATTGCTCCTATATTCGCCACTTTCCATCCCGGTAAATCTACCGGAATTATTTCAACATCTTCGGCTAAAAGTGTGATTTTTTCTCCCTCAATATCCAAATCAACCATTCCTTTTTGTTCAATACCCGAAATAATGACAGCACTATTGAGTTGGGCATAGCTTTGAATTGCCTTCATTTGTTTGCCATATTTTTTGCCCAGTGACTTAAAGTTTAGTTTTAGGTTCTTTATCAATTGTGAATCCTGTTCAGTAACAAAATTAAGCTCTTTAACATTTACCTCCGATAAAATTAATTCCTTAACGGCCTCTATTTTAGTCTTATAAGCATCGTCAAGCACCGGAATTTGGATATGATTCAATGGTTGACGTACTCGCAAATTTTCCTTTTTTCGAATGGATAAAACCATACTTGAAATTTGTTGCGCTAACTCCATTCGCTCTTCCAATTCTTTGTCGATAAAAGATTTTTCAAATTTCGGAAAATAGGCCAGATGTACGCTCTCTGACTTGTCTTTTTGAGTTACAGACGTTAGGTCTTTAAAAAGCCGATCGGCATAAAATGGCGCAATCGGGCTCATCAGAATAGCTATTTTTTCTAAACAAGTATAAAGTGTTTGATAGGCCGAAATTTTATCCTCGCTATATTCTCCTTTCCAAAATCTACGGCGACAAAGCCTTACATACCAATTACTCAAATACACATCTACAAATTCTTGTATGGCTCTGCCCGCTCTTGTTGGTTCATAATCTGCATAGCAAGCATCAACATTTTTTATCAATGAATGTAGTTCTGACAAAATCCAACGATCAATTTCAGGGCGCTTGCTTAGTTCAATATCGCTTTCTGCATAGGTAAATTGGTCGATGTTGGCATACAATGCAAAAAACGAATAGGTGTTATACAGCGTTCCAAAAAAACGTCTTTGTGCTTCACCTATTCCTTCCACATCAAATTTTAAATTATCCCAGGGCTGAGCATTGGTGATCATGTACCAGCGTGTAGCATCAGCACCATATTTATCTAATGTTTCGAAAGGATCAACAGCATTTCCAAGGCGCTTACTCATTTTTTGCCCGTTTTTATCCAACACCAATCCATTGCTGATTACATTTTTAAACGCAACCGAATCAAAACACATAGTGGCAATTGCATGTAAGGTAAAAAACCAGCCTCGTGTTTGGTCCACCCCTTCTGCAATATAATCTGCAGGAAAGTATTTTCTTTCATCAATCAATTCCTTGTTTTCAAATGGGTAATGAAGCTGGGCATAAGGCATGGCACCACTATCAAACCAAACATCTATCAAATCGGTTTCGCGGTACATTTTTTTTCCTTTTGCCGACACCAAAACAATGTCATCAACATAAGGTCGGTGCAAATCCATAGATTCATCCTGTTTGAATGGCGATTTTTCACCCAAAACGTTTTCTGCTTTTGCTATTTCAGATTTTAATTCCTCTATTGAGCCAATGGTAATTTCTTCTTCCTGATCTTCGGTTCTCCAAATTGGCAATGGAATGCCCCAATAACGCGAACGAGACAGATTCCAGTCTTGCAGGTTTTCGAGCCAATTTCCAAAACGCCCTGTACCGGTTGATTCCGGCTTCCAATTAATGGTATTATTGAGAGCTGTCATTCTCTCCTTCATTGACGTTGTTTTTATAAACCAGGAATCAAGCGGATAATATAGTACCGGCTTGTCTGTTCTCCAGCAATGCGGGTAGCTGTGCTCATAGGTTTCTTTCTTAAACAACTTTCCTTCTTCTTGCAACTTTAAAACAATACGTTCGTCAACACTCAAATAGCCCTTTAATTCTTTAATTTTTCCGTTTTGTTCCAGTATGTTTTTTTGCTTCTTAAACTCCCGCTCTTTCTCCTCATCTGTTAAATAAGCTTCTTTCACATATTCATCGCCATACAAAAAGACCTCATCTTTAACTTCCGGTAAAAATTTTCCCCTTCTATCAACAAGGGTTAATGAACCTATTCCATTAGCTCGTGCAACTCTAAAATCGTCAGCACCAAAGCTGGGCGCAAGGTGCACAATTCCGGTTCCGTCTTCGGTAGTTACAAAATCGCCCAAAACTACTTTAAAGGCATCTCCATCGTTGGGTTTTGCAAAAGGTAGCAATTGCTCGTACCTCAAGCCTTCTAGGTGTTTTCCTTTAAATTCGCAAAGTACTTTAAATGGGATTTCCTTGTCTCCAGCTTTATACGATTCAAGAGCTAGTGCTGCATTTTTTTCAGGGAAATATTTTGATACCAGTGCTTTTGCTAAGATTAACACAACCGCTTCATGAATTTTTGATGTAGGATGAAAGGTAGCTATTGCGACGTAATCAATCTCTTTACCTACAGCCAAAGCAGTGTTTGAAGGCAGTGTCCAAGGGGTGGTTGTCCATGCTAAAAAATAGGCATTTTCTCCTAGGTTAAAATTGGGGTTCGCTGCAAGCTTAAACATGGCCACGGCTGTACGATCTTTAACATCGCGGTAACAGCCAGGTTGGTTTAGCTCGTGTGTTGAAAGTCCTGTACCTGCAGCCGGCGAATAGGGCTGAATCGTATATCCTTTGTACAATAATTTTTTATCGTACAACATTTTCAACAAATACCACACACTTTCAATATACTTGTTTTCGTAGGTAATGTATGGGTGTTCCATGTCGACCCAATAACCCATTTTTTTGGTCAGGTTATTCCAAATGTCAGTATACTTCATCACCTCGGTTCTACAAGCTTTGTTATAGTCGTCAACCGAAATTTTTACTCCAATGTCTTCTTTGGTTATACCTAGCTTTTTTTCAACAGCAAGCTCAATTGGTAATCCATGAGTATCCCAACCGGCTTTACGTTTTACTTGTTTTCCTTTTAAGGTTTGATACCTACAAAATATATCTTTAATTGCACGGGCCATTACATGGTGAATACCCGGCAGCCCGTTTGCAGAAGGAGGACCTTCATAAAAAACAAAAGGCGTTTGTGCATCACGCGTGCTGATGCTTTTTTCGAAAATTTTTTGCTCTTCCCAAAAAGTCAGTACTTCTTCGGCAAGCAGCGGAAGATTAAGAGATTTATATTCGTTGTATTTCATTTTATTTGTTCCTCAGGGCGTGCATACAGTTCAATCAATGCTGGGTTTCAAATTGTTGCGATTACTTTAAGTTCAATTGCGATGGGTGTTGGAAGGCAATTGATTTCGACAGTTGTACGGCAAGGTAAATTATCTTTGAAATACTCTGCGTAAATTCGATTATAGGTTTTAAAATCGTCTTTCATGTTGGTTAGAAATACCGTTACATCCACTATTTTATCCCAGCTGCTTCCGGCATCTTCAAGAATGTACTTGATATTACGAAACACGCTGTGACACTGTGCTTCTATATCGTAAGTAACAATATTCCCCTGCGTATCCAACTCCACACCGGGAATGTTTTTGTTGCCCCGTTCACGTGGTCCAACCCCTGAAAGAAAAAGCAGATTACCAACTTTGCGAGCATGCGGATACAAACCAACCGGTTCGGGCGCTTTGCTCGAATTTATTTTTTCGTCGCTCATTTTTACTTGTTAAAAAAAGGACAGCGAATATAGTTTTTTGAGTGGAGATAAGCAACCACAACTACACAAACAGGAAATTCGCAATTGTAATTACTTCAGTAATCTAGCAAAATTTCAAAAAACACCAGAATTGAAGCTCTCCAAATTATCACTTATGCATAAAAAAACAGAGCGAAATCTCAAGCACACTCGCTCTCATTTTCGCTCTGTTTGTGTGGTACCTCCAGGAATCGAACCAGGGACACAAGGATTTTCAGTCCTTTGCTCTACCAACTGAGCTAAGGTACCATCATTAAAGGGTATTCTGCTTCTTCACTGTTTGCAAGGCTTTGCTCGTTTATCCAACAAATAAAACCTGTTCTTCGTAGCTTTAGCAAAGAAGGGCTGCAAATGTAAAAAAATACTTTATACCTCAAAAAAATATTCTTCACTTATTCTTTTTACAATAATTTTACCCTGCAATGAAAACTCCGGTATATTTCGATTACAACGCTACCTGTCCGGCTGACGCACGTGTAGTAAAAAAAATGCTCCCCTATTTTTCTGAACACTTTGGAAATGCTTCTAGTAAAAACCATGCATATGGTTGGCTGGCGCATGATGCTGTGGAAGAAGCTCGAATAAAAGTGGCAGAAATAATTGATGCAGAAGCTTCTGAAATACTATTTACCTCCGGTGCGACAGAGTCTATCAACCTTGCAATTAAAGGCGTTTATAAAGCTTATCACAAAAAGGGAAATCACATTATTTGTGCTGCAACCGAACACAAAGCTGTTTTAGATTGCTGTGCTTCGCTTGAAAAAGAGGGTGCAAAAATCACTCTATTGCCTGTTGACCGTGAAGGACTAATAAATTTAACTGATTTAAAAAATGCGCTCAATGATTCAACTATTCTTGTGTGCATTATGCTTGCTAACAACGAAACCGGGGTGCTGCACAACATGGCCCCAATTGCCGAACTTGTGCATGCCGGCAACGCCTTGCTGCTTTGTGATGCCACCCAGGCTGTTGGTAAAATTCGTGTGAGTGTAAATGAGGAAGGAATTGATTTGCTCCCTTTGAGTGCGCATAAAATGTATGGTCCCAAGGGTGTTGGTGCGCTTTATGTTCGTCGCAAAAAGCCTCGAGTTTCGTTAGTACCGCTTATGGATGGCGGCGGTCACGAAAACGGATTGCGGTCGGGGACCTTAAATGTTACAGGAATTGTTGGATTAGGCGCAGCGTGTGACCTGGCCTTAAATGAACAGTGGGAAGATGGTATACGTATTTCAAAATTGCGCACCAAACTTGAACAAAGCCTAATTGATTTAGGAAATATATTCGTAAACGGCAGCCAAAAACAGCGCTTGCCCAATGTGAGCAATTTGTGCTTTCGCGGCATAAAAGCCGAAAGGCTTATAACCCTGCTTCCCGAAATTGCTTTTTCAACCGGTTCGGCCTGCAGTTCTGCCCTTGCAAAACCTTCGCATGTGTTAACAGCAATGGGACAAAACGAAGAAATGGCCTATGCTGCTGTTCGTTTTAGCTTAGGAAAATATACTACCGAAGAAGAGGTAGATTTTTGTATTCAAAAGGTTAGCTGCGCAATTCAATTGCTGTAATAGCGCAGAAGATTCTTATCCTTTTCAGCATTTTTAATTGAATCAAACAGCTGCTTGATTTTTTCATGTTGCATGTGTGCGCTTTCAGCTGTTTGCGATTTGCCCGACGAATCGTTGTTTTTGGAGCCGCTGTTAGAAATTGGCTTTGCTTTTAATTCTGTTGCTCTTTCGGCATACATCGTTTGCAAAGAGTCGAGCGCTTGAAGCGCAACCAATCTCACCCACCAATATTCAGAACTTCTTGCTGTGCCAGCCAAAAGTTCAAGCCCTGAATTTATTACCGAATCGCTTCTTCCCAATAAATATTGTCCATATTGTTGAACAAAGCCATAACGATTGTAACCATCAAAATAATGTTCCTTTTGTAAAAAATAATTGTTTTCACTGTCGGCTCCGTTCGCTGCAAAAATAGTAAGCAGGGCATTCATCACAGCAACAGCTGTGTCTTCATCGAATTGTCTTGCTTCTTCAAAACTCAGTTCCGGATTTTGCGAATGCATCGCTAATAATGCTTTAGCAACCACCTGAAACGAAACGTCGCTAAGTGCTAATTTATAAACATCGGTCATGGGTTCCCCGTTGGCGAGTTCGTTCAGTTTTTCAATAGCATTCGCCCTTACATTGGGTCTTTCGTCATGTAATGCTAGTTTTTTTAGGATTTCTTTTTGCGTAGTTAAGTCGTTTTTGTCAAATTTATTAAGCTTACTAATTGCAAAGTTGCGTATACTCCAGTTTTTGTCGTTAAGCGCCTTTACAATCACTTCTTTTGATTTAGCGCCCGGTATTTTACTAAGCGCGTCAATTGCTTCGTAGCGATCTAAATACAGCGGTGCATTGTGATATTGAAAAACCCATTCGTCTAGTGTGTGCATGTCGGTTTTTTTACATAACAACATTTTGTCTGCATCTACATTCACCAAATCGGGTTGCTTGGAAACGGCAAACTCAAAATCTTGATTTTGCTTTTCAAGAAAAATGCGGTGTCTTTGTTTTTTACCTTCGAAATAAATTTCTACATCTATTGGAAGTTTGTACAAAGGTGTTTTTAGTAGATCTTGCAATTGCTCAATATGCAGCGTTTCCTTTTTGTCAATTTCGTTATAGTTATAGGTAATCAGCAATTCTGGGTGTCCGCTGGCAAAAAACCATTGATTAAAAAACCAATTAAGGTCTTCTCCACTAATCTTTTCACAGGCCAGTCTTAAATCAGCTAATTCAACCGACGAAAATTTATGTTTGTTGAGGTAATAATTTAATGTGGTAAAAAAAGCATCGTCTCCCAAGTAATTTCGCAGCATGTGCAATATTCGCCCTCCCTTTTCATAGCTGTGCCTGTCGAACATGTCTTCTGCTTCATCGTAATCGTATCGAATCATGTTCACCTGTCGGGCTCTGGCCTCATTGAAGTAGGTGTTTAAATCGTCTTGGTGGTGAATGTCAGCTTCCTCTTTTCCTTTGCTATGTTCTAACCATAAGAATTCTCCATAGGTAGCAAAGGATTCGTTGAGGGGTGTATTGCTCCACGATTCGCAGGTAACCATATCTCCAAACCATTGGTGAAATAACTCATGCGAAATAAACTCTTCCTTGTCATTATCTATTCGTTCACGAGCAGTCATGTTCATAAACTCGCCATGCAACGTAGCAGAGGAGTTTTCCATAGATCCGCCCGGATAGTCGCGTACAACAATTTGTGCATATTTTTCCCAAGGAAAATCAATACCCAGTTTCTTCGAAAAAAAGGAAATCATTTCTGCTGTCTTACCAAAGGTTCCACGTGCTTCCTTCGCATAGTTTTTTTCAACGTAGTAGCTTATTTCCAAATTGTGCCAACTGTCTTTTACCACCGAAAACTCGCCTGCGGCTATCATTGTTAAATACGGCGATGCTGGCCGGCTTTGCTTCCAATAATCGGTGCGAGTACCATCGTTGTTTAAGGTTTTTGAAACTAGCAATCCATTTGAAAGCGTGGTATATTTTTCTGCTACAGTAATGAATATTTCCTGTGTCATACGTTGATTTGGGGCATCAATAGTAGGAAACCAACAAGAAGCAGCTTGTGTTTCGCTTTGGCTATAAAGCTGTGTTGGTATGTAGGGATTTGAGTGGTTGGGATTGATAAAAAACAAACCCTTGTCTTCGGATGTTGAAATTTTACCACTGCTTGCTAAGGTATTTGGCTTGGCTACATAATCAATAAAAATTTGTATGCTGTCGTTGCGGGTATATGGTTTGGGAAGGTTTAGGGTTAGTTGCTTATCGTTGTAACGGTAATCTATTTTGCTTTTCGATCCCTTCTGAAGCAAATACACATCATTTATATCAAATCCAACAGCATCAATTTTTACTTCATTGGTTGCATAAAAATAAGGCTTCAAAACAAGTGTTGCCTTGCCATACAAATAACAGTTTTCCCAATCAGGTTTTAGTTCGAGTCGCGTATGAATTATGTCTACTGTGTGTTTTACCGAACCAAAATATACAGCATCCTTGCTCTTTGGAACAATAGTAAGCGTGTCGAGGTTAATAACCTTAGTGCTACCTGTGTTTTGGGTGTGATTAACTCCGGAACAGGCACATAAAGCAGTGAGTACGGCACAAATTAGTGCGTAGCGAAAATTCATTTTGTTGATTAGGTGTGCAAAGTTGCTTAAATTATAGCGAATTACAAATTCGGCTGCTGTTTTGGGAAGGCTAAGTAAGAATATCTGCTGCAATTTTTTACATTTGCAACATGTACAAAGTAAAATCAACCGGAACAAATACTGCTGTTTATGAAATTGACTTCGACAAGAAAAATCCTGCCGGAGGAACCCTTAATGGCGATGATTTCTATTGGGACCTTGTATCAGAAAAGGAAGGTCGTTTTCACGTACTTAAAAACAATCGTTCCTATACTGTAGAGGTTGTTGAGGTAGATTTGGTAGAAAAAAAATTCAGTTTAAATGTAAACGGAAACAACTATTCTCTTGAGTTGTCCGACAAGTTTGATGAGCTTTTAAAAAACCTGGGGCTTGACAAGATAAATAGCGGTGTGGCAAAAGAGCTAAAGGCTCCCATGCCTGGACTCGTGTTGGATGTGTTGGTTAAGGCTGGCGATGCTGTTAAAAAAGGTGATGCTATTTTGGTGCTTGAGGCCATGAAAATGGAAAATAACATTAAATCGGTTGCGGATGCTGTTGTAAAAAAAGTTACTGTGCAAAAAGGAAATGCCGTTGAAAAAAATCAGGTATTAGTGCTTTTCGAATAGCCCTACAATTGCCCTTTCGTGTGTTTCTTGTTTGCTAAGTTGTTGTTGGATTAAAATATACATATGAAGAAATTGTTGTCGTTGATTATACCGCTATTTCTTTTTGCCTGTAAGGACAAAACAGAGAAGTTACATCCCCTTTACTCTTCTATTTCTGAGTCGGTTTATGCATCGGGAAGCATAAAGAGTAAAAATCAATACCTTGCTTTTGCCAATGCCGCTGGGATTGTTAAGTCCATTATTGTAAACGAGGGCGATACGGTTAAAAAAGGTAGTCCCCTTTTATTTATCGCCAACGATGTGCAGAAGTTTTCGAAAAACAATGCTGAGCTGGCTGCTCAATATGCCGACATTGCTGCGAATCAGGGAAAATTAAACGAAGCCAAACTACTTGTTGATCTTGCTAAAAACAAATTAAAAAACGATTCCGCGTTGTTTGCACGACAAAGTGTGTTGTGGAAAAAACAAATCGGATCTAAGGTCGAATTCGAACAACGTGAATTGGCTTTTCAAAATGCTAAAACCAGCTATATTTCCGCTCTTGTAAAGTATGAAGATTTGAAAAGAGTTTTAGCGCTAAATTCAAACCAATCAAAAACCAGTTTACAAGCTTCGTCAGCCTTAGAAAGCGAGTTCACCCTGAAGAGCGAAATAAATGGCGTGGTATATTCTCTCCTGAAAAAACAAGGTGAGTTGATTGGCCCTCAAACACCACTAGCTGTTATTGGCGATGCCTCTGTGTTTATTCTTGAAATGCAGGTAGATGAGTACGATGTGTTCAAAATTAAAACCGGTATGCCGGTGTTGGTTAGTTTAGATAGCTATAAGGGGCAAGTATTTGATGCGCTTGTTAGCAAAATTTATCCCATTATGAACGATCGCAGTAAAACATTCCTGGTTGAGGCCAAATTTGAAAAAGCTCCTCCGCGAATTTATCCGAACATTTCTTTTGAGGCGAGCATCGTTATACGATCGAAAGAAAAAGCCTTGTTGGTTCCTCGAAATTATTTAATTGGTGATACCGCTGTGCTAAAGAGCAATGGCGAGAAAGTGCGTGTATCCTTAGGATTAAAAGATTATCAGAAAGCCGAAATACTATCGGGAATTAGCGAAAACGACGAATTGCAAAAACCGAAAGAATGAACTATAAGCTGTTGGCCGATGTTTCAAAGTCGCTATTGTTTGCCCGCTGGAAACAAACATTGGTGGCTGCAATTGGCGTTACATTCAGCATCACTATGTTCATTACCCTGCTCAGCTTTATGTCGGGTCTAAATGATTTGCTCGACGGATTAATTGTAAATCGAACTCCCCATATACGTTTGTACAACGAGATTAAACCCTCGCCAAATCAACCTATTGATGCGTCAAAAAAATATAAATCATCCTATAACTTTATTCATTCCGTTAAACCCAAAAGCGAAAGGCTTGAGATATATAACAATGCCGCTATATTAAATTATCTAAAAAAAGATTCCAGAGTACTTGGCTATGCTCCCAAAATAACATCTCAGGTATTTTACAATGTTGGGGCTGTTGATTTAACCGGTGTTATAAATGGCATTGATGTAGAAGCTGAAAATAAGTTGTTTTTTTTCAGTGATTACGTTACCAGCGGAAACTATATTGATTTAAAAAACATTCCCAACAGTATCATATTAGGAAAAGGGGCAGCCGAAAAAATGATGGCGGCAATTGGTGATGTAATTCAGGTAACTACAGCAAAAGGAGAGCGTATGCAATTGAAAGTAGTTGGGTATTTCCAATCAGGAATTCAGGACATTGATAAGGTTCAAAGTTATGCCTCAATTGGCACTACACAAAAGCTGCTTGGTGTTTCAGGAAGCTATATTACCGACGTTCAAGTAAAACTAAAAAATATTTTAGATGCCCCTCCTATGGCTCTTGAATATGGGCGCTTATTTGAAGTAGATGCCATTGATATACAAACGGCCAATTCGCAATTTGAAACCGGAAGCTCTATTCGAACATTAATTTCGTACGCTGTAGGAATTACCCTGCTCATTGTTGCCGGATTTGGAATTTACAATATTTTAAACATGATGATTTATGAAAAAATGGATTCCATTGCTATCCTCAAAGCAACCGGTTTTTCAGGAAAAGATGTAAATTTTGTGTTCATTACAATTGCGTTAAGCATTGGTATTTTTGGCGGTTTGCTTGGTTTGCTTTTTGGTTTTGGCTTATCTTCCATAATTGATCAAATACCGTTTAATACAGCCGCACTTCCAACCATTAAAACCTATCCAATTAATTACAATCCACGTTACTATTTGATTGGTGGTGCTTTTTCAATTGTAACTACTTACCTGGCTGGTTACTTTCCTTCTCGAAAAGCAAGTAAAATTGACCCTGTTGTTATAATTCGCGGAAAATAAATGAAAAAGGCCGTACTTGAAGCACAACATATTTCTAAATATTTTCACGACCCTATTACCATTCAGGTTTTGAACGATATTTGTTTTTCGTTGTACAAGGGCGATTTCACTTCCGTTATTGGCAAATCGGGTTGCGGAAAAAGCACCCTTTTGTACATTTTATCTACTATGGACACCGACTACAGCGGTTCGCTGCTGATTGATGGTGTATCGATGCTTAACAACAAAGAAGCCGACTTAGCTAGAGTTAGAAATGAAAAAATTGGTTTTGTTTTTCAGTTTCACTATTTGTTGAACGAGTTTACTGTATTGCAAAATGTAATGCTTCCTGGGTTAAAACTTGGTAAATACAGCAAACGAGAAGTAGAGGAAAGGGCTTTTGAAAAACTTAAAATTCTTGCCATTGAAAATGAGGCTACAAAAAAACCCAACCAATTATCGGGAGGACAAAAACAGCGGGTTGCAATTGCGCGTGCACTTATTAACGACCCTGTGCTTATTATGGGCGATGAGCCTACAGGGAATCTTGATAAAAAAAACGCAGAAATAGTTTTTGACATATTTAATAAACTTGCCTCTGATTATCAGCAAACCCTGCTAATAGTTACACACGACAATGAGTTTGCCTCCCGAACACACCGCATTATTGAAATGCAGGACGGGCGAATTGTAAGCAATGGAGCACCGCGTACTTAGATTTTCAAGGACACAAAACTTGTAAACAATCTTTTTTTAAAATTTCCGTTTAACCTTAACAAAAAGCCCCCTCCTTTTTTGGTTTATTTGTTGCGGCCTACACTACATGAAACTTTCAAAAATATTTAAAGCGGCACTTGCCGGCTTATTAACCTTGCTGATATTAATTCTAGGTACAGCATTGTTAATTGCCAATTTTTATGAAGATGAAGTAAAGCAGGTGCTGGTTGGTCAGTTAAACAAGCGGTTGGCAACACCTGTTAGTGTCAAAAACATTGAGCTTTCCTTGATAAAAAAATTCCCGAATGCTAGTTTGGTATTTACAGATGTGGTGGTTGAATCGGTGAATAAAGCTGATAGCCTTAGTGCAGAAAAGTTGTTTAAAGAACCCCTATTTGAAGCGCATAGCATTTTTTTACAGTTTAATGTTTTTGATATTTTTCATCATAACTACACCCTAAAAACCCTGGAAATTGAAGATGCAAAACTCAATGTGCTTATTGCACAAAACGGGGAGGACAACTATCATTTTTGGAAAAAGTCAACCGACACAACGAATTCGAATTTTACGCTTTCGCTTGATAAAATTAAGGTAAGTTCCTTAGATGTTGTTTACAACAACGCTCAAACCAATCAATTGTATGCATTGATTGTTAAGCAAAGTGAACTAAGCGGAAACTTTTCTTCTCAAAAATATAATTTACTTACCCATGGTAACTACTATGTTGATGAAATAAAGATAAACAACACTGTTTACGTAAAGCGCAAAAGTGTTGAGCTTGAAGGGGAGTTGTTGGTTGAAAACAACGAACTATTTTCGTTTAACAATTTATCGTTGTTGGTTAATGAGTTGAGTTTTGATGTCATTGGAAAAGCCAACTTTCCCGAAAAGGGAAACGCAACAGTTGATTTGGATATTAAAGGAAAGGACCTCGACATAAAAACATTTCTTTCTTTACTACCCGAGCAGCAACGCAAGTCGCTTAAAACCTACAGCAGCAGCGGACTATTTTATTTTGATGCAAAAATAAAAGGAGCATTCGGCAGTGCAATTAATCCCGGATTTTCGGCAAAGTTTGGAATTCAAAATGGAGTAATTAAAGAATCGGAATCTGGGCTTTCGCTTAAAAACCTATCACTCACAGGGGTTTTCTCAAACGGTAAGTCGGCTAATTCTGAAAGCAGTTCAATTGGCATTTCAAGTTTCAATGCGCAGTTGGGTACAGGAAAGGTGATTGGGAGTGGAAGCCTCAACAATTTTTCTCAACCCATGGTGAAATTTATGGCCGAGGCACACTTGAATCTGGAAGAGGTTAAGCGTTTTTTTAAGCTTGATACACTGGAGTTGTGCTCCGGTAATTTAGTGCTGGATATTGATTTTGCAGGAAGCTCATCGGCGCTTAAAAATTTATCTTCAACGAATCTTTCACAAATAAAAGCCGGCGGAAACCTAACTATTGAACATGGAAGTTTAAAGCTAAAGGGAAACAAACAAACCATTCAAAATATTAATACTTCCTTGTTGTTCAACAATAACGACGTGGTAATAAATGAGTGCAATTTTGCGGTTCAAAATTCTGATATTGCTATTAAGGGGTTTTTTCGAAATGCTTTAACCGCCTTGTTTAACTCCAATCAAAAATTGTTCATTGAGGCAACTTTGGAGTCTCGATTTATTAATCTCGATGAGATTTTAGCCGATGATGAAACGTCAAGTAAAAGCAAAAACTCATTTGAGTTGCGGTTTTCAAATCGCATTAACTTTAATTTCAACACGAGTATTCAACGCCTTGTTTTTAAACACTTTGAGGCAAAAAAAATCAGCGGCACTATTCAGCTACAAAACAAAAAATTGGCGCTCTCCCCTATTTCGTTCTTAACCATGGATGGAAGTGTTTTAGCGCGAGGCATTATTGACGGAACCGATTCTACACGCTTTTCTACCTTGTGGGATGCAGACTTACACTCCATCGACATTTCAAAGTTGTTTTATTCGTTTCAAAACTTTGGAGGAAGCACATTAACTGAAAAAAATCTAAAGGGACAAGCAAATTCGTCTATTCAGTTTTCAGGGAATTTTACGCCTCAATTAAGCGCCATTAGCGAGAGTTTTGTTGCACAATTTAATTTGGAAATACTGAATGGTTCTCTAATAAATTTTGAGCCCATGAAAAAACTTTCACGATTTATTAGCTTATCCGAGTTAAGCGACATACGTTTTGCCACACTAAAAAACACGATTGAAATTAAAAAGAGAAACATATTAATTCCCAAAATGGAAATTAACTCTTCGGCCTTGAACCTTACTGTTAGTGGCACACACAGCTTTGATAACCTAGTAGATTATCATTTTAAATTGTTGTTAAACGAATTGCTGAGTAAAAAAGCAAAAAAAGCAAAACCCGAAAACGAAACTTTTGGAATTTTAGAGGATGATGGGCTTGGTGGTATTCGCAAAACAGCCATTTATATAAACATGTTGGGGCCTCTTGAAAATCCTAAAATAACCTATGACAAAAGCGGATTAAAGTCGCAAATGAAGGAAAATGTGGCTAGCGAGAAACAAAGTTTAAAGTCTATTTTAAAAAGCGAGTTTGGCTGGTTTAAAAATGATACCACAATAAAAACATCTCAGCCTAAAAAGCAATTGGCAAAATTTGAAACAGAATGGGAGGAAAGCGATAAGTCACAAGCTAAAAAACTGAACACCGAAAAAGCCTTACCAAAAGTGGTTAAAGAATCAGACAATAGCTCTGAAGTAAAGAAAATTAAGTTATTAGATAATATTCTTAAAAAGGCTGATTCCGAGCCCAAAAAACAAACAAAAAAGTCTGAAAAAGAAGAGAATTCTGATGACTATGATTAGTGTGCAAGTTGCTTTTGTTGCATGCTAGCAAGGAGCCTTTGCACCTCTCCTACCAATGTTTGTGGTCGAATAGTTTTATTTAAATAACCATCTGCTCCTGATTCATGCGCCAACATTGCCGCATATTCATTTTCGTCGGCTGTTAAAAAAAGAAAGGGAATGTGTTTTAGGTCTTCATTCTTTTTAACCTCCTTGCACAGTTCTATTCCATTCATAAGGGGCATTCGCATATCGCTAATAATTAGCTGTGGATGTATTTCTTCAATGAGCAGCAGGGCCTCCGCTCCGTTGTTTAAAGTGTATACATCGTAGTTTAGTTTTTTTAGTTGATAGCTCATAAATTCAAGCACATCTTCTTCATCGTCAACCAACACTATTTTTTCGTAAGGATTTGTTGTTTTTGCTAACATCTTCATTATTTTATGTTGCAAAGATTAGATATTGGCATTATCAGCATGTTAGGGATATGTCATCAAATTATTTAGGTTTAAACAAATCACTCGTTTTCAATGATTGCTTATTGCGATTAAATTGTATTTTTATCCGCACAAACTAAACCTTACAACAATGAAAAAATTAAAATTCCTTTTATTTCTTGCCTTCTCTATTTCGTGTATAAATACTGTATTTGCTCAAAAAGCAGAAGTTGGGTTCAGCGGGGGTTATGGTACTACTTGGTTATTAAACAAAAATATGTTTGATCGCGGATCGGAATTAGATCCGGTTGTTTCTGGTGCCGGAAACTATGGTTTGGCGGCAACCTTTTATTTTACCGAAAAAGTGGGATTAGGGATTGAGTTAAACAGCGCAACTATTAATCAAAAATATAAAGGCGATATGGGAGGAACAAGCTTTACATCAAAAACAAAGATCAACTTTTTGGACATACCCTTGCTTCTGAAATTGAAGTCTGGAAAATCTGGTTTTTATTTCGAAATTGGACCGAAATTGAGTTATACACTTGCTGCTTCTGAAACTGTAAATTCGTCACTTGTTTATTTTTCATCAACAGGAGGAGCTGTTAAAGGTGATTTCAACAATGCATTAATTTCGGGTGTTATTGGAGTTGGTGGTCGCATTAATGTTGTTGATGCTGTTACTATTTCGATGGGTGTGCGTTTCGCAGGTACTATAACGGATGCTACAAAAGAATACACCATTTCGGGAGCCGGAACAGGTGGCTATGACCTAGGAACTGCAGGTTTAACAGCGAACACCAACAGTTCGGGTGATGCCGATTACAAAAGAACAACCATAGCTAGCGGTGGTATTCAAATTGGTGTAGCCTATAGAATTGGTAAATAATCGCTTTGTTTATATCAACAGAAAGCCTCCGATTTTCGGGGGCTTTTTTATTACTTATTTTTTCAAAGGGCTCTGTTGCCATTGAATACAATACAAATGCTTACTTTTGCGGCCAAATGTTTAAAAATTACGATGTTATAGTAGTAGGGGCAGGGCATGCCGGTTGCGAAGCCGCGGCCGCAGCTGCAAACCTTGGTTCTTCGGTGCTTTTAGTAACGATGAACATGCAAACAATTGCACAAATGAGCTGTAATCCGGCCATGGGAGGAATTGCCAAAGGTCAAATCGTTCGTGAGATAGATGCTCTTGGTGGCTACTCCGGAATTGTTTCAGATAAAACCGCTATACAATTCCGTTTATTAAACAGGAGCAAGGGGCCAGCAATGTGGAGTCCCAGAGTACAAAGCGATAGGCTTCGTTTTGCGGAAGAGTGGCGTTTGATGTTGGAAGCAACACCCGGACTTGATTTTTGGCAAGATATGGTGAGTTCTCTTTTGGTAGAAAACAACACTGTGGTTGGGGTGGTTACGGGTATGGGCTTAGAAATAAGGGCGAAATCGGTAGTATTAACTAATGGCACCTTCTTAAACGGTATCATTCACATTGGTGAAAAACAATTTGGTGGAGGTAGAGCATCTGAAAGTGCGTCGAAGGGTATTACTGAACAATTAATTTCACTGGGTTTTGAGTCTGGAAGAATGAAAACCGGAACACCGCCAAGGATTGATGGAAGATCTTTAGATTATTCAAAAATGGAAGAGCAAAAGGGCGATGAAGAGCCCGGAACTTTTTCGTTTTTGTCGGAAATAAAACCATTAAAAGAGCAACGAAGCTGTTTCATTACTTATACTAACGACAAGGTGCATGAATTGCTCAGAACAGGATTCGAAAAATCGCCAATGTTTCAAGGGCGAATCAAAGGTTTAGGACCAAGATATTGCCCTTCAATTGAAGATAAAATTACGCGTTTTGCAGAACGTGAAAGGCATCAAATATTTGTCGAGCCAGAAGGGTGGAATACGATTGAAATATACGTGAATGGTTTTTCAACATCCTTGCCCGAAGATGTACAGTATGCTGCATTAAAACATATTCCGGGTTTTGAGAATGTAAAAATGTTCCGTCCGGGATACGCTATTGAATACGATTATTTTCCACCACGTCAATTGCAACTTAGCTTAGAAACGAAATTAATTTCCAATTTGTTTTTTGCCGGACAAATCAATGGTACAACCGGATATGAAGAAGCTGCTTGCCAAGGACTAATGGCAGGTATAAATGCACATCAAAAAATAAACGGTAAGGCGCCATTTATCTTACAGCGCTCAGAGGCCTATATTGGTGTTTTAATTGACGATTTGGTGACAAAGGGGACCGATGAGCCTTACCGTATGTTTACATCGCGCGCAGAGTACCGTATTTTGCTTAGACAAGACAATGCGGATATAAGACTAACACCAAAAGCATATGAATTAGGTCTTGCTTCAAAAGAACGCTTAAATAGAGTTGAGCAAAAGATGCAAGCAAGTAAACTAATTACAAACTATTTTAAACAAACGAGTGCGGAACCTGAAACTGTTAATACATATTTAGCCTCTGTTGATTCAGCACCTATTAATCAAAAGGTAAAGTATTTTTCAATTTTATCTCGGCCAAATATTTCAATTGTTGCATTAAGTAATAGTGATCCAGAATTGAATTTGTTCTTAAAAAATTTCGATTTAGAATGTATTGAGCAAGCTGAAATATTAATGAAATATGAAGGCTATATTTTTAAAGAGCAAGAAATGGTTGATAAGCAAAACAGACTCGAAAGTTTAGAATTGCATCATATTTTAGATTACAAAAACATACCCTCATTGTCGGCAGAAGCTAAAGACAAATTAAATAAAGTAAAGCCAAAAACAATTGGGCAGGCCTCCAGAATTAGTGGGATTTCTCCTGCTGATATTTCTGTTTTAATGATATATATGGGTCGTTAATTCTATTCGAAAATTCCTTAAAATTAAAGAATGTTTCACGTGAAACATTTATAAAATAATACAATTATGCAAAAACTAGATGCTTGTCCGGTTTGTAACTCAAACGATTTTGAGAACTACCTAAACTGCGAGGACCACACTGTTTCACACTCATCATTTTCGATTGTAACCTGCAAAACCTGCACCTTCAAATTTACAAATCCTCGACCAGACTCAAATGAAATTGTCAAATATTATGAGTCTATTGACTACATATCACATTCAAACACAAGCACAGGTTTGTTTAATAAAATCTATCAAGCGATAAGGAACTACACAATATCTCAAAAATACAGCATGGTTTCTAACTATGTTTCACGTGGAACATTATTAGATATTGGATGCGGAACAGGCGAATTTTTGAACCATTTTTCGAAAAGAGGCTGGAATGTTTGTGGTGTGGAACCAAGTTCTTCTGCCAGAAAAATGGCAATTACAAACTATAATTTAAATGTTTTGGACGAAGACCATATTGCACAATTAAAGGATGAGTCGTTTAATGTTATTACTATGTGGCATGTGCTAGAACATGTTCATTTATTAAGTAATCGATTAAAACAAATTAATAGAATAATAAGTAAAGATGGACTATTGGTAATTGCAGTTCCAAATTACACATCTTATGATGCAAAACATTATAGAGAAAAATGGGCTGCGTATGATTTACCTCGACACCTTTATCACTTCTCTCCAAAAACCATGAACCAATTACTAACTCAAAATGGATTTCAATTGGTTAAAACATTGCCAATGAAGTTTGACTCATTTTACGTTTCAATGTTAAGTGAGAAATATAAAAACGGTAAAATAAATTATATCAAAGCGTGTCTTATTGGTTTTGTTTCGAACCTTAAAGCAGGACTAAAAAAAGATAACAGCTATTCAAGCCAAATATATTTATTCAAAAAGTCCAATTAGAGGATTCCATAAAACCTACCCCGAAAAAAGCGCTGTTTTGTTTGAAATAACGCAATTTTTTGCTTTATGGGGCTAGTTGTTGTCTTTTTCTAAATAGGTCAACCTGGCCAATTATTTTTGTGTGGCGCTGTGTGCCAATATAGCTGCGTTATCCGTCAAAAGCAAACTACTCAATCACCTTTTGAATGAAGGCTGTTCCACATACTTCAAACCAGCCTACAGGCTTGTGTTCGGTTTTAGTTGTGTTTGGATTTATGTTTCGGATGTTGGTTATAATGTTGTATGGGGGAGTTGCGAAAAGGCCACCGTTAATCATTTGACTTTGCGCTTGATTTAAAAAATTATAACTGTTTTCGTTAATTCCATATAGTTCCACTTTAACTAATTCTCCCTGTTCAAAAGGTTTATCAAAATCATTGATCCCTTGTCGATAAGGAACTATAAAAATGAAGCCGTCTCCATTACCAAAAGCAGCCTCTTGCGCAGTAAGTATTGCTGAAGGCTTATTGTTAAATGTTCCGTTTCTATAAGTTCTAATCCAGTAAAAATCCTGGCGACCAAAATTGTCTCTTGCCCAAAATTCAGCTCTAATTACTGAATCTGTACCAAATCCATTAATCTCTTTAAACTGAGTGAGTGAATCCATTACAACAGAAGGCTGCATCATTGTTTCAGAAATATAATGCTCTCCTTCATAAAGTATATCGAGAGAATAATTATGGCCAACTCTAGCTAAAGTATCACCAACCGCAGGGGTCCAAATATAGTTTCCTGTTGATGCGTCTTCGGTGAACAAAAACTCATTTCCTAGATCATCAAAAATTTTAACTGTTGCACCATTAGCGGCAGGAGAGGTGCCATTAACAAAGTAATCAGCTGTTTTCGTAAGCACGATTACTTGACTTCCTGGCCTGTCGGTAATCCAAGCATCAACCGTAAGTTGCGATGTTCCGCTGTCTAACTTAATATCAATCTTTTCTTCACATCCGGCCATTAAAAACAGAGCAGGAATTGAAAGAACAAAGCCTTTTTTAAAGCTTACTAAATAGTTTTTTAGTGCGATTAACTTTTTCATTTTATCATTAAAATTTAAAGTTGTAAGAAATAGAAGGAATAGGCCTTGCGATGATGCTATACTGAATTGCTTCAGTAGAATTAGTGCCGGAATCACTTTGTTGAAAATACACACTAAAAGCATTGTGTCGTCCGTACACGTTATATACCGAAAACACCCAAAAACTTTCATATCGTTTGCGAACTTTACCTTGGCGTGTTACCGACAAGTCAAGGCGGTGATAAGCTGGAATTCGGTAGTTATTGCGTTTCTCATCTGCATTTGTTGGAATAATGTATCCTTGCACAACTATTCGATTGGTTGGAAAAGTTGAAGGTGTTCCTGTAGCAAATGCAAAAGTTGCAGACATGTCCCATTTCTTATTAAACTGATAAAATCCAACTAAATTTAAATTATGAAGTTTATCAAAACGATTCGGATACCAATCTCCCTTGTTGATGCCTTCTACCTTTCGCTCCGTTCTGGCTAAAGTATAACTTAGCCAACCCGTAAACTTTCCTTTGTTTTTCTTCACAAAAAGTTCTAATCCATAAGCTCTTCCCTTGCCATTCAACAATTCAGCCTCTATGTACTCGTTTAATAATAGATTCGCATTGTCAATATAATCAACTTGATTTGACATGTTCTTATAATAAATTTCAACGGAGCTTTCATAATTATTTGACTCACCAAAGTTTTTAAAATAACCTGCTGCAACCTGGTCGCAGATTTGCGGTTTTATGTTATTTGTGGTTGGTGTCCATACATCAAGTGGCGTACTTGCCGATGTATTTGAAACAAGGTGTAAATATTGGGAAATTCGAGTATAGCTCGCCTTAATGCTGCTCGATTCTGTAAGATCAAACTTCACATTGAAACGAGGTTCTAAATTTCCATATTGCTTTATGACTTTTCCGCTTGCTGCATTGGTAGTATCATCAAGTGGTTTTGAAATATTTGGAACTGTGTCGCGATAAGTATACACCTTACCCGGTCCAACATATTGCCACATGGAGTATCGCAATCCATACTGTGCAGTAATTCTACCGCCAATTCGTTGCTCGTTATCAAGATACACCGCACTCTCCACGCCCCATTTATCTTTCAAACTTATATCACTGCTTTGATCTCCACTTGTGAAGGTCGCTCTTCCCGGCCTAAAATCATAAAGGGTAGCTTGTCCTCCAATGTGCACGGTGTTCTTCGTATTGGCGTAATAGGTAAATTCCGGCTTAAGGCTATAATTAATTATTTTAGATCGCCAGCTAAACTGATCTCCGTTAGGTTGTCCAAAAACTAATTCGTAATCGTAATTACTGTAAAAAGCTGTCGTGTTTAAAAATAATTTCTGGTTAAACAGGTGATTCCAACGAATGGTTGTGGTTGTGTTTCCCCAGTTAGATTTAAAACCTGAACTAAATACATCACGGCCCAAATAACCGGATGCGTAAACTCTGTTCTTATCATTAATAATATAATTAACCTTAGCGGTTAAATCATAAAAATAAAACTTCGACTTTTTTAAATCATCGCGCAAAAAGGGCTTAGCTAAAAAGTCAATGTATGAGCGCCGTCCGGCAACAATGAAGGAACATTTATCTTTTACAATGGGGGCCTCAATTGTAAGGCGGCTAAAAATTAAGCCAATACCGCCATTTACAGCAAGTTTCTTGTTGTTTCCCTCGTTTAAACGAACATCTAAAATACTCGAAAGTCTTCCGCCGTATTGTGCAGGGATTCCGCCCTTGATAAGCTTAACATCTTTTACGGCATCTGGATTAAATACCGAAAAGAAACCAAACAAATGTGATGAGTTAAACACAGGGGCTTCATCCAATAGTACCAAATTTTGATCAACTCCACCCCCGCGAACATTAAAACCTTGGGCACCTTCACCTACAGTACTCACACCCGGCAATAGCTGTATGCCCCTAATAATGTCAACTTCACCAAGCAGGGCAGGAATTTTCTTTATCGTTTTTATATCTAATTTATTTACGCTCATTTCCACATTCTTTACGTTTCCATCAGCGCGCTCACTAACAATTTCTACCTCTTTCAACTCCTGATTCTTTTCACTTAATTCAATGGTATTCGTTTTATTTGCATAAAGTTCAACTTCGAACTCTTGAGGCTCAAAACCTATCAGTGTGTAAACAATGGTATACTTTCCCTTGGGTAAAGTAAGTGAGTAAAAACCATATGGATTGGTTGCAACGCCATTAGATGTGCCCTTTACAGAGATAACGGCTCCAATAATCTCTTCACCATTTTTGGCATTCTTAACATAGCCGCTAAGTGTAAATTTTTCTTGCGCCTGAGCCTTCAAGCCAACTACTAAAAACAGAATATAAACAAGCGTGATAACTTTGATTTTGCGCATAATACACAGGTGTTGGTGATGTGGTTGATTTGATTTAAGCGGCGCCAAAACTATGGAAACTTTTTTTGCTGACAAAGTTTCCAAGAAGATTTAACTGTGTTATTTATACTCCATTGAAGGCAATGTCACTTCCTTAACACGAAGATACTTGCTTTCTAAAACACGCATTTGCGCCTTTTGTTTTGTTGTTTTGTCGGAATAGCCGCATAAATGAAGAATGCCGTGAATCATAACACGACATAATTCTTCTCCGGGAGATGTGTTAAAAATAGTAGCATTTTCGAATACCCTATCTAGGCTAATATAAATTTCACCGCTTATTCCTGTTTCCTTGGTAGTAGAAAGCGGTAAATTTTCAATTGGAAAGGTAATAATGTCTGTAAGTGTGTGATGGTTTAGATAGGTTTTATTTATCTCAAACAAGTAACTGTCTTTACAAAAAATAAAGTTTATGGTTCCGCACTTTTTTCCTTCGCTTTTAATGGTGTTGTTAATCCATTTCTTAAGCTCGTTCTTAAACGGTATAGCGTAATTTATGCCTTCTGAAAAAAAATGAATCAACTTAAAAGAAGTAGAGTGTTAGGCCACCATGTGTGGCGACTTAAAACTAAGTTGAACAATTCTGCCGTTCTCATGAAATTGAACTTCATCGGCAAGGTGCTTCATAAGAAAAACGCCTCTTCCGTTTAGTTTTTCAATGTTTTCGGGATCGGTTGGGTCGGGAATATTTGTATAATCAAAGCCTTGGCCTTCATCCTTTACATAACAGTTAATTATGTCTTTATCGGGCTTAAACTCGATATCAATTTTTTTATCGGGATTTGATTTGTTGCCGTGTTGAATAGCATTATTAACAGCTTCAGTAACTGCAACCAAAATGTTTCCAAACGATTCTTCGTGCAACTGCCATTTATCGCACACATCTTGTACCAGTTTTTCAACCAGTGCCATGTCTTCATAGCGAGAAGCGATATTGATGCTGAATTTTTCCATAATTGTGCTAAAATTATTTTTCAAATGTATTAAAATATTCATTGACTTTCGTTTTATAAAAAGAATTTAGCGCAGGAGGGACGGTCTTGAGCAACTCAGCTTCTTTTTGTTTAAGGAGGTTATACTCAATAAATAAATTTTGGTTACGATTTATTAAATCTTTTGATTCTGTACTCTGTCGTTTTTCATCTTGTTCTCGCTCTCTCTCTGCCTTTTCAGCTTCTAGCAGTCGAGTTAATATTTCTTCTTGTCGGTTCAAGGTTTCTTGGCTAATGCGTTTGTTTACCAAATCGGTTTCGGTTTTTTCCATGTTGTCGGCAATTCGTTTCAACTCTGCATTCCCCGATTTTCCATTCTTATCCATTTGTCCCGCCATTTTTTGTAATTCTCTTCTAAGGGCCTCCTGTTGCGCTGCAAGTTTGCTCAGCTGCTCGCTTTCGCCGCTGTTTTTAGGTTTTCCGGCTGTGCCATTCTTTCCCTTTCCTTCTTTTTTCCCATTCGGATTGTCCATGCCTTCTTTCAATTTTTTTATTTGATCGTTAATTTCCTTTTGAAGTTTCTGCATGGTAGCCGCGCTTGGTTTCGAGTCTTTGCCCGGCTTTTTACAATTCCCCGACCCTGGTTTGCTCTTTTGCTGTTGTTGTTGCATTTGGTTTAAAGATTCACTTAGCAAGAGCGCAAGGTTGTTAATAGAGGTCATTACTTGTTGTTGGCGAGCAGCTGCCATGGGGCTTTGGCGTTCGGCTAAAAACTTTATCCCCTTTTCCATATTGGAATTAATGTCTCCAATTTCTTTGTTTACAATGTTTTCAATTTTTGGATTGCGTTTACTTAAAGCAAATAACGAATCTTCGATCATCTTAGCATCGTCTTTTAGCTTTTTCTGGCCTTGTGCCACTTTCAGGTATTGAGGGTTGTTAATTTGAGTGGTGTTCAATTGTTTCATCAAGGCTTCCTGATCGAAGCTTAGCTCGATTAAGTTTTCAAGAATTGCGCGTAGTGCATCAATGTCTTCTGCGTTTTCTTCATTCTGCATTTCTTTTTGCATGTTTTCGAGTTTTTGCGCTAACTCCTCTTGTTTTTGTGCTGCCTTTTTTTGAGCATCTGAAGCTTTTTTGTTTTTCTTCTCACCCAAACTTTCCTTTGCCTCATTCATTTCTTTTTCAATCTCCTTTTGCTCTTCGGTGGTTTTTGGCAAGTCGTGTGGCTTTTCGAGCTCTTCGTTTTTCTTTTCTAAATCGCTGATATCCTTTTTAATGTCGTCGAATTTCTTATTCAGCTCATCTTGTTTTCCTTCCAATTGTTTATTGTCAGAATCCTTGTCTTTGGACTTCTCTGCTAATTCATTTTGCTTTTTGGCAAGATCTTCAAGTTTGGTTTGTGTATCTTTTAACTTTTGTTCCAGCTCCAATTGTTTAAATAATTCTAGTTGTCTGTCGAGCTGCTTTTCTAGGTCTTTGTTGTCGAGCTTCATTTTATCGAGCGCCTCTTGCGTTTTCTCCTTATCAAAGTTCTCGAGCAGTTTTTGAAGCTCTCTCACCTTTTCCTTCATTTCTTCACTTAGTAATTCATTAAACAGTTTTTCTAATTGTGCTTGTTTTTCGGCCAGCTGTTCGTCGGGCTTCTTATACTCGCTTTGCTCTTGATTGTTTTTTGAATTTTCTTTTTGCAGTTCTTCTACTGTTTTTTGCAGCTCCTTCTGTTTGTTTAGCAACTCTTGTAATTTCTTTTTTTCTTCAAATCCGGGATTTTTTTTATCCATCAGCTTTTTGCTGATATCGTTCATGTCCTTTTGCAACTCCTTGGCCTTTTTAAGGCTTTCCTGAATATCTTCCTTTATTTTAGAATTGTTTTTCTCAGTTGCCTCGCTTAGTTGTTGAAGGGTGGGCGCCTTAAATATCATTTTTTGTGTACGCGCCGATTTTGCTCCACTTACACCGTCGTTGTCCCACACTTCAAAATAATATTCAACTTGTTCACCGGGTAATATTCCAAGGCTCGACAAATCCCAATAGTGAAAAAAGTTGTCTAGTGTACTGGCTTTGTTCACCGGTAGTTCCACAATTTTTTCATTGTTTTGAACAAACGCAAGCAGCTCGCTATCGCCTGCATTAATAAGCTTATAAATAAAGTTGAGTTTGCTAAATCCGTAGTCGTCTTTTATTTCACCACGAAAAGCAATCAGTTTTGACGATAACGAGTCGGGACGTTCTTCAACCTGAATGGCAGGATATTGGTCAGGTATTACATTTATTGAATATACAATACTGTCGCGACTTCTAAGATACTGATTAGCTGTAATCACAGCATAGGTTTTATTTCTAAAATAGCGGTTAGAGTAGGTAAAGGTATTTTCGGAAGATTGACTAATTTGCAAGGCTGTATCGCCAAACCCGAGAATTAGTTGTTTGGTGTTTTGTGTTGTGAAAGCCCAGCTAACTTTAGTACCTGAAGGAATCACCAAATCGCCGGTATTGTGCAAAACTTCGTTGTTTTTATGAAGGTAGGCCGGGTAGTTTAAGGTAATATCAAAATTAAGCAAAACCGGATTGGGAAGCACTCGCAGTTCGTAGTCCTTAGAATAAAAGCCATCTGCGTGTAATTTAAATTTTATGGTGCTTTGGAGGTTTTTAAACAGGTAGGTAAAATCTACCGTGTTTTCCTTTTTTAATGGATAGTCTATTTTATCAATTTCAATAAAAATAGCAGATGGAATTTCGCTTCCACTCACTTTAACTTGCAATTCAAAATCCTTTTGTTGAACAGCTGATAGGTTTTTGTTTTGTATTTCAATTAGAAAAGGGGCTTTCTTTTCGAAATATACATTGTGCTTAACCAGCCTATTGGTTGCTTCGGTGATGATTCCCGGTGAAAAAACCAAAAGAATTAGCAATATAAAAATTGGTACTAGGGCAAACTTGAGGTACTTTTTGTTTTGACTAAAATCGATTGCTGAAGTAAAGGGAATTGGCTTTAGTTCTTGAATTTTTTGGTTAATTCCGGCTTCCAGCAAAGACAGTGAAATGCCGGTTTCCTGATTTTGTTGAAGCGCCTGCAATTGCAAGGTGTTTAGAAGCTTGTCTTTTACACCAGAAAAGTGTTTTCCGATAATTTCAGAAGCTTGTTCATGGGTAATGGTATTGCCAAGTTTGTATAATTTAAACAAGGGTATTAAAATCCAACGAAGCAAGATACCAAACGCACTCAGTACCAAAAAATAAAACAATGCGGTACGAACGGCTGTTCCAAAGTTTCCATAGTATTCGAAAACAGCAACAAGTAAGTAAAACAGCAGAAAAAGGCCGGTAAAGTAAATACTGCCTTTGATGAGCTTATTTTTGTAATATTTTCGAATAAACTCATCGAGTTTATCAATCAAGACCTGATAGTTGTTCATCGGAGATCGGTGTAATTAGCACGAATACTGCAAATATAGCTAAAGAAAGAGTTTGCGTTCTTGTTGGGATTAAAAGAAATGTTAAAAGGAGAGGGGTTGGGTTTAAAAATTTTTAAACCTTCCAAATACCCCCAATGGCAACTTGTTGTTTACTTTTGATTGTAAAAACAATTCTCCTGTTTCAAGTTTTTTGCCACCTTTCTCACGCAGTAAGTTCTCAATGATGATGCTAGAGAAGCCGAGCGAATAGGCGTTTAAAATAAGAAAGTGCTCATCGGCATCCAACAAATTCACCACCCCTTTTATCATTTCATTAATATTGTCTTCCAGCTTCCATTTTTCGCCGCTAGGGCCGTGGCCAAATGCGGGAGGGTCTAATATTATTCCGTTGTATTTGTTTCCTCTTTTTTCTTCCCTTTTTACAAACTTAAGCGCATCTTCTACTACCCATCGTATATTGCTTAGGTTTGAATGGTCCATATTTTCTTTTGCCCATGAAACAACCTGCTTAATTGAATCAACATGGGTAACATCCGCACCCGCTGCTTTTGCTGCTAAAGAAGCTCCTCCTGTGTAGGCAAATAAATTTAAAAAGCGTGGGTTATTTGCTTTTATTGAGGTAATGGAGTTATAAATATATTCCCAATTAACAGCTTGTTCAGGGAAAACCCCCACATGTTTAAAGGAGGTGAGTCCAAGTCGGAAGGTTAATGCTGGGGATTCGTTTTTTGCCCATTGATTATTTCCTGCAAAAGCATAACTTATTTTCCATTGATCGGGCATTTCTTTAAGCTTTTTCCATTCGCCAGAAGAGCTCGATTTAGAAACAAAACGCACATGGGCCATTTTATCCCATTCGCTGCGTGGGAGTTGCTTATCCCATACAGCCTGTGGTTCAGGACGAATTGTCAAGTACTTTCCAAACCTTTCCAATTTTTCGAAATCTCCCGAATCAATCAGTTCGTAATCGGTCCATGCTGTGGGCGAAAGTAGTTGCATATACGTATTAGTATTAGTAAGGTGAATTGTATGGTTGTTTTCATACATGGCAAATGTACTAAGTTTAGCAATTAGCTGTTGTGTCAAATTATTATTGGTTAAGTCAACGGCTGTGTGGTTTCACTTTTTATCTTTGCGCCTCAATTTATATTTGAGATGGAAAACCGTAGAGTACGATTGCGTTTTGCACCAAGCCCAACGGGTGGTTTGCACATGGGTGGTGTAAGAACTGCATTGTTTAATTATTTATTTGCTAAAAAACACGGAGGCGATTTTTTGCTTCGAATAGAAGATACTGATCAAACCCGCTATGTTAAAGGTGCCGAGGAGTATATTATTGCCGCTTTACAATGGACCGGAATTAAAATAGACGAGGGTGTAGGTGTAGGAGGACCACATGCTCCTTACCGCCAAAGCGAGCGTAAAGAAAAAGGAATTTATCAGCAGTATGCCGATCAATTGGTGAAAAGCGGACACGCTTATTATGCATTTGATACTGCCGAAGAGTTGGACGCAATGCGCAAACGTTTAGAGGCTGCTAAAGTTGCTGCACCACAATACAATTCTGTTTCGCGTCAAAGTATGCGCAATTCACTTACGTTAAGCGAAGACGAGGTTAATAAACTGATGCAAAACAAGGTTCCTTTTGTAATTCGATTAAAGGTTCCTAGGAATGAGGAAATTCGTTTTCACGATATTATTCGCGGATGGGTGCTGGTTAATTCGTCGCAGGTAGATGATAAGGTTTTACTAAAAAGCGATGGCATGCCTACCTATCACCTGGCACACATTGTTGACGATTACCTTATGGAGATTTCGCATGCAGTAAGAGGGGAGGAGTGGTTACCATCGGCTCCGGCGCACATACTTATTTATAGATATTTAGGATGGGAAGATAAAATGCCACAATTGGCCCATTTGCCATTGATTTTAAAACCGGACGGGAATGGAAAATTATCGAAACGTGATAAATCCGGATTGCCCATGTTTCCATTAAATTGGAATGATCCAAGTACCGGTGAGCAATATATTGGTTACAAGGAAAGTGGTTTTTTTCCGGAGGCTTTCGCAAATATGCTTGCGATGTTGGGATGGAATCCGGGAACAACCCAAGAGATTTTTTCAATGACTGAATTAATTGAAGCGTTCAGTTTTGAACGAGTGAATAAATCGGGGGCGAAGTTTGATCCTGAAAAAACAAAGTGGTTTAACCAACAATATTTGCGCAAAAAAACCGATAGCGAGTTGGCGAATTTATTTTCTCCGCTTTTACAAAAACATCTCGAGGCGGTTAACTTGTCATCACAGCAGTTTACCACGCCTTATGTGGAGGGGGTATGTAAATTAGTGAAAGAAAAATCACATTTTGTTGAAGAGTTTTGGGAGTCGGGAAAGTACTTTTTTGTTGCTCCAACAGAGTATGACCAAGAAGTAATTAAGAAACGCTGGAATGAGGCCTCTGAAGGTTTTATTAAAACACTTCATGAAGCATTTTCTGCTTGTGCTGATTTTAGTGCTAGTGAAACCGAAAAGCTATTTAAAGAAACAGCTGAAAAGTGTGGAATTTCACCAGGTGCCGTGATGCAATTATTTAGGGTGTGTTTAAGTGGTGTTGGAGGCGGTCCGGTTTTGTTTGATATGGTTGAACTATTAGGAAAATCGGAAGTATTGGCGCGATTGAATTCGGCATTAACTGGATTAAAAAAATAAGATGGGACAAATTGTTATTGAAGGAATTAAACTTTATTGCTACCATGGCTGCATGGAAGAGGAAGCAAAAATTGGTGCAAACTATTCAGTTGATATTACAATTGATTATAATTTTAGTGCTGCTTCCTCCACCGACATTCTTGCTAAAACAATTGATTATGTAGTAATTTACGATATTGTAAAAAAGCAAATGGCGATTCGATCAAAATTGCTTGAGCATGTTGGAAAGCGCATCTATGATGCCATTATGCGCCATTATAAAACCATTGATAAATTAATTGTTGCTGTTTCAAAATTAAATCCTCCTATGAATGGCAATGTAGACCGAGTTACCGTGTTGATTGATAATTAAGCTAGCTTAACTATTGATTATTTTTTGCTTTTATACGATTTATTCAGTCCTTCTCTGCCGATATCAATATTAATTTTTAAATTCGCAGGCTCAAAAATAATTGGTCTCGTGGCCGAGCGGTTAGGCAGAGGTCTGCAAAACCTTGTACAGCGGTTCAAATCCGCTCGAGACCTCAACAAAAAACCCAATCTGTTCGATTGGGTTTTTTTATTGTTTCAACATCAAAGCAAAAAATGAATCAGCCTAAATTTATTTTATTCCTTTTCTTTCGCGCCAAAGCTGATTAAAAGATTTTGATGCTACCTGGGGCATTTCACGCCTATCGCCCCATGACTTTTTATAGAATTGCCGCATCATAAAGTTCTTTAATTTTGCTCCTCCTTTATCCATATTGCTTCGTTTTAGCATGGCTGTTTTCCAGAAGAAAATAGATAATTTTTCCGTTTTACCCGGAGGTGCTAGTTTAATAGATTCGGTACGGTTGTGTTGTACTAATTTAGCACAATCAATTTTTACCGGGCATGCCGCTATTAGTTCCTGGGAACTTACTGTGGCATAGCTTAAATATTTATATTCTTCTCGTCCTTGCATTAAGGGTGTTATAACAGCGCCAATGGGTCCATTGTAAACGGTTTGATACGCATGTCCTCCAATTGTTCTGTACACCGGACAAACATTGTAACAAGCTCCACAACGTAAACAGCTTAAAGCACTTCGTTGATTTGTTTGCGCTAAAACATCGCTTCTTCCATTATCAATTAAAACAACATATACATCATCGGGTCCGGTGGTTTCGTCGTTTTGCTTTTGTCCCGAAATAATGTGCGTATAAGGATATGAAGCACTACCATTGCTGTATGTACCGTACAAGTGTATAAATAAATCCAGTTCATTAATAGAAGGGATAATATCTTCAATACCTGCTAAAAACACTTGGGTTTTTGTGAGCGAGGCAAGTTGGGCTGAGTTTGCTTCATTTTCAATAATTACAGCTGAACCAGTATCTGCAATCAAAAAATTAACTCCCATAAGCGCTATTTCAGCTTCTTTGAGTTGTTGCTTTATTTTTAAACAAATTAAAGCCGCAATATCGCGCGAATTGCTTGAATTTTCGGAAGTTAGTTCACTATTAATTAATTGGGCAATGTTTTTTTGACTTTGATGTAGGGTTGGAAAAATTGGGTGATAACTAACTTCTCCAGCGAGTTTTTGTATATAATTTCCAATGTCACTTTCAACGCACTTAGTATTATTAATTTGGAGTTGATTTGCTATATCTATTTCTTCAGCAATAAGGGCCCTGTTTTTTGCAATAACTTTTGCTGACTTTTTTTCAATTAATTTGGCTATTTCCTTTATTGCTTCATCTTTATCTTGTGCCCAAATAACCTTAGCTCCACGTTTTATAAAATTACTTTCAAACTCAATTAAATATTTATCTAAATTATCTAGGGTTTTGCTTTTTAAAAAGGCCGCTCTTGTCCTGGCAAGTTCCAGGTCTGAATAAAAAGCTTTAGCAATTGTTGTATGATTTACACAGGTACTTAATTTTTGCTGAAGCAAAGCTTTGTGTTCTTTATTAAATGCAATAGATTCAATTGCTTCAAAAAATTTACTTTCGGTTTTCATGGTTGACATTCTGTTATTTAACACGAAATTTTATCAACGCGCTTACTGTGTCGACCGCCTTCAAAAGGAGTAGAAATAAATACTTCGACCATTTCGGAAGCTTCTTCAAAACTAATATAACGTGCAGGCAAAGCAATAATATTTGCATCGTTATGCTGTCGTGCTAATTTCGAAATTTCAACATTCCAACATAAAGCAGAACGAATACCTTGGTGTTTATTGGCTGTAATATTTACACCATTTCCACTCCCACAAATAAGTATACCGAACGTACATTCCTTTTCTTCAACTGACTTAGCAACCGGATGAGCAAAATCGGGATAATCTACGCTTTCTGCTGAGTGGGTACCTGCATCAACTATTTCAAAATTTAATCGTTGTAATACAGGTATTAATTGTTCTTTTAAGTAATATCCTGCATGATCTGCACCAATTGCTATTTTCATTTTTAATACCTTTATACTTGATTGAACAAAAGTAGAATTTTTGATTACGCAATAGTTGGCGTTGCAGCAAGTAGTAAAAACATATTAACAAATCTTAGTTTTGCAAAAAAATAAATTGCTGATTTATAGGGCGATTTAAATAATACTAATCAACAGTAAATTTGTTGGTATTTTATAAAGTTGTTTATTTTTCGCTAATAAGTAATTACCGCTTTTTTCAAAACTAATTTTGTATAACAAAACAATTCAGGTTTGGTTAAGTTTATAAAAAAATTTACAGCTAAATTTCGCACATAAAATGAACAATGGTTAACACTAAAAAGTATACAAATTTATTAGCAATAAAGGTTACTAACATTCTGTATAAATAAGCTCAATACTACATTATCAATCAGTTAATCTGTTAAAAAAATGTTAGCAATAATTTAGAAGTGATAAGTACAACAACTTCTTTAAAAAAATAATAACAGTACTAACAGGCTAATAACATTAATAAAAAATTAAATTTTAAAAAATAGTTTAATATTATGAATTCAGCAGAGGTAATAAAAAAGGGATTTTTAGATAAAGAAGTTGATGTATCTTTGGATTTGTTTGCTGAGATTGAGAAATTAAAAAAGGAAAAGAACGCAGTAATTTTAGCGCATTATTATCAACATGCGGATATACAAGACATAGCAGATTATATTGGAGATAGTTTAGGATTGTCGCAACAAGCAGCAAAAACAAAAGCAGCTATTATAGTTTTTGCAGGGGTACATTTTATGGCCGAAACAGCAAAAATATTATCGCCCACAAAAAAAGTTTTGCTGCCCGATTTAAAAGCCGGTTGCTCTTTAGCCGATAGTTGTACGGCAGAAGCGTTTTCGGAATTTAAGGCTCAGCATCCCGATCATTTGGTGATTTCGTATGTAAATTGTTCAGCACAAATTAAAGCACTAACCGATATAGTTTGCACCAGTACCAATGCTGTTCAAATTGTTGAAAGTTTACCAACAAGTCAAAAAATTATTTTTGCTCCAGATAAAAATCTTGGAAATTATATCAATAAAAAAACCGGCCGAAACATGCTTCTATGGAATGGTGCATGTATGGTTCATGAAATTTTTTCGCTTCAAAAAATTCTCAAATTAAAACTTATTCATCCGGAAGCAAAATTAATTGCACATCCCGAATGTGAAGCATCATTACTTGAAATTGCCGATTTTATTGGTAGTACTACTGCATTGTTAAAGTACACAATTAATCAAACACATCAAGAATTTATAGTGGCAACTGAAGCAGGAATAATTCATCAAATGCAAAAATCATCGCCAAAAAAGACCTTTATTCCGGCTCCACCCAATAATTCCTGTGCTTGCAACGACTGTCCACACATGAAACTAAACACACTTGAAAAAGTTTATACTTGTTTAAAATATGAAACGCCTGAAATAAATATGGATGAAACCTTGATTAAAAAGGCCGAAGGATCTATTCACAGAATGTTAGAAATATCGGAAAAATTAGGATTGTAGGAGCAAGTTGTTAATAGGATAGTAATTAATGAAGAATATAAAAATGAAGCGTATGAATCAGTATAGGGAGGTGAAAATGCAAGTTAATAAGCTGTTCATATCCTGTCTTATAGTGTGCACGGGGAACCTTATTTTTCAAAAAAATTCCGCGTGCTACGCACAAGAAAACGGTGCGCAGAATTTGCAAAACGGGCCGGCAAAATTTTACCACGCGAACGGTAAAGTTTCCAGCGAAGGAACTATGTTAAATGGTAAGCCCGACGGCTATTGGAAGACCTATTATGAAAACGGGATTTTAAAATCGGAAGGAAACAGAAAAAACTTTCAGTTAGACAGCATTTGGAAGTTTTACTCGCAGGAAGGAGCACTGGTATCGGAATTTAATTATCTTGACGGAAAGAAAAACGGAACTAAAAAAACATACTCATCAGAAACGCAAAAATTACTGTCGGAGGAGGCATACAAAAACGATGTGAAAGAGGGACTTTCCTATTATTTTAAAGATGGATTCAAACACAAAGAAATTCCATTTAGCAAGGGAAAAGAAGAAGGAGAGGGGAGAGAATTCTCAAAAGACAGCCTGATACAAACCATTACTATTTACAAAAATGGATATGTAACTCGTGAAGAAAAAATAAACCGTAAAGACAAGTTCGGCAACAAACAAGGAATTTGGAAGACATTTTATTCGAACAACCTATTGCACACCGAATGCAAGTATACCGACGACAAACTTGATGGCTATTATAAAGAATATGGGCTTGATGGAAATTTAATTAAAACAGAAAAGTACGAATACGGAGTCCTCAAAAAAAATGTCGCCGAACTAGTGAAACTAGATGTTCGGAACGATTTTTTTGAAAATGGGAAACTTAAATCTTCGGGTACTTTTAAAGACGGGGTTGCTGAAGGAGTAACCCGATATTACAGTGAAGAGGGGGCTATTATTAACTCTAAAGTCTATAAAGACGGTGAATTAGTTGGAGAGGGAATATACGACGAAAAGGGCTACCAGCAAGGAAAGTGGAAAGAGTTTTATGTTAGTGGAGAACTTAGAGCCGAAGGCGAATATATTGATGGAAGAAGGAATGGTGATTGGGTTTTTTATCATCAAAATGGAAAAGTTGAACAAAAAGGTAAGTTTTTAAAAGGCGCAAAGCCAAGCGGTAAATGGCTTTGGTTTTATGAAAGTGGCAATTTGCTTAGGGAAGAAACATTTATAAATGGGATGGAAGAAGGCACCATGACCGAATACAACGACAGTGGCCGAGTTATCACACAAGGAGCATATGTAGACGGCGAAAAGGAGGGCAAATGGCAAAGCGAAGACGGAGATGTGCGCGAAGAGGGAAATTATAAAAATGGTGAAAAAGACGGAGAGTGGAAAACTCACTTTTTAAATGGAAAACTTGCCTTTGAAGGAAAGTACATTGATGGCAACCCGGATGGAAAACACAGCTATTATTTCGACAACGGAAAGGTGCGTGAAGAAGGAACCTATGCTGTTGGTCGCAAAGAGGACAATTGGAAATATTATAACTACGACGGCGTATTAGAGACAATTATCAATTACAAAAACGATTCAGAAATAAAAATCGATGGAATTAAACTTGTAACTGAAGAAGATAAATAATGGACGACCTATTGCTGATAGTACTCTTTGTATTTAATGTTATTACATTGATTTCGGTTTTTGTGTTGCTCATAAACAGACGAATTAAAGAGCAAAGACAAAAGCTGGAAGAAGAGAAATACCGTTCCTTGTTTTCAAAAAGCAACGATGCTATTTTAATTATTAAAAATGGAATTATTTCAGAAACGAATGACCGACTCTTAGAGCTCTTTGATTATTCTGAAGAAAAGCTACTTGGAGAAGATCCGCGCATTTTATCTCCCGAAACACAGCCGGACGGTGCAAACTCAAAGGATGGGAATTGGTTAAAAAGAAAGTTAGCACTCAACGGTGAACCCCAACTTTTTTATTGGAAATATAGCAAAAGCAACGGCGAACAATTTGATGCAGAGGTGAGCCTTTCGGGGTTTGTGTACGATGAAGATGAAATTGTTCAAGCGATTATTCGCGACATTACCGAGCGCACTCAAAATGAAACAAAATTGCGAGAAAGCGAGGAACAATACCGGCTACTTTTTGAAAACAATCCATTGCCAATGTGGATTTCGGAGCGAAAATCGCTAAAGTTTGTGAATGTTAACAAAGCAGCAATTCTGCACTACGGCTACAGTAAAGAAGAGTTTTTAAGCATGTCGTTGTTAGATATTCGGCCCAAAGAAAACAAGGTAGAAACAGTAGATTTTTTAAGCAACAAATCCGAAAGCGAAGCCACTTCAAACATGTATTTCTCGGGAGTTTGGAAACATGTTAAAAAGGATGGAAGTATTGTAGATGTTGAGGTGAGTAGAGGAAAAATGTTGGTCAACAATGTGCAGTTTAACCTCTCCATAATAAACGATATTACCGAAAAAAAACAGGTAGAACGAAGTTTAAAAAAGAGCGAAGAGAGCTTTCGAATGCTGGCTGAAAACGCTGCCGATATAGTGTTTCGTTTTGAGCTTGGGCCACACCCCCATTTTTCTTATGTGAGTCCGGTGGTTAGCGATAAAACAGGATACACACCACAAGATTTTTACGCTGACCCACTATTGATTTTGAGAATAATAGGAGAGGAAGAAGCGGCAACAATTTTAAAAATAGCCAACGATTTCGACAATGAACGTCGACTTGTTTATGAATTGCAGCACAAGCCTACACTGGCGGGATTAACTCGAAAGGATGGAGAAAAGATTTGGATAGAAACAGTAGTAAAGTTTATTTTTAATGAGCGACGCGAATGGATTGCCGTTGAGGGTATTTCGCGAGATGTAACAGAAAGAAAACAACTTGAAAGACAGCTTGAGGAAAGTGAGCTTGGGTATAAAATGCTATTCGAGAATTCTCCCGATGGAGTGTTTATACACATTGATGGCACAGTAATATTTGCCAATCCTACCGGGCTAGAATTGTTGGGAATTTCTAACCTTTCAGAAATTGACGGAAAGACCTTTTTTAACTTTTTACTACCCGAATATCACGTAGCAGTAAAGGAGCGCATGGCTAGGGTAAAAGAAGGAAACATTGCCGATTTTGAAGAATATGAAATTGTTAACATTAAGGGAAAACGTTTTGAAATAGAAGCAAAGTCAATTCCCATACAGTTTAGAGGAAAACCAGCGGTGCAACTGGTGGTTCATAATCTTTCGGAAAAGAAACAGGTTGAGCGAGAGCGTTTGCGCGCACAAATAGTTGAAGAAAGCAATGTAGTATTGCACAAAGAGGTGGCAGAGCGCATTAAAGCACAAAGGGAATTACAAGAGTCTGAAAAGTATATTAAAAACATTATCAATTCATCATTGGATATGATAATTGCATCAGACGAAAACAGTTTAATTACCGAATTTAACAATGCTGCACAAATTACTTTTGGTTTTGCAAGCTTTGAGGTAATAGGAAAGCCGGTATCTATGCTTTACGCAAACAATGGAGAGTATGATAAGGTTACCTTTCAGATTAATTCTATAGGATTGTTTACCGGAGAAATTCTGAATAAGAAAAAAAGTGGCGAACTTTTCACCTCCTTTTTAACCGCGTCTAAAATATTTAGCGAAGAGGGTGAACTTATAGGATTTGTTGGTGTTTCGAGAGACGTTACCGAAGTTCACAAAGCACAAGAAAAGTTGCGACAAAGTGAAGAGCTTTACCGCGATTTGTTTGAAAACACCACAGAGCTTATTCAAAGTGTAAGCTCGGAAGGAAAAATTTTATATGTTAACTCTGCTTGGAAAGAAGCACTGGAATATTCAGACCAAGAAGTAAACGACAAAAACATTGTAGCGTTTATACATCCCGGCTCTTTGGAGCACTGTGAGAAGACTATGAAGCAGGTGTTCTTGGGAGAAAAAGTTGAAAGCACACAGTTTTCGTTTGTAACCCGCTCGGGCAAAGTACTTGTAGTAGATGGAAATATCAGCGCCAAGCGAAATAAAGATGGCCAGGTAATAGCCTCTCGAGGAATTTTTAGGGACATTACTGAGCAAAAAATGGCTGAAGAAAAAATGCGTCTAAGTGAAGAACGCTACCGTTCAATATACGATCAGGCCTTTTTGGGTATAGCCCGAATTGATTTAAAAGGAACTTATATACAAGCGAATCAACGCATGTGTGAAATGCTTGGATATACCGAAGAAGAATTGGTTCGTAAAAGTGTTTTTGATGTTTCTTTGGATGAAGAAAAAGGGGAAAAGCAGCAAATTTTTGCAAACTTAGTTAATGGCAGTTTGAGTAATTATAGAGGAGAAAGAAAGTATATTAAAAAGAACGGAGATACCGTGTTTTGTAACATTACCACGTCGGTTGTGGCAAGCGCCAATGGTGCTCCCGAATACGTTATTAGCATTTGCGAAGACATTACGGAAAAGAAAAAAATTCAAGAAAAAATTAATGAGCAGGCGGCAAAAATTAATGCAATATTTGATAGTAGTTCTCACTTGATTTGGTCGGTTGATAAAAACATTTCGCTCACTTCTTTTAATAAAAACTATTCCGACGCCCTGTATAGTATGTATGGTGTTTCAGCGCAAATTCCAGATATAAAGGACGGACCGAAGATAAAATTTGCAACCGACGAGTACCATGAGTTTTGGGACAAGAAATACAACGAGGCCTTTAAGGGGATTCCCCAGCAGTTTGAAACACAGCTAATAGACAAAAATGGCAAACTGGTAATTCGCGAAATATTTTTAAATCCTATTTATAAAAACGAAACCGAAATAGGTGAAATATCGGGAATAGCACACGACATTACCGAAAAGAAGTTGGCTGAAAAACAAATGAAAGAATCCTTGCAGGAAAAGGAGGTTCTTTTAAAAGAAGTACACCACAGGGTGAAAAACAACCTGCAAGTAATATCGAGCATTATTAACCTGCAGTCGAATTACATCAAAGATAAATACACCCTCGAAATGATGCGCGAATTGCAAAATCGCATTAAGTCGATGTCGTTTATACACGAGGCGCTTTATCAAACTTCGGCATTCTCAAGCATAAACTTTTCAGAGTATATCATTACCTTAACACAAAACCTGATTCACTCATACCGAATTTACAGCGGGCTGGTTGAATTAAAACACGACGTTGACAGCATTCTGCTAAATTTAGATACTTCCATACCTTGTGGTTTAATTGTAAACGAATTAGTGTCGAATGCCCTGAAGTATGCTTTTCCTCAAAACCGTAAAGGAGAGGTTTGGGTGCGTTTAAAAGAAACCCCAACAGCAATACTTTTAACCGTTAGCGATAATGGGGTGGGCCTACCAGAGAATTTTGATTTTAGAAATTCAGACTCGCTAGGTTTACAACTCGTTACAAGTTTGGTTGAACAAATAAACGGGGAAATATTTTGTGAGAACAAAATAGGTACTAAATTTACAGTCACTTTTAAGTCAGGAATAATTTAAAAAACCAGCGATGTCAAAAACTAATATATTGATTGTTGAAGATGAGAGCATTGTTGCTAAGGATATAGCACAAAGCTTAAAAAAACTGGGCTACAACGTCATTGAAACAGCAAGTAGTGGAGAGGCTGCAGTAATAATTGCTGAGGAAAAAAAACCAGACCTTGTTTTGATGGACATTATGCTAAAGGGCGAAATGAGCGGGATTGATGCGGCAAATATCATACATGAAAAAAGCAATATACCGGTTATTTTTTTAACAGCATATGCTGACGAAAGCACATTAAGCAAGGCAAAAATATCAGAACCATATGGCTATATTATTAAGCCATTTAAAGAAATAGACCTGCATTCAAACATAGAAATGGCCTTGTACAAACATCAAAAGGCAATTGATTTGAAAAAGGAAAGGGACTTTTTATACTCGCTGGTTGAAGGGCAAGACAACACACCTAACATGCTTTTTATTAAATCAAACTCAAAGCTGTTGAAGGTACAAACCAAGGATGTTTATTATGTTGAAGCGTTGAAAGACTACGTAATTGTAAATACCCTAAACGGGCGATTTACAATACATTCAACAATGAAAGATATTGAAGCAAAATTACCCGCAAAGGAGTTTGTAAGGGTGCATCGTTCGTTCATTGTACGAATCGACAAAATTATCAGCATAGAACAACCCTATCTCATTATTGAACACGAGAAAAAACCCATACCAATTGGCGACTCCCACAAGGAAGAACTAATGAGCCGGCTAAATTTGCTGTAAACAAATCTCCGTTTAAGGGAATAAGTAGTTTTAAGAAATCGTATCAAAAAAGACGAATAATTTTGAATATTCGAGCCAAATGCTTTATTTTGAATAATTAACAACATTAAAACCCGAAAACTCAATGAAAAAAATTATCCTTCTTTTAGCAATTGGTTCAATCGCCGTGCTTGGTTGCAAGAAAACGATTGACAACGAAATAGTTGTCGCAGACCCAATACTTGGCTGTACCGACCCCAACAGCTTAAATTATAAAGCAGATGCCACGCAAGATGATGGAACCTGCGAATACATTGAACAAAAAAACCGTGCAATTTTACTTGACTTTTCTGAAACCTGGTGCCCTCCTTGTGGTGCTTATGGTGGACCATCATTCGACTCTTGCCTTTTCATGGAAAACAGTGTAATTACAGCTATGAAAATATACGGTTCTTCAACTCCTGCTTCAATGAATTGCAGCCTTAGTTCAGCTTTTTCAAATGACTATCAAGTAACCGGAGTTCCTGACTTTTACGTAAATGGTACAGGTCTTTATGCAGGAGGTGGTGTTGCTGCAAGTACTGCATCAAACTACAATTCTGTAAAAAACAAAGCAAATGCATTTGCTAACCAAACCGTTCTTGCGGGAATTAACATTCAAAAAAGCATTGATGGTACGAATATGAATATTAGCAGCAAAGTGTTGTTTTATCAAGCACAACCAGCAGGTAAAGCATACCATTTAGCTGTTTATGTTGTTGAAGATAAAATTATTGCTTCTCAAAAGGTTTCTACAGCATCTGGTACAATCACCAACACCAACTATGTACACAGAAACCTATTAAGAGCAGGAAATGCATCTACTTACAAAGGTGTTAAAATTAACACAACAGCTGCTATTGAAGCCAACAAGCGTTTCGATAACACTTTTACAATTGCTTTAAACAGTGCTTGGAACAAGGCTAACTTAAAAGTAATTGGAGTATTGTGGGAAGTTCCTGCAACAGGAAAACCAACTGTAGTAAACACAGTATTGGCCAAATAACACAACGAGCTTCTAAATTTAAAAGGCAGAACCACACGGTTCTGCCTTTTTTTGTCTCCTATAACAAGGGTATAGAATTAGAAAATCGATTTGAAGTACAGGCTCTGTGGTCCTAGATATGCCTTATTTTGAAATGTTAATTGATCTAATAATAGAAAAAATGAAGGCCATTACACAACACTCTCTTTCCAAGCTCAAACATCTATTAATGCATATTCTGGCGCTTGTTTACCCCTTAGTAAAGAAGCATTAAACAAACCGCTGTACAAGCAAACAATAATCAAAAAAGCAGCTTATTTATGCAGAACAATTTTTTGAAATAAGGAACGATTCTCGTTTTGTACCTCAATAAAATATAAGCCGTCCTCAAAGTTGTTTTGAATTTGCAATCCGTTATTTAGCGATACGGGAAGCGCTTCTGATTGATACACAAGTTTGCCACTAATGTCGGTAATTCGTATGGTGGAGGCTGTTTTTAAATTGTGAAGCACAATTGTAAATTCAGAGCCGGCAGGATTGGGAGTAACATCAAGTTGGTTGAGTTCATTACTCAACTGCATGGTTCCAACGCTGCTGTTAATAATCACCAATGCGGCATCATCGCTGCTTGCAGCGTCGTTAGCCACATCTACTAATACAGCAATATGATATTCTGTACCCGACACAAAATTACCGGTAGCTGTAAAAGTATATTCAAGACTATCGCCTGCAGAAAGTAAAAAAGAGGGACTTTCATGTGCCAGCAAAACACCGTTTACAAAGCAATATAAATTGAACCCCGAAAGCAATGTGGTTCCTGTGTTTTTTACCCATACTTTTAATGGAGTAGAAGAGTTTAATGCGGCATTGTTAGTAGGGTTCGAAATGCGCAAAGCTGCAGCATTTACTAAGGAGTCACCATCAATAAAAGTCGCCGATTTTTCGACAACAAAAGCATGAATTTTATAATGTGGTTCAGTGTGACTACCGCCGTTGTAGCCCGTATTTAGCAAGTTTACATAGGGTTGAAGTGTATAGTCAACTGCCATTGATTGGCCTGCAACAAAATAACTGTTTAAATTTACCATAAAGGGATCAACACCTTGTCCGGGACACCAACCGGCGCGATTGTAGGTCCATGTACCCGGTTGATTATTACAGGCATTTTGGGCACAGTTGGCTTTCCACAAAACATGATTAGCAACGGTAGTTCCATTGATTTGTACTGTATGTGTTTTTTGTGAAAACTCAGCAGCATTGTCGGTATTGGCTTGTCCATGTCCGGAGTTGGTCATACGAAGCTCAGCCTCCATTGTTTGGGGCGAAATTAATACGGTTTGTAAGGGCAAATCATAACTAATTCCAGGATCGCCATATACCCAATTGTCATTTTCCCACAAGCGGGTAATTTTTTGATAAGGAAAAGGAGTGGGGCTTTCAACAAATTCGAGCGTTACGTTTAAAAGCCATCCGGAAGCACCCCAGACCTGAATATAGGATTCAAAATCGCAATTTCCTTGAAGCAAAGACTTAAAATTCGTTACATCAATCGTCCAAGGACCACAAGCCTTACCATATGGAGTAATAAAGCGGGCAAGCTCATAAGTTTGCCCATTTTTTACCAACGAAATTTTTGCAGGTTGGTCCCAAGGATCGCATCCAGAAGAAGGACATGCCACGCTTATTTTCATGATTATTTGACTGAATCGGCAATTATTATCCGGTAAAGGCATAATAGCGTGTTGGCTTTGCCCAAAAGCACCAAAATTATGTCGTGCAGCAGTAAAAATGGGCAATGTATAAATTCCATTTGCGGGTTTACTCAATGTAAATGCAATTGTATCGTTGAGCGAATTATTGTCAGAAGCCAAGCTTGTAAAAACCTTTAAAATGCTGCTTGTTCCAACACTTTCGAGCACATCGTGAAAGGAATAAACATACTCTTGATTCGGCAAAAGAGTTTGTGTAATGGCCTCGGTTACTGCTGTTCCATTGTTAAGGATGTAGCCGGCATTAAAACCATTAATTGTGTCCAAGCCGGTGTTTTTAAAAGAAGCACGAACCCTTGAGGCGCCCGAATAAAAAGTAATTACATCGGGACCTAAAATAGCATGTGCACTTATGTCAGTGCTGGGCGGAGTATATCCTGCAGCCCAGGGGTTTGCCGGAAAATTAGTAAGGGTTCCTGTTGAATTAGAGGTTGTTGTAATTTCATTCGGTGTAGTTGTTCCGCTTATCTGATTAAACTTGTAATAAGCAACCAATCCGGGTTCGTTATTGGGCAAATCAACTACCATATTGCTTGCAATTTCCGAAGCGGTTCTTGCAACATTCCAAATTCGAACCTCATCGAGATATCCTTTGAAAACACGTCCCGCAAAACCCGGACTTTCGCCAATTAGCAAACTTACTGTTGAAGAAGTAATTGTGCTAGTAGTATTTGAACCAACCAAGTTTCCGTTAATGTAAATTTTTACCGATCCATTGTCAAAAACACCGGCCACATGTGTCCAAACATTTGCTTGCATTAAGCTTGCGCAAGTTGCTTCGGTCCAACCACCCGGCCCACCAACCACAAAACTAAGCTTACCATTGGCGCCACATCTTAAAGCGTAGCCGCTTGTGTTGCTTCCGTCTTTTCCAACAATAGTTCCTTGATAAATTTGAGCTTTCCACTGAGTGGCATTTATCCATGCTTCACAAGTTATACTAGAAGCAGAATTAAAAGCCGCATTGGCCGGAACAACCACTTTATCGTCTACACCATCAAACAACAAACTACCTTGCTGAGCATTACACAAAGTGTATACTGGCAAAGTAAATAAAAGTAAAAAAAACAAAGAGGGGCGGAATTTCATAGGAGTTAGGTTAGTTTCTTTTGTTGCAAATATAAACAACCCAAACAAAGTGCAACAGTATTATTAATGATAATTAATGAGTTAAACAAATTGGAACTTTTTTTTAAAGCTTAGGGGTTGTATTTTCGCAAAGAGTTATGGTGGTATTATTATTTAAAATACTGTCTTAACGTAACATTATTTTTATTCTTACGTAGTATCGCCTTTTATTGAATAGAAGGCTTTATATAAGACACCACCTAGAAAAAGCGGCTTATTTAAAGAAACGGAACACAAAAAAACAACATGAAAAAACTTTTACTTGCAGTAGGAATTTCCTGCTTATTAGCCATTTCTTCTTTTGCTCAAACGGGAGCCGCATTGAACTTCGATGGACAAAACGACTTTGTTGTTATTCCCCCATCGCTATCGAGTCCGAATGATTTTGCCTTGCAGTTTTGGGTAAAGTGTGATACAAATTTGGTAAACCAACGAGTATTTGCTTTTTGGAACAACCCATCCCAATATATGCGATTTAGCATCAATGAAGGAAGTGGAAGACCTCGATTTACAATAAACGCAGGCAGCGGCGAGCAAATGGTAGAAGGAATTTCACCGTTGTTTTGGTCAGGCTGGAACCAGGTTACAATTACACAGCAAGGTACTACATGCAGGTACTTTTTGAATGGTATACAAGAAGGAATTAATCCGACAATGTCCATACAGTTGAGCGATATTGGACCAATTGCCAATTATTGGATGGGACGTTCCGATGTGTCAACAGACCCGTTTTTTAAAGGCAGTATTGACGAGTTTAGAATTTGGAACAAAACACTATGCCCTGCCGAAATTAACGCCTACTTAAATTGTGAAATAAACACACAGGAGCCAGGTCTTTTAGCAAACTATCATTTCAACCAAGGAATAGTAGGAGGAAACAACCTATCAATTAGTTTCCTGTCAGATGCAAGTGGAAATAATTTTCAAGGAAATTTAATCGGTTTTATGTTGCAGGGCGCTCTTTCAAACTGGATAGGCCCAGGTGGGGTAATTACCGGAACAGTGTGTAATATTGCTCCCAATGTAGCCTTTTATGCCGACACCGATGGTGATGGTTTTGGTAATATACAAGTATCGCAGTTTGGTTCTTCTTTGTGTCCACCCATAGGATTTGTATTAGACAGTGCAGATTGTAACGACAACAATCCATTTATCGGAAACACGGTTTATGTGAATGCCGGTGCCGATCAAATGATATGTGAAGGAGGTTTAGCAATGTTATTTGCCGACGGTAATGTAGACAACTATTTGTGGAGTAACGGCGAAACGAATAGTTTTATATTTGTTAGTCCAGCAACAACAACAACTTATGTTTTAAACGGATCAACTTCCGGGGGTTGTACCGCAACAGACACTGTAATAATAACTGTAAACCAACAGCCCAATATTACATTTACAGCAAACAGCGATAGCTCAAGTTGCAGCTCTATAAATGATGGCGGTATTACTATTAGCAATGTTATTGGAGGATCCTCTCAAAACGGATATCAATACATAATTTTTGGAAACGATTATTATGACCAAAATACTACAGGTGTTTTCAACAATTTATTTTCCGGCGAATACACAATTAACATAATTGACGATTCGGGCTGTGAAGGCGCGAACCCCACGAGTGTTATTGTTGAGAGCCCAGCCCCACTTGTACTGCATGTTACACCTCCAGTGTTGGGACTTTGCCAGGGAACAACAGGCAATGTTACGCTAAGTGTTACGGGTGGCGCGGGATTGGGATATAGTATTTCAGGAGACACAACAGCCGGCCTTACCGTTGGTACTTACTATTATACGGTTTCAGAACCAGGAGGTTGTTCAAGCACAACCGAGTTACAAGTTGTTGAAATTTTGCCGCCTAGTCCGGTTATTACAGCATCAGGTTCTCTGCAAATATGTGATGGCGAAAGTGTTCAATTATCGGTTCAGGCCGACTCAAATTTCGCACTTCAGTTTGACGGAATAGATGATTATTTGCATGGCGACAACAGTGATTTGCCATACGGAAGTTCAAGCCGCACAGTTGAGGCGTGGATTAATCCTTCAAATGTGTCTGATGGAACTATTTTTTCGTACGGAGACACAGTTGGTAATTTTACTTTAGGATTGAAAAATGGTAAGCTTTACGGGCATTCGGTTTCAGATGTAGATGGGTTTATTGAAACACATGAATCTTTTGGAACAACAACACTCGTGCCCGGTACATGGTACCATGTTGCGTTTGAGTATTTCAATTTTCAGTATAGGCTTTATTTAAATAGTGCTTTAGAGTCGGAAAGCTTTGCTTACAATTATGTAATGGGTGATAAATATAAAATTGGCGCAAACATCAATGGTGCTCATTTTTACAGTGGTTTGATTGATGAATTAAGGGTGTGGAATTACGATGTAGTTCCCTCTGAGCTCTTTTTAAACAGCCAAAGCTTTACAAACAATGGCAGCTTTGGACTTATTGAGTATTTTAATTTTAATGAAGGAGCGGATACAATTGCTTTTAATTCAAGCACATTCACACCGGGGCAGGGAGCAGCTATAGCAAATCCTGTAGGAGGGATTATGGTTAATAATCAAGAAGCCGCTATTCTTAAAAACGGTGTGGTGTGGTCTAACAATTCAGCACCGATAGACAGCATAGTATCGTATTTATGGACTCCCAATAATGAGACAAACGACAGCATTACCGCTAGCGCAGCAGGCACATACACAGTATTGGCTACTTACAACTCTGGTTGTACCGCAAGCACATCAATTGAGGTTACCACAGTGTCGTGTATTAGTCCATATTATCCGCCACCGGCAAATGGTAAGGTGGATGACAAAATCGGATCTGAGCTTTCTCAATTATATTTTAATCAAAGTAGTGTAACAGACACAGCTACGATTAAAAACAACATTTATTTAATTTCATCCGACAGCGTATACATTGAAGTTATTGCGAACGATGGACAATACAGCGCATTGTTGGCCTTGTTGTTAACACCGGCATATGGCATGACCGATACAATAGACAATGGTATTAATCCATTTATTATTACCGGAAAATTCCCAATCAACCACCTTAAAAAACTTGACAGTATTCCAACATTAGTGAACTATGTTAGACCTTACTATCCACCTGTTAGCAGCAGTGGTATTGCTTACAGCAAAGGAGATATTTCAATGCGTTCGGACGCTTCACGCGGTGTTTTTGGAGTAAACGGACAAGGGGTGAAAGTGGGTGTTATTTCGAATAGTTTTAATACCCTTTCGGGAAACAAAGCAGCAGTTGATGTTAGCAATGGAGACTTACCAAGCATAGGAGTGAGCGTATTACTAGACTATCCTTACGGAAAACAAAGTGATGAAGGTAGGGCAATGGCACAAATTGTTCACGACATAGCACCAAGTGCAGAAATCGCGTTTCGAACCGGGTTCATTAGTGCCGGTGATTTTGCGGAAGGGATTAAAGAACTTGCTTCGGCAGGATGCGATGTAATTGTTGATGACGTAACTTACATAACAGAACCGTTTTTTAAAGAAGGCTTGGTTTCAACAGCCGTAAATACTGTTGCGGCGCAGGGAGTATCTTACTTTTCGGCTGCCGGAAATTTTGGAAATAAAGCACACGAAGGAATTTTTAATCCTGTTGTAGCACCTGCAGGCTTTACCGGTAGCGCTCATGATTTTGGAGGAGGAGATTTATACCAAAGCATTACCTTACCAGCAGGAAGCTATACAATTGTGTTACAATGGGAAGATTCAATTTACTCATTGGGACAATTACCGGGAACCAGAAACGATTTGGATATTTATTTAGTTGACGATGCCGGAGGAAAAATATTTGGCTTTAACCGCAAAAACAACTGGGGCGACCCAATAGAAGTTTTACCGTTTACTGTGGCCGGAACCGCCCATGCAAACATTATGATAACACGCACCTGGGGAACAGATAATGTTCGTTTCAAATACATCGTTTTTAGAGGAGAGGCGATTATAGATGAGTACAACTCAACAACAGCATCAAGTATTGTGGGACAGGCAAACTCAGCAGGAGCAATGGCTGTTGGTGCTGTTTTATACACCAATACACCTCCTTTTGGAGTTAACCCTCCAACAGTAGCTTCGTTTTCATCAATTGGAGGAACCGCAGTGAATGGAGTTGTTCGAAACAAACCCGAGTTTTGTGCACCAAATGGAGTAAACACTACGGTTAATATGGGAGGAGTAAATATTGATGGAGACGCATTTCCAAACTTTTTTGGTACCTCATGTGCAGCGCCACACGCAGCAGCGGTTGCAGCACTTTTAATTGAAGCAAAACAAAAATATTACTCTCAAAGCGCTAGTCCGTCGGACATCAGAACTATTCTTCAAAATACAGCGCTGGATATGGGCAGTTCGGGATTTGATTATGCAACGGGTTCCGGATTTATTCAAGCAGATTCGGCACTACAATCTTTTGTGGCACCGAAACCTGTTGTTGATAGTTTACACGTTCCCGCAGGAACAACGGCAGGAACAACAGCATTTACTGTGTCGGTATATGGAAGTTATATTTCTCCAAGCTCTGTGGTTTATTTAAATGGAGCCGCATTAAACTCTACCTATGTAAATGCTAATCAAATAGACGCAACAGTTCCTGCATTTATTGGCAATCCTCCGGTTTGGGTTTCAACAGCTGCTGTTTGCACAAACCAAAATGATGGAGGAACATCCGATACTGTTTACTTCTTTCAAAATTACAAGCAAAAAATTAAAATTGTTGCAGATAATAAAAACAAAAAATTTGGAGAGAAGCTGCCGGCCTTTACATCTACAATTACCGTTGATGGAGTGGACCTTGCAGCAACCACTTTGACACTAACCGATTTGGGATTAAATACGCTTACTTATTCAACATCGGCAAACAGCAAAAGCAATGTGGCACTTTACTACATTCGGCCTGAGCGAGCGTTTAACATAGCAGACCCTACGGATGTTGCACTTAATCAACTTTACACTTATGAATTTGTTGATGGTTTGTTAGAGATTGAAAAGATGCCATTGTTAATTACTCCAAAAGACACAACTCTTGTGTATGGTGAAAAAATAGGAGGGTTTAAATTTAATTATGCATATGACAATAGTAATATTGACGTCGTGGATCAAGCTGGGTTTTTGGACTCAATTGAAACCGAGCACAATCAATACCTTGCAGAAGACGGAATCGCACTTGTTGATGGAAAAGGATTGGTAAACGGAAGAGGTTTAGTAAATGCCGACATTTCTGGGTTAACGTTTATGGTTAGTGGAAAAGGATTGGTTAATGCTCGAGGTTTGGTAAACGGAAAAGGTTTGGTGAACAATGTAATGACCTACGACACGACCCATATTGTAGACATTGCACTTGCATCTATTTTTAACTATCAAGTAAATAAAGACACCACCGTACTAGTTAGTGCCGACGGAATTGTAAATGGGCGAGGACTTGTAAATGGACGCGGATTAGTAAATGGAAAGGGATTGGTTAATGGAAAAGGCCTTGTTAATGCTAAAGGGTTAGTTAATGGAAAAGGGTTGGTAAATAGCTCAACACTTGCCGACACAACCAACGAAGAGGTAGTTGTAATTATTGATGCAGAAGATATTGATGTAAATGCCCCAGACTCGTTGTCGGAGTTTTACTCAATCAATTTAGTAACCGGAACAACGGTTGGAAATTGGTCGGTTGTGCCGGGAGCCTTCACATCTGATAATTTTGATATTTCTTATGGATTGGGCGCTCTTACTATTACTCCGGCAACTTTAACAGTAAAGGCAGAAGACAAGGCGCCGGATTGCTATGGAGCTCCTATCTTTAGCTCAACAATAACAGGGTTTCAATATCAAGACACCATTATTGGAGTAATTGATTCTGGGCCTGATTACTCAGTTTTAAACGCCACGAATCAAACGATTGTTGGAACTCCTGCTGGTGGTGTTTATAGTATTATTCCATTTGCCGTTAACTTAGTACAACCGTCAAACTATACTGTAGTATACAACAGCGGAACACTTGTGGAACCGGATAGTTTGTTTATTAGCGCATCGGCTAGCCAGCCACAATGTTATGGCGAAAGCGGCAGCGTAACATTAGCTGCTTCCGGAGGTACACCAAACTACAACTTCGGAATATCACCAACAACTAACCTGGCAGCCGGAGGCTATACTTATACAGTAACTGATAACAAAGGATGTATTGCATCAACCACCACAACAATTAATGCTGCACCAACAGAAATTACACTACTTGCAACAGCAACGCAACCACTTTGTAATGGACAATTAGGAAGCGTAGACTTGTCTGCAACAGGAGGAGTTGGCAATTATACCTACAGCTCTAATTCTACAACGAATTTGACAAGCGGAGTTTACAACTATAGTGTTAACGATGCCAATGGATGTGTAGCAACAGCTTCGGTGTCGATAGATGCAGCCCCTTCTTTACTCACACTTTTGGCAACAGCCACACAACCACTTTGTTATGGACAAGTAGGAAGTGTTGAACTACAGGCAACGGGAGGAGTTGGAGGCTATCTATATGGAAGCACCTCCACAGTTAACCTGCCTGCCGGAACATATAATTACAGTGTTAGTGATGCCAATGGTTGTGCTGCCACAACAACGGCAACAATTGTTGCAGCTCCGGTATTTGGGGCAATCGCATCAAGTACTTCTGCAACATGCGGAATAGCGAATGGAACAGTAACTGTGCTGCCACAAGGGGGAACACCGGGATATACATATAGTTGGATTCCCGGCGCAATTACAACACAATCGGCAAGTGGTTTAGCTGCAGGAACTTATACGGTTTATGTAAACGATGCAAATGGATGTCTTGCCTCTGCTTCAACAACAGTAGGAAGTACAGGAGGCGCACCAGCTACTCCGGGACCAATTAACGGACCCATTGGAGTATGTCGCAATCAAAGCGGAGTAGTATTTAGCATTACTCCCATAGCAGGAGCAACAAGCTATACCTGGACCTTACCTTCTGGTGTTACTGGATCATCGAACAGCAATTCTATTACACTTGCCTTCAGCTCGACCTATAATACCGGAACAATATCAGTAAAAGCGAACAACTCATGTGGTTCGAGTTCTGCTGTAAGTCGTGTTGCAACTAAACTGATTGCAGCACCTTCAAAACCGGGAATAATTGTTGGCTCAAAAAACATTTGCACATCAACCCAAACAGAATTTAGTATTGCTTCGGTGGCTAATGCAGCAAGCTACATATGGACTGTTAGCGGAACAGGTATAACACTTGTAAATGGCCAAGGAACAACCACAGTAAAAGTGTTAACAAGCTCAAGTTTTGTTAGTGGTACTATATCGGTAGTTGCAAGCAATTGCTACGGAAATAGTGGAACGCGAACAATGAAAGTATATGCACCACTAACTATAGCGCCTGTTTTTGCAACAAATAGTGGTAGCGACAACCCTACCAATGGTGTATGTGGTGGAAGTTCATACGATTTTGAAATAATTGAAAACGATGCCGCTTTGTCCTACACATGGACAGCCCCAGTTGGTTGCATTATTGACGACAGAATGGGACACACAGGAAATCCACTTACGGTTGTTGGAAGAGATCCGTATGGCGAATATGAGGTTGTGATTACTTTCCCTTCAGGGTTTATAAGCGGAGCGGTTACTGTTTTTGCTAATAACACATGTAGCACAAGCCCGGTAGCTAGTTTGGCGGTGCGTTCAAAACCACCGGTACCGGGAATAATTTCAGGGCCAACAACGAACCTATGTGGTAAAACAGGAGTTGTATATTCAATAGCTGCTGTTAACGGAGCAACTTCTTACTCCTGGACGGTACCAAGTGGAGTTAGCATAGTGAGCAATACCGGTACATCCATAAAAGTGAACTTTGGCAATTCCTTTACAGGAACAGGATCACTTAAAGTTGCGGCCAAAAACGGGTGTGGTACAAGTGAAACGAGTAAGTTGGTATTGAACGCAGCTCCTGAAACACCTGGAACAATAAACGGAGCAAGCACAGTTTGCAAGTCGAGCACTTCTGTGATTTACACCATAGGAGCAGTAAGCGGAGCAACATCTTATTACTGGACTGCAAGTAACGGAGCAACCATAGTTGGAACCAACACAGGCCTATCGGTGAAAGTGAAATTTACAGGAACAACAGCATCCACAGTTATCCTTAAGGTAAAGTCAAAAAACACTTGCGGAAGCTCACTAAACAGCGAGTTGCTAATTGCAGTGAATGCAGCTTGTAGAACCACAGAAACAGCAGAAGAACCAACTGTTGTAAACGGTTTGATGAATATAACAACCTATCCAAATCCAACTTCTGACAAACTAATGGTGCATTTTGAATCAACAGAGAATCAGCAGTACTCTGTAAAACTGATTGATTTGTTAGGTAAAGTACATTATGCAATAAACAACACATCACAAGAAGGAATAAACCAATTAAGCATTGATGTGAGTTCGTACCCTAAAGGCATTTATTTCTTATTTATTGAAGAAAAAGCTACAGAGGTCGTGCGAATAGTAATAGAATAATTAATCCAATTATTAAGAAGGGAAAATGAGTTTTTACAACTTGTTTTCCCTTCTTTTATATTACCCATTGCCATATATACCACAAAAGAATTTGTATTTTCACCCACCTAAATATTGAAATTACACCTTGAATCGCAGTCTTCTTTTTTGTGTAGTGTTGTGTTTTTCATTGTTTGCGAAAGCAGATGATCGAGCCATTGATAGTTTAAAAGCACTGGTAAAAAGCGGAATCGACGACACAAGCAAGGTTAATGCGCTTAACAGCTTATGTAAAAAATATCTTGGCAACAATCCTCAAGAAGCAATAAAAATAGCTACAGAAGCCAAGGAATTAGCTGAAAAAGCGGGTTTTCAAAAAGGTAAAGCATATGCGTTAAAGAACATTGGAATTGCTTATTATACTCAAGGAAAATACATTGAAACTTTAGATTACTGGCAACAGTCGCAAGTGGTATTTAAGTCAATTAACGACAAAGTGGGGGTTGCGAATATATTGAGCAATATTGGGGTGCTTTATTTCGACCAAGGAGACAATACAAAAGCGTTGGAACTGTATTTAGAAGCTCTTAAGCTCGCCGAAGAAACAAAGGACACATTAAGAATAGCCACGTCCTGTATTAATATTGGTGCAGTATATTTTGATAAACCAGCAACACACGACAAGGCCCGACAATACTATTTGAGAGCACTTCCTCTGAGTGAAAGTAATGGAGATAACGATCTTACAGGAACGGTTGCCGTAAACCTGGGTGAAATTTATTTAGAAAACAACCAAGACGATTCAGCGCTCTACTTTTTTGAAAAGTCACTAAAAGCCTATGAAGAATCTCCAAACATTCCATATTCGTTAACAGCAATTGGAAAGGTATGGGCAAAAAAAGGTGATTTCGACAAGGCTATAGCCTATCAACAGCAGGCTTATGAAACAGCAACCAAATTGGAGTCAAAAAACGACATTACCATTTCGTTAATTGGTTTGGCTCAGAGTTTTGAAAAAAAGGGAGACTCAGAGCAGGCACAAGAATATTATTTAAAAGCCGAAAAAATTGCCAAAGAATTTAGAGCGACGTTGCGATTGAAGGAAATTTATGAAGGACTGTCGACTATTTATGCCGAATTGAGCGACTTTGGAAAGGCTTTTAAATACCAGCAACTACTCATTAACATTAAGGATACCATTTACAACATTGATGTAGATAAAAAATTAGGGACGCTGCAATTCGGATTTGACATTCAGAAAAAGGAAGGGGAAATAAATCTACTTACCAAAGACAAGGAAATAAAGGAACAAGAAATTAAACGACAAAAAATTGTACGCAATGGATTTATTGGTGGCTTTGCGGTAGTATTGTTGTTTGCTTCTATTTTCTTGCGACAACGCAATCGAATTTCAAAAGAAAAGCAACGCAGCGATGAGCTTTTGTTAAACATTTTGCCATCCGAAACCGCAGAAGAGTTAAAAGCAACCGGCGCGGCCAAGGCAAAGAGTTTCGATAACATTAGCGTGTTGTTTACTGACTTTAAAAATTTTACAAGAGCCAGCGAATTGCTTAGCGCAGAAGAATTGGTTAAGGAAATTAATTATTGCTACAGTGAGTTCGATCGAATTATTACCAAATTTGGAATAGAAAAAATTAAAACCATTGGTGATGCTTATATGTGTGCAGGAGGATTGCCGGTAACAAACACCACCCATCCAATTGACGTAGTAAAAGCAGGCCTTGAAATGGTTGCTTTTATTGAAGCAAATAAGCAGGAAAGAATTTCAAAAGGACAACCCTATTTTGAGCTGCGATTGGGTATTCACACCGGACCTGTAGTAGCAGGTATAGTTGGTATAAAGAAATTTGCCTATGATATTTGGGGCGACACTGTTAATACAGCATCGCGCATGGAGAGTAGCGGAGAAACAGGAAAAGTAAACATATCCGGAACTACATATGAGTTAATTAAAGACCGGTTTAAGTGCACACATAGGGGCAAAATTCAAGCTAAAAACAAGGGCGAAATAGACATGTATTTTGTTGAATCAGAATTGGAATAAACGGAAATATTTCATGCAACAGAATTCACAGATCTACCACACTAACTTTAGGCTGTATTCAATATCATTCTGCGAATAACGCAAAGCATAAACGCCTTTTTGAAGAGTTGTTAAATTGAGTGTATTAGTTGAAAGAAAATCAGCGCCAGCAAAAACCTCTCGGCCTGACATATCAAACAATCCTATAATACGTAGCGAACTTGTACAGATAATTCGATATCCAATTTCAAGTGTTTGAATTTTAATAGCAGATAAAGGCTCATTTATTCCTACCGTACTCAAATTAATAGTTTGGCAACTACTGTCGCTTCCGCAGGAATTAAATGTATGTAAACACACAGTATAAATTCCATTTTGCGCATAGGTATGATTTGGATTAAGTGTAGTTGAAAAAGCACTTGTGTCGCCAAAATCCCAATACAAACTATCGTAATCTAAAGCAGAATTTGTAAATGTAACGTTCAACAGATTGTTGGAAAAAGTAAAACTACTTTGAGGAAGTTGATTAACCAGTACAGTCACGGTATCACTGTTTACACATCCCTGCCGACTTATTCGGTAAATTAGTGTGGTGTTTTGCGTTGCGGTGAATTGTGTTTGTGAAGAACTGCCGGAGCTTACAGCCGATACAGGAATCCAGCTATAAACAGCATTGTTAAGCGTATTTCCTGATAAGGCTAAAGCTTGCCCTGCACAAATTAGCGTATCGTTGCCTGCAAAACAAGGCAATGGTTCAACTACCAATAAAACAGAATCACTAGCAACGCAACCATTGTATGAAGCGGTGGCGATATAGAGTGTAGTAAGTTTTGGGCTAGCATTTAAATTGGTAGTAAAATTTGGAAGCGAGATAGTATCGTTGTTTGCCCACCAGGTAATTTTTGGACCGTTTGCCGGAGTTAGTGTAGGAGTAATATATGCAGTTGCACCACAGGCAAGTGTATCGTTGCCGTTGTTTAAAAGGGAAATACCTACGCCATTTTGGTTACCTACACCAAATTTTACAATGTAATAGTTCTTAGCAGCAGAAATGGGAATTTGCAAAGGAGAAATTTGCACAGTACCTCCACTGCCGGTGCCGCAAACGTAGGCAGTTCCATTTTCATTGAGACAACCCATACCAAAATAAGGATTAGAACCATTAACAGCAGTGGCGCCCCTAACCCAAAGAACTTCGCCCTTGGTTGTGTAAGTAACCGCATAAGCTTCTGTTGAACAACAAGCACCATATTGTTGAAACGTAAGCTGGTTAGTAAAGCACTGTCCCGTAATAAGCGCCTTTCCGTTTTTTATATCCATGTAAATAGGAAAGGGATAAAAAGTATCGATGTTGCCCAGCTTAACAAATTGGGTTTGTCCGTTTAATGCATATTTCGAAAAGTAATTACTGGTGGAATAAAGAGAACGAACTGTATCACCATTGAAAATTGCCCAAGCGTCAAAATAGCCGCTAGAATACACATAACCAGAATCGTCAATCGCTGCAGCATAAGCACCAATATCGGGGCCAGAAGGAAAATATACCTCAATGGAGGAAAGCCACAAAGGAACCCCGCTAGAATCGAGTTTACCAACAAAACCTTGCAATCCATACTGGCTGTATTTATAAGTATGGGAAAGCTGGCCAAAATGAAACAAGGAATTGCTTCCGTTTAAGCCACCGCAAACAGCCACCTCTCCATGGTTGTTTGCAGCAATATCATACGCTACGTCGTCTCGGCCAACAGTTCCGCAATTGCGAATCCAGCGAGTTGAACCGTCAGCATTAAGACTTACAATAAAAATATCGGAGGTGTTAAAGCTTGCAAATGACGCGGTGCTATTCGCCGTGTCGCCATTAATAGTGAAATAAAAACCTTCCCCCGAAAGGGTAAAATACACATGGCCCTCACTGTCGCTGCAAACCGAGTGAATTCGATCTTCAAATTTAAAGTTTGTATTCCACTGACGAGTCCCACAAGTTTTTAAGAGGGAGGTAGTTCCTAAGGTGTCGCAGCGAAGTAAAAAACCCTCTTGGTAACCATCGCTTACTATGGTGTCAGAAAAATAGGAAAAGAGGGAATCTTGCGAATAGCTTCCGCAGAAATAAATATTTCCCGCAACATCGGCATGCATGTCCCATAAACGTGTATCATTAAATGCACCTCCGGCCGATTTAAACCCAATAACATTAAAGGCACGAATAAGTGCGAGGTTACTATCCAGTACCGCTGCAAAAACGGTTAGCATATCGCCGGCTCGGGGACGAAGGGTATCTCCTAAAATTGTAAAGTAACTTTGAGAGCTTGTGTAATATACTCCTCCGGTGATTATTCGGTTGTTGTTTATGGATTTCATAAACATGGGAATTCCTTTTCCACTCACTAAGTTTCCGGCAATAACACAGTTTTGAGCAAGTGTTTTTTGCAGTGAAAGCATGAACAGTACTAGCGCAATTGCCAATGTTCTTATGTAGACAGCAGTTTTTTTCATGTCAGAGGTAGGAGGCAAAACTACTTAATTCATCAAAAAAACTTCAATTCTGCGCAACAAATCGGGCTCAAGTTTTTCGGTTGGATGAATGATGAATTCTGTTTTTATAAGCGATTTTTTTATACCTTTTGAAACCAAATAATCAATCATTTTGTTTGTACGGGCAGTATTTAATTTTGTGTTATAGGCTAATCCTCCAAGTCCGTCAAAGTGAGTAATTAGAACAACTTTTTGACTGCTTTTGTTTTTCGATTTAGCGACCAATTGGTCTATTTGCGAATAGTATTTTTCATCGAAACTAACTACATCGTACTTAAAATATACCTTAAGCGCCTGCATAGCAACAAGCGCGGAATCAAATAGGGCGGCATGCAGGTTTTTTGCTTGTCCTTTCACTAGTGTTTTATTCGAATAACTTATAACAGAAGCGTCCTTAAAACCTTTTTGTTTGGCTTGTTCGTAATAGGGAACAATATCAGAAAGGCTTTTTTCATTTCCAGAAGTATAACGATAACGATTTCCCTCTACAGTTTCCTCGAGTTTGTTTATACCTTCAAATACGCCGGAATTTTTGTCAACCTTTGAATCTGACCATCCAAGATTTACACGAAAAAGAGTTACCTTTTCTTCTTCTTCTTTTGGAAAATAAATAGTATCAACTATTGGAGGTAAGGATGAGTTTTTAAATCGAGCAAGACGTTGTTTTGCCATTGCTAATTCATCGGCACTGCCCATATTATCGAGACCACTTTCGTCAGCCCCCAATAAACCAAATTTATGACTTCTGAGTTTGCGCTCTTGTTCACTTAATAAAACATCGTCTCCACTTTGTTCATTAAGCGAAAATGCATCTTCGCCAAGTTTGGCATATCGGAATTTCTTTTTACTTGGATTAATTGTGTTTAAGGAAACATCTTCATCGTCCTGAAAGAACAAGGAATCTGCATCTGCTTGTAGTTCGGCGTATTTGAAATAACGCAAGTTCTTTTCAATATATTCTTTATCGCCAACCAATATCCATTTCTCAACACAAAACTTTTTAAGGTCTTTACTTATTTTGTTAATAGCCTCAACGCCCAACTCAACGCGGTAAATACCATTTTCGGTATAGGTGTGTGTAGCTTTTGAGCCAAGTGCAAATGAAGTATCATTAAAAACCCAGTTATAGGCAATGATTGAATAACCATCGATTTGCGAACGATCGGCGGTTAGCTGCACCGGTTCATTGATGTACAAGGTGTCCTTTACATCCACAACAAGCCCCTGTGGACGAACAGCGATGGTGTAGGTTAGCTCATTGTAAACAACCTTCTCAGTGTTTTTTTCAACCACGTTGAGTTTGACGGTGTAAAATCCGGGATTCGAATAGCAATGTTTTACAGCTTTTGCTTTTGCTTTATTCCCATCGCCAAAATCCCACACATATTCATTGCCGGATGATTCATCATCAAGGGAGTACTTTTCTTTAAAAAAAGAATAACAATTCTTTTGCTTGGCGCTAACGCAATTGGTAAAGTCAGCAATAACTTTGTTGAAATAAAACACATTATCACCCTCGTTTTTAATTCGATTGGAAGAAAAATATCCAGAACGTAAATCGGAGTTAAAGCAAATGCCAAAATCATCGTCGGAGGAGTTTATTGGAGCTTCCATTGCAATAGGTTTCGAAATAGATGAATCATTTAAACCAAAAGAATATATATCTAAATCGCCTTTGCCAGATTTGGTTTTTGACGAAAAATACAAAACCGCATCGTTTGAAACATAAGGAAAGAGTTCGTTTGCTGAGGTGTTTACCTTTGGGCCCAAATTAATAGGATTGCTCCAGTTATAATTTTCGAAACGCGAAAAATAAATATCCATTCCTCCTCTTCCCCCGGCTTTATCAGAACAAAAGAAAAGCGTTTTTTCGTCGACTAAAAATGGATGACAATAGGAATCTCCCGGTCTGCTTACAGGGTGAAGAAAGGGTTTGCTCCATTTTCCATTTTCGAGCACAGAAAAATAAAGTTGCAGCTTTCCTTTTTTGCTGCTTGCCGAAAACAAAGCATAAGTTCCGTTTTTTGAAAACACAACAGGGCCATCATCGTAAGCAGTATTAAACTCATTTAAAGGTTTGGGTTTCGCAAAGGTTATAGAGTCGAGTTGGTTGGCAGAATAAACATCGCAAGTGTTTTCATTTGAGTTGGAGGTGTACTTTACCCCAACAACAGTGCTTCTGTTGCTAATAAAATAAAGGCTTCCATTCACCATAAATGGGGAAAAATCGTCCTTTTCAGAATTAATGCTGACAGGCTCTACCCAATATTTATCTTTCAACTCGACCACCTTTTTTTTAGGTGCTTTGGGCTGAGCCGTCACTTGAAAAGTAAAAGCAAAAAACAACAAAAACAAATAGGATTTTACGGTCATTAGTTGCCTTTTTGATGTAAAATCTTTGAGCCAGAAACGGTGTTTTTTTTACCTTCAACAAGCAAATAAACAGTTTTTTGAATTTGCAATAGCATATTAAAAATATCGAACACTTTTTGAATTAACAGAGTATTTAAACAAGTAGCGAAGCATCAACTCATGGCTTCCGCCAGAATAATTTTTTAGTTTACTTGTAGTAAAATCATAACTATAGCCTAGATTAAACTGATCGGTTATTTTTATATCAAGCAATGCATAAATTGCGTCGCTTGAGCGATAGCCAAAACCTACACCCAACAGTTTGCTTACATAAAAAGTTCCTGTAACATCGTATTGTAAAGGGGAAGCAGGAAGATATTTAAGTAAAACAGAAGGCTTAATTACAACATCGTTTTTTACTTTAATCAGCATACCCGAATAAAGGTTCATCGCCAAAGAAGAAAAGCTTGTTGCGGCATCAATTTTATACAGTGTCGGAAAGGCCAATCCGGCATACAATTTTTTTGTTGTATAATAGATTCCCCCTCCAAATTTTGGGATTGTTTTGTTTTCAATTCGAGGAATAAAATTGGGATCGTTAGGGTCGGTTGTAACTACTTTGTTCCAATCTTCTTTATACAAATCCAAGCCGGCCTGTAGCCCAAACGACAAACTCGATTCTTTTTTAATTATTCGAAATGCATAAGCAAGATTAACTTCTGTTTTAGAGGTAATTCCAAACGATTCTGTAGCAACCACAAGCCCAAGATTTACTTTTTTGTTTCGCAAAGGAGTGTGTGCTGCAAGGCTGTAGTTCTTAGGAGCTCCGCTAAAACCCGTCCATTGATTTCGGTATGCTGCAGTAATATTTAATGCATCCTGACTCCCGGCATAAGCAGGATTGATTAATAAGCCCGAATAAATGTATTGGCTATAAAACTGCTGGTATTGAGCCCGGGAGGCCTCAACTAGCAACAATAACAAGAGCAATAGCGTTATTAATTTCTTCATTTTTTTATAATTAAATAACCCTTGTATTCTAAGTCTGAGCTTATTTGAAGGACAAAGTAATAAGTGTCGTCAATCAATTTTTGGCCGGAATTAGTAAGTCCGGCAAAGTCATTTTTATAGTCGTTGCTTTCGTAAACAATTGTCCCCCAGCTATTGAACAATGTAAACGTCACATTCGAATAATAATCTAAGCCAGGAATAACAAAGGCATCGTTTATACCATCGTTGTTAGGCGATATGGCATTTGGTATTGCCAAATCAAGATATGAAATAGTGATTTCGTCAGCACTATAGGCGCAAGCACCATTACTAACAGTCCAGCTTAGCACAGTTGTTCCTTGTGTTAAGCCGCTTACTTGAGTTGAAGGATTGTTGATATCGCTAATTATACCAGTTCCTTGAAACAATAACCAAGTACCTGTTCCAATTTGCGGAGTTTCGGCGTTTAAGAAAACAGCAGGGGTGTTGGCTGTTATATCTGTTCCGGCATTTGCAGAGCTAGGAAGTGCGTCGATGTGTATTTCGGTGCTGCTGGTGCTTTGGCACACACCATTTGTGATAGTCCAGTTAAATATATAGTTTCCAGAATCGGAGACTTGTATGCCGCTGTTGGCTTGTGAAACATTATCAATGGTAGCATTTCCGCTAAGCAACGACCAAGTTCCTGTTCCGATTGTTGGAACATTTCCATTGAGCAGAATTGCGTTTGAACTAATACAATAATTTTGATTGATTCCGGCATTTGAAAGGGTTGGTGAAGCATTAATCGTTATGCTCACCGAGTCGCGAGAAGCTGTGCAAGCACCCGAAGAAATCACCCATTCAAAAACAGCACTGCCAACTTGCAAACCGCTTACTGTTGTGTTTGCACTATTGGGATTGGAGATGGTTCCACTTCCAGAAACAGGAATCCAAACACCGGAGCCGACTTGAGGGATATTTCCCTGCAATTGAATTTGCGTAATTGTATCGCACCAATTTTGATTTGTGCCAGCTATTGCGGTAGAGGGTAAGGAGGAAACAATTATTTCTACAGTATCGGAATTTGCCGGACACACTCCATTTGTGCTTGTCCAAACTAATTGATTACTGCCTAACACAACACCACTTATAGCTGTATTATTTTGTGCAGGATTTACAATGTTAATTCCTGGTGTTAAGGATGTCCATTGAGCAATTCCATAATTTACAAATGTTGCATTTAGCGAAATGGCAGTAGCGTTTTCACAAATAGTTAAATCGTTTCCGGCAATGGCAGGTGCAGAAACACTATCAATAGTAACAAATGCGGTATCTACAGATGAAGGGCAAGTACCACTAGTAACGGTATAAGCATAGGAGTTTATTCCGGGATTAAAGGTTACTTGCGTTGTTGCTGAAGTTGGTGAAAGAATAGAACCCCCTCCTAAAATTACAGACCAACTTCCTGTTCCAGAAGTTGGAGCTGTTGCTGAAACATTTACCAATGTTGCGTTTTCACAAAGTGTTTGATTAGCACCAACTATGGCATTGCTAGGAATAGCAGATACAGTAACCGAAACAGTATCACTTGTAGTTGGACAAACTCCGTTTATAACAGTCCAAACAAAGACCGAATTTCCAGGAGTAATATTTTGTAATGCACTGTTTGCTTGAGTTGAATTTACTAGCTGGAAAGTTCCGGAAAGCACCGCCCAGTTTCCCGATCCTGTGGTTGGAACACTTGCATTTAACACTATGCCGCTTGTGTTCTCACATACGGAAATATCAGCACCCGCCAAAGCAGCAGATGGTGCCTCATCAACAAAAATGTTAACCGATGAAACAGAATCGGCACAAACACCATTTGAAACGGTCCAGTAAAGCGTATTGCTTCCGACACTTAAACCGCTTGCGCTAGATGTTGCCAGATTAGTGTCGACAAACTGAATGGTTCCAGCCAATGAAGACCATTGTCCTAACCCAACCAAAGGAACAGAGGCATTCAATTGTATATTCGTTGAACAAATTGTATCGTTAATTCCGGCAAAGGAAGAAGAAGGAAAAGCGTCTATCAATACAGAAACAGTATCCACCATCAAAGGACAAACACCATTACTTGTAGTCCAGCTAAAGCTACTTGAATATGGAGCAGTTGCAGAGCCTGTTAAAGCCGTATGTGCATTTGCTGTATCGAGTACATCTAATGGTCCAGAAAGTTTAGTCCAATATCCAATGCCAACTAATGGTGAATCTGCCGCCAATGTAAGTTGAGAAAACCCTTCACAACTTCTTATGTCAATTCCTGCTTTTGCAGTATCCGGCAATTGGTCAACTTGCACTGTAACGCTTGAAGAAACACCAAAGCAGACACCATTTGAAATTGTCCAGAACAACTCATTAGCCCCAATTTGTAAATTTGACACCGTGCTTGTCGCAAGAGTTGTATCAGCAAATACAGGGACACCACTAGCCGATGTCCATTGTCCTATACCTGTTATTGCCTGGTTAGCAGCAAGGAGCACAGATGAACTTGTTTCACAAACAGCAGGTACTAGGCCTGCGTTAGCAGGTGTTGGTAACGAATCAACCAATATGTTGACTACGTCAAAGTCTGAACATAGACCATTTCGAACTGTCCAAACAATTTTGTTTAATCCTTTTTGTAAGCCCTTTATGTAAGTTGTTGCCTGAAGGCTATCGCTAATAATTGAAGGCCCTATGAGCACTTTCCATGAACCGATTCCAATAACAGGAGCAAGCGCATGAATGGATATTGAGTCTGTACTTTCACAAATTGTAGTATCTGCTCCTGCAACAGCAGCCGAGGAAGCCTGATTAACATCGATATACACAGTATCGCTGTTTGACGGGCACACACCGTTGCTTACAGTCCATGTAAACGCATTAAGTCCAAGCTGAAGCTGATTCACAAGAGTTGTGTCATTAGTGGGCTGGGCAATGTTTGCACCTGTTCCCAAAGTTTGTGACCAAAGTCCGGTTCCGCTTACTATACTATCGGCCTTAAGTACAACAAAGTTTGTACAAACAATTCGGTTATTGCCAGCATTTGCGGCTGATGGAGGAGTGTCAACTGTAACAGTAAGAGTATCGGTAATAGTAGGACATACTCCATTGCTTAGGTTCCAAGCCAACAAGTTAATACCGTTTGACAATTGACTCACTGTGCTGTTGAATTGTGTAGGATTCTGAAAGGTTCCACTTCCGGATATTAGCGACCAAAAAGAGTTTCCAATAGAAGCAGCGGTAGCGTTTAGAGCAACAGTTGATGTACTGTCACAAATAGTTTGATCGTTACCGGCAAATAAAACAGCAGGTAATGAATCAACCTGAATAGTTAAAGTGTCGTATGAGCTTCCGCAAACTGGTGAAGTAATTTCCCATACAAGAGTGTGTATTCCTGCTGATAAATTTGAAATTGTACTGTTGGGAAGCAGGGTATCTGAGAATATTCCGGTGCCTGTTATTGACTTCCAAAACCCTGTACCAAATGAAGGAATATTAGCTCCCAACTGAATTGCAGAGGCACAAATTGTGCTGTCATTTCCCGCCAAGGCAGTATCTGGATTTTGATTAAAAGCGATAAGTACATCACTTTGACTGGATCCACAGGTATTGGCAATGGTCCAGGTAAGCAAATAAGTACTACCCGAAACTCCTGTAAATAGCGAATTTGGAGAGCTTGTCGACTGAATGGTTCCTCCAGCGCCACTTTGAACCGACCATGTTCCAACACCGGAATTTGGGATATTGGCAGCTAATGAAAGCGTGGTTAGTCCGCAGGTTGATGCGCCAATTTGATTACTTCCTGCGTTGGATGTGCTGGGAGCTCTTAAGAATGTAATTACTACATCGTCAAAACTGTCGGCGCATGGAGGATTACTTAAAGTCCAACGTAAAACATAGGTTGAATCTGGAATTCCATGAAAAACAGAATTTGCTAAAGTATCTAATCCGGCAGAGAAACTACCGCCCCCTCCGCTCAGAATAGTCCATTTTTTTGATTGAGAAATCGGATTGTTTCCGTATAAAACAATTGAATCTACACTACAAATAGAGGTATCAACACCGGCATCGGCAATTGCTGGAATACTCGTTACCTGAATTGTAACATCATCAAATGTTGGAGTACAAGGAGGATTGTCTAAGGTCCACCTAAATATATTGTCACCTAATCCAAGATTATTAACCAAGGTTGTTGCTGCATTTGCATTTACAAAGTTTCCAGAACCGCTTACCAAAGTCCAGGTACCGATTCCAATTAAACTAATATTACCATTTAGCGTTGTTGAATTTCCACAAATAGTATCATTTGGTCCGGCATCAGCAACAGGAGGGTTAGAGGCAACTACAACCATTACATCAGAAAAAACACTTGGGCAAATTCCATTACCAACTGTCCATCGATAAATGTTTGTATCGTTTATTATTCCACTTACAGAAGTAGCAGCATCTCCAACATTCGCAAAAACTCCGGTTCCAGAAACGATAGTCCATACTCCGGAACCAACAAGAGGGATTGTGGCTGCTAAATTTGTAGTAGAAGAGCAAATAGTTTGGTTAGCTCCCGCAAAAGCAATAGAAGGAGCCTCATCAACAAAAACAGTAACCGTATCGCTACTAGGAGCACAAGAACCATTACTAACTGTCCAAACAAATTGATTTGAGCCCAGCGATAAACCACTAACCGCACTTGTTGGGTTAGCAGGATTTGTAACAGTTGATGTGCCTGAAAGCACTTGCCAACTGCCGATTCCAACTAGCGGAGTTGTAGCAGCTAAGCTAGTTGTTGAAGCACAAATAGTTTGATTTACACCGGCCTGAGCAATAGAAGGCGGAGTGTCAACAAATACTGTAACTGTATCGCTGCTTGGTGCGCAAGTTCCGTTACTTACAGTCCAAACAAATTGATTTGTCCCCAACGATAAACCACTAACCGAGCTTGTTGGATTAACAGGATTTGCAATAGTTGAAGCGCCAACCAGTACCTGCCAGCTTCCAGTTCCAACAAGTGGAGCAGTAGCAGCTAAACTAGTTGTTGAAGCACATATAGTTTGATCCACACCCGCTTGTGCTGTAGAGGCAAATGTGTCAACAATTACAGTAACCGTATCGCTACTAGGAGCACAAGAACCATTGCTAACTGTCCAAACAAATTGATTTGAGCCCAGTGATAAACCACTAACCGCACTTGTTGGATTAGCAGGATTTGTAACAGTTGATGTGCCTGAAAGCACTTGCCAACTGGCGATTCCAATTAGCGGAGTTGTAGCAGCTAAGCTAGTTGTTGAAGCACATATAGTTTGATCCACGCCGGCCTGAGCAATAGAGGGCGGTGTATCAACAAATACAGTAACTGTATCGCTGCTAGGTGCGCAAGTTCCGTTACTTACAGTCCAAACAAATTGATTTGTACCTAGAGATAAACCACTAACCGAGCTTGTTGGATTAGCAGGATTTGCAATAGTTGAAGCGCCAACCAGTACCTGCCAGCTTCCAGTTCCAACTATTGGAGCAGTAGCAGCTAAACTAGTTGTTGAAGCACATATTGTTTGGTCCACACCGGCTTGTGCAATTGAGGCAAATGTGTCAACAATTACAGTAACAGTATCGCTACTAGGAGCACAAGAACCATTGCTAACTGTCCAAACAAATTGATTTGAGCCCAG